>ERZ778021.699-NODE-699-length-52404-cov-9.810866_pt1 | contig 52404 bp, 36 predicted proteins | sample MGYA00375751_ERZ778021 | MGnify/ENA primary metagenome ERZ778021 (study PRJEB29350, sample SAMN05389814) | bioreactor metagenome | isolation source: Thiocyanate stock bioreactor | place: South Africa: University of Cape Town | collected 2013-08-29 ... | reverse complement strand
TTTAAAAGTATCGATGTGATGTCAAATGTCTTTTCATATACATTTAACCTTTTTTCATCTCTTTCCCCCCTCTTATCATCACTGCGGTTTAATCTTTATCAAACCACTTTTCATCTCACCTGTTCCACCTCTTTAATCAACACCCTAATCATGTTCATCAACAAAAGGGCTGCAAAGATAAACACTTTTATTTACTTACGCAAAAATTATTATTAAAAAAATTATCTTTTTATTGCGAAATAACATTAATCTGAATTTAACCGTGCTTTTCTCTTAAAGCGGGTGCAAAAGTAGAAACTTTTTCTGTAACTTGCAAATCTTTTTGTAAGTTTTTTATGCTTTATAACATATTTTCTTACATCAACATTGAATATCTGCAAGTTACAGAATAAAAAATTATTTGAATTTGTCCCAATTTGTATCTAACATATTGCCTGTTTCCTGAAAAGTGATGTGCATTCCAAAGCATGCCCGCAACGTTTGGGGTGTATGTGAAGGACCGGAAAGTGCTAAATAATCTTTTAGCATCTGACGATATGAAGGGTCTACACAGTTATCTATTATAGCATGTGCACGATCGACAGGACATTTTCCTCGCAAATCAGCAATACCATGTTCGGTAATAATAACATTAACTGAATGTTCATTCTGATCGACATGAGATACCATAGGTACTATAGCAGATATTTTACCACCTTTCGCTGTTGACGGTGTGGTAAATATTGATATATATGCACTTCTCGTAAAATCTGCTGAACCACCAATTCCATTCATCATCTTAGCTCCCATAACATGCGTACTGTTAACATTGCCAAAAATGTCAGCCTCCAAAGCTGTATTAATGGTTATCAAACCTAATCGTCGTGCTAATTCCGGACTGTTCGACATTTCTTGTGGTCGAAGTACTAACTTGTCGCGGAAAAACTCTATATCATCATATATGCTTTTCAGAACAGGTGTTGTAATTGTAAGAGAGCAACCGCTCGCAAAGGTAACTTTACCTTGTCGTATCAAATCAATCACAGAGTCTTGAATAACCTCAGTGTACATCTGGAAATTTGGAATGTCCGGATTCGTACCTAATGACGCCATTACTGCATTAGCAATATTTCCCACTCCTGATTGAATAGGTAAAAACTCCTTAGGTATCCTGCCGGATTTCAATTCTCCTGCAAGAAAATCAGCAACATTTTTTCCTATGCTGTCTGTTACCGCATCTGTTGGAGCAAAGCCTCCAACTTCATCATCAAGATATGTTTCAACAACACCAATTATTTTCTCAGGATCCACTTTAATAGTTGCATTACCCATTCTGTCTGATGGTTTCATCAATGTTAACGGTAATCTGTGAGGAGGATCGAGGGGTTCGAAAATATCATGAAATCCTTTTAATGCTTTAGGATGCTTTGTGTTTAACTCAATTATTATCTTATCTGCTAATTTCGCAATGGTTGGTGATATTCCCACAGCAGATGTTAATACAATTTCACCGTCATTCGTCAACTCACAAGCCTCAATAACAGCAACACGTGGTTTTGGCATAAATCCAAATCTCAAATGGGGTGCTATTGAAGATAAGTGCATATCAAAATATGGCGCATGATCTGTATTCAATGCATCACGTAAGTCTCTGTTCGACTGATAAGGCGTTCTAAATAATACAGCATCTGCTCTTGCTAAAGCTCCATCTAATGAGTCGCCGGTTGAAGCTCCTGTATACACACCAATTTTGAATTCTTTTCCTTCTGCATGAAATGCCTCTGCCCTACGAGCAATTGCTTTCGGAACTACCTTAGGTGAACCTGCCGGAGTAAAACCGCTAAAACCAACTGCATCGCCATGATTTACAAATTCTGCAGCTTCCTCTGCAGTCATCAATTTATACCTTAACATAATAAAATTGTAAAATTACGATAACTAATAAGACACTTAATATATTAATTTATAGCACCTTATACCGTTATCTTTAAATGATTTAAAAATTAGTGCAAAAGTACCATTTATTTTTGAATTAACTAAATCTTAATGCAATAATTAATGAATAATTTCTTTAATGAAGTCATCTTGACTTTTCACATCAACCGACTACAAAGTACGGGAGTTTCCTTATTGCTCGCTATCCTGCCGACTACGTCTGCACGGGGGTTCCCTCACTTCGCTACGCTCGTTCGGGAGGACACGCTCGTTAGCGGGCGGGGTATACCCCCACTCGAAGTGTTTCTGTAACATCATCCTTTTTCCAGTGGCGGCGCAAAAAGTCTTGCACCTGTCGTGCGTTTTGGTTGTTGCGTTTTACAATGCCGAACGACTGGTTTACACTGTTAACAAGTGAGCGTGTCATCCTGAACGAAGTGAAGGAACTCCCGTGCAGACGTAGTCGGCAGGATAGCGAGCAGCAAGGGAATTCCTCTACAGTCGCAGTCGGTCAATGTGAAAAGTCAAGACGACTTCAATATTAACATTGAATAACTATATATAATTGATTGTATTTACAGGAAAAAGCTGCATATTTGTGAAAAATTAAAATTATGAATGATATCAGACAACTTGAGCCTCGTTCTTTGTGGCATCATTTTTACAATTTAACTCAAATTCCACGTCCTTCAGGGAAGAAGGATTTAATAGGGAAGTTTCTTGAAGATTATGGTAAGTCGCTCGGATTAGAGACATTACGTGATGAAATTGGTAATATTTTAGTTCGAAAGCCTGCCACAAAAGGTATGGAAAATCGCAAAGCTGTTGTTTTGCAAGCTCATATGGATATGGTTCCTCAGAAAAATTCCGGTGTTAATCATAACTTTGAAACAGATCCTATCCTGACTTATATCGATGGAGATTGGGTTAAAGCGCGAGATACGACTTTGGGAGCTGATAATGGAATTGGTGTTGCTGCTGCTATGACAATTTTGGAATCAAAAGACATTCCGCATCCTGATATTGAGATGTTTATAACCGTAGATGAGGAAACCGGTATGTTTGGTGCTTTCGGTTTGCAGCCGAATTTCCTTAAAGGTGAGATACTTATCAACATGGATTCCGAAGAAGAAGGTGAGCTGTGTGTTGGCTGTGCAGGTGGATTAGATGCTAACATAAACTATTTCTATCAGGAAGTACCGGCTCCTGAAGGGGATGTAGCATTAAAAATTTCTCTAACAGGTTTAAAAGGTGGTCATTCAGGTGTAGATATTCATTTGCAACGTGCCAATGCTAACAAATTGATGTTTCGACTATTAAAAGAAGCTGTCAGCAATTACGAAGCTCGACTTTCATCTATTGAAGGAGGAAGTCTGCGCAATGCTATTCCTCGTGAGGCTTTTGCTGTTATATCTGTGCCGAAGGAAGGTGTTGATGATATTTTCGAACTTGTTGCTGATTATGAATCTTTATATCAAGAAGAATATGAGGGTGTTGAAGATAATATTACTTTAACAGCAGAACAATATGAAGATAAATTTGCTCTCATTCCTGAAGAAATACAAGATGATTTAATTAATGGTGTAATTGCTTGTCCGAATGGTGTGTTGAGAGTGATTAACGAGAAACCCGATGTTGTAGAAACCTCAAATAATCTCGCCATTGTTAAATCTTTCGGTAATAAGATTGAATGTAACTGTCTGTTAAGAAGTTCAGTAGAATCACGCAAGCAAGAATTAGCATCTATGGTAGAAAGTGTATTTTCGCTTGCAGGTGCGAAAGTTGAATTTACAGGCGATTATCCGGGATGGAATCCAAATTTAAGCTCTCCAATACTACATGAAATGAAAGGTATATACGAGAAAAAGTATGGTGTTACGCCTGAAATTATAATCATCCATGCCGGTTTGGAATGTGGTATTTTAGGTATTAATTATCCGGATATGGATATGATTTCATTCGGTCCTACTATCAAATATCCTCACTCTCCGGATGAGAAAGTACATATTCAAAGTGTAGCGAAATTCTGGGATTTCCTTGTCGACACATTAGCAAATATCCCTGTACAGGAATAGCATACAGGAAGATAAAAGTGTTTTTAAAAGGAAAATAAAAAATTATTTTGATATTACGCTAAATTAATTTACCTTTGCACACGCAAAAAGGCCCCGTAGCTCAACTGTATAGAGTATCTGACTACGGATCAGAAGGTTAAAGGTTAGAATCCTTTCGGGGTCACTAAAAAATAAAGCACTTACAGAATAGAAACTGTAGGTGCTTTTTTGATTGTAATACTTTTTCAAAACATCTTATCTTATAAACAATAATTCCCTATATTTAGGCAGAGTCCACATCTGATTGTCGACTATAAGCTCTAATTTGTCAACATCATAGCGTATTTTGTCAAAGAATGGTAAAACTTGGTTATGATATACCATTGCCTTTTCATATTCATCTTCTTTACGATTTGCAATTTTCCTTGCTTCAACCATTGCATCAACATTTTTCTTGATATGACATACTCTCTGTGATATTTCTTTAATGAGTTCTTTGTTCATAGAGGACAACTCTACAGCTTCTTCCTCAAGGAAAATAGCCTGCATTTTTACTACATTATCTAATAGTAATGATTGATATTTTGTTACAATCGGTATCACATGATTTAAACATAAATCACCTAAGACCCTCGCTTCAATCTGTATTTTCTTAATATATGTATCCCATTTGACTTCATTTCTGGCATATAGTTCTTTTTCAGACAGGACACCAACTGATTTAAACATCTCGATTGTTTCCGGCTTTGTATATTCCTTATATATCTCCGGCACACAGGTTTCAGAGTTTAAACCTCTTTTTACTGCCTCTTGTCTCCATTCTTCGCTATAACCATTACCATCAAAACGTATAGGTTTCGATAATTTGATATATTCCTGAAGCACTTCAAAAATTGCATTCTCTTTTTTTACTCCTTTTGCAATTCTGCCATCCACATCCTTTTTAAACTCATTTAACTGAGTAGCTACGATACTGTTGATTACTATTAATGAGGTTGCACAATTCGCAGAAGATCCTACTGCACGGAATTCAAAGCGATTTCCTGTAAAGGCAAATGGCGATGTTCTGTTTCTGTCTGTATTGTCTAACAAAACTTCCGGTATGTGCGGTATACCTAATTTCAGAAATTTTTTATCATCCATTTTTATCACCTCTTCTGATGTGCTATTTTCAATCTTATCGAGTACACTCGAAATATGCGAACCTAAAAAAGCTGAAACTATTGTGGGTGGTGCTTCATTTGCACCGAGGCGATGTGAATTGTTTGCCGTCATAATAGAAGCTTTCAACAAGCCATTATGCTTATATACAGCCATTAAAGTATTAACTAAAAACGTAATAAACTGCAAATCTTCTAATGGAGTTTTACCCGGAGTAAGCAACCCAATTCCGGTATTCGTACCTAACGACCAATTATTATGTTTCCCCGATCCATTAACTCCGGCAAAAGGCTTTTCATGAAGTAGTAATCTAAATCCATGTCGACGGGCAACTTTTTTCATCAGCGACATTACCAAAAGGTTTTGATCGTTCGAGAGATTTGCTTCTCCATACAAAGGTGCTAATTCAAACTGATTGGGTGCGACTTCATTATGTCTTGTTTTAATAGGAATTCCATATTTATAAGCCACAAATTCAAGGTCTCTCATATATGATACAACCCTTGAAGGAACAGATCCAAAATAATGATCCTCAAGTTGCTGATTTTTTGCTGATTCATGACCTATTAATGTACGTCCTGTTAAAGCCAAATCCGGTCGCGTTGCAAACAAACTTTCATCAACTAAGAAAAATTCTTGTTCCCAACCAAGGTAACAAGTAACACGCTTCACATTGGTATCGAAATACTTACAAACTGCCGTAGCAGCTTTATCTATTGCATTAATTGATTTCAGAAGTGGTGCTTTAAAGTCAAGTGATTCGCCTGTATATGAAATAAAAATTGTTGGTATGACCAAAGTATCATCCATTACAAAAGCCGGAGATGAAGGATCCCATGCGGTATAACCTCTTGCTTCAAATGTACTTCTGATACCTCCATTAGGAAATGATGAAGCATCAGGTTCTTGTTGTGCCAATAATTTTCCTGAAAAGCTCTCCATGACTCCGCCTCCCGGCATACCGACATATTCAATAAAAGAATCATGTTTTTCGGCAGTACCTTCCGTAAGAGGTTGAAACCAATGCGAATAATGTGTTGCACCTTTTTCCATTGCCCATTTTTTCATACCTGCAGCAACATGATCTGCTATGCCGCGTTCTAATGAAACACCGTTATCCACAGCATCTTGAACCGCTTTTAAAGTATCCACTGACAGATATTTAGACATGGTTGTACGGTTAAACACATATTGTCCAAAATAATCTGAGATTAGTCCGACCGGACTTTCAACAACAAGAGCTTTCTTCTTAAAAGCTTCTTCAACGGCATTAAATCTGAGTGATGACATGTGATGTAATTTTGTGATGCGTAAATTGTAATTGGTTTTCGAACTGCAAATTTAAGAGATTTTCTTTTAATTACATGAAAAGAATATGAAATAAGATGTGATTGTCAGTGTATAAACATATTCTTTAAAACAAATATTGTATGGAATCGTTATATTATCAGTAAGATTTTCTCTAATTTACAAAAAAAAATGAATAATATATTTGATAAAATACACAGTGACCATTCCGAATTTAATTTTGGTAAATTAGATGATGAAATTATAGTAAACAACCCTTTAGAGCTTTTTAAGAAATGGTATGAAGAGTCTATTACTTATAATTGTATTGAGGCAAATGCTATGATTTTAAGTACGATAAGCGATAACATCATTCCTTCGACACGTGTTGTGTATTTAAAAGATTTATCAGATAAAGGTTTTATTTTTTATACTAATTACAATAGCAGAAAAGGTAAAGACATAGAAGTAAATCCCTTGGTTTCATGCCTTTTTTACTGGAATACTTTATTTCGTCAGGTTCATATACAAGGTGTTACTGAAAAAATATCATACGAACAATCAGATGCTTATTTTAAATCTCGTCCGAGAGAGAGTCAGTTAGGAGCATGGGCATCTCGTCAAAGTCAAGAAATATCCGGTAGAAGCGAATTCGAAAGAGAATTAAAAGAAATCAAGAAAAGATTTGAAGACATAGAAGTACCGCGACCACCATTTTGGGGAGGGTATTTAATACGCCCATTAAATATAGAATTTTGGCAAGGAAGAGAAAGCAGACTGCACGACAGGATTTGTTTTGAAAGAAAAGATTTGTCTTCAGAGGTTTGGCGTATGTTTAGAAGAAATCCTTAATGTAAATTCATTTCTATTTTTTCGTCCTTTTTATGAATGTAATTTTTCTAATTATATTCTTTATGTCTTGTCTTACTTTCCAGCTAAACAGTTGCATGAATTGATGTATAATCCGGAACTTGAAACGATTAAATTGATATGATAGTGTATACGAAATCTCACCTAAATTTTGTATAATTTCTATATATTCATTGGATAAATTCGCAAGATCATTTTTGCTATCAATAAGTCCATTTGGCAGTTCCTTTTTCTTTGTTATTACTGCAACAACTTCATTATCAGAAGTACTTGTAGTTGTTTCAGCAAACTCATTTAGAAACAACTTGATATTGGTTTTATTTTCTTTGTTCCATATAATAACATCATCGTTTTCTGTTGAAATATTGTATTGGTGAAAACCACGATAATTTTCGGTTTCTGCTTCATTTCTGAAGTGTTTCAAGTATAAAACACCTCCAATCTCAAGACTCTCAATACATTCTAAAATCCCTTTAAGTGGATTCTTACTGTGATCAAGAGCATTTTGTACTATGATTAAAGAAACCTTATTTGGAACAAATGCCGAAAGATATTCTATAAACCCAAATGTTATTTTAGGCAAATTAAGTTTTGTCTTTTTAATTATGTTGTTGAAGAAAGGTGCCAATGGGTCAATATAGTAAACATTCAATTGTTTACCGTCAAGTTTATCTCCATTACTGAAACTCATTCCACCCGCTAATATACCATTAAAATATACATTTGCTTTTCTCATGACTCATACCTTTTATATTTTATTAGTCTTGATTTTTATGTCCATTGCCAATCCAAGCGTATCCAACAGGCTCATAACAACTTTAAAAGAAGGATTTGCTTCGCCTCGTTCGATTTTCGTTAGCGTATTTATTCCTACTCCTGCCAAAGCAGCAAGTTCCCTTTGGGTAATAGCCAGAGTTTTTCTGCGCTCTTTTATAACATTTCCTAACTCTTCCATAATCACAATATAATGGGATTTTGGTGCAAATATAGTGTTTTATTTGAAAAAAAATGATAAAATCACAAAATATTGGGATTTAAGGATGTATTTGGGTGATTGAAGATATAAAAAAAAGAAATCCTTAATGTAACTCTCCAACCACTATTCTTGACTTCAAATCGCTGTTAACGAAACTGATACATCTGCTAAACATAAATTGCAGTCACTGGTGCTATTAATCATTTTTAACTATATACATCTATTTATCTCGAAAATTATACCTAAATTTGAACACTTAATTATATTTATTCATATTCCTTTACAACTATAAGGACATGAAAACATCTTACAGCAATCTTAAGTCTATCTTTTCGCGGTACTATTCTGCTACTACTCAACAGAAATACAATCTTAATATTATATATCAAAGTGTTCTACATAAACAAATAGCTATTGCAGAGCGTGGTGAAGGTACGCAAACTATCTCAGCCTCGGAATTTAAAGTAGGGATGTATTTATATAACATTATAACTGATAGTAAAAAAGTAGACGTAAAGCGAATGATTTTAACGGAATATGAGGTGAATTATGAAAAAAATCATACTAATATTAATTTGTAGCTTAGGACTACATGTGATTCATGCACAAGAATGGGACTCACTACCGCAATGGGAATACGTAAACACCCTGCAAAACGAATGGTTACGGAGAATTTGTACCCAGGGATTGGATACAGTTTATGTTGTAGGAGAAAATGGCTTGATCGCCCGATCGACAGACCGTGCACTTACATGGGACAAACAATATCCTATTAACACACATCTTAATGATATTATTTTCTGTAATCATAAAACAGGATTTGCCGTGGGGAATGATGGCATTATCCTGAAAACTATAGATGCAGGTGATACGTGGGGTCAGATAAACTCTGGTATAACGGAGAATATTAATGCCATTACAGCTACAGGATTAGATAATATCTGGGCGGTGGGTGATAATGGAACTGTTCTTCACACAATTAACGCAGGTGATTCATGGATAACAGAGAATGTAATTGTTGAAAACAGGAACTTGTATGATGTCGAATTTAAAGATACGCTCGGCTATATAACAGGAGAAAGCGGTAAGATTCTCAAAACTACAAATAAAGGTACAACATGGCAAGAGTATCTGGCATTTGAAAATATACCTCAATATGCAGGTATTTATTCCTTATGTATTACTGAGAATTATACCTATGCACTTCAAAACGCATATAATGGAGTGGCTGAAGGTTCAGTTGTTTTTACCGAAAATAACGATATATGGAGTACATTGGATGATAGTTCAATATATTTTTACAAAAACGGAGTTTATTTTCTTAACGATATATATGGTTGGGTTTGCTCAATAGCTTGGACTACCGGAAGTAATTGGGTGCTGTCTCTACATCAGACATACAACGGAGGAGTGAGTTGGACAGAAAATTATAATACTTCCGGCTGGTACTTGGGTGGTAATATTTCATTTAGAAGTAATTTTTCTTTTTCCAAAGACAATTCATTCGGATATTGTCAAACCGGACAAATATTACTACGTACTCCTTATACCGGCGAGTTTGCTACGGATATAAAACAAGTGCATTATTCGGATATTTTATTTAAAGAATATGGTGGATACCTGCAAATAACTAATTGTCAACAAGAAATTTCTTTAATTAGGATCATTTCCTTTTCAGGCACAATAATATGCGAAAAGTCTTATAATAGTTGTATTGATATGAATTGTTTACCACAAGGTGCATATTTTATTTATGTATATTTTGCAGATCATACAACGGGAATATATAAATGGCTAAAAAACTAAATATTATGAAAACAAGAAGAACAATTTTATTTTTTATTTTTTGTCTGATCATATTTTTTTGTCAAGCTCAGATAAAAGATAAAATTTCTTTGGACATAAACGAACTCATGTCAGTTAAAATATATGATTTTGATAAAATATCATGGAAATCATCATATCATACAACCACAGAAGAAGGAAAGCCAGAATTACCTTATTATAGAGTATCCTATGTATTACCTTTGGATGCTGTTGTTTCTGGCATTAAATTTAATATCCTAAAAAAACAGAAATTATGGGAAGATATTTATATTTATCCGTGTCAAGCACCTATTTTGAGTAATCAGCCATATCCAACAAAATTTACTGTTCCAAATGAAAAGGTATATATGTCAAATACCGCTTACCCAGATAAATTATATGAAATAGAATCGGATGACATTTTTCAAGGTTATCACATTGTAACGTTTCGTATATATCCTCTTGAATATATTCCTAAAGGTAAGATTTTGAATTATTATCCACAATTGGAATATACCGTTGAATATGAATACAAAAAAGATGTATAAGTGATACAACCGAAAACTCAAAGTGTTTTACGATCTGAGTTATGCAAGAAAATTGTAAAACATTGGGTTCGAAATCTGACTGATGTGGATTTATTTGGTTCTATTGTTCAAAATCTGAGAGAAGGTAAAGGAACGATGCAAAAAAGTAATGGGATGCAAAAAGCCAAAACATTATCAACTTATGACGAAATTGTTCCGGATTATATTATTATAACCTGTGATTCATTAAAGTCTGCTTTCCAAACTTTAGCTGATTGGAAAACCCGAAAGGGCTTATTTACAATAACTGTGACTACAGAAGAAATATCTAATAATTTCCCTGGAAGCGATTTGCAAGAGAAAATAAAAAATTATTTAGCCAATGCTCATAATATATGGGGTGATGGTCTTTACATATTGTTGGGAGGAAACATAAATATTGTTCCTTCAAGATATGTTAAAGGAGCTTATGATAATTTATCATATCCGACAGATAAATACTATTCTACAGCTAAAGGCATTACATGGAGTATATACAATGGTAATATTTTTTATGGAAATAATTCTCTTTCGCTGATTAATATCTTAGGTAGAATTCCAGTTAATAATGTTCAAGAAGTAATAACGTATAGCAATAAGTTAATAACGTACGAAAAATCAAATGATATTATAGATATAAATTATTTTAAAAACAATCTGTATTCGGACGCATATATGCAAGTGTCGGGTAATTATCTGTTTGATTTTGGTTTATCTTCAATTAAGTCATACAATAATAATAAGAATAATGTGCCAATTCATATTAATAAAAAATATATTTGTGACAATGCCGATTGTTCAGGAGATATTAGTAGATATAGTACATCAGGTTCAACATGTGATAGTTCATCCGGAATAACCAACGGAGATATTGAATTTAGTCGTAATAATTTTTTATCCTGTTTAAACTATGGTGCAAACTTGGGAATAGGAAAATTCCATTTTATTTATCATATGGATCATTCCGGCCCAACGGTAATGGGGACATCCGGAAAGGATAAAGGTCAAAGTATAAACAACACAGATATGGATAATCTTACAAATGGAACTGCTTATCAAATTATGATGTCTGGTGGCTGCCATCCTGCTAATTTTGCTTATGATTGTATTGCCAAACATTATTTAATCAATTCAAACGGTGGAGGTGTTGTTTTTATTGGTAATACTGATTCTGGTATAACAAATGAATATTCTCAATTATATCCTTTTTGTAATGCTTTATATAATAACAGTTTAGGTAGATATGATATAGGAAGTGCTTTCCAAAACATATCAATCAGTGGAAGTTTTAATAATAAATGGCGTCTTCACCTCCTCGGTGATCCCGAGATGCAAGTTTGGACTGACACGCCTCAACAATTAAATGTAACTGTCAGTCCTGCGGCAGTTCAGCTTGGTGAACAATCCGTTAGTGTGACTATCTCCAATCTTCCTGCCGGCGAAAGTGCCATAATTTGTGTACAAAAGGGAACAGAAGTGTATTATCCGATGACGGTAACAAGCAATGATACATACGTATTGGATTTTACGGTGGATACTCCGGGTACAATCCATGTTACCGTTACTGCCCATAATTTCGTTCCTAACGAAAAAACCGTACAGGCAAATGCTTCTTCTGTCCCTCATCTATTTGTCGATTCTGTTGACTTTATAGATGACGGAACAAATGGTAGCGTAGGCAACGATAATGGACGAAATGATGCTGGAGAAACTATCCGATTGAAAACAATACTGAAAAATTCGGGCGTGAATGCTGCGAATACCGTAACGGCTACTTTAAGCAGCTTGTCTCCACATATCTCTATTTTAAATAATCAGGCAAATTTTGGCACGATAGGTTCAGGACAAACAGCAACGAACTATTTCCTATATACAATAAACTCGGTTGCTCCTAATATTTCTGCCAATGGGAATAATCCTGCTAGATTATCCCTTGAGATAACCGATATAAATAATACAGTATGGAGAGACACCTTTTCCATTGATGTGTATAAAGATTCGATTATGCAACGAAATAAACCGATTTTATCTACAACAAACGGTGATTTGATTATAGAGCCAAATGAAACGGTTAGGTTTAATATTGATCTGCAATGTTTAGGAATGGGGACATCAAAAGGATTAAGTGCGGTGCTGACTACTACAAACTCCAGCAATATCATACAGTCTTGTCCAAGCACTCCTCATACATATCCCGATATTGCTCCTTTCGGTACCGGACAAGCTGTAATCCCCTTTGAATTTACTACAGGTCCAGCATACAACGGAAACAAGGCAACGCTTACCTTCAACCTGCAAGTTACGAACGCTTATGGTAAAACATGGAATTTTCCATTTAATTTATCTCAACCTGCACAAGTAAATGGTAGTAGTATTGAATTTACTGCCGATTTGGATGAGATTGATTTAAAATGGACGAACGTAACTTCAGTAGCTGGTTATAATATATATCGTTGTAATGTAGGAGTTAATGATACAGAAGTTGGAGATTACGAAAAGCTAAATTCTGTTCCTGTTACATTTGCTTTTTATAATGATACTAAGAATCTTAGTACCCTTACGAAGTATTACTATAAAATTACAACAATTAAGTCAGATGGTAATGAAAGCGAGCCAACACGTAAATTAGCATGGACCTCTTACCCAAGGAAATCTCCATTTCCCGTTACTTTGGATAATTCATTAGGTAATTTTAAGACACCAATAAATGTTGCTGATATTAATGGCGATGGAAAAAAAGAGATATTTGCCGGAACAAGAGGAGGGAACGACAAGGGATTTTTAGTTGGATTGGACTATCTTGGGAATGAATTGTATGATATAGACAATAATGTGACCACTTATAGTGGATTTGCCAAATTAGGAAAAGCAGCTTGGGCAATACCGGCTATTGGTGATTTAAATCGTATGGGGAAAAGTCAGATTGTAGAACCAACTCGTGAATACGGTGCAGATGTTGAAAACGCTTTGTTTTGTTACTCTATGGAAGATATAAATCCAATAGACGGTAAACCTGATTTGCTATGGAGTAATTATACTACAGAAAAACAATACCTTAAAGGAGTAGTACTTTCAAATATTGACAATAGTCCTGATGGTTCGATGGAAATAATTACTACTTCTGACGAACGCGGTTCTATTTCTGTTTATAACTCTCAAGGAGTCCTGTTAACAAATATTGCCGCAGCAAACACTTATGGATATATAGCCGTTGCAGATTTAGATGAAAAAATAGATGGTAAAAAAGAAATCATTCATACCGCCAATAATGGAATTTATGTTTGGCATCATGATGGATCAAATTATCAAGGAGCCAATCCATTCTATAGTACTCCATTAACAGGATATAATTTTGTTGGTTCACCTGTTGTTTGTGATATTGATGGTGATGGGCATAAAGATATTTTAGCATTTGCCATTGAAAATAAAACACCTGACAGTAGTCCGTCAACTGCAAAATTATTCGGAGTTAAAAATGATGGAAGTACCATTACGGGTTTTAACGGTAGTATTACCATAAATACAAGTTGTGACTGGTATCAGGACTTGTCTGTAGGTGATTTAAACAATGATGGTAATCTTGAAATTGTAACACTGGCAAAAGATGTAGTTAAAATATGGAATAATCAAGGTCAATTAATTATTTCAATACCGGTTCCGGGTCTTGATGGAGGGGACACACCAATTTTAGGTGACGTTAATGGGGATGATTTGTTAGAAGTTATTTTTACAATGGGTAATCTCATTTATGCTTATGGAATTGATGGAAATCTTTCATCAGGTTTTCCATTAAGATCGAGTGAAGTATCTTGTGGTGGCTTGTGTATTTCTGATATTGACGGAGATAATAAGACTGAAATTTTGGTAACCGCAAATAACAAAATTGAAATGTGGCAAACTGATGGTTCGCCTTCAAAAATTGAGTGGGGAAGTCAAAGACATGATCAATATAATACAGGGGAGTATTATCAAATCTGCGAACCAACATTTGTTACATCTTCATCTACTTGGAGTGCTAATCAAAGTTTATGTAATGATTTAGTTATAAAGTCAGGAAATCTAACAATCAATAACAATAGTAATGTTACAATGACCTCAAATTCTATGGTGATTGTAATGGCTGGCGCCACACTTACAATTGATTCCGGTCATATTTTGAACGCTAATGTAAAAGCATTGGCAGGAAGTAATATAATTATTAAAAACAACGGTTCTATCCTTTTACACTCAAACGGAGAGTTTGAAGCTGAAGCAGGAGCCAATGTTGAAATTTTCTATGGTAGTATCGATAAATAAATTTAAAATTAATCATCATGAAAACAAAAAAATTATTTACAGTATTATGTTTATTTGCAGTCACGACCACTATTAGTGCACAAATATTAAAGGTAGCAAATAATCGTACGAACATAAAATCACAAACAGCAATTTACCCTTCCGATAATACAGATGGACTTGATGTAACTACGAAATTCAGCGACACTGTTGTGTTGAGTAGTGGAATGGATCTTATTTGGGGAGCCTTTTATCAGACTCAACCTAATAATCCAGGGATTCTTTCATTGACCTCCTTATCATCAGGAATGGGTTGGTATAGTTGCTTTACCATACGCGCCAACGGCAACACGGGAATCTTTAACAGTAATCCCAGCGCAGCGTTAGAAATAGGTTCAAGCAGTTCGATCCGGCAGGTGAAAGTAAATGGAAATGTTATTTTCGGCTCGGATGCTCGGATGAAAGACAATATCAGGAATATCTCCAGTTCGATAGACAAAATTAAACAGTTACGAAGCGTTAGCTATAATTTTAAGGAAGAGCATAAGGAATATACTATACCCGATAAGCTTCTGAATAATAGCAGTATAAATGACATTGAAAAAATGAAAGAATCAGTAAAAAATGTTCCGAAAACCAACGAATATCTTTTAAACAGAAAACATTATGGATTCTTGGCACAAGAAGTACAAAAAGTATTTCCGGATTTGGTCTATGAAGACAGTATCGGTATGTTATCCGTAGATTATATCGGAATGATTCCTCTGCTTGTTGATGCTCTTAAAGAACAGGAAAATAGGATAGAAAGCCAGGACGTGAAAGTAGCCGAACTGGAAGTCAGAATATCTAAATTGGAAAATAGTCCAGACTCATCACCTCAAAAAATCAAATTAGAGACAGATGAAGTTAATATTTTATCATACCCAGTTTTAGAACAGAATGTACCTAATCCGTTTAACACCACAACTTCAATAAATTATTATCTGCCATCAACGATTTCAGATGCAAGTATTTACATCTATGATATGAATGGCACGCAGTTAAAACATTATCCTGTCAGCCAAAAAGGAAAAAACAGCATAACCATACAAGGTTCCGAGCTAATTGCAGGTATGTATTTGTATTCATTAATTGCCGATGGAAAAATAATTGATACAAAAAGAATGATTTTGACTAAATAGATAATATTGCATTTCAAATCTTTATGCTGATGGAAACTTTAGTTCCACAGAATATAGGTGTATAGGCAATTTATTATTTTTTTTTCATTCTGTAATGGGTTTTTCAGTTATGGCCCCTATCGTATCATTTTTGATAATTAAAAAGATATATTACCCAAATCAATAGTTCATCGATGTTGACAACACCATTTCTAATTCTTCCGGCTTTACATTAGTGGTCAACTCGCCATTGATTGCATAGGATATTTTGCCTGATTCCTCCGATACTACTATCGCAATGGCATCGGTTTTTTCTGTTACTCCAATTGCCGATCTGTGTCTTAATCCCAAACGTTTGGGTATCTGCTGATTTTTGGATACAGGAAGAATACAAGATACTGCGAATATCCTGTCGTTTCTGATAATCATAGCACCATCGTGCAGCGGACTATTCTTAAAAAATAAATTTTCAATCAACTGAGAATTAATTGCAGCATCAATGATTTCGCCCGACTGTGCCTGAATATCTAAGTTGTTCTTTCGGGCTATTATTATCAAAGCTCCTTCCGAACGTTTGGAAAGATTACGGCATGCTAATACTATCTGAACAATATTATAATCTGATTTTTCTGAGTCTGTTCGTCCGTTTCCAAACATTCTTTTTAATATACCTGTCAAAGCAAGCTTACGCTTCAAACCCATTCCTGAAAGAAATCGACGAATTTCATCTTGAAATAAAACAATCAGTGCAAATGTTCCAACACTAACTACTCTATCTAATATTCCGCCCAGCAATTCCATCTTGAAAACGAAGGAAACTAAAAACCACACTATGAGAAAACTCATAATGCCGAGGAAAACACTTAATGCACCCGACCTCTTCAATAATAAAAATAATTGGTAAAGAAGTATTGCTACCAGGACTATATCAATTATATCTTTTATTCCAATATGAAATCCCATAAATCGTCAGTTTTTATATTTGTTATAAGCATTGAAAATCTTTATAGTTTCCATTGCTTCTTTTACATCATGAACACGTAAAATTGAAGCTCCTCCTAATAATGCTAACATATGTAAAGCTGTAGTTCCATTTAATGCATTTTGGGGATCTGTTTCTAAAAGATTATAAACCATAGACTTTCGTGACACTCCTACTAAAAGCGGTGCATTAATCTGTTTAAATATAGATAGCTTCTTCATCAACTCATAATTCTGCTCCAATGTTTTTGCAAAACCAAAACCCGGATCAATTATTACGTCATTAACACCCAATAATCTTAATTGAGCAACTCTTTTTGCCAGAAACTGTAACACCTCTGATGTAACATCTTCATAATCTGTATTGTCCTGCATATTTTGCGGAGTTCCTCTTATATGCATCAGAATATATGCTACTTGCAAGTCGGAAACAGTCTCAAACATTAGCGGATCTAATGTACCGCCGCTTATGTCGTTTATCATAGCTACATTGTACTGCTGCACAGCAAATCTTGCTACCGGCGATCTGAATGTATCTACAGAAATAATAGCTTGCGGAAATTTCTTACAAATAAGCTCTAAGGCATCTGAAATTCGTTTTATCTCCTCATCGACAGTAATCGGCTCAGCCTGTGATCGCGTTGAGTAGCCTCCTATATCAATTATCGTAGCTCCTTCTGTAAGAAAGGTCTCAACTTGCTGTAAGAGTGTACGGTCGGATTTATATCTGCTTAATGCAAAAAAAGAATCCGGAGTAATATTTATCACACCCATTACGATAGGCGTTTGCAAATCATAAAGACTACCGTTTAACTTGAGAAACCTTGTTGAGTCGTCCATATCAAACCATCGATAATATTTTAATTCGTGCAAATTTAAGAAAATATTATACGAAATAATGCTAATTGACGTTTATTTAAGCATAAAACAAAGATTATCAGCATTAAATCAGTATAATAAAATAATAAAAAGCCATAATTACAGTTTTTTTAAAGCTATATTTAGCAAACAAATTCCAATTATCAAGAAATTTGTTAATTTTGCAAGGTTTGAAATAAAAAATAATTATATGTATCGCATACTATCTTTTTCTTTCTTCGTACTATCAGCTATTGCATTTACTTCTTGCAGTAAAAGTACTACAATAACAAGCTCGGCTACCGGTTGGCCCTACGATTATAAAGCAAATAATGCATTCAGAGGTTTAGGAAGCAGTTCCGATTTAGTACCGCCCGGCATGGTTGAAATTCCGGGGTGGACAATTACCGTTGATGATGCAGAAGATTTTGAAACTGCTAACAGGAGGATACGTACAAGTGAATTAAATACACGCAGGATGCTGTCTGTCAATAGTTTTTATATGGATCAGCGTGAAGTGAGAAATATTGACTGGCGCGAATATCAAAACTGGTTAACTTCTGTATATTCAAATGTTGCTCCTGATATTATTGAAAGAGCCAAACCTGATATTAAAGTCTGGACTGATGGTCTCAGCGACAATGAGCCATTTTTAATGAATTATTTCACCCATCCTTCATTCAATGAATATCCTGTGGTATGTGTAAGTTGGGATCAGGCAGCAGCTTATTGCGCTTGGAGAAGCGATCGTGCCAATGAATTACGACTGATAAAAGCCGGTGCCATTAAAGCTCCAGATTTTAAAGCTATAGCCGAAATGACTACATTAGAAGCAGTAGAAAATGCAATTTTCACTTCAAAGAAATACTTTACAGGCAAACAAGATAATCTTGCAAAGACATTTTCCGGAATGTTTCCTGATTACAGATTACCATCTGAAGATGAATGGGAATTTGCAGCATATGCTCGTAAAAGTACCGATCCTGAAAACAAAGTCAAGGTTTATCCATGGTCTGAAAGAAGTTATGAGAAAGCAACCGCCGCTCAAAGAAATCAACAGCAAGCAAATTATAATCAAACAAGTACAAATGCTAACTCAAACGTATTTTCACGTACCTTGCCTGTAGGTTCTTTTGCACCTAATGATTTTGGACTGTATAACATGGCAGGAAATGTTAATGAATGGGTTTTCGATCAATATGCTACTCGTGGTAATATAAATAAAATCGACAGTTTAGATGTGCTCGATTTCTTCCTTCCCGATTATCACAAATCACAAGACAGTCGTGTGTATAAAGGTGGCTCTTGGAAAGACCCTATTTACTGGTTGCATCCTGCTTCCCGCCGCTATCTCGACCGCACAAAATCTGCTAATGATATTGGTTTTAGATGTGCCATGAGTATAGTCCCAAATACAGCCGTAAAGAAATAGAAAGGCAATCGTATTTTACACCTTTACATTATTAATTTTAACTATGATTACCTTTAACTATGAGAGAAAGGAAACGAAACAGATTGTACAAATTTGATTATTCTTCTGAGGCAATCTACTTTTTGACATCTTGTGTACAAGATAGAATTTGTTGTCTTGGAAATGTAGAAAATGGAAAAATGATTTTGAATTCCTATAGAAAAAAAGCTAATGAACAAATCTTATGGTTAGAAAAACGTTTTACTTATTTTAAAATATACAATCACGTCGTAATGCCCAATCACGTCCATATATTATGTGAAATTATCAAAAATGGAGATTGTAATAAAATAAAATCTATTTCCGAATTAATTGGTGCATTTAAGACAACCTCATCAAAACAAATTCATTTGGCAGGATTAAATAATTTTTCATGGCAACGTTCATTTCATGATCATATCATCAGGGATTATTCATCATTTGAAAATATTTATAATTACATCACCCGAAATCCTGAAAAATGGGATAATGATACATTTTACAATAAAATTGATGAAACGTGATTGTTGTTGTCGTTGTTATCGTTATCGTTATCGTAGGGGCAGGTCGCGACCTGCCCCTACAACAATCGTATTCCAATCATACAACAATTGTATTCCGATCACACAACAATCGTATTCCAATCACACAACAATCGTATTCCAATCCAACCATATTACAGGGCAGGTCGCGACCTGCCCCTACAACAATCGCGACCTGCCCCTACGACCACGATATTAATTATTTACATTATCTTTGCATCCATGAAAAAATTGGTTATTCTTGGTTGTGGTTATCTCGGCAATATTGTTGCTGATGCTGTAATTAATGGGTTGTTACCTGAATATGATTTGGTTGGGGTATATGCCCGCACTAAATCTAAAGCATTATACATCGCTAATAAAATGCAGGCTGCCGGTCGTGAATGTAAGGCTTGTTCTTCATTTGAAGAACTCCTTGCGCTAAAACCTGATTTTTTAGCTGAAGCAGCATCTCCCGCAGCAATGAAAGAAACTGCTATTGCAACTTTAAAAAACGGAACCTCAATAGTTACTATTTCTGTAGGTGCCCTTGCTGATAATCTTTTTAAGGCAGAAGTCGAAAGGATCGCAAAATCTAATGGCACAAAGGTATATATTTGTTCGGGTGCAACAGGTGGGTTTGATGTGCTGCGTACTGCTGCGCTGATGGGTAAAAGTACTGCAAATTTCTTCAATGAAAACGGTCGACACAGATCACCTTTTTCTCCATTCTACCGTCCGGGTATGGAAAATGAGAAGCAAATTATTTTTTCAGGAACTGCCCGCGAAGCCATTAACATTTTCCCTACAGGGTTAAATGTCGCAGTAGCCGCTTCAATAGCCTCTGTGGGTCCGGAACAAATGCATGTAACAATGCAAACTACACCCCGCTTTATCGGAGATATTCAACGTGTGGAAATAAAAAACGAGCAAGTTCATGCTGTTGTAGATGTTTACAGTGCAACTTCCGAAATCGCCGGATGGTCTATTGTAAGCACTTTACAAAACATCGCTTCCCCTATTGTATTCTAAGATATTTGCAATTACCTTTTCACTAAGCCGCACAAAAGCCTGACGTGTGCGTCCTGTTGATACTTGCATACAACGAACATTGGGATGATCAAGAAGTTCTCTACTGCCCAATGCTCCTAATGTGTCGCAATAACACAAATTGTCGCCTCCAAGCCATTCCATGAAAGGTTTTTCTTCCCATGCAGGAGACAAACCTGTGTTAAATAAAATCTTTTTATTACCTAAAGCTTCAAATTCTTCTTCATATAGCAAAACTGTGTTTTTATTCAGACAACAACAAACAACTTCGCTTCGACTCAATACTTCTTTAAGCGGCAGATATTGATAGCCTTTATCCTTTGCATACTCTTTTTCTGTTCGTGAATAATATGTTATTTCAGCTCCGAAAAATTTGAGTGCATCTGCTATCATCCCTCCTGATGTACCTAATCCGATTATGCCGACTTTCAATCCGGTTATTTCCCTTGCCATACCATCCCATGGTTCTTGTCCGAATCCATGCAGACATCTGACTAACTCACTAACAACATATTCAACAACACCTTCATCACCATAATCCCTTACGCCTTTTACAACTATTCCTCTGCTGTTTGCATATCTTATATCAACGTTTGCACTTTCCGGTGAATAAAGAGAACAGCACATGCCAATATACTTTACATTAGGACATTTTTCAAGTGCTTCTTTCGTAATTCGAGATGTATAGCTCAAAAGTACTGCATCAGCATCCCCTATTCTTTTAGCAACTTCTTCATCTGTCAATGGCATATCTTGATACATTATTACTTCTTCTGCAAAGGAGTGTAATTCTTTTTCGGCTGATGAAATTAAACCTACCGGCTCAATGGCTACGAGTTTTTTGAACATTTTTAAACAAATTAAATTATTAAAAACCAAGAGAGGCAGTCTATAACAGACAGCCTCTCCAAAATTATAAATATTTTCTTGAATTATCTAATATCAAACTTATAAACACATAAATGTTCGTAGTTTCTCTCGGTTTTAGAATAGTGTTAGGCGTTTTATGCTTTTGGATACTAATTGATAATCTCTACCATCCAAACTGTCGAATTGGTATTATTCAACTATTTCATCACCTGGATTTAGTTTTGAAACCAATCTAAATTCACCTTTGGTTACTTTAACACTTTTACTTCCGTCAGCAGTTTTAAAAGTACCTTCAAACAATCCGCTTACTTCTCCAATAAACATCCGATAGGTGCCGTAAAAAGTCTTTACTCGTTTAAATCCTCCTTCGAACTTCTTAATGGTGTAAGTGCTTGAAGTTCCAGGAATAATATCCTCTTCTACATCGCCGTATTCATTGTGCGAATGACTGTAATATTTTTCTCCATCAACATTGACTGAAGATGTGAAATAAAGCTTGCCGGTAACACTACCCGAACCTTCTCCCAAATCTTGTCCCGACTTATAAGTTCCTACTTGATAAGGTACCAATGAAATACCACCGTAAGGAAATGAACCGTCAAAGTATATACTCAAAAACTTATTGCTATTCAAAGAATTAACCCAGCCGGTACTACCTTTATACTCTTTTCCATTCACTTCTAATCGCCACTCACTATTACCTTCTTCAATCGTAAAGGGATAATTTAGTCCTTCTTTTCCGTTATTTAGCAAATCATCATCACCATCTTTGGAACACGATATAATCGGCAATATAAATACTGTTAATGCCAATAAACTTGCTTTGTAAATAAATTTTCTCATACGCTTTCTTAATTTGTTTTGTGTTTGTATATACTAATCTAAAAGGAGATACAAATAAGAAACGATTTTGTTCTACTATAAATGTTAAAAAAACAAAAAAGGCAGCCCATAACAGACTGCCTCTCTATAATTATGAATATTCTTTTGAATTATCGAATATCAAACTTATAAATACATAGATGTTCGTAGTTTTCTCCCGGTCTTAGAATAGTGTTGGGGAATGCCGGTTGGTTCGGACTGTCAGGATAATGCTGAGTTTCCATAGCAAACGATGTACGATAATTATACACTTCTCCATATTTTCCGGTATCTTTTCCTTTGAAGAAATTACCTCCATAAAACTGCATTGCAGGTTGGTCGGTATATACACTCATCTGTATTCCTGTTGAAGGTTCGTAAATCACCGCTGCTTCTGTAACTTTTTCTCCATTCTTATCTAAAATCCAGTTATGGTCATAGCCAAGTCCGTTTTCTAATGCTTCAAATGGTTGGTTTACCCGTTCTCCTACAGCAGTAAACTCACGAAAATCCATCGGTGTTCCTTCTACAGGTGCTATTTCTCCTGTTGGAATTAAACCGGCATCAGTCGGATTATAGTGCGATGCATTGATTTTCATTATATGTGAGTTAACTTCTTTCGCTACACCTGATGAGAATCCATGCAGGTTGAAAAATGAATGGTGTGTGATATTTACAGGAGTGGCTTTATCCGTTGATGCTGAATATTCAATCTTAAATTCGTTGTCGTTTGTAAGTGTATACCAAACTTTTACTGATAAATTTCCGGGATAGCCTGCTTCACCGTCTTTCGATAAATAATTAAGTTCTAAAACATCCTCGCCTTTATCATTTTTATATTGGTTGGCATCCCATACTACATTGTGAAATCCACCGGGACCACCATGCAGATGATTTTCGCCATTATTAAGAGGCAATGTGTATTCAACTCCGTCGAGGGTAAATTTACCTTTTGCAATTCTATTACCATAACGACCTATTAAAGCTCCAAAGAATGCTTCATTCCCATTCTGATAACCTTCTAAAGAAGGAAAACCGGTAACTATGTCAAGCATGTTTTTGTTTTTATCAGGAACCCACAGACTCACTACCCTTCCACCGAAGTTAGTAACTTGAGCTATGACTCCATTTTCATTCTGCAAAGTATAAAGGCTGACTTCCTTTCCGTCAATTGTGCCTTTAAAATCTTCTTCGTTCATCAGTTTTATCGTCGATTGCTGGCAACTGAAGAAAATAGCTGATGCCACAAAAAGTGACAAAATGTTTCTTAGTGTTTGTTTCATACAGTGTTGTTTTTTATTGTTTGATATTTTTTAAATTAATGTACAAATGTACTAAACTATGTTGGAATATTGACGATTTATTTACTAAGGCCTTTTTGCCTCAGGATGTTTAGCTAAAATCTTCTTTAGATCTTCCAAAGTTTTAGGTTGCTCTTGTGCGATATTTTTTGTTTCAAGTGGATCTAACTTATAATCGTAAAGTTCAAATTTAACATCCGATGCATCATCTTTGTTTTTCCACTCAACCAAACGATATCTTTCTGTTCGAATAGCTATACCCAAATATTTTCCTCGAGGAAAAGCATGATATGCATGGTCTCTTATCTTCTTGTTTACATTCTTTAATACCGGCACCATACTCAAACCGTCTATACCCTGAGGTACCTCAGGTTTACCTAATCCTGCTAATTCAGTCAACGTAGGATAAATATCTACAGTCTCTGCTAATTGTTCGGTTGATGTATTGGGTTTGGCAACACCGGGAGCAACCATAATTAGTGGGATATGATTAGCCTCTTCAAAATTAGTATGTTTTGTCCAATATCCATGATCGCCTAAATGCCACCCATGATCGCCCCAAAATACTATTACGAGATTATCGAGCATATTCAAACGTTTTAACTCATCCATTACCTTTCCAACCTGCGCATCCATATAGCTCATAGAAGCATAATAACCGTGAATTAACTTTCTGGTTAGTGTGTCTTCGTAAACATACTTCCCAGCCGGTATAGGCTCAAACTGATCTATCTCACCTCCTCTTTTTGTAGCTACTTTCGGTGCTCCTTCAGGATCTTTTTCATATTGTGGCATTGGCAAGGTAGCAGGGTCATATAAATCCCAGTACTTTTTAGGAACGCTGAAGGGCAAGTGTGGACGAACAAATCCGACAGCAAGGAAAAAAGGTTTGTCCGGTTGTTTTTTTAACTCGCGCAATCTATTTATAGTATGCCGTGCTATTCTACCATCAGCATAAGCTTCATCTAACACATCAGGTGATTCCCAAGCTGCACCCCTCGGCAATTCATGATTTGGAGGAAGTTCAGGAAAAAACATCTTGGTGTTTTCAAAATATGCTTCTTCTCTCGTAAGTTGTCCACCTGTACTCTCCGGCACAATATACTCAATAAGTTTATCTTTATGATGAGGAATACTCCATGATGCTACATCATTTACATTACCATGACCTTCATGATATACTTTACCTATTGCCTCTGCATGATAACCTGCTTTCATAAAATACTGAGATAAGGTGACAGCATCAGGTAATACATTTCTCATCTCTCTTCCAAAATCATATAATCCCGTGGTTGTAGAACGCAACCCTGTCATAAGATTATATCGTGATGCTACGCTTACAGCCTGATTACAATATGCATTATTAAATCTAACTCCGGATTCAGCAAGTTTATCTATATTAGGACTTAAAGCTACAGGATCTCCATAACATCCTAAGTTTGGTTTCAAATCATCAACTAAAATCATTAAAACATTTACAGGCTTTTTCTTATCTTCTTGTTTTGCTTGCAATAAACCTGTTGGAATAGTCACTGCACATCCTACTAATACTGCTTTGCTTATATTATTCATACGGTAATATCTTTTTAGTATTTAATATTCAACTCAATAGCTTGATGTATATTTATAATGATTTATCTTTTCTCCTCCTAACAAATAAATGTATGTTGTAAAGCTCTTTTCTCCTTCTTGCAGCTCTATCACTCTACATCCATTTTTACCTAAATTGTTATATACCGTATTTCCTCCTGAGTATCTTCCATAAGCTAAAGCAATATTATGCAAAACTCCTATATAGTCATTATCATGATCATGTCCTGTGAAGACACCCATTATATCGCCATTTTGCCTCATTGCCGAAAACATCCCGGTATTTAATTTAGGATTACACTCTTTTTCTTTTCGTGTACCTACAAGGCTTTGTACATCAGCGGAGACTTCAGTATATTCGAACAAAGGTATATGAAAAAACGCTAATGAGGGAATAGTTTTATTATTATTTCTTTTTGTGTAACCTTTACTAACTTTTTGATACCATTCAATTTGATCAAATGCCAACCATCCATATCCTTTTATTCCTTCTAATTTTGAATATGCATTAGAATCCATGCAATACAAGATGGTTTGTGGTTTTTTATTTGTTGAACTCTGAATTTCTAATGTATAATTTCCTACTCCGGTAACGCCTTTTGGACCTTGAGTTGCGAGACAATATGGTTTCTTCTTTACATAATTCATAATTTCTTCTCTTGTCATATCTGCCTCATCATCGTGATTACCAAACATATATGCCCATGGAATTTTTTTTGTTATAACCGGCTCGAATAATTCATCTAATGCTTTTCTCGTTTCTGTATTTTTCCACACCATATCACCAGTAAATACTAATAAATCAGGCTTCTCATTATCAATTACTTCATTTAATAAATCTATTACCACATCTGATTTAGGATTTCCTTGAATGTAATGGGTATCTGTTATTTGTAAAATTTTAAATTTACCATCATTATTGTATGTTAGCCCTTTTATCTGTGCATTAACAAATAAAAAAGGGATGCTTATAAATACTATTATAAAAAAGTTTTTTCTCATATGATATAAATAATGTGTTAATGTGCCGATGCATTAATACATCAACAATCAGGACATCAGCGGTTTATACTAAAAAATTAATAATTTGATTTTTATTCTATTGAAATTCGATTTATTTTAATTCAATCTCTTCTGTTTCAGGATTATAAAATTCTCCAACAATTTCTAAAAATGTTTTTTGCATCGAATTAAATTTATCAGCATAAACATCTTTTATGTTAATCAATTGTTCCTGATCTTTTGATAAATTAAACAGACCTCCTGAAGGAAGATTTCCCAATTCATTGCCGGTAAGATTTCTTTCGGGACCACTATATGGAGGTATAAGTACCCAGTCTTGTTCTCTATATGCCATTTTACCATTTGCCTCTATCACTAAGTTTTTGCGACCCTCATCGTTTTTTCCTAATAGTAAAGGTAATAAATTCTGACTGTCAAATTCTCCTTTTAAAGGATAGTTTATCAAAGATGCTATTGATGCCAATACATCCACCTGACAAATTAATGCATCTGAAACTTTAGATTGTACTTTGTGTTTCCAGTACACAAAAAGTGGGATATGTGTTCCTCCATCGAACAAACTATATTTTCCTCCACGCAAGTTTCCTGCAGGTTTGTAATCATACTTATTTGCTAATTCTGCTGCCTGATCTTTATATCCATCATTTAATACAGGTCCGTTGTCGCTCGAAAATATCACAATTGTGTTTTCAAGTAAACCTTCTTTTTCAAGATGTGCCATTAATTCTCCTACACACCAATCTGCCTCAACTATAGCATCTCCACGCGGTCCCAAGTTTGTAGCACCGACAAATCGTTGATTTGGTGTGCGCGGCACATGTGGCTGATGCAGTCCGAAATACAAAAAGAATGGCTTATTCTTATTTTGTGTGATAAAATCTTTCACTTGTCCTGTAAAATAATCTGCCATATCTTCATCTTTCCACATTGCACTTTTTCCTCCTTTTTGATATCCTATACGCGGGATTCCATTATGAACCGATTGGTTATGCCCATGATCCCATTGTATTTTCATCATTTCAGGATTGGTTAAAGCTGTAGGCTCGCCTTCGAAATTTTTCTCATAACTTATAAAAATCGGATCGTTGATATCTAAACCGACTACCAATCCATTTTCTACAAAGACTGTAGGCACTCTATCGTTTGTCGCTGCAATTAAGTTTGAATAATCAAATCCAATATCATTAGCATTTGGCTTTATAGTATCATTCCAATTGACATTACCGGCACCCATTCCTAAGTGCCATTTTCCTATTGCTCCTGTAACGTATCCTGATTCTTGCATCATTTTGGGTAGAGTGAATTGAGAAGGATTGATAATTAACGGTGCATCTCCCGGAAGTATTTTTGCATCTCTATTTTTCCAAGGATACATGCCTGTCATTAATGCATATCTGCTTGGCGTTGAGGTGGCAGAAGTGGCATAAGCATTTGTAAATCGGATTCCTTGATTTGCTAATTTATCAATATTCGGTGTGTTGACTTCTGTTGCACCTTGTACACTTAAATCACCATACCCTAAATCATCAGCTAAAATAACGATAATATTGGGTGTAGAAGGCTTGTCACTGCCTGCACACGAAACAAGTACTCCTGTTAGTATACCTAACTGTACTGATTTATTAATTTTGTTCATACGATTAAATTTAAAATCTCATTTACACATCTTGGGATTTGGTGAAAATTTACCTTTTACATATTTCATCTGTACTAAGCCTGGTCGACATGTTTGCTGATACTCAGCAGCTTGTGCCCCTCGTGGATTAAAAAACATAGTTGCCCACCATTTGCCTTCTTTATCCTGAAATAAATTATTATGACCTCCTCCTGTAATAGCATTGTACCTTTTACTGTATGGGCCATATACATTATCTGAGCTTGCAATGATACAATCGTAACTATATCGAGTTTTATTATTTGTCAATCCATTTTTCTCAACATATGTGTCTTTCCCCTCTGGTGTCCTATGCGACCAGATTGCCTGTACTAAGTGATATTTATTATCATATTTAAAGATAAATGCTCCTTCAACATATGGTTCAGGCTCATAATTATGCTCATTTAATTTTCTTATCTCTTCTGCATATCCACTCATATCAGGTTTCATTTTAGCTATATAGTGATTATGACCTACAAAATACACGGTTCCGTCTTCATCTTCAAATAAGCTCCCATCTATTTCAGGAAACAACGGTCCTTTTTCATTTCCTTCGATATTAACAAATGGACCCTCCGGCTTACCTGTGGTACTTTTTAAAATGAACGATCCTCTACCGCCTGCTGATTCGTTCAGGCATGCAACCATAAACCAGTTTTGCTGACTTTTGATATAATGTAATTCAGGTGCCCAAACTGCATGAAAGCGATTATCCATTACATCACCGTTTAACGATAGTTTTGGTCGTTTTTCACCATCTTTATATATTTTAGGGTATTTTTGCCAAGTACCATCTTCTTCCATCGACCAGACTCTTCCTCTCGATTCCCATTCTTGTAGGTCAAGCGAACGCCAGAGATATAAACCATCATTCCAGTCCCAACAATGAGGTTGCCCATTAAACTTTCTATCCGGTGTGGCGGTAGTTCCTGTCATGTAATAATAACCATCCGGACCAAGTGTTACCCACGTATCACGCATCCAGTAATCAAACTCCGGCTCTACACATTTCGGAATTTTTGTTTTGGGATCGTTGGTGTTAGCCTGTCCGTATTTCTCTTCACAACAGGCTGTAAATATAATATTAAATTGTAAAATACTTATAAAAAAAACTAAACCTAATTTTTTCATGATAATACCTTAAATTTTTAAAATTTTTGTTGTTGTAAATTCTCCATAATCATTCTGCAGTTGAAGAAGATAAAAGCCTTGTTCTAATGATGTCATATCTAACACTATCTCTGATAAAGGTGTTTCTTCATTAAAAACTTGATTTCCATCTAATTTGAAAATTTTTAAGCTTTTATATCCTTCAATATTAGATATAACTAATTTATCTCTTACAGGGTTCGGATATATTTTTATTCTTTCTGATATAAATTCTGTTTTAACACCTGTTCCAAACACATCCATCGTACCTTTTACCAATCCTCCATCACATGAGTTTGCTGTTATTCTTACTGTACCTGCTGCATGACGAGTCATAATACCACTTTCACTTACTGAAATAATAGATGGATTTGAACTCTCCCATTTTACATTCTGATTAGTGGCATTTACAGGTAGTATCTGTGTTGTTAATTGAACTGATTCTCCAATATCACAGTTTGCCGGATTTATTGATATGCTTTTTGTCGCAATACTTCCTGTTTGATAGTGTAAAATCCCATTAAATGTTACAGGCATATTTTCAGAACTTAAACCAATTCTCGACTTCTCCCAATTACCCTGAATTGCAGCATAATATTGATCATCTACAAAAATATGCAATCCATCTTCTTCTCTTCTGCAACGCAAATAATATCCTGCCGATACTTCTTCATCAAAATAAGCTGAGAATGTACGCGATGCTCTACCAATTTTGTTTGTTACATCCATCCTTATTGCTGTAGTCTTCACTGCCGGAAATGTAAAGTGATTCATTTCGGAAAATCGCAGTTCACCTTCCAATTCTGAAGAAAGTAATGTCCATATACCGTTTTGCAAAGCATAAAACTTTACTGTTTGAGGCAAATCAAATGTCTGATTCAAATAAGGATAATTCCCTTCAAACCATAAGATATCAACACCTGAAATAACAGACTCGTTTCTTAAATCATATCTGTAACTTTCGGTTGGATAAGAAGTATAAGTATAATAACGCTGCACCTTCTTTTTGAGTGGTTTCGATATGCTTTCAATCTCTACACCATTATCTTTTCCTACGATATTCAAAGTTTTGTTCGAATAATCTATTGATGCTGAAATGTAATTGTTTTCATCTATATATAAAGGATAAAAGCCTGCCTTTCCTGATGCCGGTAATTGTTTGTTTTTGGCGTAAACCGAAAATTCATAATTCCATGATGGATCGCCTTTTATAGCTAATGCCTTTCCATTTACATCTGACTGTATGAGACCATTTACATTAACCTGCCAAGTACCTGATGAATATTCCCAATTGGATATATTTGAATCATATTCGTCCCAGCCCATAGTATACTGTATCGCATCAAAAGATACATTACCGGAACTTGCTGTAAGTCCTACCAACCCTGCTCCTTCGAAAGGTGTGTCAATTTCACTGTTCAATGTCAGTTTAAAATAATCTAATTCAAGATTGAATTTTCCTCCATTTTTATAAACAACCAATGTGTGCCAAGGTTCTTCATAGTTAGCCACCAAAGGGTTAGCATCAAGAAATGCAAATTTCTCCGGAATATTTTGTTCATTGATATCCGTAATTCCATTCACACATAACTCTTTTTTCCATGTTCCATTCTTATTTATTCCAATTTTCAACCAGTTATTCTGATCTTGATAAAATGCATAAACACCGGCTGTTGCATCTGTCTGTTTTATTCTAAACGGCACTTCAAAACGATAATTTGTTTCAGCATCTTTCACTAATAATAACTCACCTCCTGTTTCTTTTTCAGGATATAAAACTCCTCCTGATATTTTCCAAGTGCTGTTATTTAGAAAGTTGAATGGTGAATAAATAGGATAATCGCAATAATTTATCATACTTGGCAGTGATGGTTTCGGTCTATAACCTTTAGTGTTTTTCACCGTACTACTTTCAACAACTACCTCTCTATCATAGAAATGAACTCTATCAACACCTTGTTGCTCTGTTGCATTGTAGAATGCTTTGTACATCATCCATCGCTCAAAACCATTCGGTCCGGCAATAAAGTTAGGTTGCGATTGTCCTACTACTATATCTTCTGCATCCGTATCGCCGGTATCATACAACCCAAAATCGATAAATTGTTGACAGTTCTGATCGGAACATGGACTTGCTACCTCAACTGCGATAATATTATCTCCAACCACAAATAATTCAGGATTTAGCTGTAAAAAACCATAGGTATTATTTCGTGTATTAACGCTAATCTTAGTCCCATTGATATAAAAATCAGCATCTCCGAAAATCCAATGTTTAAGAGCAATTTTGGAAGGTAATTCAGTTAAGCTAAATTTTCTTCGTATATAAATCTTCGGGGTATTCCAAACTGTTTTTCTTGCTCTGATTTTCGCATTAGTAAAAGTTGTTCCGGCAAAAAGATCATATTCCTGACGCCCAAAACCACCCTGTGCGGCAGTCCAAGCATCATCATTAAAATCAACTGCTTTCCAATCGTCATTTGTAGGTGTTCGTGTCGAATATCGACTAACCCAACCACCATGTTCGGCACTATATAAAATTACATTATAGTCTATCAGATGCTGCTCCGTATTTCTTGTAAGTACCGGATGCGGATATTTCTTTGTATTATTGTAGTTATCAGGTTTGTCACTTTCTGCTACTCCGACTTCATACATCCCGGATCTTGGTCCCATTCTGTTAGATGCATAGAAAAGATAATACTTGTCTCTATATTTAGCCAATTCAGGTCCTTCAAAGTTTATGTGATTTACACTTGTAGGATGCCCTCGTTGATGAGTCAACTGTACACTTCCTTTTGTGATGTCCCATCTTGAAAAAGGAGAATTCATTTTGAAAATCCACACCTCCGGTCCATCAATATTTGATGGTACGCCCGTCATAGGGTTTGGATCTGACGGATTTCTTTTTTTCACCCAATATATTTCACCATCTTCATCTTGAAACACTTGCACATCAATTCCATAATCATCAAAAGGTTCTGTAATTGCTCCTTCTTTATACGGTCCGGTTGGCGTAGCAGAATATCCATGGCCTATTCCATTCCAGTATGTATGAAAAACGCCATTTCGATAAATCATATCCCCAGCACCCATTTCTTTATATGTACTTGCTTGTGTCCACTTTGGATTGTTAAGCCATGTAGCTTCGTTAGTTGTAATAGCTGTAACCGGTCCCGACCAATTTATTAAGTTTTTAGAATAGGACATTTTACCTGCTGTTGAAGTTCCAAATACATAATAATGACCCATAAATTTCTCTACTGCTCCATCTCTCATATTAAAAACAGGATTATAAAGACGATTTTGTGTGGTTTGTGCAAATAAACTGTTGCTAACTAAAAGCAACAACAAAGCGACAAAGAAGATATTTCTTTTTATCAATAAGTATTCTTTAGTAAATGAGCTATTCATGGTTATTTTAAATAAATTATTCAAAACAAAAGTAGCATGAATTAGGAGGGCTGAAAGGTAAATACGTTTTAAAAAACAGTATTTTTGTTCTATATTGGTATTACAAGTCAACTTTTTAGGTTTGATAGAAAGTCTGAAGGTGTTGTGTTGAATTTCTTCTTAAAGCACTTGGAGAAGTAATTTGGGTCTGAGAACCCTGTATTATAAGCTGTTTCAGATATATTCATTCCTTCGAGCAAAAGTTCTTTCGCTTTATTAAGCCGCAATGTTTTTACATACTCACTTATCGACATGTCCAATAAATTTTTCATCTTTACATGCAATACCGTTCTGCTTACACCTACAGCCTGAGTTATATCAGCCACTGAAAGATTTTCATTATCGATATTCTCCTTAATAAACTCTTTTATATTACTCAATAACTTTTCATCTCGTGGGTTTTTAATGATATTATTAAAGCTTATTTCAGGATTATCTTTAAATTGTTTCCGATTTAAATCACGTGTGCGTAGCATATTCTGCACCATCAGCTCAAGTGCTTTGGTGTTAAATGGTTTTTCGATATACATATCGGCTCCACTCTCAAATCCTGTAATCATATTCTCCTGCCCTTGTTTAGCTGTAAGTAAAATAACCGGTATATGTGATGTTAAAAGGTCATTTTTCAGTCTGTTGCATAGAGTTATTCCATCCATTACAGGCATCATGATGTCGGAAATAATAATATCGGGGAAATGTTTAGTAGCAATTTTTAAAGCCTCTTCACCATCTGATGCTACAAATACCTTATAATATTTTGCAGAAAATATTTCTGAAAGAAATCCGGCTAATTCCTGATTATCATCAACAACCAAAATAGTATATTGTGAATCGAATTCAGCTTCTGCTTCTGATAATTTATTTACCGGTAAGATAGTATTTTCAAGAATATCAGACTTCTGATAATTATATGTAACAAGAAAATTCTGGTCAGCTTTAATATCTGATATTTCTTGCTTGCTAAAAGCCTTTTCATCAACATTGAATATTACAGAGAATGTTGTTCCTTTTCCAACTTCGCTTTCTACTGAAATATTCCCTTTATGCAGATTGACTAAGTTATATGTCAACGCCAAGCCAATACCCCACCCTACAGAATCAAAATTCCGTCCACGTGGAGTTTGATAATAGTTGGTGAAGATATTCGTTAATTCCTCTTTGACTATGCCTATTCCTGTATCTGCTACAGCAACGTTTAACTTAATAAATCCATCTACACCTTCTTCAATATTTGCGGAAAGCTTTATTTGTCCTTTTTCGGGTGTAAATTTAATTGCATTTGAAAGTAAATTATTTATCACTTTTTCCACACAAGAAGGCGAGTACCACACTAATTCTTCATTATTTTCCAAATCAAGTTCAAAATGTATTTCCTTTTTATCGGTAATCTCTTTAAACAAATAGTAGATTTCTTCAAGAAACTCCATAGGATTACCTTTTTGCAATGAAATGGTGGTCTGACCAGCTTCTATCTTATTGAAAGTCAACAATTCTTCCAATAATTTCACCATCTTACGGGCATTCCTTGACACAGTTTGCAATCTCGGTTTAAGTCCGAAATCAAGTTTACTGCTTTCGAGTACACTTTGTAAAGGTGATATTATTAATGTCAATGGAGTTTTAAGTTCATGTGATATATTGGTGAAAAAATCTATTTTCATTTTATTCATAGCCTTAATACTCTCTTTTTCAAGATGCTCCATTTTCATCTGATTTTTCTCCTTAATTCTGATTGACACAATTTTATATGCTACAAAAAGAATTAGAACGATAATGACAAAATAAATAGTATAAGCATAAGCAGATAAGTAAAATGGAGGTAATATCTCTACCTCAAGTGATCGTTCGCTTGCTTTGTCCCATTCCTGATTAGATGATGAGGCTCTTATTTTAAAAACATAATGGCCGTGTGGTAAGTTTGAATAAATTATTCGCCTTTGTTTATCTACATAATTCCATTCTCTATCAACACCTTCCATTTTTATGGAATAAGATATATTACTGGTATGACCTAATGCTATTGCGGCGTATTCAATACTGAATGAGCGTGCTTGCTTAGCAGAAAGAACAATTTTATCAGTTTCATCAAAACTTTTAGTAAGAGGTGAATTCTTTTGTAGTGCTGTTACTGCTTGATTATCGATATAAAGGTTTATCAATGCAATATTCAGATTGTCGTCATTAATAGCTACTTCTTTGGGTATAAACGATATCATACCATTAACTGTTCCAAAATAGAACCGACCATTTGTTGATTTTAAACACGAGGAATAGTTAAATTGATTTGTGGGCAGCCCTTCATCTGTTGTATATCTATAGAAATTTTTTCTACTTACATCCATGCAGATAAGTCCGTTATTGGTACTGAACCACATGTTTTTATTTTCATCTTCTAATGTTCCGTAAATACAGTTTTCCTGACGTAGCGGTTCGTAATCTGCTTTATAAATTGTTTCTGTTTGTCTGTCGATATAGTAAAGTCCGCCATTATTTGTACCTATCCAAATTTGCTTATTGCTATCTTCAAAAATTGATGTAATAAAGTTATCTTTTAAACCATTAATGCTTTCATTGCTAACCCAACTTTTTATCTCTCCTGATATTTTGTTGTATCTAAACAATCCTTGCGATCGTGTTCCTATCCAAATTTGATTTTCAGAGTCGACAAACAGTGTATAAATAAAATAGTTAGATAATGTTTCGTGAGGTAACCGTTCGAAATAATCTTTCTGTTTGTCATAATATCTTAAGCCACGTGCTGAGGCTATCCATATAACTCCATCTTTATCTTCTTCTATTGAAAAAACCATATCAGAATTTAAGCCTAAAGCACCTTCAGGATAATTTTTATATGCTCCGGTCTTAATATTCAGTTTAGTTATTCCTCCTCTAAACATCCCTATCCACAAGGTATTCGATTGTTTGTCCAACAGCAAACTATGAACATTATCGACTATCGCAGGATGTGTAATCTTTTTAATTTCACCTGTTTTTTCGTTAAGTCTGTTTAAGCCCCCATCTTCTGTAGCAATCCACAACATATCTTCATTTTCTTCAATAATTTTACGAATTGCTTTCCCTTTCAAAAGATAATTCGAATATCCGGCTCTATAGTGTTTGAACTGCTTGTAGTCGTTTTTTAAAATATTAATTCCACCGAAATAAGTTCCGACCCATATATTATCATCTCTGTCACTTAATACACAATAAATAGCGTTGTCATTCAGACTTTCATTATTTGTATAATCTTGCTGAATATTTATTATATTCTCATCGTCAAAAAATACAAATAATCCTTTCTCGGTTCCTACCCAGATTCTTCCTTGTGCGTCCTCCTCTATTGTCCTGACCATACCGTCATTCAGTCCGTTTTGCTTATCCCAGTGTTTAATTTGCTGTGTTTTAGGATTAAATCTTACAAGTCCATTTCCGTTTTTTCCAATCCATATGTTTTCTTGCTTATCAATAAAGATTGTATTGGGAATATCTTCAACAATCGACCAGCTTTCGTACCTGTTTAGATTAGCATATTCTGTTATTTGCATTAAATTTCTATCATATATCTTAATGCCGGATGTAGAGCCAATCCATAATTTATCAGCCTTATCCACAGTCATGCTAAATATCTGAATTGCATCATCTATGAAATCCACTCTCTCAAAGATGTCCTTATTCGAATTATAGTGATTTAAGCTATTGTTTCCGGAAACACAAAATAAATCTCCTGAAAGTGTTTGTGAAAATACAGTTGTAGAAGCTTGCGGATAATCATATCTCTGAAAAATATCAAATTCCGGTAAATATCGACATAAGCCTCTGTCTGTACCTATCCAAATTTGATTCTTATCGTCCTGAAAAACAGCTCTGATAAAATTATGATTTAGTGAGTTTTCATTTTTATCGATATTAAAATATCGCTTAATTTCATAACCATTATACAAACAAAGTCCGTTTTTAGTACCTATCCACATAAACCCTTTCGAGTCTTGCATAAGACATGTAATATGTTGCTGGGAAATACCATCTACATTTGTAAGATGAGTAAACCTAAAGTCGATACGATTAGCATGTATTGCCAATATCGACAAAGCAATGGAAATAATAATGATTAATAATTTCTTTTGCAACATAAACAAATACTGAAGAAAGATAAACTCTGAATGTCAGTTTTATATCTTTATAAATCGCACAACTGTACTACCACTTTCTGATTGCAAATGTAATAAATATACTCCATTTGTAAGTTTGGACACATCTAATTTTCTTTCTATTTGCTGCTCTCCAATTACAACACGTCCGTTAAAATCTAATACAGTAGCAGAAAAATATGGTGCTGCACTTTCAATTATTATTTCGTTTTTCGCTACACTGTCAGAGACTTTAAAAGTTACTTTCTCATCATGTACATTAACACCTGAGGTTTCATTTGCGGGAATTAATTGCCAGTCGGTACTCAGTGCTGACCCCAGACGCCGAATAACGGGTGATACTTTTTCTTTCATTGCGCTATTATCAGGAATTCCAACATATTTTAAACTGCTGTAAAGAATTAATTTGTAACTGTCATCAGTGTTTTTCTTTACTAAAAAATGTTGATTTGACCCTCCTGTGTAATCTAATTGAACTAAACTCAATCCATCATGTAAATAGACCGCTTGAGGTGTATTAACCGTTTGAAGTGCTTTTTCACTTCCTTTATTTACTATCTTATAAAATCCATTTTCAGCAAGTTCAAATGTCCACAAACTGTAATCAGTAGTGTCTGCAAGCATTTGATTAATAGTTAAAGCCGTACCATTACGTGAAGGTTTTAATACAAATCCACTCTGTTTATTTTTAATATAAAAACTCTTACCTGTAAGCTGTTCCAAGCTATTTCCAAGAATCCGCCATGAGTTAACTTGTGAAATAAGGGTTGTAGTATTAGTATTATTACCTGTTATTTCGATCGAATCACCTGAGAAATTATCATCTGAGAACAACACCATTTTCACTCCTTCGTTCAGCTTGACACTTGCAATTTTTTTAGCATCAAATCCTTTTTGTTGTATTTGAGATTTGGTATAACTCCCTGCTATAAAATCAGTTTGTGGAGCTTTATAATCTTTCACAGGAAAAACCATTGCCAATGTCCTTCCACGATCAACTATTTCACCGCCACCAAAAACCTCATTTATGGGAGCAGAAAACTTTTTCAAGTCTCTATCATAATTGTAGTTCCAATAAAAACCTCCTACTATGCCTGCATTATTTTTCCAGGTTGTCATAGTATTTACAATAGTTTGATGTGACAAATTAGGATTGGCTTCAATATCTCTACTTCCATAAATTGGAATATTGTTGATTTTCCAGTCTTTTGGATTATTACCTGCACCTCCGCCGTAACATTGCAAATAGTTGCGGTCAACAGCCCCGGGACGTGCATTTTCAACCTGCTGAACAAAACTTTCCCAGTATGATTTATTAGTATAAGGTGCGATAGTAGTTTTAAAGCCTATATCATAAAGCATAATATGAAATTTAGCTTGTGAAGTCGCATCATAATCATGTTCAATATCATTATTGATAGCGATAACAGCAGGTATAGCATCTTTCAAAGCCTTAAAATTTCTATATAAAATACTCGAAGTTCCTGTTCCTTGTGTATTTACCAAATTGGTAACATTCTGATAAGCATGATTTCCCCATCCGCCTATACAATGCTCCAATCGTAATAATGAAGTCCTGCCCGAAAGTAGTGAATTTACATCATCCACATAATCCACTTGCGCTTTATCGCTATTATACCCTTGAATAATTTTATCAAAAACATATTCACCATTTTTGCAAATCACCTCACCATCGGTGGTCAGTGTACCGTCAGTTTCTACATGTACATTAAACAAAATACCAAAGGTGAACCCTGATTCTTTCACAGCAGTAACAGTTTTGGTTCTATCACGCCTAAAATGCCCGCAAATATAGATACCCGAATCAGCAATAAGGCTCGTAGCCAGACTAAAAAAGACAAATGTAAATAAGATTTTTTTGAATTTCATGATGATGATAATAATGTGCTAATTTGCCAATGTGCTAATATGTCAATGTGATAATATGATGATCTATAATCAGAACATCAGCAGTAAAAATTTTTGCAAAGCAAAGAATAAAAATGGATATCTACAAATAAATTTTAAATTATTCTGTATTTATACATAATGAAGTCATCTTGACTTTTCACATAAACCGACTGCGACTACAGAGGAATTCCCTTGCTGCTCACTGTCTAACCGACTACAATCGTAGAGGAGTTCCCTCAGTCGCTGCGCTCCATCGGGATGACACGCTCGCTTGCTAACAGTGTATATCGGTCGTTCGGCATCGTAAAACGTAACAGCTTAAACGCACGACCGGTGCGAGGCTTCCTGCGCCGCCACAGCAAAAAGGATGATGTGGCAATGCCCATACGTAGCGAAGTTACAAAGACTTTATGACAGGGCGCATCAGCAGTAACAGAATAGGACATTGGAGAATTACAGGTTAACTTTTTCGTCCTCACGCTTAATATCGAAACAAAGCAGACTTCCAACTTTTAGTACATAACTACTTATTCCTGTCTTTCTTTTCCATAAACCTATGTCTGTAGAAACATACAGATATAGTTGCTCTGTATTTTCATCTGCCGAATATGACCATTCAAGTCCATTAATAATTACATCACAACCCCCATCTATCGTACTAATACTTACAGTATCTTCTGCCACTATAATTTCAAGACTATTGGATATAAAATAAGTAGTATAGCGTACAGATATGTCACTTCTTCTAAAAATATGATGCTTGCGACTCACATCGTAAACCGAATCAGGATCGTGTTCAATCTGCAAAGATGCTTCTTCGTTACAAAATATAAACTTAGAAACTTCATTCGAACCATCCTTTTGAAGAAAAAAGAACTCCACTCAATGTGCCAGAAAAATCTCCTGTCGGAAAATCTTTAAAAATGGAATTAAAACCTTGCCTTGTATCATCAGGATAATAATTGCCAATACCTTTTTCTATGTCAAATTGAGCTTTTACAGGTAAATTTAAGGCTACAATAATACTAAGTAAGACGAACAACTTGCCTGATTGTAGCAATTGACAATAGCATTTATTTTTTAGAGATTTCATATGTTTAAATTTTATATGGAATTATTGATGAAATAATATTTTCTAAAGCCGTTTATCCATATTTATTCTTCCCAAACAATATCAAACTGATCATGTGCTCCTGTGCGATGTGCCAAGTGTTTCGTAGAAGGCGAAATGCCGAATAAAGGAGAATAAGTTTTGACTTTGATTGTTTTACCGTCCGGCAAAAACTCGAGAATACGCAGCCATCCGTCACCACCATTACCTTCCCATCCACCGCCGAGGATCTGAACATTAAACATCATTTGATGAACATTTTTTCCTGCTACATTCTTATCCACACGATATGCTACTGAATCTTCAAAATCACCGGGTTTTCCTGTATGTCCACAAATAACCATAAAGATATTCGTTGATGGTTCTACTAATTTCTTCCAGACATCCTCTCCCCAGTTTCGAGGTGTAATCGCATAATGCTCATCCTTAATCCGCTCGGCAGTGCGCTCTTGCAAGAAAGAATGGGTCATAAAAATAACTTTATGCTCTTTGTATTGTTTGCTTGCTGCCAGTTCTTTTGCCCAATTAAGCACCTCATCCCTCGGAGCAAATTCAGAAGTAATCACTAATAACTTCCCCCAGTTAGGATCTATGAATTCAAAGGCTGCATTTTCCAAAGAAACCACGCCATTTCTGTTTGGTAATGCACTTACACATATATCCCGCCAAGCTGTATTTCGCTCAAACGGAAAATACTCCGGAAAGTGTGTCTTACCATTCTCTGAATTCCGATATCCATACTCATGATTACCTGCAGAAATGATATATGGAATCTTGTTATCCAATCTTTCAAAAGCTCGAGAACCAGCTTCCCACATTTCGCGACTGGTTTGATTTAGCATCTTGCGGTTGCGTACAATATTTTCATTCTGCTCGACAATATCACCCGTACACAAAACGGCTTTGATATTCAAGTGCTCTATATTATCTGCAATCCAAGCGGTACATAATTCAAATAAGGGCTGATTTATATCATACTTTGTATACCCCTGCGGATCACCTAATAAAATCATGGAAAACGAATTAGGATTTGATAAATGCTGCTGATCAGCACGATGTTGTGCGTTTGTAGATAAGCTAATAATAACTACAATAACTGCTAATAATGTTTGTTTCATATTTAAATAATGTGTTAATATGCCAATGTGCTAATATGGTCTATGGTCAATAGTCAACAGTTTTGAGTTTTGAATTCTGAGTTAAAGCTAACTATTGACTCCATACTCCTAACTCTAAACTATAACAAGAATATCAGCGGTTTATACTAAAAACTAAACGAAGCAAGTAATGACAATTTGTCTGCTCCGTAGTTAGAGAATATCATGTCGAATAATTTACTGTACCTGCATTCTATATATGCCATTTTCTTACTGTCCAATTTGAAGGCGACTCCGGCACCTAAAAGAAAAGAAGGCTGTACCTTGCTATATGCGGGATCGCTTAATACAACATTCGTGACGGGAGTCGACATATTGGGTCTGTAAAGAAAGTTAGTCTCATAACTATTCTTTGTCAAATTCAGAGACAGTTGAATACCTGTATTCACAAAAGGACGTATCTTGTGAGTAGGCATAGAATATCGTATCATAAGAGGTAAATTCAATGAGTGTTGTCTGACAAAGGAGTAAAACAAAGTTGTATCAGCAGAAGTCGGTTTATCCTCATCATTTTCAAGAAACAGGACTTCATCACTCTTTTTAAATTGTATTCCGGAATATGATAATTCTCCATGAAAAGAAAAGTTGCTTGCATTAATAGGTTCTTCTAAAAAGAAACCAAAATTCAGATTCATACGTTCGCCAATCGTGTAAGGTGAATAATAAGATGGATTTACCGATAGTATTCCTGTAGCACCGGCAAAGACACCAAAACACCTCAGATTTAACGGTTTAAAGTTACAGCTGTTATTGTATTGCTCAATAAACTTTTTCAGATAATGACGGTCGTATTGAAGATACTCAATAATGTCATCTATTTTTTCAGGACATGCCTGCAAAGTCTGAGAAAGCCCATCTTGAAATGTTTTTCTATTCAATTGAACAGTAGTGTCGGAATTTTGGATAAGATATACATTGTACTGTCCGCTATGATAACAATACAATTTTGTATCTCCATCGACCATTTTCTGAACAAAACGCAAAAACGTAGTATCTACCTGAGATATGGGCATGGAATAATAAGATTTTCGTTTACCTATATGATATTCTTTTACTTCATCAGGTTTATAAATGAAATATTCACCAGCTTTCCAAACAAACAATCTCAGACTGTTTTCTTTTTCCGTACTTTCACGAATCACACAATCGGTTATCTCTTTTCCATCGCTTAAGACATAACGACTTTGAGCATCTGCATAAATTATGATAGAGAAGAAAATACTGAGTAATAATGTTTTTTTCATGCGTTTAAATTTTATTTCTTAAATAGTGATATCTATAAGTAGGTAATAGATATTTGTTTTCATGATTAATTAAAATTTCAAATTAATAGAACGACTCTATGATTTCATCTCTACTCATATTTCTCATATTTTTCATAAACATCTCTATTGCTACACGATTTATAAATCCCGATAATCGGGACAAGTTATGCTAATGTATAAATAACAATCAGAAAGCAAACCCAACAGTAAAAATACCTGCCGGAAGCACACCGCTACTTACAAGATTATAATCTACATTAATCATAGTATACATAGGTCCAATACCTAAATCTAAGGTAAATCCGCTATACCACGACCATTGATATCCTATAAGACCGCCTATTCCAAACTCAGATAGGCTTGATTTTGTATCACGTGATCTCTGAATCTTTCCTATAGCCATCTCCCCCATAGGAGATATGTAAAAGCCACTCGGCACAGCTTTTCGTACATGCGTAAAGTAATAACGATAACCAAGTCCGAATCCACCTAAAGATATCTGAGAACCTAATAAATCATATGTAAAATTACCTTCAAGTCCACTTAACGATATTTGCGAGCCTAATAAATTGTAAGTGTAATTACCTGCAATAATTACAGAAGAACTTGGACTGAACACCTTTTCACACGTAAGGTTAAAATTGCCAAAAGCTAATCCAAAAGGATTGGTTTTAATAACGTACTTCTGTGCACCTGCAGTTAGGCTCACCATCATAACAGCAAGTATTAATACTGTCTTTTTCATACATATTTATTTTTAGTAATGATTTAGAGATTACTTTCATTATAAATTTTCTGTTTTTAAAATCAACAAAGTTACTGTTTTTTTCTAATGATTGTTAATATAAAGTCAATTTAGAATAATTATAAAAAAATTCATTTATTTTTACAGACAAATTTAAAATATTTTACCATGAAAAAACTACTTCCTATTCTGTTCCTTAGTGTATTCTTTTTTACCAATACTTATGCACAAGACAAAGTTTCCGACTTAAAAACTTTATTTAAAATCATGCATTCTGACCAAATGATTAATTCTATGTTCAATAGCATGGTTCCCATAATGAAGCAGCAAGCCAATGAATCCATACAAGGTGACGATGCTAAGGCGAAGTTTGACAGCTATGTAGAGTTTATGATGCAAGAAACAAAAGAACTATCGAACACATTGATTAATAAGGAGATGGTTGGCATATACGATAAGATTTTCACTCATGAAGAAATTAAGGATCTGATTCGGTTTTATGAATCGCCCACCGGCAAAAAGATGCTCGAAAAGACTCCTGAAATGACCGCGCTGCTGATGAATTCGATGATGACCGACTATATGCCGAAATTTCAAGAAAAGTTGACTAAAAAATTAGAAGAATTGAAATAAGACTATAGGTAGAACGCAGATAATACATTTGACTTCGCCAAATCGTAGTCGGTTTCTACACCATCTGCCTGCTAACGAGCGTGTCATCCTGAACGAGCGAAGCGAAGTGAGGGAACTCCCGATCAGCCGTAGTTGGTTAATCTCCCGTATAGTCGCAGTCGGGTTCCTATTTTTTACAGTGGTTAAGAGTTCCATTCTTAAAAAGTCAAGACGACTTCATTATATAATGTGATGAAATAATATGCTTTTAAACTCGTTCTGACTCAATTGTATAAACAAAGCTGTCAGAACGATAATAGCCAACATTCCATTCAACAGGACGTCCCCCCGGATCGAAGACAAATCTTTTCCTCTTCAGTAGAGGGTCCCCAAGTGTTATTTCTAACTTCTCTGATAAGGTTCTATCAGCAGCTTTGGAACTTATTTCTTCTTTGGATAGTTTTACGATTATATTATAATCTTCAAGTATATCATATAATGGACGAGAAAAATCTTCGTCACCAGTAAGTCCAATTCTTGGATTGAAATAAGATATAAAGTATACAAATGGAATTTCCGGATTACCCCGAAGGCGTTCTAATTTTAAGACTTTTGTATCCTCAGAAATATTAAAGAAATTACAAATTTCTTCTGTCGGTTTTACCCAGCCAATAAACATTTCATAATTCTTAACCTCTATCCCCATAGCTTTCATTTCCTGTGAGAAACTCATCCAATTTCCAGATTTATATGTAGATACAATATTATTCACAATAGTTCCGACACCTTTTTTTCTAATTAGTAAGCCATCATAGACCAACTTATTGATCGCTTGTCGCATAGTACTGCGTGAAACACCTAACTGTTTAGCTAAATCTACTTCGTTGGGTAGCTTTTTCCCTTTCTTATATTCCGGATTTTGTATCTCTTGCCTTATTAGTTGTTCTATTTGTATATACAAAGGGGTATGGCTGTTATGATCTAACGAAATTTTCATTCTTTGGGTTTTTAAATCTTCATTAATTACCTTATTGACTATCACACTTGTATGAAAAAACAAAACTGTTTCATTATGTTCAGTCTTATTCTGTTATCAAGTGTTTTTTATCGGACAAACATACAAAAAACGAATTGAAATGCCAAGTATTCGGTTGATTAATTTTTATCTATCACTACTTTAGTAGAGTTTATTATTATAATCTTCTTTCGTTTTAAGATATTGTAAATTACTTCGACAAACGAAAAATCATGATCTTTTAAAAAGTGATTTTTTATTTGCATTTATCAAATAAATATATTTACTTTGCACCTACATACTATGTATATACATATATACATGTTAATATATGACATTATGAAGAAAACAGATTATGTAGGTATAGATATTGGAGGTACACATATTTCTTGTGGATTGATAAGCGAAACAGGAAAAATATCAGGCGCTATACACAAAGTTGCAGTCGATTGTAATGCTGCCTCTTCTGATATATTATATGCTTGGCAATCGGCAATTAACAAAGTTCTTGAAAACCAAGATTCAATAGCCGGAATAGGTTTAGCAATTCCCGGACCTTTCAATTATGAGGAAGGCATTTCCTTGATTAAAGATGTGAAAAAACTCGATTCACTATTCGGACTAAACATAAAAGAAGCAATCCGTGCTGGTCTGACTGATAAACATATCCCAATGGCATTTATTAATGATGCATCAAGTTTTGCATTAGGTGAGGTATATAGCGGATCTGCTATTGGGAGTAAAAGAACTTTAGTTATTACCTTAGGTACCGGACTTGGAAGTGCCTTTTTGATTGACGGAAATATACAAACAGAGGCTACATGCGGAATTCCACAAAATGGATATTTATACAATGTGCCTTTTGGAAAAAGTAATGCGGATGACTATTTTTCGACTCGTTGGTTTGTAAATGAATGGTTAAAGAAAACCGGTGTAGAAATATCCGGTGTAAAAGAGATAGCTCGATATGCTGAACAAAATGATCGTTTAGCATTAGAGGTTTTTGAACAATTTTCATATAACCTTGTCGATTTTCTTATGCCATGGATACAGGATTTTAAACCTGACACACTTGTTATTGGAGGAAATATAGCCAAAGCTTCCAATTTCTTTTTACAACAATTGAGAGACAGAATAAATACTCAATGCAAATATCAAGTAAAGGTCAAATCATGTGAACTTTGGGATAAAGCACCGCTTATTGGTGCTGCCATACATGCAAAATCATCAAATATAATGGAAAAACAAGAAGTCAGAAAAACACATCAATTATTAGCTCCTCAGAAAGCAAAACATACCCGTTCTGGTTATTATGACATATATCCCGGTTTTCCTATTGGAACTGGAAAAATAAATGAAGGATATAAATCTTTGAGTAAGTGGATTATACAACATAAAACGGTCGTAATTGATGGATATATCGGGGTGTTTTGGAATAAATTTATCGAAAACATCAACTACGAATTGATTAAACAAGGTAAAAAGGCACATTGGTATCATATTGATGCAGCAATGAAGTCGACTGATGAAATTGATATTATGCTAAAGTCAGACTTAGGTGAAAAAGACTCTATATTTGGAAAAATAACCAATAAGAAACTTATTGATTGGTTTAATAAGAATAAGATAGACAGTTTTCAACCTAATGTTTCGGTAGATATAAACATTTTAATAGGTTGCGGAGCCTCGTTAGCAGGTTGGGATGCACCATTAATATACATTGATCTTCCAAAAAACGAACTCCAATTTCGCATGCGTGCAGGAGCTGCTTTCAATTTAGGTACCTACAAACAAGAAGATTTCAGGGAAATCTATAAGCGTCTTTATTTTGTTGATTGGAGAGTACTGAATGAACACAAAGCTAATATATTACCTAAAATCGATATAATTGTAGATGAACAACGCCCGGATTGCTATTTGTGGATGACCGGTAATGATTTGCGTGAAAGTTTGACAGCAATGAGTAATAATTTTTTTAGAGTACGTCCCTGGTTTGAGCCGGGAGCTTGGGGTGGAAGTTGGTTGAAAGAGCATTTGGATGGAATAAACAAAGACATCGATAATCTGGCATGGTCGTATGAATTGATGGTATTAGAAAACGGATTGATGTTCGAAAGCGATGACTATCGTCTTGAAGTATCTTTCGATTTTTTGATGTATAATAATTATAAGGAAGTATTGGGTGATTGTGCAGAACGTTTTAAATATGATTTTCCCATCCGTTTCGATTTATTAGACACTTTCGATGGTGGAAATTTATCAGTGCAATGCCATCCCAATACAGAATATATTCAACAGGAATTTGGCATGCCGTTCACACAAGATGAAACATATTACATTCTTGATCGTAAAAACGATTCGGGGGTGTATTTAGGTTTTCAAGAAAATATTGACTCTGAAAAATTTCATTCAGAATTACTGAATAGCGAAAAAACAAGTCAGAAAATTGATATTGAAAAATATGTACAATATTTTCCTGCGAAGAAACATGATTTCTTCCTTATTCCAAATGGAACAATTCATGCATCTGGAAAAGACAATTTGGTCTTGGAAATAAGTAGTGCTCCTTATATTTTCACATTTAAAATGTATGACTGGGTACGAATGGATCTTGATGGACGTCCTCGTCCTATCAATATTGAACATGGAATGAAAAATGTCAATTTCGAATGTAAGGGTAAGAAAGTAAAAGATAAACTTATATCTAAACCGTATATGCTGGAGATAAACGAAAACTATACATTGGAGCATTTACAAACTCATACGTTACATTTTTATGATGTACACCGATATACTTTTGATAATGAAATTTCAATCGAGACACATTCCAAATGCCATGTATGGATGTTGGTAGAAGGTTCTTCCGTAATTTTAGAAACAAAAAATGGTATGCAACAGCATTTTAATTATGCAGAAACATTTGTTGTGCCGGCAAATGCTCGATCATATAAAATAATTAACACAGGAAAAGAAAAGGCCATGATGCTAAAAGCTTTTGTGAAATAAACGTTTGAGATAAAATAAATCTAATTGCAATAAAAATTAAGATTACAGTATCATGAAAAATAATACAAATCAATGTAACCAAATTAAAAAAAGACATCAATTTTCTTGGAATCTTATTTTAAAAGTTTTTTCTTTTTTAGTAATAGGCTTGATTTATCAAAATGTGTATTCCCAGCAGTCTACCATATGGAAAATCGGTGAGAAAGATCGAAGTGCTGCCGAATTTGCTTTAGGTCCTTCCAACTATAGTGATTTTTTGAAAAATGATTTCGGCTATGAAAACAAATATTATATAGTTGGACATTCAACGCTTAAATCCAACTTCCCATATGTTCTTCCCGGTCCTGTTGACCTATGGGGAGGGACAAGTGGAACAGCTGGTTGGCGTACCCACGAAATCAATATTCTTTTTGGTATTGATGAGCTACCCGAAGAAGCATCTTTCCGTCTATATATAAATTTAATTGATGCCAATCCGCGTGGTTCGCTCCTAAAAGTCACAATTAATGATACTCAAATCAGAAAACCCAATTTGACAGGTAGTTCATATGGTTCTGTGGATGGAGATGTCGGTGGTTCAGGTTTTCAAGTCGTATCCATCCTTATAGATAAAAATGTTATCCGTAAAGGAGGCAATAAAATAAATCTGACGGTATTGGAAGGATCATGGATTGTATTTGATAATATTGAATTGACTTCGGATAAAAGTGTTACTTTGTCTCAGCCTGATAAAGTGTTTATAAGAGATATAAAAGCTGCAGACTACGAACTTTCACGCAATGGATCAAATGTACAACCGCTCCTTATAGATATTGAACATCTAAGCGATAGTCCGGAGATAAAGGTAAAATTAGACGAAAACAATATTTTTTCAGCGGTAATTGATACTGCACGTTACCAATTTGAAGCTCCCATGCCGGCAGTCACTGTTCCCAAAATAAGCAGATACGAAATTTTAATAGATGGCAAATCAATATTCAAAGGTATTGTAGAACGTTCGCCACAAGCACTTCAATCTCCTGCAGATTATGTTAATACAATGATGGGAGCCGGACATTCTCGATGGATGATTGCACCCGGTCCGTGGATGCCTTTTAGTATGGTAAAATTAAGTCCTGACAACCAAAACTCTGGTTGGCAGGCTGGTTATCAGCCTTCTTTCGAGTCAATCGGCTGTTTCAGCCATATTCATGAATGGACTATGGCAGGTTTGGGAATGATGCCTACAAATGGTAAACTTCAAACAAAAGTAGGAGACGAAAAAAATCCTGATTCAGGCTACCGCTCACGTATTGATAAACTCAGCGAGGAAGCACCCCTTGGTTATTACAAAGTTTATCTGAGCGACACTCACATTGAAGCTGAAATAACAGCTACAACACGTTGTGGTTTTCAACGTTATACTTTTCCAAATGACAAAGATGGCCGTGTGATGATTGATTTGCACATTCCTGCCGAATACGAATATCAGCTTGTAGATGTAGAAATGAAGCAAGTCAGCGATTATAGAATCGAAGGGTATAGTCATCAATTATCTCCACGTCCACATGTATGGAGTAACGATGCAGATCAGGAATATACGGTGAATTTTGTTATAGAATTTGACCGTCCGATAAAAAGGATTGGAGGTTGGATAAACAATGAAATCAAGGAAACTAATTATATATCAGGTAGTAATTTAAAAGATGCTGGTATGTATGTTGAATTTGACACACAACTGTCAAACGTAGTACAAGCTCGTTCAGGTATATCGTTGGTAAGCGTTGAAAATGCTTCAGAAAATCTGATGACTGAGATCACTACGCCGTTTGGATGGAATTATGAAGCAATTGTGGCAAATCAAAAATCGGTTTGGAATGAAATACTATCTCGCCTGGCTGTAACATCAGACAATCGGATGGAAAAGATGCGTTTTTACACCAATGTTTACCGTTCGCTATGTCGCAATACTTGGAGCGATATAAATGGCGAGTGGATTTCAGCCGATATGAAAAGACAAACAATCAGTAATCCCGAACATATTGCTTTAGGCTGCGATGCTTTCTGGAATACTTTCTGGAACCTGAACCAATTTTGGAATTTAGTAACACCTGAATGGTCGTCAAAGTGGGTGAATTCTCAACTATTGATGTACGATGCCAATGGCTGGTTAGCAAAAGGTCCTGCAGGAATGAAATATATCCCCGTAATGGTTGCTGAGCATGAGATACCGCTTATTGTCGGAGCTTATCAGATGGGAATTCGTGATTTTGATGCGGAAAAAGCATTCGAAGCTATAAGAAAGATGCAAACCACCCCAGCTTCTTCTGTAGCAGGAGGATTTGCAGGAAATAGAGATCTGACTCACTATCTTCAATACCAATATGTTCCTTATGATTTAGGAACTTTTTCCAATACATTAGAATATTCTTTTGATGATTGGACGGTTTCTCAACTTGCTAAAGCATTAGGAAAAAATAATGATTATCAGCTTTTTGCCGAACGTGGCGAATGGTGGCGTAATGCTATTAATCCTGAAAACGGCTATGCCCACATGCGCGCAAGCAACGGTAAGTTTGTTGATAATTTTGATCCTTTTAAGTCTGGCGCACATTCCGAATACGTCGAAGGCAATGCGTGGCAATTGAGTTATTTTGTTCCACAGAATGTACCGGAACTTGTCAGAATTATGGGGGCTAAGAAATTTATCGAACGGTTGGAATGGGGATTCGAAGAAAGCGAAACATGGCGCTATAATGCTCCAGGAGATCAATATTGGGATTTTCCTGTTGTACAGGGAAATCAACAATCTATGCATTTTGCTTTTTTATTCAACTGGGCTGGAGAGACTTGGCAAACACAGCGATGGAGTCGTTCGATTATCGATAATTATTATGGTTTTGGAGTTAATGATGCATATTTAGGTGATGAAGATCAAGGACAGATGAGCGCATGGTTTGTTATGGCAGCTTTAGGGCTTTTCCAGACAGATGGTGGTTGTAATATAGAACCGGTGTATGAAATAGGTAGTCCTATATTCGAGAAAGTGATTATTAATTTAGGCAAACGTTACAGACGTGGTTCAACTTTTACCATTGAAGCAAAAAACACCTCGCGTAAAAATAAATATATACAATCAGCAACATTAAACGGAAAAACTCTCAACTCGTTTAACTTTCCTGCAAAAGAACTTTTAAAAGGCGGTACGCTTATTCTGAATATGGGGGATAAACAAAATAAAGATTGGGGTATAAACAAAAAATAATAAGCGGAACTACACAGATTGATATAACAGATATTCAGCAGGGCACTTATATTGTAAAAGTAAAATGTTCCAGTTTTGAAAAACAAAAAAGATAATAAAACAATAGTACGTTAATCTTATGCAAAAAAAACATTCTATTTCAACGCTTCTTCCCGTGTTGTTCGGGTTTTTCATTATGGGTTTTTGTGATGTTGTCGGCATTGCATCAAATAATGTGAGAAAAGATTTTGATCTGAGCGACACATTAGCCAATTTCCTGCCGTTTATGCTTTTTATTTGGTTTTTTATATTTTCAGTCCCTACCGGAATGTTAATGAACAAAATAGGACGAAAAAAAACAGTACAGATAAGCAACGTTCTTACAATTGTTGCCATGTTGATTCCGGTCATTAACTATTCTTATTATTCGTGCTTGATTACTTTTGCGCTTCTTGGTATTGCTAATACAATACTGCAAGTGTCTTTAAACCCTTTGCTTTCTAATGTTGTAAAGCCTGAGCAACTCACAAGCGCACTAACAACCGGACAATTTATAAAAGCGATTTCTTCTTTTTCGGGACCTTTTATTGCAAGTTTTGCAGTTGTTCATTTTGGTAATTGGCAAACTATATTCCCTATTTTTGCGGGAATTACCTTAGTTTCTTTTTTATGGTTACAACTAACGCCCATTAAAGAGTATGAAGAAAAATCGCAAGCTTCTTCATTCAAGGAAGTTGTCGGTCTATTAAGCGACAAAACCATACTTTATCTATTTTTAGGGATTTTGTTTATTGTCGGTTTAGATGTTGGAATTAATACCGCCACACCCCGTATATTGATGGAACGTTGCGGCATGTCGGCTGAAGAAGCCAACTACGGAGTAAGTATTTATTTTGCCTGCCGTACTGCCGGAGCATTTATCGGAGCATTTATTTTGTCTAAATTCTCATCTTCCGGGTTCTTCAAAATCAGTATGATCATTGCGGTAGCGGCTTTGACCCTATTGCTGTTTGTTCCCGAAAAGATTTTGATACTTATACTAATCGGCATCATTGGTTTTGCATGTGCCAATATTTTCTCCATTATTTTTTCTATAGCATTACAAAGGATACCTCAAAAAGGAAATGAAATATCCGGATTAATGATTACAGGCGTAGCCGGAGGGGCATTAATTCCTATAATAATGGGTGTTTCAACTGATTTCGTTGGGAGCCAGATAGGCTCTGTTTTAGTTATACTTGCTTGTGCAATATATTTGCTGTTATGTTCTTTCCTTGTAAAAAGATAAAGATAAAAAACGAACTGATACTATATTTTAAATACATAATTAACGTGAGTTCGATATAAGATTAAAATAATACGAGTTGATTTTGATCAA
>ERZ778021.698-NODE-698-length-52473-cov-6.088023_pt1 | contig 52473 bp, 42 predicted proteins | sample MGYA00375751_ERZ778021 | MGnify/ENA primary metagenome ERZ778021 (study PRJEB29350, sample SAMN05389814) | bioreactor metagenome | isolation source: Thiocyanate stock bioreactor | place: South Africa: University of Cape Town | collected 2013-08-29 ... | reverse complement strand
GGGGGGGGAGGGGGCGCCGCGGCGTGGGGGGCTTCGGCGTGGGCGGGGGGCGGGGTCCCTCGGCGGGCGGCTTCCAGAATCTCCTGCACGCTGGGGCGTCTGGCCATCGTTCGCTTCCGGCCTTCTGGCTCGAAATGCCCTCGGGACGGCCGGCCGTCCTCGCGACGTCGGGCGTCGATTCGGGCTCGGTCGGGCCCCGCCCCGGGGACGATCGCGCGTCGCGGGCGTGGACCTCGGTCGGGCGCGGCCTCGGGTCCGAGGGGGACTGTCAACGTCGCCTCGATCCCGGCGCGCCCCGTGGTGGCGAGCGAAGGGCCGCGGGCCCCTCGATCCGTCGCTGCGGACGACCTCAAGCCTATCACCGAGACGCCCCGGGTTCAAGGGCGGCGGAATCCCCCGGCGAGCCCCAGGGCCAGCCCGGCGACGACCGCCGCGGCCCCGGCCGCCAGCGGCGCGGGGTACCAGTCGGCGAGGGTCGGCGGATCCGTCCACGGCACTTCGACCGCCTCGTCGACGACCACCGGGCCGTCGAGCAGCGCCTCGGGCGCGAACGCCTCGTCGGGGATCGGGCCGAAGCGGCGCTCGACCACGGTCCAGTCGACGACCCGGTCGTTCTGGCCGGGCCCGGAGCCGGTCAGCCGCTTCGAGACGAGCAACGGAGGATCGCCGTCGTCGTAGCGGAAATCGGTCCTCGACTCGCCGCCCCCCTCATGAGCCTGGACCTCCGAAAGGATCGCCAGGCCGCGGTCGGCGTCGAACACGCATTCGGACGATCGGAGTTCGTAGGCCGCGACCGGGCCCTCGGACTCGAAGCGGACCCGCACGCGACGCCCGCCCGGCCCCTCGGACGGCTCCAGCGACGTCGCGCGCAACCGCGTCAATTCGAACGGCCCGAAGACGCCGGGGCTGGGCGTGAGGGCCGACGGACGACGCCCGTCGACCTCGACGCACATCCGGAGGTAGGCGGCCTGAGGCGTGCCGTCGGGGTCGCCTTGCAGCCTCCAGGCGTCCCCGGGCGGCTTGCGAGTCGCGCGGAACGATCGCTCCGGGGCGGCCGACCAGGCGGAAACTTTCCGGAACCCCGGGGGGGCCGACCATAGGTCCCCCTCCTTCGTCTCCGACTCTTCGAACACCACCGCGCGACGCGGGCCGGAACGGATCCAGGTCCAGCGGACGCCGCCCCCGGAGGGTCCCGCCGCCGCAGGCTTCGCCGTCCACGTCATCGCCACCACGGCGCGGGCGTGTTCGTAGACGCGATCCGACCGCCCGATCCCCGCGGCGACCTCGCGGGCGAACGCCTTCCATCGCCCCGCGTCGACGTCCGGGCCCAGCTTCAGGGAGGCGAGGGCGTCGCCGAGGCTCGACGCCGGCGGTGCCGCGCGGTCGACCTCGGCGCGGCAGGCGGCGTCCAACTCGTCGAGGCCCACGCCCAGGATGCGGCGGCAGTCGGCCTCGAACGTCCCGGGCCGGCACGTCCGGTAGAGTTCCAGGAACTTGTCGGGCCCGTAGGCATCAAGGATGTGATCGACGAGGATCGCCCCTTGCGGGTAGACGGCGCCGGCGTGGGCGTGATACCAGGCGGGGCCGACGAGCGCCCGCAGCGATCGCTCGTCGCCGTTCCTCCGCAGGTTCCGGACCTGGCGGCGGACCTCCTCGCGCGGCCGGCCGGCGTTGGCCTCGGCCCAGCCCTCCACGAGCAGGGCGGGAGGGTCGATCTCCAGGAACGGGACGACGCCGTTCAGGACGCAGTGCGCGACCTCGTGCCGGTCGAGGTAGGCGAGCGGATCGCCCTCCGGCCCGACCTCGCCGGCGCGGCTCCCCATGCACATCCCCAGCGCGGCGCGGCCCTCGGCGCCCAGCAGCGGGCCGCGGACCCAGTGGATCTTCTCGACGATCGGCCGGCCGCCGAGCCGCGCCCGGAGCGCCCGGACGTGCTCGTCCATCGCGGCGACCTACCCCCGCGCGATCGGCGACGGCGCGGCGATCATGACGACCGCGTCGCCCTCGGTCCGCTCCGGGTATCGGAACCGGGCCTCCAGGTCCATGATCGCCTCGCCGAACGGGGCCAGCAGCTTGATCGGCAGGTCCAGGACGATGAGCCGGCTGGAGTTGATCCGCAGCCCGTACAAGACGTGCCCCGCGACGATCAAGGCCGGGGCGACGCCCAGCAGGAGCCACGTCGCCGCCCGGAGCCGCCCCGGCCCGCGGGCCAGCCGCCCGAGCCCGACGACGAGGACGGCCAGGCTCGCGGCCGCGAACAGGCCGAAGACGGCCGTGGCGGGGAGGAAGTGGGGATGCCACGGCCCCGCCGCCAGCATCGCGGCCATCAGGGCCAGCCACGCCAGCCAGGATATCCAGGCCCCGGCCGCCATCGCCGGGAGCCCCAGGCGCGGCCATGCCCTCCTCGTCGACGCAGCCATCCCGGACCTCCCGGCGACTGGGGCCGATCGGCTCACTTCATCGCGCTGTAGTCGGTCGGTTCGAGGAAGACGGATTCCACCTTCTCGGTGAGGGGGCCGTTCGACTCGCTCTCGGCCTTGGCCTTCTTCCACGCGGGGTCGTCGCGGAAGGACTGCCACGTCCTGGTCGCCGCGTCGCGATCGGGGTAGGCGACGAGGTAGACGAGCGTCTTGTCCTTGCCGTCCTTCTCGTCGGTCGGCGTCCAGAAGCCCACCAGCTCCGCGCCGTGCCTGGTCAGCAGGGCGCAGGTGTGGTCGCGGAACCGCCTGTGGAGGTCGACGAGCTTGCCGTCGGGGGTGTGGTAGGTGCGCAGCTCGAAGACGCGGGCGGGCTTCGCGTCGCGGGCGGAGGCGGCGAGCGTCAGGGCGAGTCCGATCAGGGCGGCGGCGAGGGCGAGGCGCATCGGGGGGATTCTCCGGGGGCTGCGGGCGACGACATCCGTCCGACGTTGTAGCACGGCGGCCGGGGCGGCTCAAGGGGCGCACGGTGGCACGCCCGGCGGCGATTCGAACATGGGCGGGATGGAGGCGGACGGATCCGCCGAGACCGGGAGTCCGAACATGCGGGCGACGTCGACCGATGCGGGCTGGGTGTTCACCTGGCTGGGGCGGGGCCTGGCGGCCCTGCTGTTCGCGTTCTGGGGGATCTTCTTCCTGGAGCACCTGGGCGAGTGGTTCCTCGCCCCGGAGGCCGGCTGGCCCCCGCCGGCGGTCTGGCTCGCCCAGGCGTTGCACCTGGCGATGCTTGTCGGGCTGGCCCTGATGATCGTCCGGGAGGGCCCGGGCGCGGTCGCCACCGTCGCGGCCACGGCCGCGTTCTTCCTGGCGATCGGATACCGCGGCTCGCTGGCGCTGCCGCTGGTGAACCTGGCCCCGATCGCCTGCTTCTCCATCGCCCGGCGGCTGGGCCGGGTCGCGGGCGAGGCTCAGGCGTAGTCGATCGCCTCCAGCATGCTGGAGGCCTCGCGGAGCCGGTCGGAGAGGTACGCCCGGATCTCCTCGCTGGTGGAGAGCTGGAGGACGTGGTGGGCGAACCGCTCGGCCTGGGCGGTGGTCACGGAGGCGAGCAGGGCTTTCACCTGCGGGATGAAGGCCGGGCTCATGCTGAAGCGGCGCAGGCCCATGCCGAAGAGGACCAGCGCCGAGCGCGCCTGGCCGGCCATCTCGCCGCAGACGGTGACGGGCGTCCCGGTGCGCTGGCACGCCTCCAGGACCATGTGGATGACGCGGAAGATGGAGGGGCTCAGCGGCTCGCAGAGGTGCGCGACCTTGGGGTTGTCGCGGTCGGCGGCGACGAGGTACTGGATCAGGTCGTTGGAGCCGATCGAGATGAAATCCGTCTCGCGCAGCAGGGCGTCGATGCAGACGGCGGCGGCGGGGACCTCCACCATCACGCCGGTCTTGACGTCCTCGGCGAAGGGGACCCCCTCGCGCTTGAGGTTGGCCTTGGCCTCCTTCACCATCGCGTTGAGCCGGCGCAGCTCCTCGACGGTGGTGATCATGGGGAAGAGCATGGAGATCTTCCCGTGCCGCCCGGCGCGGAGGATGGCGCGGATCTGAGTGACGAGGAGCTTGGGGTTCTCGAAGAAGATGCGGACCGACCGCCAGCCCATGAACGGGTTGGGCTCGTTGCGGCGGCCGAGGTAGGGGACCGTCTTGTCGCCGCCGAGGTCCAGGGTCCGGATCACGGCCGTCTTGCCGGGGGAGTTCAGGACGATCTGGCGGTAATACTCGTACTGCTCCTCCTCGCCCGGGACGTCGTGATGGGTGAGGAAGAGGTACTCGGTGCGGAACAGGCCGACGCCGGTGGCCCCGACGGTGTCGGCGGCGTGGGCGTCGGCCAGGTTGTTGATGTTGGCCAGCAGCTCCACCTGGGTGCCGTCGCAGCTCACCGCGGGCTGGTCCCGGTTGGCGATCAGGCTGTCCTTGTAGTGGAAGAACTCGCGCTGGACCTTGCGATAGGCGGCGGTGGCCTCGCGGTCGGGGCGGACGATGACGTGGCCCTCGCGGCCGTCGACGACCATGAGGTCGCCGGCCACCACGTCGTCCATGATCCCCTCGACCCCGGAGACGGCCGGGATGCCCCGGCTGCGGGCCAGGATGGCGGCGTGGCTGGTGGAGCCGCCGATCTCGGTGACGATGCCGGCGATGGGGAGGTCCCCCAGGCTCATCGCCTGGCTGGGGAGGATCTCGTGCGCCACCAGGATCACCGGCTCCTCGCCGTCGTGCGAGTCGATGGCCCCGTTGCCGTCCTCGGGCGAGCCCGGCTTCCGGCTCAGGTGCGAGCCGATCCGGGTCATGACGTCGCGGACGTCGGTCACGCGCTCGCGGAAGTAGTCGTGGTCGATCCGCGCGAACTGGGCGGCGTAGGCGTTCATGACCACCTGGAGGGCCGAGAGCGCGGTCAGCCGCTGCTTCTCGATCGCCGCGTGGACCCGCGCCGTCAGCTCCGGGTCGTTGACGATCTGGAGGTGCGACTTGAAGATGTCGGCCGCCGAGGTCCCCAGCTCCAGCGCGATCCGCTGGACGAACGTCTCCAACTCGGCCGTCGTCTCCTCCACGGCCCGGTCGAACCGCGCGACCTCGGCCGGCGCCTGCGCCGGATCCTCCAGCGTCTGCGGCTCGCCCGAGCCGAGCACCGACTCGACGCGATAAGCGACCCCCACCACGACGCCGGGACTGACACCGATGCCTTTGTGCATGGACGAGTTCGCCGTTCCGTCTGGGTTACGTCCGAGGCCGAAAACGCCATAACAAGCGCAATACCGCCGAATGAACGGCCTCGCCGCCGAGATAAGGCCGGCCCGACCGCCCCGGAAGGCCCGAGGGAACCTCTAGGGTAGGGATTCCCGCGCCGGCCGTCCAGTGCCCTACGGCCGTCGATCAGTCCGGATCCACCCCCAGCTCGCGAAGTCTCGCCGCCAGTCGATCGGCCCGCTCGCGCTCCTCGCGGGCCAGGCGCTCGGCCTGCTCGCGGCGAAGCCGCTCCTCCAGCGCCCGTCGGTCGGACTCCTCGCGCCGCCGCTGCTCCTCCTTCCGGCGTCGGCGCTCGATCTTCGCGACGCGGCGGGCGGCCTTGCGGTCCTTGATGATGTCCTGGACGTGCTGGAACGCCTCGCCGGAGGGGGTGCGGACGACCAGGGCGTGCTCCTTCGGGGGGGCCTCGAAGGTCACGCCGAGGTTCGGGCTGGTCCAGCCGTCGGCGTTGGGGATCGGCGCCAGGCCGCCGGGGCCGCGGAGCCAGCCGTCGAACCGACCGGTCTTCGGGTAGTAGTAATACTCCTCGACGCCCCGCGCGTCGTAGAGGGCCAGCTTCCTCCGCTTCTCCGAGGCCCGGTTGTGATACGAGTGGATCTCGAAGACGACCTGGGGAGGGCGGCCTTCCAGCCACTCCTTGTACGATCTCCGCAGCGCCTTCGGCCGGCCGAGGGCCACGAAGACGTCCGGCGCGGCGCACTTCCGGGGGTCGTCCGGGTCCCAGTACCAGAGCAGGTCGCAGGCCACCAGGACGTCCATCCGGTCGGCGAACATCGCGTCCAGGCCCTCGGCGATGGTCACCATCCCGAGGTACTGTTCCTGGCTGTCGGCCATGGGCTTGCCGTCGCCGTCGGGGAACTTCGGGTCGTAGGCGTCCCAGAACGGTGGATCCGCGAGGGCCACCGTCTCCGGGATGCGAGGGCCGGGCTCGGCCGTGCTCATGACGAAGGCTCCCGAACCTCGCCTCGGTTCAAACGTCCACTTCTTTCTACCACGGCCTGAGCGAGCCGTCCAGGCGAATGGCCGGGGAGAACGCCTTCGGATGGCAAGGGCGTTGATGGGAAAACGCCTTCCCTGGCGGGGAAAGACGGACGCCGGAGGAGTCGGATGAGGGAGGGGCGCCGGCGAAATTTCGTGCTAGATGCGCGCGTAGATCCTGGTAGGGACCGTCCACCGGCGCGGCCGGCGAAATTTCGTGTTAGAGGCGCGCGTAGATCCTGGTAGGGACCGTTCACCGACGCGGCCGATGGAATTCTTGCCTGCACTTTCGACCAGACGTCCCGGAGTTGGCGAACGCCGAAGGCTGGCCAAACCTCCCCCTCACCACCGGGAGATTCGCATGACCTCGCGCCGAACGACATCCCTCGCCCTCGCCGCCGGCCTGCTCGCCCCGGCCTTCATCTCCGCCCGCGGCGGCGACATCGGTGCCGTCGAGTCCGGGAACCGGTCCAGCGCCGCCACGAAGTCACCGCAGTAGGTCCGCTACCGTTTTTCAAGCCACTCGACGCAACTCCAGACGCATCAACAACAAGGTTGCCGCCGGCCCCGCGACTCCGGCTCCACAACCCACCGCGACACCCAAGGAACCACCCATGCAATCAAAGCCGCGACCCTTTTCCGCTTTCAATGGCGTCTTCCTCGCAACGGTCGGCCTTGGGATCCTGACCGTCGCGGTGCCGCGATCCGCCTCAGCGGAAGACATCTACTTCGTCGGCTATCAATACGGCCCGCCTGGCGGCTCGGCTGGCGGATGGCGTAATGAAGCCTCCTGGTTTCACGACGACCAGTGGTTCAACTTCGTCGTCCCAACAGTGAGCGACACCGCCATCTTCGACACCGGGTTCGACCCCCAGGAAAACGGCATCCCTCAAATCGTCCACTTCGGAGATTCCACGGTTTCCACCGAGCCCCCCTACATACCCAGCCCGATTCCCTTTCCAGGGGGCGTCGCCACGGTCAATCGGCTGGAGATTCGCAAGGGGGACTTTACATTTCAACTCGCGAGCGACCCGGCGCGAGGCAGCCTCAATGTCGTTGATTGGATCGACATTGGACCGGTCGACGATCATCCCCAAGATTCAGCGAACCTGACCGTGCAAGGCGGAACCGTGAAGAGCTCTTCCGTCTTCGTCGGCACTTCCGGCAAGGGCGGCCTGACCGTTCAGGCCGGAGGCCGTCTGGAAGCCGTGCCGTTTATCGGATCTCTCAACAACGGCGACGGAACATTGATCGTCAAGGACGGCGGAACCGTGGGCAGCGATTTTCACGCCTTTATCGGCTATGACCGCGGCAGCAAAGGAAGCGTGATCGTGCAGGCCGGCGGCCGATTGACGGTCCCCGACTACGGGGTATACGTGGGACTCGGAGGCAACGGCTCGCTGGTGGTCAAGGACGGCGGGATCGTGGAGGCCAGCGTTCGCGGAAACGACGGCGTCGGCATTGGCACCCAAAGCGGCAGCGAAGGGAGCGTGATCGTTCAGACCGGCGGCCGCCTGACCACCAACGCGCTGAATGTGGGGCTCGCGGGCGACGGAACGCTGGTGGTCGAGGACGGCGGGATCGCCGAGAGTGGATACGGTCGAGTGGCCCGCCTCGCCGGATCGACCGGCGAGGCGACGGTCCAGGGCGACGGCTCGCGATGGGATGTGACCGATACGATGTTCGTCGGCGGCCACGCCGACACGGGCGTCGGCGGAACCGGCCTCTTGACGGTCCGCGACGGCGGGGCCGTCTCCATCGGTTCGAGCCTGACGACCTGGCGAGTTGGAACGGTCGACGTGATCGTCAACGGCCGCATCCTCATTGGCGAGGGGCAAATCGACGACGTGGCCCAGAGCACAATCCTGGTCGGCTCCGGGGGGACGTTGGCTGGCGACGGAACGATCATCGGCGACGTCGTTCTGAACGGCGGGAGCCTGAGCCCCGGCCATTCGCCCGGTCTACTCACGATCGATGGGGACTTGCGCCTGGGGTCGAACAGCGTCCTCGACATCGAAATCGGCGGACTCCTCGGCGGGTCTCTCTACGACCAATTGGCCGTGACGGGCGACGCGACCTTCGACGGCCAGTTGCACATCAGCTTCATCGACGGGTTCATCCCCTCGCTCGGAGACGCCTTCGATCTCATCAACGTCGCCGGACTCAGCACGGGTGCGTTCTCGGCGATCGAGTTCTCGGGCCTCGGGTCGATCTATCCGCTCACAACGGGCTTCGAAGACGGCGTTTTCCGGCTTTACGTCGGCGATGCGCCGTCGGCCGTCCCCGAGCCGGGGAGCGTGGCCCTGATGGGCTGTGGTTTCCTCGGCCTCTTGGGCTACGGCCTGAAGCGCCGGAAGGCTTCCGCGTAACGACCTTCAGCAGCCTGGGGACCTTGCCCCTCTCAAATAGCCTCCCTCTCCGCCTTGAACTGATTGGCCCCCAGGCCCGAGAGAAGCTCCTCCAACCGCCCCGCCTCCTCTTCAGGGAGCGGGGCGGTTTGCGTTGGGGCCGTGAAGCCCCGGACGTCCTCGGCAGTGGCCTTCACCGGCCCGCCAAAACCCAAAGGCGCGGCCGGCCGGGAGGGCGGGGTCGCGCCGATCGCGGAAGATCGACCCGCGAGAGATTCGGCGGAGCCGCTCGCTTCCAACGGGCCCGCGCGATCCGAATAATGGAGGCGTCGCGCGAAGATTCGCGAGCGGGCGGCGAAGACCCGCGGGGAGGCCGCCGCGCCGCCCGAGCGACCGCGAGCGTCGATCCCCTTCCGCCGCCGGACCGGACACCTACGCGAGAGCCTGCCATGTCTCAGCCCGAGGTTTTGAAGCGCGTCTTCGGGATCGACCTGGGGACGACGTACTCCGTGATCTCCTACGTCGACGAGCACGGCAAGGCGGTGGTGGTGCCGAACCAGGAGAGCGAGCGGATCACCCCCTCCGTCGTCCTGTTCGACGGCGACGCGGTCATCGTGGGCGACACGGCCAAGGAATCCGCCAGGGTGGAGCCCCACCGGGTCGTCTCGCGGGTCAAGCAGCACATGGGCGACCCGAACTTCGTCTTCGAGCACGAGGGCCGGACCTACAACGCCGAGGACGTCTCCTCGTTCATCCTCCGCAAGGTCGTCGGCGACGCCGAGGTCGCGCTGGGCGAGACGATCACGGACGTCGTCATCACCTGCCCGGCCTACTTCGGCACGCCCGAGCGCGAGGCCACCGCCAACGCCGGCCGCCTGGCCGGCCTGAACGTCCGCGCGATCCTCAACGAGCCCACCGCCGCCGCGGTCGCCTACGGGCTGGAGCAGGGGTCCGACCAGACGGTTTTGGTCTACGACCTCGGCGGCGGCACCTTCGACGTCACGATGATCGAGATCAAGGACCGGCTCATCCGCGTCGTCTGCACCGGCGGCGACCACCGCCTCGGCGGCGCGCTCTGGGACGAGGCGGTCGTGATGTACCTCGCCGAGCAGTTCCGCGAGCAGACCGGCGAGGAGTCCGACCCGCTCGACGACCCCGAGGTCCTCAACGACCTGGCCCTCCAGGCCGAGCGCGGCAAGAAGACGCTCACCCAGCGCGAGAAGGCCCCGTTCCGCGTGACCCACGCCGGCAAGCAGGCCCGCGTCGAGCTGGACCGGGCCAAGTTCGAGGAGATCACCCGCCACCTCCTCGACCGCACCGTCGAGCTGACCCGCGAGATGCTCGACGACGCCCGCGCGAAGGGCTATCAGTCGTTCGACAAGATCATCCTCGTCGGCGGCGCCACCCGCATGCCCCAGATCCGCGACCGGATCCTGTCCGAGTTCAACGTCGAGCCCGAGAGCTACGACCCCGACGAGGCCGTCGCCAAGGGCGCGGCGCTCTACGGCCTGAAGGAGTCGCTCCAGCAGGGCGTCCAGGAGATCCTGGCGGCGTCCGAGGAGGGCTCGGCGACCATCGCCGGCGACGACGGCCCGATCGACCTGGCCGAGGTCCCCGAGGCCGAGGTCGCCGAGGCGCTCGACCGCCTGGAGCGGCAGCTCGGCTTCACGCTGACGGGCCCGGTGCGCGAGCTGGTGGGGACGAAGATCGTCAACGTCCTCTCCAAGAGCCTGGGCGTGGTGGCGATCGACGGCGACCGCAAGGAGGTGGTCGTCTACCTCCTCCCGCGCAACACCGAGGTCCCCTTCGAACGCTCGACCGACTTCGGCACCGACGCGGAGGACCAGCAGGCCGTCGACATCCGGGTCATGTCCGGCGAGCGCGACAGCCCCGAGCCGTCCGACTGCCAGGAGGTGGGCGTGGCGACGCTGAACCTCCCCGAGCGCCTCCCCGCCCGCAGCCCGATCCGCGTGAAGTTCGCCATCACCCGCGACGGCCGCCTCAACGTCACCGCCCTGGACCTCACCGCCGGCGGCGCCATCGACGTCGAGTTCCAGACCGAGGCCGTCTCCGACTCCGAGGCCGTCGAGGAGCGCTCCACCGCCCTGCGGCTGATGACGGTGTCGTGAAGCACGAGGGGGGCGGGTCATGGATCAGGCTCGACGATCGCGTTTCACGTTCGGAAGGGTGTTGCTGGTTGTATCGGCCGTGGGCCTCGTGACCGGCTTACTCTTGCCGAGCTACCTTGATCCTCGCCGCCAGCCGACGCCGGAGATTCCGCCGTCGCCCCCGGAGGAGGCGTATCGCATCTACCTGCCGAGCGGATGGTCGATGGTCCGTCCGCCGAGCTGGGAGGTCATCCTGGAAGACAAGGCGGATGGTTCCGGGGGCTCCTTCTTGTTCTTCATCCCTCCTCTGGCGGGCTCCCCCCTTCTCAAAGTGGAATGGTCTAAGGCGGAGCCCACAACGGAATCTGAGGGGGTTGAGGTGTCCTTCCAGGGCCGCCCCGCCCAGCTCGTGTCCGAGTATGAAGCGCCAAGGCCATCGTTCTCTCTCGGTAGCGATCGCCGCGAGGCCAACAGGATCGCACGTCACGGCTGCCTGAGAACGACGCTGATCGCCCGCCGCGATGATCGGTGGCTGTCGATCTATTATCGGATTTATGCCGCGTCCCCGGCCGTCCCCGACGTGATGTGGAAGTTCTTCGAGACCGTCAGAGCCCCCTCGGACGCCGCGAAACAGTCCTTTTGAGCCCCGGAGGAGCCGCCATGTCCGTCGCCGAGGCCGTGAAGACCGAGGGCCGCCGGCTCGTCCTCCACGATGTTCCGTGGGCACACTACGATGCACTTCTCGAACTCTTCAAGGACCGCCCCCTGCGCCTGACGTACGACCGCGGGACGCTCGAACTCATGACGCCGCTCTCGATCCACGAACGCTACAAGATGCTCGTCGGCCGGATGATCGACGTCATGACGCTGGAGTGGGGGATCCGGATCGTGGCGGTCGGTTCGACGACGTTCCGCAGCGAGGAGGCCCGGCGAGGGCTCGAACCGGACCAGTGCTACTACCTCGCGAACGCCGCCGGGGTCGCCGACTGGTCCCGCGTCGACCTGGACGTCGACCCGCCCCCGGACCTCGCCGTCGAGATCGACGTGACCAGCGACTCGGCCATCCGGCTCGGCATCTACGCAGCCCTGAAGATCCCGGAGGTCTGGCGATTCGACGGCGAGACGCTGGAAGTCCTCCGGCGGGAAGGCGACGCCTATCGCCCGGCCCCGGCCAGCGTCGCCCTGCCGTCGGCCCCCATCGCGGAGATGGCGCGATTTCTCATGCGATACAACCTGGGCGACGACACCGCCTTGACGCGCGAGTTCCGCGACTGGCTCTTGAAGTCGATCCCCGCCCCCGAGGAGGGCTGATCCGATGGCCGCGTTCGTGGGGATCGACCTGGGGACGACGAACTCCGTGGTGGCTCGGCGGAACGCGTACGGGCGGCCGGAGGTCGTGCCGAATCGCGACGGGGCGAACGTCACGCCCTCGGTGATCTACTTCGGCTCCGACCCGCCCGCGATCGGCGAGGAGGCCAAGGAGTGGGCCCGCCTGGGCGACGCCGAGATTGCCAGCTTCTTCAAGCCCCACATGGGGAGCCCGCTCTATCAGTTGGAGTTCCGGGGGAAGACGTACTCCGCCGCCGACCTCTCGGCCCTCGTCCTCAAGCGGCTGAAGGAGGACGCCGAGGCCGCGATGCGGGAGGTGGTCGACCGCGCGGTCATCACCGTGCCGGCCTACTTCGGCGACGCCCAGCGCAAGGCGACCATCGCCGCGGGCGAGGCCGCCGGGCTCCGCGTGATGCGGATCATCAACGAGCCGACCGCCGCCGCCCTCGCCTACGGGCTGAACCGGGCGGCCGACGTCGAGGAGACCGTCCTCGTCTACGACCTCGGCGGCGGCACGTTCGACGTCACCGTCGCCCGGATCACGCCCGGCGACGTCGCCGTCCTCGCCACGGCCGGCGACCACGACCTCGGCGGCAAGAACTGGGACGACCGCATCGCCACCTTCCTCGCCGAGAAGTTCGCCGAGGAGACCGGCTTCGACCCGCTCGACGACCCCGTCGCCCTCAATGAAGTGCTCGTCCGCTCCGAGCAGGCCAAGTGGACGCTCTCGGAACGGACGTCCGCCCGCGTGACGCTCCAACTCGGCGCGGAGCGGAAGACGTTCGAGATCGGCCGCGACGAGTTCGAGGCCATGACCGCGCCGCTGATGGACCGCACCCGGCGGCTCACCGAGGAGGCGCTCGCCGAGGCCGGGCTCGACTGGCGCCGCCTCGACGGCGTCCTGCTCGTCGGCGGCTCGACCCGCATGCCGATGGTCCGCTCCTACGTCGCGAAGATGGCCGGCAAGCCGCCGCGGACGGGCGTGAACGTCGACGAGGTCGTCGCGCTTGGCGCGGCGATCCAGGCGGCCACGGAGGCCGGCGAGTCGATCGGCGACGCCCGGCCGACGTTCACCCTCGGCTCGGCCCCGCCGCCGCGCAAGGTCGTGGACGTCATGTCCCACAGCCTGGGCGTCGTCGCCGTGGCGGCCGACGGCCGGTCCTACGTCAACGACGTCGTGATCCGCCGCAACGTCCCCATCCCGGCCGACGGCGTCCGCACCTACATGCATGCGACGCATGGAGGCGCGAACACGCGACTGGAAGTCTACCTGACCCAGGGCGAGAGCGCCTCGCCGCTCGACTGCACGGTCCTGGGGAAGTACGCCTTCGACGGCATCGCCGCGACCGACGCCGAGGTCGCCGTGGACGTCGGCCTCTCCTACGACGCCGACGGCGTGGTCCAGGTCCGCGCCACCCAGCGCGACAGCGGCCATCGCCTGGCGATGACCGTCGAGCCCGTCCCCGACGACCTGTCGTGGCTCGCCGGCCCCCCCCGCGCCGCGGAGGATTCCGCCCCCGGCCGGACCCGCGTCATGCTCCTGATCGACGGGTCGTCGAGCATGATGGGCGAGCCGATGGCCGAGGCGCGGGACGCCGCCCGCGAGTTCCTCGGCCGCTGCGACTTCACGCGGATGGAGGTCGGCCTGATCTCCTTCGCCACCGACGTCGCCCTGCAATGCGGCCTCACCAGCAACGTCCGCCGCCTCTCCGCGGCGATCCACCGCCTGGAGGCCGAGGGGAGCACGAACCTGGCCGACGCCCTGGAGATGGCCCGCGGGTCGCTCGTCGCCGACGACGCCCGGCGCTACGTCGTGCTGCTGACCGACGGCTTCCCCGACGCCGCCGAGGCCGCCGTCGAGCAGGCCCAGGCGGCGCAGGCGCAGGGGATCGAGGTCGTCGCGATCGGCATGGGCGCCGCCGACTCCGAATACCTGGCGCGCCTCGCCAGCGGCGAGGCCGCGTCCATCTTCGTCCACGGCGGCGAGCTGGTGCGGGCCTTCGGCCACATCGCCCGCGTCATCTCCGAGGGGGGCCGTTCCATGCGGATCCTGGACCGATGAGCGTCGCCGCGACGCCCCCCCAAGCGACCGCCCGGCCGGGCCGCCTCGGCGCGAGCGTCCGCCAGGCCTACGACCTGGCGATCGCCGGGGCGCTCGGGGCGTTGTTCGGGCTCTACCTGTACGTCGAGACCGTCGACGCGAGGTCCGTCTACGTCCGCGACGCCTGGGCCGGCGCGATCATCGGCGGGGCGATCGGCTCGTTCCTCAACGCCTGGGGGCCGCTCCGCGACGGCTCGTGGCGGCGGGCGGCGCTGGCGACGGCCCGCGCCGCGCCCGCCTCGGCGATCGGCGGCGCGGCCGGCCTGGTCCTCGGCGAGCTGGTCATCGGCTACTTCCAGGGGGGCCTGATCGGCCGCGCCGCGTCGTGGGCCGTGCTCGGCCTGGGGATCGGGCTGGGGCAGGGGATCGCCGACCGCTCGCTGCAACGGTTGGCCTACGGGCTGATCGGCGGCGGCCTCGGCGGGTTCGTCGGCGGCCTCTGCTTCGAGGCCCTGCGCGTCGCCCTGGGGAACCGCATCGGCCTGGGCCAGTCGCTCGGGATCGTGATCCTGGGCGCGGGGCTCGGGCTGTTCCTGGCGCTGGTGGAGCAGGCGTTGCGGCGGGCGTGGGTCCAGGTTGCCGGGGGGCGGCAGGAGGGCCGGATCTACCTCCTCGCCCGTCCCGCCTGCCGTCTCGGCCTGGACGAGCGCGCGGACGTCGGGATCTTCGGCGACTCGGCCGTCGAGCGGTCGCACGCCGAGATCGTCCGCCGCGGCGACGCCTACGTCCTGCGCGACCTCTCGCGCTCCGGCGCGACCCGCGTCAACGGCCGGGCCGCGCCCGGCGAGACCCGGCTGGCCGACGGCGACCGGATCGAGCTGGGCAAGACCCCCATGATCTTCCGACGGCGGTAGCGAACCATGCCCGTGACCGCGACCAAGACGCGCTGGATCCTCGAAATCGCCAGGGGCCGCGAGCCCGGCCGGCGGTACTCGCTCGAACGCGGCGAGACCACGATCGGCAACGGCCCCTGGGCGGCGTCGCACCTCAGCCTGGCCGATCAGGAAGGGGACTCCCCGCGCCGGATGGCCCCGAAGCAGGCCGCCCTCACGCTGGCCGGCGACCGCCTCACGATCCGGGACCTCGACAGCCCCGGCGGCACGTTCGTCAACCGCCAACGATTGTTCACCAATCAAGAGCGTGCCCTCGTCCCCGGCGACGTGATCCAGGTGGGCGCCGTCCAGCTCGCCGTGCGCGGCGAGGCGATCGAACGCCCCGCGGAGGAGCCCCCCGCGCCGCCGAACGGCCGTGCGACGCAGGCCCCGACGCCGCCGCCCGCCGCGAGGCCGGGCCCGCTCGCCGCGCCTTACGCCTTCGCCGACGGCGCGACGTGCCGGTCGTGGGACGACTTCCTGACGCTCTCGGCCCAGCGCTGGGCGACGGTCCGCGACGAGTTGGCCGCGGGGCGGATCGGCGAGCACCTGCGGCGACACGGCCGGGCCGACCTGCTCCCCCGTCGCGAGCCCGGCTGGTCTCCCGACGACGTGCTCGACGACTGGCTCGGCCGCCTGCCGACCTCGAAGCCGAGCGGCCCCGAGCTGGACGTCGTCCCCGAGATCCTGTCGGTCCCCGCCAACGCGGCGGGGGGCGTATCGCGGCGGTCGTTCCGCGTGGCGAACGTGGGCTACCGCCTGCTCCGGCCGACCATCGCCGTGGAGACGGCCGCCGGCTTCGACGGGTCGATCCGCCTCGCGACCGCTCCGGGCGGCCCGATCATCGACGAGGCCGAATACGTCGCGGAGATCGAGCCGCCCGAAGGGGCCGCGGGAGTCGACCTCGGCGCGGTGGTCGTGAGCGCCGGCGGCGTCTCGAAGCGGATCGAGATCCGGGTCGAACGCCCTCGGGTCGACGCGATCCCCGACGGGCCGACGCCTACGGGCCCGGGATGGTCGCCGGCCGGTCCCGTCGGCTCGGGCCTGTCCGGCGTCTCGGCCTGGCGACGCCTCTGGATGTTCCCGGCCGCCGCCCTGGCCCTCCGCGGGCTGGTCGGGTTGGGGGCGAGCCTGCCGTACCTGTCGAGCGGGGGCGAGTTGAAGCTCGCCGGGGCCGCGGCCCTGCCGACGCTCGCCGGGGCGGTGATCGGCTGGGCGGCCGGCGCCCGCGGAGGGTTCCGCGACGCCTTCGCCTCCGCGTTCGCCGGCGCCGTCGCCGCCGTCCTGGCCGCGGCCGTCGTCTTCGCGACGATCCGGAGCGTCGAGGGCGTGTTCGGGTCGCCTACGGTCTCGGCGCTGGCCCTGGGCTTCGGCCTGGCGCTGGCGTCGCTCGTCGCGTCCCCGCCGGCGGGGAAGGGGGGTGAGGGGTGAGGGACCGATCGGTTTTCCCAACGTCCCCTCTCCCGCCGGGTGAGGGTCGCCGGAGCGCCGAGGGCATGCCGGGCGCAAGATCCCCGCACAGACCGACGCCAAGCGGCCTTCTCCCCTTGAGGGAGAAGGTGGCCGAAGGCCGGATGGGGGGTCGACCGCCTTCGCTACCCCATCGAGGCGAGGGCTTGCGATGTCCGACGGCCCCCGGTCGCGCCACCCCTCATCCGGCCCTGCGGGTCACCTTCTCCCTCAGGGGGAGAAGGGTTCGATCGCCCCGGCCGTCCCGAGATCCGGCGACCCTCACCCAGCCCTCCGGGCCGTGCTACCACACCATCCGATTCGCATTTCTTCGCCTCCCCCTCCTCGCGCTGGCGATCCTCCTCGCCCAATCCGCCCGCGCCCAGGAGGCGCCGGGCGAGCCCGACGACCTTTCCGTCGTCGTCACCGGCGCGAGCCAGGACGACTTCCCGCGGATCGGCGTGCAGTTCGAGCTGAGGCGCAAGGACGGGACGTTCGTCCGCGACGCGAAGCGGGACGAGTTCCGCGTGACCGAGGAGGGCGCGGAGCGGCCGATCCTGGAGTTCCAGGCGCCCGTCTCCACGGAGGAGGTGCCGACGACCATCGTCCTCGTCGTCGACCGCAGCGGCAGCATGAACGAGGAAGGCCGGATGCCCTCGCTCAAAGGGGCCGTGGCGCGGTTCGTGGAGAAGATGCCGCAGGGCTCGAAGGTCGCCGTGATCGCGTTCAGCGGGCAGGTCGAGGTCGCATGCCCGTTCACCACGGATCGCAGGAAGGTCCGCGCGGCCGTCGACGAGATGTTCGCCGACGGCGCGACGCGCTTCTACGACGCCGTGGCCGAGGCCGTCGACCTGCTCCAGGAGCAGAGGGGCCGCCGCGCCATCATCGCGCTGACCGACGGCCAGGACACCCACAGCCAGGTCGCCCTGGAGGACGTCGCCGCGAAGGCCCGCGAACTCGGCCTGCCCATCTACACGTTAGGCTTCGGCAATGAGCAGGAGATCGCCGCCCGCGAATTGAAGGCGATGGCCAAGGCCACCCGCGCCGAGTATTACCCGGCGCGACGGTCCGAGGAGCTGCGGAAGGTCTACGAGGCCATCGCCGAGCGCATCGGCGCGGGCTACTCGCTGGCCTACCAGAGCGACCGCCGCATCCCCGACGGCACGCTACGGCCGGTGCAGGTCTTCTACAAGGCGGTCAAGACGGCCGGGACCACGGCCGTCTTCATCCCCGGCATGGTCGCGCCGGCCGCGGGCTGGTCGCCGCTGTTCCTGGCCCTGGCCGGGGGCCTCGCCGCGCTGGCGGTCCTGCCGGCGCGGCTGAGGCGAGGGACGGCGATCAGACCGTGATGACGTCGTGCTTGATGAACGGGCCCTTCCCCTGACCTTCCAGCAGGTAGGCCCCCAGGCCGAGCGTCGCGGCCAGGGCGATGTGCTGCGGCTGGCGGACGTCGAACCCCTCGATGCCCGTCGGGTCGATCGCCGTCTTGCCCGAGGCGGCGACGGGGGGCAGCCCCTCCAGCTTCCGCTTGGCGTCGATCAACTGCCACTCGATCCGGTCGAGCGCGACGGGGTCGGTGGCCAGGAGCAGGGCGTTGTTGTCCCACGACCAGCGGCCTTCCTGCTGGGACATCGGCCCGCCGTGGTAGATCCCGCGCACGCCGTCCATGATCTGGAGGACGAACTTCGACCTCAGCATCGGGTGGCTGACCACCTGCGGGATGAACTGGTTGCAGACGTTGGTGAAGTGGTTGGCGTGCGACCGCGCCACGTTGTTCACCGACCCGTGGCTGATGTTCTTCAGCGCCCCGGTCACGCCGGCCGAGCGATGGTCCTTCAGGCAGGGGATCGCCACCACCTTGTTGACGACCTTCGTCAGCAGTTTGCCCAGATGGGATCGATACTGGCGGTCGTCCTTCGGGTCCTCGCCGTAGTGGATGAGGTCCATCTGGATGTAGGCGTCGCGGTCGTAGCCGGCGATGGGATCGTCCTTGAAGCCCTCGAACTCCATCTGGGTCTGCGGCGCGCCGGCGGCGGTCAGCCCGCCCCAGCGGACGCCTTCCGGGAGGATTTCGTGATAGCGGGCCGTGTTCATCTCGGAGCGGAACCGCTCGTAGACGAAGATGTCCGTCGCCTTCACGCCGGCCGCCTTCAGGCCCTCGATGGTCTCCAGCACCAGCTCGTGCGAGGAGTAGGCGTGAGGGTAGCCGTTGGGGACGACCTTGATGCCGACGACGTCGCCCGGCTCGAAGAAGGTCTTCCACGCCTCGACGGCGTCGTCGGCCCCGGTGAGCGAGGCGAGGCCCCGGTCCAGGCTGGCCTTGATCGCGGCCCGGTCCTTCCGGCCCCCCTGGATCATGGACCTGTTCTGGACCTCGACGACGCGGCCGGGGTAGAGACCGGGGAGGTCGAACTTGCTCGTCTCGACCTTCGGCCCGTGGGCCGTCGCGCCGGCGACCGCCGCGGGCCCGTCCGCCCTCGTCGGCTTGCCGGCCAGCCACGGCGAAGCCGCCGCCACGGCCGCCGCCCCGAGGAACCCGCGCCGCTTCAAGGTGCCGCAGGGATAACGGTCGCTCATCGGGCTCTCGTCCTCGAGTTGGCGGATGGGATGCGGGCCTGCGCCGCTCGACGTGGGCGTCGGCGGTCCAGGATAAATCGGCCGATTCCGCCGAGTCCATCGGAAAATCCGGCCGGGCCGCCCGCCGGGATGGGAAAGAGTCCATGGGACCTGATCGCAGGGGTCGGTTCCCCCAAGTTCTTGAGGAAGACCAGCGCCGGCCCGCGGGACGACCACACGAGCCCGGGCGTTACGCCCAGGACTTTTCGGACTCAGCCCAACAAGCACCGCGGATCGTCACTCCCTCAAGCCCAGTCGGGAGCCGTTAGACCCGGCGGTAAGTCGGCTCCGCTCCTGCGAATCACTCGCTTGATCTCAGTCCCCCGAAGGACTACAGTATTCCCCAGAAGGACTGAGCTGTGTGTGGAGATTGTATTCGACGACGAATTCGACTCCGAGTTTCAAACCTTCGCCCTGGCGGTCCAGGAAGCGATCACAGGGAAACTCGTGGCGTGAGAGCGATCGGCCCCAACCTCGGCCGTCCTCACGTCGACACGGTCCAAGGGTCGGCCTTCTCGAGCATGAAGGAGTTGAGGGTCCAGGTGAAGGGGGACCCCTGGCGTATCCTCTTCGCTTTCGATCCCCAGCGGCAAGCCATTCTGTTGGTCGGCGGGGACAAAGCGGGCGACAAGAGGTGGTATGCCAGGTTCATCCCCATCGCCGACGAGCGATACAGGCGACATCTAGGGAGGATTTGACCATGCCCGTTCGATTCGAGGATGTTTTGGCCAGGATGTCCCCCGAGAGCCAGGCCCGAGTGATGGCGGAAGGGGAACGAATCATCGCCGAATACAAAACGTTGCAGCAACTTCGCGAGGCTCAGAGCCACTCCCAAGAGGAGATCGCCCAAAAGCTGGGGGTCCAGCAGTCGGCGGTTTCCAAGATCGAGCGGAGGACGGACCTCTATCTCTCGACCCTTCGCAAGTATGTGGAGGCGGTGGGCGGGAAGCTGAAGGTTACGGCCAAGTTCCCGGGCGGGGCCAGCGTGGTGATTGATCAGTTTACGGAGGAGTGACGTCCTGGAGGACAACTCGCAAGGAGACCAGGCTGCATCGAAATCAGACGCTCCTCGCTCAGTTCCCCGCGAATCGACGCAAGTCTTTCAAGGAAACGGTGGCCCGGCCGGACGTCCATCCGGGTCGAGCGACGGCCGTCCCCGTCCCCCGCCTTTCGACGCCCGGCCGGGCCGGCCGGGCCACCGTCCTGGTTCGATCCTGGTGGAGTTGAGTGAGGACTCTCCGAAATCAGGGCTCGTAATAAGTCCGCCCGCGCAGCGAGGGGGGGAGGCATTCCATCTTCCCCCGGGCCTCCGGGTCGTCGTGGACGTAGCGGTAGCCCTCGCCGTAGCCCTCGGATTTCATGAGCGAGGTGACGGCGTTGCGGAGGTGGAGCGGGACGGGCTCGCGGGCGGTGGCGGCGGCGTCGGCCGCGGCGGCGAAGTAGGCGCGCTTGATCGCGTTCGACTTGGGCGCCCGGGCCAGGAGGATCGTGGCCTGGGACAGGGGATACAGCCCTTCCGGCAGCCCGATCATCTGGACCACCTGCGCCGCCGAGGCCGCCTGGACCATCGCCCGGGGGTCCGCCATGCCGACGTCCTCCGACGCGAAGATGCACTACCGACGCGCGATGAACACTGGGTCGGCCCCCCCCTCGATCAGCCGGGCCAGCCAGTACAGGGAGGCGTCGACGTCGGAGTTGCGCAGGCTCTTGATGTACGCGGAGATGAGGTTGTAGTGCTCCTCGCCCCCCTTGTCGTAGGCGTAGCGGGCCCGGCCCAGGGCCTCGGCGAGCGTCTCGCGGTCGACGGCGCGCGAGCCGTCGGCGGCCGGCTCGGTCGCCAGGACGGCGGCCTCCAGGGCCGTGAGGGCCACGCGGGCGTCGCCGGCCGCGCCGCGGGCGAGGCGGTCCAGCTCCTCGTCGGAGACCGACGGATTCAGGTCGGCCAGGCCGCGGTCGGCGTCGGCCAGCGCGCGGCGGAGCAGGGCCAAAACGTCGGCGGGGGCCAGCGGCTGCAAGGTCAGGACGCGGGCCCGCGAGAGCAGCGCGGCGTTGACCTCGAACGACGGGTTCTCGGTCGTCGCGCCGATCAGGACGACGGTGCCATCCTCCACCGCGGGGAGCAGGGCGTCCTGCTGCGACTTGTTGAAGCGGTGGATCTCGTCGACGAACAGCGTGGTGCGGCGTCCGCGGCGGCGGGCTTCGCGGGCCTCGGCGATGGCCTCGCGCAACTCCTTGACGCCGGAGAGAACGGCCGAGAGCGGCACGAACCGCGCCCCGCCGGCCGTCGCCAGCAGCCGAGCCAGGGTCGTCTTCCCGGTCCCCGGCGGGCCCCAGAGGATCAGCGACGGCAGCGCCGCCTTCCCGCCGACCAGGCGGCGGATCAGCTTGCCCTCGCCCAGCAGGTGCCCCTGGCCGACGTACTCGTCCAGGCTCCGGGGCCGCATCCTCTCGGCCAGCGGCGCGTCGGCCGGGGGCCCGGCCTCGTGCGGTTCCCCGTCCGCTCCCGGCTCGTCCGCCCGCCCGAACAGCGAGCCTGTCGATTCGCGTCGCATGATGGCGTCCCCGCCTCGACCTCGGTCCTTCGTCTGTCCAATCGTCCATCATAACACAGGAAGGACGGATGAAAAAACGCTCACGGACGTCGCCGGGCCGGCTTCGCCTGCGTCTACCCGTCGCGCGGCCTTCATGTCGCGATCGCGCCGGGACGACCTTATCAAGGGAGCGACGATGGGAACGGATGGGCCGACGGTGCAGGATCGGGCGTTCGGGGTGCTGTTCGGATTCTGGTCCTCGCAGGCCTTGCTCGCCGCGGTGAAGCTGGGGATCGCGGACCACCTGGCCGACGGCCCCCGGACGGCGGGCGAGCTGGCCGCGGCCATGGGTGCGCACGAGCCGTCGCTCGCGCGGCTGCTCCGGGCGCTGGCGACGCTGGAGGCGGTGACGTCCGAGGGGGGCCGGTATGGGCTGACCGAGTTCGGCCGCGCGCTGGTCAAGGGCGCGCCGGGGTCGATGCGGTCGATGATCCTGGGCGTCATGTCGGAGGACCATCGCCGGGCCTGGGCCGAACTGCCGCACAGCGTCCGGACGGGGGAGACGGCCTTCGACCGCGTCTACGGGATGCCGGTCTTCGAGTATTACGCCAGGCATCCCGACGTCTCCGCCGACTTCAACGACGCCATGACCGCCGGCTCGGCCGCCGTCGAGGCCGCGGTGCGCGAGGCGTTCGACTTCTCGCCGTTCGGGCGGATCGTCGACGTCGGCGGCGGCAACGGCGGGCTGCTCGCCGCCGCGCTGGAGGCGGCCCCCAAGGCCGCGGGCGTCCTCCTCGGCACCCCCGCCGGGCTGAAGGGCGCGGCGGACCTGCTCCGGGCTCGCGGGGTCTCGGAGCGTTGCGAGGTCGTGCCGGGCGACTTCTTCGAGTCGGTGCCGCGCGGCGGCGACCTCTACATGCTGAAGTGGATCCTCCACGACTGGGACGACCGCCGCGCCGGGGCGATCCTGCGCAACTGCCGCGAAGCCGCCGCGAAAGGCTCGCGGCTGCTGGTGATCGAGGCCGTCCTCCCCGATGGCGACGCCCCGTCCCCGGGCCGCCTCGGCGACCTCAACATGATGGCGATGACCGGCGGCCGGGAGCGATCGGCGGCGGAGTATCGGGCGATGATCGAGGCCGCCGGCTTCGTCGACGTCCGGGCCCGCGAGACGCGCTCGCCCTGCGGCCTCGTCGAGGCCGTCGCCGGCTGATCGACCCCGAACGGCCGCGCGTCGCCGTCCCGTTTGTGGTAATCTCCCCGCACGGCCATCTCGCAGGGAGGACGACCCATGGACGTGCGACGCGCGGCGGTGATCGGGATCGCGCTGGCTTCGGGACTCGCATCCGGCGAGGCGATCGCCCAGGCGGGGCGGGGGGGGCCCTCGGCGCGCTGGATCGGCCAGGACGGCAAGGACTTCGTCGGGCCGCACAACCGCGTCGAGCCCAGCGACGTCCAGGACGTCCACATCGCCCTCGCCGGGCTCGACCCGCGCCGGGAGGTGGCGTTCGTCGACGTGCTGGCCGTCGGCGGCGAGCACAACCAGTGGCAGTACAACGCCGACTCGTTCGCGTGGAAGGCCGCCCTCGTCCGCGAGAAGGGCTCGCCGCGGGCCGACCTCTACATCGAACCTTCAGCCGAATCGGCCCCGCGCCGGTATGACGTGACCATCCGTTACGACGACGGACGCGAGCATAAGTTCGCGATCCAGGGGCGCAAGGTCGACCCCTCCCTGCGCACCGCGGCGGCGGCGATGAAGGCCGCGTGGGCCGGGCAGGACGGCCGCGACGCCGTCGGCCCGGGGCCCGAGGTCGGCCCCGACGGCGTCGCCGACGCCCGGCTGCGGCTCGCGGGCGTCTCCGCCAAGGTCCCCATCCGCGCCATCCGGATCGACGGGCCCGACGGCCTGAAGTGGGAGAGCCATGTCAATCCGGAGATGTTCCCCGCCTGCGAGTACCGCCCCGACCCCGCGAAGCCCGGCGAGGGGGACCTTTTCTTCCAGCCGGCCCGCGACCTCGCCGGCAAGGACCTCGCGGTCCGCATCCTCTACGCCAACGGCACCGGCGACCGCGCCGCCGTCGCCGCCGGCCTCTTCGACCCGGCGAAGAAGGTCGCCGAGCCGCGAGAGCCGGCGCTGACGTTCGCGAAGGCCGAGTCCCGATGGCTCGGCCAGGACGGCCGCGACCCGATCGGGCCGGGCGACGCCCACGTCGTCCTCTCCGGCGCCGGCCTCCCCCGCGACGTCGTCGCCGCGACGCTCGCCGACACCGCCTACGGCGCCTGGCTGTTCGAAGCCTCCGGCGCCCTGAAATCGACGCCCGAGTGGAACGGCGCGAGCCCGATGGCCGTCCGGCCCGACGGCTCGGGCGCGATCGACCTCTTCTTCCCCGTCGCGCGCGACGGGCGCGACGCCACGTTCACCCTGCGGCTCATCGGCCGCGACGGCCGCTCGACCGTCGCGAGCTTCCCCGGCGGCGCGAGCGACCCCGCCCTCCGCCTCCCCGCGCCGGCCTCGACGCGCACCGAGGCCAGGCCCGGCGACGACCTCCAGGCGCTCGTCGACCGCGGGGGGACCGTCGCGCTCGCCCCGGGGACGTACCGGCTGAGCCGGACGCTCACGCTGAACCAGCCCGTCGCCCTGACCGCGCCGCGGGGCGCCACGCTCGTCTTCTCGCAGCTCCCCGACGCTGCGCCGTGGACGGCCGCGATCAAGGTCCACAAGGGCCGGACGACGCTCGAAGGGTTCGCGATCCGCTTCGAAGGTCCGATCCGCTGGGACCGCGAGGTCGGCTACGGCCCGGCCGCGATCGGCACCAGCGACGACCGCGACCCGAACCCGTTCGAGAAGAAATGGGGCCTCGCCTTCCTGAAGCTCGACGTCGAGACGCCCCCGAACCCCGAGCCGGGCCAGTGGGCCGACGCGCTCAAGACGATGCGGTTCACGAACGCCGACGGCGGGCGGGTGGAGGGCTGCAAGATCCTGGGCGGGCCGATCGAGTTCTTCAGCGGCCCCTGGACGTTCCGCGACAACACGTTCCGAGGCGCTCCGGCGGGGACGACGTCCTCGGCCGCGATCGCCGGCCACTACGTCGTGGACCTGACCGTGAAGGGGAACCGAGCGAAGCCGGAGCCCTCGGGGAAGCTCTGGCGGTTCTTCATCGCCACCAACTCCGGGCGGAACGTGACGGTCGAGGGCAACGTCGTGGAGGGCGTCGGCGAGATGGACGACGACGGCGTCCCCCGCGTCAACGCGCCCGAAGTGATGCTCACCGAGTCGTACCGCGTCGACTACGAGGGCCTCGCGAGCCCCTCGGCCGACGGCCGGGCGCTCCACATCGGCGAGCGCCAGGGCGAGCCGATCCGCGCCGGGAAGTTCGTCGCCCTGCTGACCGGCCCGGCCGCCGGGACGTATCGCCGGGTCGCCCTGCCGCTCGATTCGAAGACGATCCTCCTCGATTCGCCCGTCCCGAAGGGGACCGACCGCGTCTCCATCGTCGACGGCTTCTCGGGCGTGCGGTTCGCCGGCAACACGGTCGACGTCCGGGGCAGTTCCACGAGCTACGGCCTGGTCCTGCCGGGGAACCACTTCGGCACGGTGGTCGAGCGCAACCGCTTCTTCGGCGGCGCGCAGGGGATCGCCGCGTCGGCCTGCGCCTCGGAGTCGCCCGTCCACTGGGGCTGGTCCCACGCCCCGGCGATGGGCGTTGTCGTCCGTGGCAACGCGTTCGAAGACTCCCGCGAATCGCTCGCCCTGTGCGTCCAGCACGACCCCAGGCACATCAAGTTCAACAGGGGCCGCGTGTACATGTCGGCGACCGTCGAGGACAACACGGTCCGCTGGACCGAGCCGTTCCTGCGCAAGATGGCCGCCGAGCGATCCGAGAAGAAGCCCGACCGCCGGCCGCTGCTGGGGATCGTCCTGGGCGATCCGGGCTCGCGCGACCCGCGCGAGCTGAAGGTCGCCGCCGCCCGCAACGCCCTCGACGCCCCCCCTGGCCGCCGCCCCGGCCCCTCGCTCCTCGTCCGCGCCGCGGAGTTGAACGGGAAGCCGACGTCCGATGAGGCGTTCGAGCTGCCGGCGGCGCGATGAGGACGGCGCGCGATCACTTCGCCGCGAGCTTGGCGGCGATCTCGGCGACGTGGCGGCCCTGGAAGCGGGCGATGGCCAGCTCATTCGCGGTCGGCGTGCGCTCGCCGCGGGGGCCGGCGATGGTGGAGGCGCCGTAGGGGGAGCCGCCGGAGACCTCGTCGAGATAGGTCAACTCCTTGGCCGAGTACGGCACGCCGGCCACCACCATCCCCTGGTGGTAGAAGAACGTGTGCAGGTGGACGAGCGTCGTCTCCTGGCCGCCGTGCTGGCTGGCCGTGCTGGTGAAGGCGCTCCCCACCTTGCCGATCAGCTTCCCCTGCGCCCACAGCCCGCCGGTGGCGTCCAGGAACGCCTGCATCGAGGCCGCCGAGGCGCCGAAGCGCGTCGGCACGCCCAGGATGATCGCGTCGGCGTCCGCCAGGGCGTGCGGGTCGGCCGTGGGGACGTGGGCGAACGACTTCTTCGCCTCCGTCGCCCCCATCTTCTCCAGGATCTCCGGCGACAGGATCTCCGGAACCTGCGCCAGCGTCACCTCCGCGCCGGCCCCCTTCGCCCCCTCCACCACGGCCTCGGCGAGCTGGTAGACGTGCGTGTAAAGGCTGTAGAAGACGACCTGGACCTTGGCGGCCATGCGAGGGGCTCCTCGGTAGATGGGGCTACACGGGCGACGCCCCTAAGCCTAGACTCCCGGTATCCGTTGGCAAGTAGGCACCGAATGGATACCGACCCATGACGACGCCGTCGCCCGAGGAGTCCACCGCCGCGCCGGCCGCATGCCCGGCCGCGTTCGCGATGGAGCTGGTGGCCCACAAGTGGACCATCCACGTCCTGTTCGCCCTCCACCACGCGGGCCCCCCCGTCCGCTTCCGCCGCCTCCAGCGCGAGACGCCCCCGATCACCCAGAAGGAGCTGACCAAGCGCCTCCGCGAGCTGGAGCGCTCCGGCCTGGTCTCGCGCCGGGCGTTCGCCGAGGTCCCCGCGCGTCGAGTATCGCCTGACCGACCTCGGCCGCACCCTCATGCCGGCCCTCGAAGCCCTCCACGATTGGGCGAAGCGCCACGGCGGCGAGGTCGTCGACCACTGGCGACGGGCCGGCGAGATTCCTTCGAAATCCTGAAATCGCCGCCCGCCGCCCGCGGATCATGCTTGCGAGAGGCGTTCTTTGACAACTCGCGAGACCGACCCGCAACGCAGCACCACCTCGCGCCCACCCGAGCGGCGAAGCCGCGAGCGACGTCCCCTCTCCCGCCGGGAGAGGGAACGACTCCGCCGGAGGCGATCGCGGTTTTCCCACATCGACTTCGACGATCGAACCCAACCGAAAACCACCGAAAACCCCCTACACAAAAAGGACTTACGACGACATAAACGCCGATCGCGGCCGGCGTACGGACCGAAACGGAGCCGGGCCCGCGGCCGTCCTCGCGGCTTGCCCCGGGCCGGCCGTCGTCCTAGACTCGGGCCGTCGCCATTCTCCTCTCGGGACCCGCAACGGGGACGCATCGACGATGACGCGAACGACGAAGGCCATGGGATGGATCGGGCTGCTGGGGCTCATGGCCGGGACGGCCGCGGCGGAATCGCCGGGGGTCGTCAAGCGACCCATCTTCGAGGCCGAGCCCAAGCACAACCACGCCTCCTGCGTCGCCGAGGCCCCCAACGGCGACCTCCTGGCCGTCTGGTACAACGGCACCGGCGAGCGCAAGGCCGACGACGTGGTGATCCAGGCCGCCTGGCTGGCCAAGGGCGCCGACGCCTGGTCGCCCCGCTTCCAGACGGCCGACACCCCCGGCTACCCCGACTGCAACCCCGCGCTCCTGGCCGCGCCCGACGGCCGCATCCACATGTTCTGGCCGACGATCCTCGACCACCGCTGGGAGAGCGCCCTCCTCAAGTGGAACGTCGCCGACCCCTCGCAGGGGCCGCCGGGGCCGATCCGCTGGGAGTCCTCGAACGTCCTCCACATCACCCCGGCCCCGGGGTCGATCGAGAAGGCCGTCGCCGACTCCACCGCCAAGCTCACCGACGAGGAGAAGGCGAAGTACGCCAAGGAGCTTGAGCCCTTCCCGGCCCGCTCGGCCGACCTCCTCTACCAGCGCCTCGGCTGGATGCCCCGGGCGCGGGGGATCGTCCTCCCCTCCGGCCGCTGGCTCCTTCCTCTCTATTGCGACACCTTCTCCATCTCCCTGATGGCCATCAGCGACGATCACGGGAAGACCTGGACCGCCGGCGCGCCGACGGCCGGCTTCGGCGCGATCCAGCCGACCGTGGTGCCGCGCAAGGACGGGACGCTCGTCGCGTTCTTCCGCGACAACGGCCCCCACAACAAGGTCCGCATGGCGACCTCGCCCGACGAGGGGAAGACCTGGACCGACGTCGTCGACACCCCGCTCGATAACCCCGGCGCGGGGATCGAGGCGATCGCCCTGGCGAGCGGCGCCTGGGCCCTGATCCACAACGACCTCCCCCGCGGCCGCCACTCCCTGGCCGTCTCCCTCTCCGACGACGAGGGCCGGACCTGGCCCGTCAAGCGCCACCTCGAACTCGACAAGCCCGGCTCGTCGTTCCACTATCCCTCGATGATGCAGGCCCGCGACGGCAAGATCCACGCGACCTACACCTACTCCCTCGGCCTGGGGAACGGCACCGCCAAGCAGAGCACCATGATGCACGCCGCGTTCGACGAGGCGTGGGTGCGCCAGGGGGACTGAGAAACCGTTCCAGGAGGTCGCGGGGCGATCCCCTTGACGCCTTCCCCCCTCGCGGGGGAAGGCAGACCCCGAAGGGGTCGGATGAGGGGGACGCGAAGCACCGGCCCCGTCGGGATTCGAAGGCCCGTCCGACCGGCTCGGGATCCCGACGGCCGTCCGGCGCGTCTTCCCCCTCATCCGGCCCTTCGGGCCACCTTCCCCCGCCAGGGGGGAAGGACGTTCAAATGCACCTCCTGGAACAGACTCTGAGCCCCGAGATCGAGCGACGACCGCGCGGGGCGAGACGCCGCCCCCCCCGCGCGGTAGACTGTCGCGGCCGTTCGAGTCAGCCCGGCCCCTCTCCCCGCCGCCGCGACGTGGTTCGTCCGGGCGCGCCGGCCCGCCTGCGGAACATCATCGCCGAGGGGACGTCGCCGTGAGCATCGCCGCCGCGCCCGCACCGCCGGATCGAGGTCGTCGCCCCCGCTACGAGTGGGCCCGGCCGGGCGACGTGAACGCCTTCTTCGGGCTGATGATCGACAACATCGGCGACATGATCCTGATGACGAGCCTGCTCGTCGTCGCGTTCGGCTTCCCGCGCGACTTCGTGCTGACCCGGATGATCCCCGGGACGGCCGTGGGCGTCCTGGCGGGCGACCTGATCTTCACCGTCATGGCCTTCCGGCTGGCGAGGCGGCAGGGGCGGTCGGACGTCACGGCGATGCCGCTGGGGCTGGACACCCCCAGCACGTTCGGCTCGGTCTTCCTGGTCCTCGGCCCGGCGTTCGGCGCCGCGAAGGCGAGGGGGATGGACCCGGCCGCGGCGGCCGAGCACGCCTGGTCCATCGGCATCGCGATGCTGCTGGCCTCCGGCCTGTTCAAGCTGGCCTGCGCCCCGTTCTGCGGCTGGATCCGAAGGGTCGTCCCCAGGGCCGGGCTGCTGGGGTCGCTGACGGCGATCGCGCTGGTCCTCATCAGCTTCCTGCCGCTGCTGGACGTCGCCGCGCAGCCGGTGGCGGGGTTCGCGTCGCTGATCGTCGTGCTGGCGACCCTCTCCGCGCGCTGGAAGCTCCCCGATCGCGCCCCCGGGATGCTGGTCGCGGTGGGCGTCGGTTGCATCCTCTATTATGGGATGTACCTGGCGAACATCGGCCCGGGGCCCGAGGGGGCGCGGCCGGAGGGCTGGCTGCGGTTCTCGCTGCCGTTCCCGATGGCCGGCTGGTGGGCCTGGTTCCAGGCGAACTGGCGGGAGGCGGCCGGCTACCTGCCGGTGGCGATCCCGCTGGCGCTGGCGACGATCATCGGCGGCGTCGACTGCACCGAGAGCGCCGCAGCAGTGGGCGACGACTACCACACCGGCTGGATCGTCGCGGCCGAGGGCTTCGCCACGCTCGTCGGCGGGGGACTCGGCGGGGTGATCCAGTCGACGCCCTACATCGGCCACCCCGCCTACAAGGCGATGGGCGCCCGCGCCGGCTACACGCTGGCCACGGCCCTGTTCATCGGGGCCGTCGGCGTGCTGGGGTGCTTCGACTGGATCTTCTACCTGCTGCCCAAGGCGGTCGTCTTCCCGATCCTGATCTTCATCGGCCTGGAGATCACGGCCCAGTCGTTCGGCGCCACGCCGCTCCGCCATTACCCGGCCGTGGCCTTCGCGTGCGTGCCGGCCCTGGCGTACCTGGCGACGCTGGCCATCGGCCAGGTGCTGCCGGAGGTCGGCAGGCCGTTCGACCAGCTCCCGCCGAACGTCCAGCACTGGATCGCCTCGGTCACGGCCCTCTCGGGCGGGTTCATCGTCACCAGCCTCCTGTGGGGCGCGGGCCTGGCGACGCTGATCGACGGCCGCGCCCGCGCGACGGCCGGCGTGCTGGCCCTGGGCGCGGGGCTCGCGTGGTTCGGCGTGATCCACTCGCCGCTGCCGTCGGGGGCCGTGATGCCGCCGGCCGCGGTGATCGCCGAGCTGAAGGCCATCGGCCGCGCCGGGGCCGCAGCCTACCAGACCCCCTACGCGTGGGCCGCCGCGTACCTCGCGATGGCCGCCGCCGTGCTGGTCCTCGCCCGGTTCGCCGAACGCCCGCCGATCGAGCCCGACCCGCACGCCGCGCCGACGAAGGCGGTGTGAGGCGCCGCCGGCGCGCCTGGACGCCCGTCGCATTCCGTGCTAAAGATGGGGTATACGGTTGAATCAGGAGATCTCGGCATGAGCACCGCCCACCGGCCCGTCGCGCCGCACGTCCCCATGATCCCGCCGGGGACGTTCTTCGACGAGTACGACCCGACGTACCCCGACAGCGACGGCATGCCGATGGCCGACAATACGACGCAGGAGCGCTGGATCGCCACCATCAAGGGGGGCCTCGACGCCCTCTTCAAGGACGACCCCGACGTCTTCGTCGCCGCCGACCTCCTCTGGTATCCCGTCCACAAGGAGCCCACGATCCGCTGCGCCCCCGACGCCCTGGTCGCCTTCGGCCGGCCGAAGGGGGACCGGCACTCGTACAAGACGTGGGTGGAAGGCGGGGTCGCGCCGCACGTCGTCTTCGAAGTCCTCTCGCCGGGGAACACGCCGCGCGAGATGAGGCGCAAGCTCCTGTTCTACAACCGCTACGGCGTGGAGGAATACTACCTCTACGACCCGATGTCGCCCTCGGGCCTCTTCCGCGGCTGGGTCCGCGACCGCGGGCGACTGCGGCGGCTTGCGAAACCCGACGGCTGGACCAGCCCCCGGCTGGGGATCACCTTCGAGAACAAACCGGTCAAGGAAGGGCTGACGATCCGCGCGCCCGACGGCCGCCCGTTCGAGAACTACGTCGCCCTCTTCTCCGATCGCGAAGCCCAACGCCGCCGCGCCGACCGCGAACGCCGCCGCGCCACGCTCGCCGTCCGCGAGCGACTCCAGGCCGAGCGCGACAAGGCCCAGGCCGAGCGCGACAAGGCCCAGGCCGTGGAGCGGGCCGAGCGCCTCGCCGCGAGGCTCCGGGAGTTGGGGCTGGACGAGGAGTGAGGTTGGTCAGCCGCCGTGGCAGGTGCGACAGCGTTCCAGCTGGTGTGCGGGGCAGGGGACCGCGAAGGTCTTCGCCTCGTACTTCACCGTCGGCTCCCCCTTGACGACCTCGCGCTTCATGAGGACGCGGCGGCGGGTCGGGACCACCTCAGGCGCGGCCGGCGGCTCGTGGTGGAACCGGCGGAAGAGGTCGAACCGCGGCCGGACGTAGCACCGGGTCACGTCCTTGGTCTGGTACTCGTAGGTCGTCGACTTCTTCGTCGTGGGGACGGGGATGCAGACGGCGCACTCGCACCCGACGGGCGCGGGGTCGCGGTGATCGTGGGCGCGGGCGGCGTCCGATCGCGCCCACGCCAGCAGGCCGGCGAGGACGACGAGGGGGGCGCGGGTCATGGGTCGGCTCCGATGTCAGAAGTCGAAGTGGACCCGCACGCCCAGGGCGTCGAAATCGCCGCTGGCGCCGCGGACCACGGAGTTGATGTAGGTCCGGACGTAGTTGAGCTGGATGTTCGACTGGGGGTTCAGATACCACACCAGGCCGAGCGTCATGTCGTTCTCCACGCCGGCCCGCGCGCCGGCCGAGGGGTGAGCACGGGGTTGCCCGAGACCAGGTCCAGGAACGAGTAGCGGGCCAGCAACTGCACCGCGCCCCGCCCGACCGTCGGCCGGCCCCGGCCGGTCTTCATGAACCAGGCGTTCTCCATCGGGACCGTCCGGTCGAAGGTCCCCAGCTTCCGGTTGTAGCGCCGGGAGTCCCCCTCGGTCAGGAAGTAGCCCATCTCCGCGTAGAGGCCCTGGAAGAAGCCCGCGCCGCGAGGGTCCAGGAAGACGTTGCGGTTGAGCTGGCGGGCGTAGGTCGAGGGGAGCCCGGTGTAGAGGTATTCGGCCGAGAACGACCAGCGGCCGAAGATCGCGGCGACCTCGGGGTTGATGTAGTACTGGCCCCGAGGCGAGTAGAACCGGCCCACGGCCATCACGTTGGGGATCTCGCGGCCGGCCCCCGAGCGGACCAGCGAGCGGTCGCTGGGCGACGTCGAGTCCTCGTCCAGCGCGCGGTGCATGAGGCTCGCGCCCAGGTGGAGCAGGCGACGCCCCTCGTCCTTGTAGATCGGCAGGAACGTGGCGCGGGCCGCCGCGCCGTACTCGCCGTCGCCGGCGCCGGCGCCGAAGGGGTTGACCGTCCGGCTGCCGGTCCGCAGGATCGCGGCCGAGAGCGTGGCTCGGTCGTCGAAGAACGAGTCGAAGGCGTTGGCGCCGTTGGCGTAGTCGAAGCGGTTGATGAAGGCGTCGAAGGCGGGCGAACGCTCCATGTAGTAGACGAAGTTCGAACTCGTCATGTGTTCGAGGCTGATCGGCGGCAGGAGGTGGCCGACCTTGAGGTTGCCCAGGATGGGGACCTCGCGGAACGTGACGTTGACGTCCGTGAGGCCGACGCTGCCGATGGTGACCTGCTGGCCGGTGTTCGAGAAGTCCTGGAAGTTGGCGAAGTTGACCTCGAACACGAAGTCGATGTTGTCCCAGAATCGGCCGTCGGCCCTGAGCCGCATGCGGCGAAAGTCGCCGCCGTCGCGGAGGCGGTCGCCGTTCGCGTCGCCGACCAAGAGGTTCGGATCCTGGCGGAACCAGGCGCTGTCGAAGTCGACCCGGCCGCCGATGTGGAACCGGAAGGCGTCGTCGAGGGTCGACATCTGGATGCCGTTGTTCCAGGTCGTCTTCATCTCCAGGTTCTTGCCGACCTCGGTCCAGCCCGGCCGCGCCTCGGCCTCGCCGGCCCCCCCGGCGACCTGGGAGAAGTCGGCCCCCGCGGCCCTGCCGGCGGCGGGAGGATCCCCCGCGGGCTTCTCGCTGCCCGCCCCGCCCCCGCCCTCCGGCTTCGGTGAGCCCTCCAGCTTCTCCAGGCGGTCCTGGAGGACGCGGACCTGCTCGCGCAGGGCGGCGTTCTCGGCGTCGCGCCTCTCCAGGGCTTCGAGCCGCTCCATCAGCTTGTCGACGGCGACGGGCTCCTTCGGCGGCTGCGGATCCTGGGCGCGGGCGCGGCCGGAGGCGACGAGGATCGCCAGGGCGATCGCCCGTGCCGTCGCCGATCGGACTCCCCCCCATCGCCCCGGCATCGCCCGCCCCCCGCACCCGCGACCGGCTCGCCGGGCTCCGATCCCGCACCGACGCGCGCAGGATCACCGCCCGGGGAACGAGCCCGGCATGACCCCTATCATCGACCGAAACCCCCGACACCTCCTGTCAAACCGGAGGAGCACCGCGGGCGAGGCGCAAGTCATTCCCGCTGTGCGGGATCAGCGGAGGCCCTTGCAATGGGGGCGGTCCGCCAACATACTTGATCGGAAAACGATGGTCGGGGTTCTGTGGATTGCACGGAGGCTCGCGGCCGATCTTGTCAGCGGTAGCGGAGCGGGCGAGGCAGGGCCAAGGGGACAGGGATATGAATGCCGAGGGGCAGGTCTGGTCGTACGGGAAGATCTTCGACGACGTCACGCAGACGATCGGCGGCACGCCCCTGGTCCGGCTGCGGCGGGTGGTCGACGGTGCCGGGGCGACCGTCGTCGCCAAGCTGGAGAGCGCCAACCCGCTGTGGTCGGTGAAGGACCGGATCGGCGTCGCCATGATCGACGCGGCCGAGGCCGCCGGCCGGATCGACGCCGACACGGTGATCGTCGAGCCGACGAGCGGCAACACGGGCATCGCCCTGGCGTTCACCTGCGCCGCGAGGGGCTACCGCCTCATCGTCACGATGCCGGAGAGCATGAGCCTGGAGCGACGCCGGCTCATCAAGGCGTTCGGCGCCGAGATCGTCCTGACGCCCGCGTCCGAGGGGATGCCCGGGGCCGTGCGCAAGGCGGAGGAGCTGATCAAGAGCCTGCCGAAGGCGTTCATGCCCCAGCAGTTCAAGAACCCCGCCAACCCGGACATCCACCGCCGCACCACCGCCGAGGAGATCTGGCGGGACACCGCCGGCGCGGTCGACGCCTTCGTCTCCGCCGTGGGGACGGGGGGGACGATCACCGGGGTCGGGCATCGGCTCAAGGAGCTGAAGCCGTCGGTGAAGGTGGTCGCCGTGGAGCCGACCAACTCGCAGGTCATCGCCCAGAGCCTCCGCAACGAGCCGCTGCGGCCCGGCCAGCACAAGATCCAGGGGATCGGCGCCGGGTTCATCCCCGACGTCCTCGACCTCTCCGTCATCGACGAGGTCGTCGCGGTCCGCGACGAGGACGCCTTCGAGATGACGCGGCGGCTCGCCCGCGAGGAGGGGCTCCTCTGCGGGATCTCCTGCGGCTCGGCCGCCTTCGCCGCGGCCTCTCTGGCGAAGAAGCCGGAGTACGCCGGCAAGCTGATCGTCGCCCTCCTCCCCGACCTCGGCGAGCGCTACCTCTCCACGCCGCTGTTCCCCGAGGCCTGACGTGGCCCGTCGCCCGTTCGACCCCGAGGGCTTCGACGGCCCGCTGGAGATCCCCGCGGGCGTCGTCGAGGCCATGGTGGCGCACTGCCGGCGCGAGGCCCCTCGCGAGTGCTGCGGCCTGCTCGGCGGCTCGCCCCCGCGCGTCTCCTCGTTCCACCCGCTGCGCAACGCCGCGGCGTCGGCCGAGACCCGCTACGACGCCCACCCGCGCGACCTGATCGACGCCGTCGTCGACCTCCGCAGTCGCGGCGCCGAGATCCTGGCCATCTACCACTCCCACCCCCGATGGGAGGCCGTCCCCAGCCGCACCGACCTCGACGAGAACCACTACGGGGCCGTCCCGCGCATCATCGTCTCGCTCCTGGCCGACCCGCCCGACGTCCGCGCCTGGCGTCTCGGCCGCGACGACTTCCAGGAGCTGCGCTGGGTCGCCGTCGAGGACGGGGCGTTGCACGACCGCCCGGCCGGCGAATAAACTAGCCGCGGACGTTCCGACCTCGATCCCGATCGAATCACCCCGCTTTTCATCCCCCCAGTAGAACGGCGCACGCCGCGCCGCGAGCCTCTTCTCATGCCGCAAAAGACCCTGATCATCTTCAAGCCGGACGCCGTCCAGCGCCGGCTGGTGGGCGAGATCCTCGCCCGGTTCGAGTCCAAGGGCCTCCGCGTCGCCGCGCTGAAGCTCCTCCAGGTCGACCGCTCCCTGGGCGAGAAGCACTACGCCGAGCACGTCGGCAAGCCGTTCTTCGAGGGCCTGATCTCGTTCATCACCGGCGGCCCGGTGGTGGTCGGGGTGCTGGAGGGGAACGAGGCCGTGGCGGTCGTCCGCGCGATGCTGGGCGCCACCAACGGCACGGCCGCCGCGCCGGGCACGATCCGCGGCGACTACTCGATCAGCAAGCAGAACAACCTGATCCACGGCAGCGACTCGCCCGAGTCCGCCGCGCGCGAGATCGCCCTCTGGTTCCGGCCGGGCGAGGTCGTCGACTACGCGATCGCCGGCTCCCAGTGGGTCTTCGACGGAGCCTGAGCCGACGGCCATGGCCCGCAAGAGCGACGTGCTGGCGAACCCGTTCCACCTGGCCCTCCTGGGCCTGGGCGGCCTGTTCTTGCTCACGTCGCTCGCCTACCTGGCCAGCGGCTCCGTCCTGGAACCGGCGCGGGCCGAGACGGCCGGGGCCTCGCGCGAGGCCGCCCTGTGGCTCGACCGCCACGGCCCCGGGCTGCTGGCCGTCGAGCTGATCCTGATGCTCCCCGCCGCCGCGCTCCTCGTCGCCTTCGACCGCCGCAACGGTCGGCCGAGGCGGCCCCGCAGGCCGCGGCGCTGAACCTGTCGACAAGCCCTTCGGACCCTGGAGACGCATCGATGCGCAAGCTCGCGAACCTCGCCCTGGCCGCCGCGCTCGGCCTGGGCCTCGCCGGATGCGGCGGCTCGCCGGAAGTCGGCGACGCCGAGGTCGTCCCGGCGACGCCCCCGCCGGCCGAGAAGCCCGCGGAGACGCCCGCCGACAAGGTCGCCCCGGACGTCCAGGCCGGCGACCCGCCCAAGACGGCCCCCGAGCCCGAGGCCGCCAAGGCCCCCTGACCCCGCGCCGGCCGGCCGCTTTCCGGCGGTGACGCCTCAACACGCGCCGGCCCCCCTGGTATCGTGGGGTCACGGCGACCGCCCGGCGAATCCCCGCCCCCGGTCGCTCTCGCCCGAACCATCCCGCCCGCGGACCGAAGCACTCACCAGCCCCCCCTGGAGGAACATCGTCATGTCCCGCTCCGCGCGTCTCGTCAACGCCCTCGCCCTCGCCGCCGCGACGGCCGGCCTCGCCGTCGCCCCCGCGTCCGCCGACGACTTCGGCACGATCAAGGGCCGCGTCGTGTGGGGCGGCAGCGCCGCCCCCGAGCCGAAGGTCCTCGTCGAGAAGGGGAAGGCCACCAAGGACCTGGAGGTCTGCGGCGTCAACGGCCCCATCCTCTCCGAGCAGCTCCAGGTCGACCCCGAATCCAAGGGGATCGCCGACGCCCTGATCTACCTGGTCAAGCCCTCCGGCGCCAACCCGGCCGCCGCCAAGGCCCTCCTCAAGGCCACGCCGACCGTCGTCCTCGACCAGAAGGATTGCGTCTTCGTCCCCCACCTGGTGGCGCTCTACAAGGAGCAGCCGCTGACCATCAAGTCCAGCGACCCCGTCGGCCACAACGTCCGCTACAACAGCTTCGGCGGCGCCTCGCTGAACCAGATGCTCGCCTCCGGCGGCACCCTGGAGGTCAAGCTGGAGCCCGAGCGGCTGCCGTTCCAGGTCAACTGCGACATTCACCCCTGGATGACCGCCAACATCGCAGTCTTCGACCACCCGTTCTTCGCCGTTACCGGCAAGGACGGCTCGTTCGAGATCAAGGGCGTCCCGGCCGGGACCCAGAACGTCGTCGTCTGGCAGGAGAAGGTCGGCTTCGTCAACGAGGGCCGCGCCAAGGGCGTGCCCGTGACCGTCAAGGCCGGTGCCGACTCCGACCTCGGCGAGATCAAGCTCGACCCCAGCAAGGTCAAGAAGTAAAAACCCGTCGCTCCGAAACAATCGAAGCCTTCCCCCCTCGCGGGGGAAGGCAGACCCCGCAGGGGTCGGATGAGGGGGACGCGGAGCACGGGTGCCGTCGGATATCGAAGGCCCGCCCGACCGGCTCGGGATCCCGACGGCCGTCTCGCTCGTCGCCCCCCTCATCCGGCCCTTCGGGCCACCTTCCCCCGCGAGGGGGGAAGGACGTCATGACCCCGGAAACATCCCCCCTCGAACGCGCCGCCGGCTATCCCGAACTGCGCTACATGGGGTCGAAGCGACGGCTCCTCCCCTGGATCTACGAGGCGCTCCGCGACCTCCCGTTCGAGACCGCCGCCGACCCCTTCGTCGGCGGCGGCTGCGTCGCCTACCTGATGAAGGCGATGGGGAAGTCGGTCGCCGCGTCCGACTTCCTCGAATTCCCCGCCGTCCTCGCCCGCGCGATCCTCGCCGACTCCGGCCGGACCGACGACGACGCCCTCGACCGGCTCCTCGCCCCGCGTCCCGGCGGCCCCGGGTTCATCGAGCGCACCTTCGCGGGCGTCTTCTACACGCCCGACGACCTGCGGTTCCTGGACCGCGTCCGGGGCAACATCGACGACCTCGACGGCGAGACGCCCCGCGCCCTGGCGCTGGCGGCGCTCATCCGGTCGTGCCTCAAGAAGCAGCCGCGCGGGGTCTTCACCGTCTCCGGCGACCTCTCGCGGTACGACGACGGCCGCCGCGACCTCCGGCTCTCGCTGGAGGAGCACTTCCGCGAGCAGGTCCGCGTCTTCAACGCCGTCCCGTTCGTCGGCGATCGGCCGTGCTCGGCGCGCCGGGCCGACGCCTTCGAGGTGGACCCCGCGGGGCTCGACCTCGTCTACCTCGACCCACCCTACGTACCCCGCTCGGACGACAACTGCTACATCAAGCGGTATCACTTCCTGGAAGGGCTCGCCTGCTACTGGCGGGGCGTCCGGATCCGCGAGGAGACCCGCGTCAAGAAGATCGAGAAGCGTCCGACGCCGTTCGGCAGCCGGCGGACGGCCCTCGACGCGTTCGACCGCCTGTTCCATCGCTTCCGCGAGAGCATCATCGTCCTCTCCTACGGCTCCAACGGCTATCCCGACCTCGCGACCCTGGAAGGGCTGCTCCGGCGATACAAGCCGAGCGTCACCACCCTCGTCCGCCCCCATCGCTACCATTTCGGTACGCATCGGGCCGTGGGACGGGCCGTGGCCGACGAATACCTCCTCATCGGGCGATGACCCCCCGTCGCCGTGCCGGCCTGTCCAACATCTCCGCAAGCGCCGCCTTCGCTGCCCGCGGGCGCAGCAGCCCCAGGACGCCGGGGGGCGGGAAATCGCCGGCGGTAGGGGCGCGTCTCGCGACCGGGGGGCCGTCGCGCGGAAATGTGGATGGGCGGTATCGGATTTGCCGCAAGGGGTTGCCAACCACGCACGGGGGATTCATACAATAACCACGGCGAGGCGAGGGCGTCGGCCCTCGGCGGATCGATCGGCATGAACGGCTGAGCGAGGCGTCGAATCGAATCCGATCAAGAGGATCGGGAAGAGGGGAGCGAGGATGACCAGGTCCCGGCTCGATCGGCGCGAACGCGCCACGGCTCCGTCCCGGTTCGTCGGGGCCCTCCTGATCTCCGCGGTCGCGGCCGCCCCGGCCCTGGCCCAGGCTCCGGCCCGGAGCGCGTCGAAGTTCTACCCGGATTCGAGCGAGGCGGCCGAGGCCCTCCTCCGCAACGCGGCCAACCACGCGGGCTCCGGCCAGTGGGCGGAGGCCGCGGCCATCTACCAGCGGATCATCGACCAGTACGGCCGGAAGGTCGCCCGGCTCCCGCGCGAGGCCGGGGCCGCCCCCGACGCCGCCGTCCGCGACGACGACTTCACGCTGTACGTCGACCTCCGGGCCTTCTGCCAGCGCACCCTGGCGGCGCTCCCGCCGGAGGCCCTGGCCGCCTATCGCGCGCGGCGAGACTCGCAGGCCGAGCGGTGGTACAAGGACGGGAAGGAGAATCGCGACGTCGCCGCCCTCCGCAGGGTGGTCGACGAGGCGTTCTGCACGTCCTGGGGCGACGACGCGCTGGAGCTGCTGGGCGACCTGGCGTTCCAGGACGGCCGGTTCGCCGAGGCCGCGGCGATGTACCGCCGGCTCGCCCCGGACGCCCCCGGGGCCCCCGACGACTTCGCCCACCCCGACCCGTCCGTCGACCTGCCGCGGGTGGAGGCCAAGAAGGTGCTGGCCCTGGCCGCGATGGGATCGCCGACGGCCGCCATCGAAGCCGAGGCGTTCGCGAAGCGGAGGGGGGACGTGACGGGCTCGCTCGCCGGCCGGAAGGGCCCGCTGGCCGAGACGCTGGCCGCGGCGCTGAAGTCGGACGCCCTGGCCCCGCCCCCCCGGAACGACGCCCGTTGGCCGACGTTCGGCGGCTCGCCGACGCGCGACCGGGTGCTCGAAGAGGCGGTGGACGTCGGCTCGATGCAATGGCGGGCGCCCCTGGAACGGATCGCCCCGGCGCGCAACGGCTTCCCCGCCCCCCCGAGCATGGGGATGGGGCCGACGATCGCCGGGGACCGCCTGCTGGGCTACCACCCGATCCTCCTCGGGGACCAGGTCGTCGTGTCCGACGGCACGCGGGTCCTGGCCTACGACCTGGCCGGGCGGGCCGACGCCTTCGACGACGACGCGACGGCGATCGAGCCGGCCTGGACGTGCCAGGTGGACGGGGGCGACGCGGGGCCGCAGGCCATGCGGCCGTCGGCGTCGACGCCGCGCCACACCCTGACGGCGGTAGGCCGCCGGATCTACGCCCGGATGGGCCCCTCCGCGCCGATCCCGGCCAATTTCGGCCGCATCGTCGCCCAGGGGGGGCGGGCGTCGTCGAGCGTCATCCTGGCCGTCGACCTCGACCGCCCGGGGGACAAGAAGCTCTGGGCCCGCCGCGCCAGCGAGTTGGCCCTCCCCGACCGCCCCGACGAGCAGGGGAGCCCGTCGGTCTCGTTCGAGGGGGCGCCGGTCGCCGACGACCGCGCCGTGTACGTCGCCGTGACCGACCGCCGCGAGCAGACGGCGACCTACGTCGCCAGCTACGACGCGGCCGACGGCTCCCTGCGCTGGGTCCGCTACCTGGGCGCGGCGTCGTCGGACGGCGACCCGTTCAACGTCCTGGGGATCGGGTCGCCGTCGAGCGATCCCGGCAGCCGGCTGCTGTCGCTGGACGGCCCGTCGCTCTACTACCAGACGAACCTGGGGGCCGTGGCGTCGCTCGACGCCGAGACCGGGGCGATCCTCTGGGTGGCGACCTACCCGCGCCACGAGTCGGGCCGGGGGATCGCCGCCGAGCGCGACCTGAACCCGGCCGTGGTCCACGACGGCGCCGTCTTCGTGGCGCCCGGGGACGCCTCGGCGATCTTCGCGTTCGACGCTCGTTCCGGCCGGCTGCGGTGGAAGACCGAGTCGATCCCCGAGGACGTGAAGGTCTCGCACCTGCTGGGCGTGGCCAAGGGGAGGCTGATCGCCACCGGCGACCGCGTGCTGCTGTTCGACGTCAACGACGGCCGCCTGCTGCGGGCCTGGCCCGACTCCGGGGGCCGCGAGGGCTTCGGCCGCGGGCTGCTCGCCGGGGGCCGGATCTACTGGCCGACCCGGTCGGAGATCTTCGTCCTGGACCAGGAGACGGCGACCCTCGCCGCGCCGCCGATCCGCCTGGCCGAGGCGTTCCACACCACCGGGGGGAACCTCGTGGCGGGGGACGGCTACCTCGTGGTGGCCCAGAACGACGGCCTGACGGTCTTCTGCCAGAACAGCCGGCTCATCGAGCGCTATCGCGAGGTGATCGCGAGGCGTCCGGAGGACGCGGCGGCCCACTTCCGCCTGGCCCGCGCCGCCGAGGCCGCCGGGTCGGCCGACCTCGCGCTGGCCTCGTACGAGGCCGCCGCGAAGCATGCCAGGCCCGTCGACCTCGTCGACGGCTCGTCGCTGGCCGACGCGGCGCGCGACCACGAGTTCCGGCTCCTGCTGAAGGTCGCCGCGGACCTCCGCCGCGACGGCAAGGGGGGAGAAGCCCTGGCCCGGCTGGGGACGGCGTCGAAGGTGGCGCGCGAGCCCGCCGACCGGCTCCGGGCCCGCCTGGCGGAGGCCGACGGCCTGCTGGAGGCCGCCAGGCCCGCCGAGGCCGTCGAGGTGCTCCAGGGCCTCCTGGCCGACGACCGGATGCTCTCGCTGGCCGTCCCGGCCGACGACGGCCGCCGCGCCGTGCGGGCCGACCTGTACATCGGCGACCGGCTGGCCGAGATCGTCCGCGAGCGCGGCCGCGCGCCCTACGCCGCCTACGACCGCCGCGCCCGCGAGGGCTACGCGGAGGCCCGCGACGCCCGCGACGCCCGCCGGCTCGGCGAGGTGGTCCGGTCGTTCCCCGCCGCCCAGGTCGTCCCCGAGGCCCTGCTCGCGATGGCCGCGGCCCTGGAAGCCGAGGACCGCCCGGCCGACGCCGCGGCGGCCTACAAACGGCTCCTGGCCCTGGGGACGCCCGACGACGAGGCCCGCGCCACGGCCCTCTGGCGGCTGGCCTCGGCCTACGAGGCGCGCGGGTTCCTCGCGCCGGCCCGCGACGCCCTGCTGCGGCTCCAGTCCCGGTTCGCCGGCGTCCGGATCGCCCCCAAGGCCGGGTCGGACGCCGTCGACGCGGCCGGGCTGGCCTCGGCCGAGCTGGCGAAGGGCCCGCTCGCCGCGCTCGCGGCCGAGGGCCCCCGGCCGGCCGCGCCGTCGCCGCTGGCCCGCCGCTGGCGATGGCGGGGCGACGGCGACGCGAGCCCCCTGGCCGCCGCCGGCATCCCCCCCGCGGCCGACTCCGCCCGGTCGTTCCTCGCGGGGTCGACCTCGCTGACCGCCCTCGACCCCGACCGCGGCGGCTCGGCCTGGACGGCCGACCTGGGGGGCCGGGCCGTGTGGGTCGGCTACCTCGCCGACACGCTCGTCGCCGCCACCCCGGCCCGGATCCTGGGCCTCGACGCCCGCACCGGCGCGGCGCGATGGCGGTTCGGTCCCAAGGACGAGCCCGCCTCCGGCCCGCCGCTCGACCCGTTCGCCCGCGACCCGGCCCCGAAGGCGGACGCGCCGGCGCCCGGGGCCGAGGACGTCGCGCTGCACGGCTTCCGGGCCGTCGCCGGCCGCCTCTTCGCCCTCCGCGGCGACGCCGAGCTGGTGGCGATCGACGGCGACTCCGGGCTGGTGGAATGGTCGTTCGCCGCCCGCCCCGGCGAGGTCGTCAACCCTCGGCTCTGGATCGGCCCCGAGCGGATCGTCCTCCAGACCGGCCGCGCGGCGGACGCCTCCAAGCCAGGCCGGCCGCCGGAGGTCGTCGTCCTGGAGGCCGACTCCGGCCGCGCCCTCGCCCGCGCGGCGTTGGGCGAGCGCGAGGCCCTGGAGCGCGACCCCGTCCCCCTCGGCGACGACCACGCGATCGTCGTGACCGACAGCCGGACCGTCAAGAAGCTGGACCTCGCCCGCGGCCGGTTCGACTGGGAATACCGCGAGAGCGAGGCGCTCCCCCCCGGCGGCCCCCCGCGCGCGTTCGTCGACGCCGAGCGCCTGCTGATCCTCCACGACGGCCGGACCCTGATCCGCCTCGACCCCGCCACCGGCTCGCGGCGCTGGTCGGCCAACCTGGGGACCGTCGCCCTGGCCGAGCGCCCCGGGGCGACGGCGATGGACGAGGCGCGGTTCTACTGGGCCAGCGAGCGATTGCTGCGCGCGATCACGCTGGAGGACGGCTCGCCCGCGTGGAAGGCCCCGCTCGCCGGCCCGGCGCTGGCGCGATGGTCGATCGCCCTGAGCGACCGCTCGGTCGTGGCCTGCCCGGAGGCCGCCGGCGGCGAGGACGACGAGGGGCCGCTGCCGGTGGTCGTCCGCCGCCGGGCCGACGGCGCGCTGGTGCAGCGGTTCACGCTCCCGGCCCCCATCGAGGACGTCGCCCTCCGGGTCGACCCCCGGGGCGCGATCGTCGCCACCCCCCGCGCCCTGTGGGCCCTCGGCGGCCGGGCCGACGCCGGCCCCTGACGCCCCCCGCGCCGACGCGATAGACTACCCCGGGGCCGGACGGCCCCGCAGCGACCAACCGAAGGGAGGACCCCGCGTGAGCGACCACCAAGAAGGCCAGGCCCCGCCGGCCCCGGCCGACGCCCCGCCGCCGGGCGAAGACGACCTAGCCGCCGTCGGCCGCCTGAAGGCGGCCTACGACACCCTCCGCGCCGAGATGGGGAAGATCATCGTCGGCCAGAACCGGGTGGTGGAGGAGCTGCTGGTCTGCATCTTCGCCCGCGGCCACTGCCTCCTCATCGGCGTCCCCGGCCTGGCCAAGACGCTGATGATCCACACGCTGTCCGACGCCCTGAACCTCAGCTACAACCGCATCCAGTTCACCCCGGACCTGATGCCCTCGGACATCACCGGGACCGAGGTCATCCAGGAGGACAAGGCCACCGGCCAGCGCCAGTTCAAGTTCCTCCGCGGGCCGGTCTTCGCCAACATCGTCCTGGCCGACGAGATCAACCGGACGCCCCCCAAGACCCAGGCCGCCCTGCTGGAGGCGATGCAGGAGCGGCAGGTGACCGTCGGCGGCGAGCGGCACCGGCTGCCGGAGCCGTTCTTCGTCCTGGCCACGCAGAACCCGATCGAGCAGGAGGGGACGTACCCGCTGCCGGAGGCCCAGCTCGACCGCTTCATGTTCAACGTGATGGTCGACTACCCGGAGGAGGAGGAGGAGGTCGACATCGTCCGGATGACCACCAGCCCGGGCCGGCCGACGATCGGCAAGGTCCTCTCCGCGAACGAGATCCTGGGCCTCCAGGAGATCGTCCGGCGCGTCCCGGCGGCCGACCACGTCGTCAAGTACGCCGTGAGGCTGGTGCGGGCGACCCGCCGCGACCGCGACGAGGCCCCGAACTTCGTCCGCGACTACCTGAGCTGGGGCGCGGGCCCCCGCGCCAGCCAGTACCTGGTCCTGGCGGCCAAGGCGCGGGCCGTGCTCCACGGCCGGTTCCACGTCTCGATCGAGGACGTCCGCGGCGTGGCCGCGCCGGTGCTGCGGCACCGGATCATCACCAACTTCAACGCCGAGGCCGAGGGGATCCGCCCCGACGACGTGGTGGAGCGGCTGGTCAAGACCGTCCCGGTCGACGAACGCGAGGCCGAGCAGGGTGGAAAACTACCAAAGCTATTTAGATCCGCGAACGCTGGCTAGCGTCGAGGGCCTGGACCTCCAGGCCCGGCTGCTCGTCGAGGGCTACGTCGCCGGCATGCACCCGAGCCCGTACCACGGGTTCTCGGTGGAGTTCGCCGAGCACCGCGAGTACGTCCCCGGCGACGACGTCCGCCACGTCGACTGGAAGGTCTGGTCCAAGACCGACAAGCTCTACCTGAAGCAGTACGAGGAGGAGACCAACCTCCTCCTCTACCTGCTCCTGGACACGAGCGAGTCGATGTCCTACCAGGCCGACGACCGGGTCTCGAAGTTCAAGTACGCGCAGCTCGTGGTCGCGGCGCTGGCCTACATGGTCCTCCAGCAGCAGGACTCCGTGGGCCTGGCCCTGTTCGACGACGCCGTCCGCCGCTACCTCAAGCCGGCGGGCCAGCCGTCGCACCTCAAGGAGGTGATCCACCTGCTGGACGTCACCCCGGCCCGCGACAAGTCCGACCTGGGTGCCGTGCTCCACGACCTGTCCGAGCGGTTCAAGCGGCGGGGGATCGTCGCCATCTTCTCCGACCTGCTCGACGACCCGACGAAGGTCCTCGCCGGCCTGAAGCACTTCCGCCACCGCCGCCACGAGGTCGTCGTCTTCCACGTCTTGGACCCGGACGAGGTCGACTTCCCGTTCCGCGACCCGACGCTGTTCCAGGGCATGGAGGGCATCCCCGACGTCGCCGCCGACCCGGTCGCCATCGGCGCCGCCTACCGCAAGGAAGTCGCCGACTACCTCGACGCCCTGAAGAAAGGCTGCCGGATGATCGACATCGACTACGTCCCCCTCCGCACCGACCAGCCCCTCGACGTCGCCCTCTCCGCCTACCTCGCGGCGCGCGCGTCGCGGAAGCGCTGACCGACGGCCATGGAAGACCACGCCTCCCCCCTCGGTAAGGACACGCCCACTTGATCCCCGCCTTCACTCCCATCCTGGCGCTCGGGTTCGCCAACGCGGGGCTCCTGTACGGGCTGGCGGCGGCGGCGATCCCGATCCTGATCCACCTGCTGAACCGCCGCAAGCGGCGCGAGGTGCGGTGGGCGGCCATGCGCTTCCTCGCGGCGGCGCTGGCCAAGAACCAGCGCCGGATCCGCGTCGAACAATGGCTGCTGCTGGCCATCCGCTGCCTGCTCGTGCTGATGGTCGTCGCCGCGATGGCCAAGCCGTTCCTGGAGTCGTTCGGCAACGTCATCCCCGGCCGGCGGACGCACCGCGTGCTCGTGGTCGACGCCTCGATGAGCATGGCGGCGAAGGGGGCGGGCGCGACGCGGTTCGAGCGGGCCAAGGCCGTCGCGGCGCAGCTCGTGAAGGACTCGCGGCGGGGCGACGCGATCAGCCTCGTGACGATGGGCGACCCGCCTCGCGTCGTCGTGGGCGACCCCTCGCCGAACCTGGAGGAGGTCCGCCGCGAGGTCGGCGAGCTGGCGCAGGGGGCCGGCGGCGTCGACCTGGAGGCCACGCTGGAGGCCGTCGACCGCGTGCTGGAGGCGTCGACGATCGCGCAGAAGGAGGTCGTCTTCCTGTCCGACCTCCAGGCGGCGAGCTGGCGGCCCCGCGGCGGGGCGTCGGGCGACGACGGCCTGAAGCGGACGCTCGCGAAGATCGAGGCCCGCGGCCCCCGCACCACGATCATCGACCTCGGCAGGGCGGGGGCGGGGAACCGGGCCGTGGTGGGGCTGTCGGCCGGGACGCCCGTCGCCACCCCGGGCGCGACCGTGATCGTCACGGCCCTGGTGAAGAACTTCGGCCCGGCGCCCGCCCAGGGCGTCCGCGTCCGGCTCACGACCGACGGCCGCCTCGGGCCCGAGCAGGTCGTCGACCTCCCCGTCGGCGAGGAGGTCCCGGTGGCGTTCAACCAGCAGTTCCCCGCGCCGGGGGACCACGTCCTGGAGGCGTCGATCGAGGAGGACTCGCTGCCGCCGGACGACCGCCGGCTGCTGGTGGCCCCGGTCCGCGAGGCCGTGCGCGTCCTGCTGGTCGACGGCGACTTCAAGCCCGACTCGTTCCAGGCCGAGACCGACTTCCTCGCCGCCGCCCTCTCCCCGGGCGAAGCCCCGGCCGACCAGCCCGACCCGGTCCGCGTGGAGGTCGTCCCCGAGAGCCGCCTCGCCCGCCGCGACCTCGCCGCCTACGACGTCGTCGCCCTCTGCAACGTCGCCCAGTTCAGCCCGGTCGAGGTCCAGGCGCTGGAGAACTTCCTGGAGCAGGGGGGGGGCGTCGTCGTCTTCGGCGGTGACCAGGTCTCGGCCGAGAACTACAACCGCCTTCTCCACGCCGACGGCAAGGGGATCCTGCCGGCCGCCGTGGGCGAGGTCGTGGGCGACCCGGCCAAGAAGGACGCCACGTTCCGGTTCGACCCGAAGGGGTTCCGCCACCCGATCCTCGCGGCGTTCCGCAACCAGCCCGACCCGGTCGTCGCCGGGCTCACCCAGGCGCGCGTCTGGACGTACCACAAGCTCGCGACGCCGGAGGGCTCCGCGGCCGTGGTCGCGCTGGCGTTCGACGACGGCGACCCGGCGGTGATCGAGGCCGCCCGCGGCCGAGGCCGGGTCTTCCAGGTCGCCCTCCCGGCCGACTCGGCGTGGTCGAACTGGCCGGCGCACCGGAGCTTCCCGCCGGTGATGCACGACCTGATCATGGAGGCGGCCTCGGGCCGGCAGGCGGAGCGGACGATCCGCGTCGGCCGGCCGTTCGACCAGACGTTCCCCGGCCCCGCCGCCGGCGCCGACGCGACCGTCCAGACGCCCGGCGGGGGCTCGGTCGCGGCCAAGCTCAAGGCCGACGGCGCCCTCGCCCGGCTCCACTTCGAACAAACCGACGCCGCCGGCGCGTACCAGGTGAAGGTGGGCCCGCCGGCCCCGTCCGAGCTGACGTTCGCCGCCAACCCCGACCCCGCCGAGAGCGACCCGGCCAAGCTCGACCGCCCCGGCCTGTCCGAGCGCCTGCCCGGCCTGCGGTTCGTCCTGCTGGAAGACGGCCGCGGGCTGTCCCAGGACGCCGCGTCGGTCGGCCGCCGCGGCGAGCTGCACCGGCCGCTGCTGTACGGCGTCCTGGCCATGCTGATGATCGAGTCGTTCGCCGCGTGGCGGTTCGGCCGCGCCGGCTCGCGCTGACGAGGCCGCCCCGAAGGCTCCGGAAGATCGAACCCGACCGCCCGACCGAGGACCGCCCGCGTTGTTGGAATCGCTGCTCCGATACCTGGCCGACCGAATGGGCGTGGAGCCCCCCCGCGCGGGGGAGGCCGTGTCGCCGCACATCCGGTTCGAGCAACCGTGGCCGCAGTGGGCGCTCCTGGCCGTCGTGGTCGGCGGGTCGGCGTTCGTGATCTGGCTCTATCGCCGCGAGTCCCGCGCCCCGGCCGCGATGAAGGTGCTGCTGGCCTCGCTCCGGATCGCCCTGATCCTCCTGACGGTCTTCTTCCTCTCCGAGGCCGCGCTGTCGGTCGACCGCACCGGCCTGCCGTACCTCGCGGTGATGGTGGACGACTCGGCCTCGGAGCAGATCGCCGACCAGTACGAGAAGCCCGAAGTCCAGGCCGAGGCCGCCGCGCTGGCCGGCGGGCCGCCGCCGAAGGCCGGGGACGAGGGGCCGAGCCGCCTGGCCTTGGCCCGGGGGCTCCTGCTGAAGGACGACGCCGCGACGCTGCGGGCGCTCCAGGAGCAGCACCGGGTCCGGCTCTACCTGACCTCGAACGCGACCCGCCTCCTCGCCGAGATCGACCGCCCCGAGGACGTCGCCCCGGCCGTCGAGAAGCTGCGGGCCGTCCAGGCGTCCGGGCCCCAGACCCGCCTGGGCGACGGCGTCCGCCAGGTGCTCACCGAACTCCGAGGCGCGCCGCCGTCGGCGATGATCCTCCTGTCCGACGGCCAGACCACCGAGGGCGAACCGCTCGTCAAGGCCGCCGAGCTGGCCGCTCGCAAGGGCGTGCCGATCTACGCCGTCGGCCTGGGCAGCGCCGAGCCGGCCCGCGACCTGGAGCTGACCGACCTCCTCGTCGACGACGTCGTGTTCGTGGACGACGCGGTGCGCTTCCAGGCCAAGCTCGTCGCGCGCGGGCTGGCCGGCCAGAAGGTCAAGGTCCGCCTCGTCGAGCGTCCCCCGGGCGCGAAGGCCGACGCCCCCGGCCGCGTCATCCGGGAGATCGAGGTCGACGCCCCGCCCGACGGCAAGCCCGCGCGGGTCGAGATCGTCCACGAGCCGAAGGAGACCGGCGAGAAATCGTTCGTCCTGGAGGTCGACCCCCGGCCCCGCGAGCTGCAGGTCGAGAACAACCGCATCGAGCGCACGGTCTCCGTCCGCAAGGAGAAGCTCAAGGTCCTGGTGGTGGAGAGCGAGCCCCGCTACGAGTTCCGCTACCTGAAGAACTACCTGGAGCGCGAGGAGACCATCGACCTGTCCGTGGTCCTGCTGTCGTCCGACCCCGAATACAGCGAGCAGGACCGCTCGGCGATCGCCGTCTTCCCGGCGTCGAAGGAGGAGTTGTTCGCGTTCGACGTCGTTTTGTTCGGCGACGTGGACCCCAGCTACCTCAGCCAGGCGCAGATGAAGAACCTGGCCGAGTTCGCCGAGGAGAAGGGGGGCGGGATCCTGTTCGTCGCCGGCGAGCTGTTCAACCCGCTCTCCTACCGCGGCACCCCGCTGGAGGCCCTGCTGCCGGTGGAGCTGGCCGACGCCCGCAACCCGTCGGCCGTCGGGACGCCCGTGAACCCCTACCACCCCGAACTGACCCTGGAGGGCCGCGGCAGCCCGATCTTCCGCTTCGGCGGCGACGAGGCGGAGAGCGCCCGCATCTGGCAGGACCTGCCCGAATCGTACTGGTACCTGGAGGCCCCGCGCAAGAAGCCGGGGGCCCTGGTGCTGGTCGACCACGCCTCGGCCACCGGGGCCGACGGCAAGCTGCCGCTGATCGCCTACCAGTTCGCCGGGGCCGGGCGGACGATGTTCCACGCCTTCGACGACACCTGGCGCTGGCGGTTCCGCTCCGGCGACAAGTTCTTCGGCCGTTTCTGGGTCCAGACGATCCGGTTCCTGGCCCGCTCGCGGCTGGCCGGCAAGCGCCAGGCCGAGATCCAGACCGACCGCCGCGCCTACGAGCGCGGCCAGCCGGTCCAGGTCCGCGTCCGCTTCCCGAACCCCGGCCTGGCCCCGATCGGAGACGAGGCGTCGGTGCAGGTCGAGCGCCAGGGGGGCCCCGGCCGGACGCTCAAGCTGACGCGGTCGCCCGGGTCCCGGAACGTATTCGAGGGCGTCCTCTCGCAGGCGGCCGAGGGCGAATACACCGCCAGGCTCCTCCCGCCGCCCGTCCTGGAGGGCCCGATCCCCACGGCCTCGTTCCGCGTGGAGGCCCCGGCGGGCGAGTTCGAGCGCGTCCAGATGAACGAGCCCGAGCTGCGCCGCGCCGCCGCCGCCACCGCCGGCGCCTTCTACCCGGCCACCGCCGCCGCCGGCCTCCTGGCCGACCTCCCCAGGCCCGCCAAGGTCCCCCTCGACACCGACCCGCCGATCCCGCTCTGGAACTCCTGGCCCGTCCTGGCCCTGTTCCTGACGCTGCTGGCCTCGGAATGGATTCTGCGGAAGAGGGCCCGGATGGTATGATGAACAACGTCACACGTCCCCTGGCGGGAGGCCCCCGATGAGCCGGCCACGCACGAAACTGGAGACGCGGCTGGCCGCGCTGCGCGGGCAGGTGCGGCGGCTGCTGCTGGCCCACGGGGCGAGCCTGGTCCTGGCCGCGACGATCCCTCTGGCCCTCGCCGCCGGCCTGGCCGACTGGGCGTTCCACCTCGACCCGGCCGTCCGCGCCGCGCTGCTGGCGACGATCGCCGCCGCCGCGGGCTGGGTCGCCTGGCGTCGCGTCGTCCGGCCGGCCCTGACGCCGTTCGAAGACCTGGACGTCGCCATGAGGATCGAGGAGCGCTGGCCCGGCCTGGAAGACCGCCTGGCCAGCACCGTCCAGTTCCTCCGGATGCCGGCCGACGACCCGAAGTACGGCTCGCCGGCCATGCGGCGGGCCACCATCGAGCGGGCGATGGCGGAGGTCGAGGATCTCGACTTCCGCGAGGCCGTCGACCGCCGGCCGATCGGCCGAGCGGCGACCCTGGCGGCGTCGGCGCTGCTGCTGGCGGGATCGGCCGTCGCGCTCGATCCGGCCTCGGCCCGGATCGCGGCGCGTCGCCTGATCGCCCCGTTCGGCGGCGCGAGCTGGCCCCAGCTCACGCGACTGGCCCTCGACCCCGCCACGACCCTCAAGCTCGCCCGCGGCGACGCCTTCAGCCTGGTCGTCCGCTCGGCCGAAGGCTCGCGCGTCCCCGAGTCGGCCCGCGTCGTCTACCGCTACGCCGACGGCGAGGTCGCGACCGAGACCCTGTCGGCCGCCGAGGGGGGCGAGTTCCGCGGCCGGATCGAGTCGGCCGACCGCCCGTTCACGTTCAGCGTCTCCGGCGGCGACGACTCGACCTCGATCCGCGACGTCGCCGTCCGCGTCGTCACGCCGCCCGCCCTCGTCCGCGCCGACGTCCGCCTCGTCCCGCCCGCGTACACCGGCCTGCCGGCCCAGGTGCTGGCCTCCGGCCTGACCTCGTTCAAGGTGCTGGAAGGGACCCGGGTGGAGGTCGAGGCCGCGGCCGACAAGCCGCTGTCGAAGGCCACGCTCCACCGCAGCGACGCCCCCGACCCGGCCCCCGCGACGCTCGACGCCGTCGGCACGGGCCTGCGAGCCGCGTTCGCGCCGGCCGGCGACCTCACGTTCTGGTTCGCCATCGCCGACGCCGAGGGCTTCGCCGCCCGCGAGGCCGTCCGCTACGACGTCCGCATGGTCAAGGACGAGGCCCCGCGGGTGGCGATCGCCGACCCGAAGACCGACCGCGACGTCCCGCCCGACGCCGTCCTGCCCGTGGCGATCGACGTCGACGACGACTACGGCATCCGCTCGATCCGCATGCTGTTCCAGGTCGCCAGCGGCGACTCCGAGCCCCACGACGGCGTCATCCTCCCGCTCTGGTCCGCCCCCGACGCCGAGGCCGAGGCGTCGGCCGTCGCGCCCGGGTCGGCCGGGACCGCGGCGCGATCCGCCCTGGCGATGGTCAAGCACCAGTCGGTCGGCCACGAGTGGGACCTCGGCCCGCTCAAGCTCCCCCCCGGCTCGATCGTCACCTTCCACGCCGACGCCCGCGACTTCGACGCGACGCCCGGCCCCAACGTCGGCAAGAGCCGCGAGCTGCGGCTGCGGATCGTCGCCAAGGAGGAGGCGTCGCGCCAGTTCGACGAGGCCCGCCGCGCCCTCCGCGAAGAGGTGGCCCGCACGCTCGCCATGCAGAAGCAGGCGGCCGTCCCCGTCGCCGACGCCGAACGCGCGCTCGAACAGGCCGGCGCGCTGAGCCGCCCCCAGCGCGACGACCTCGACAACGCCGGCCTCGTCCAGCGCCAGGTCTCCGGCCGCCTCAACGACCGCGACGAGGGCCTGGAGAAGAACCTCCGCAACCTCCTCGACGACCTCAAGAACTTCAAGCTCGACAACGACCCCGCCCGCGAGCAGATGGAGCGCATGCTCGCCCAGCTCCAGAAGCTCCGCGACCAGAACCTCGGCGCCGCCGAGCAGGCCCTCTCCCGCGCCGCCAAGAACCTCGACGCCGCCGACCCCAAGGCCGGCGATCAGGCCGACGCCCAGGCCAAGGATCAGGCCGCCCCCCCCGAGCAGGCGAAGGCGAACGACGCCGCCAAGGAGGCGCTCGCGCAGGCGAACGAGAACCAGGGGGCGGTCGCCGACGAGCTGCAGAAGATGCTCGACGACCTCGGCGAGTTCGAGACCTACCGCGGCGTCGTGAAGGACGCCCAGGACCTCCTGAAGAAGCAGGACGAGGCGATCAAGCAGGCCGCCGACGCCGCGGCCCGCCCCCACCTCGCGGGCAAGGACGTGAACGAGCTGGCGCCGGCGCAGAAGGCCGACCTGGCC
>ERZ778021.692-NODE-692-length-52679-cov-7.989244_pt1 | contig 52679 bp, 25 predicted proteins | sample MGYA00375751_ERZ778021 | MGnify/ENA primary metagenome ERZ778021 (study PRJEB29350, sample SAMN05389814) | bioreactor metagenome | isolation source: Thiocyanate stock bioreactor | place: South Africa: University of Cape Town | collected 2013-08-29 ... | reverse complement strand
CCTGCGCGTTGGGGCTCCCGAGTTCTGCCGCCATCAGCAAGACATCGGCATAACGGATCATCACATAGTCCTGGTGATTGGAGATCTGGAAGTCGCCCGAACCATCGGCTTTCGAGGCGGAAGTGCCGTCGGCGAAGCAGAGCGGTGAATATTTTTTCACGGCATAGCCGGTATATTCACGTTGGTCTTTATAGCTGGCCGCAAAGGCGTCCAATGCGGTGATGCCTTCGCCTTCCAGGTCGATGATGGAAGCGCCACGACGCGTGTCGCCGGTTTTGAATTCGCTGACGAACGCGGGGTTGACCGTCAATCCTCCCCATCCTTTTCCATAAGGAGGCGCGTTAAGGCTGCGCATGCCTACCATCACCTGCCAGCGGTTTCCATCGTTGTTCCCATTGTAGTCTTGCGAGCTGGTGAACTTCATGGCAAGGATGGTCTCGCTGTTACCGTCGCCGGCATAACTTCCCAGCAAGGTCTCCATGTCGCCGATTTCTGCCACGCCGGCAGAGGCGGCAGGCCATAAGTTCTTGAATTCGCTTACCAGACTGTATTCATTGGAAGAAATGATCCCTTCCAGTGCGGCCAGGGCTTCCGCTTTAGTGACGCCTGCCGGCTCCTTGCCATAATATCCCGTGTAATAGAGATAGGCGCGTGCGAAAAGTGCCGCGGCAGCATATCTGGTGATATGACCGTCGTTGCCCGAAGCGTTTGCCTTGGGATAAGCATCCGCGGGGATATTCTCCATGGCATACTTCAAGTCATCAAAAATCAGTGCGAAGACGTCAGCAGGATCGACTTGCGGCCTGTTTTCATTCACCGGTTCGTCAAACAGGGGTATATTGCCCCATAGTCGGACCATGTCGAAATAGAGTAGTGCACGAATAGCGTGGCATTCGCCCATATAGGTGCCCCGTTTACTGTTTGCCTCGTTCCAGTTAATTTGCTCTTCCCGTGAGATCAGCTCGTTGCAGCGGTACACTCCGGCATAATAGTTCTTCCAATCGTTTTCGTAAATATTCAGATCGGCTGGCGACTGGGAGATGTCGAAACGGTCAATGGCTTGATAGCCACGTCCGTCAGCATTACCGGTTCCACCGAAACACTCATAGCCCATGACCTCGGCACCCGCATAAAAACCTACCTGCACGGCCGAGGAGGTCTGCCTCCATCCGTCGTAACACCCGATCAAAGCACGCCAGACATCTTTTTCGTTCTTGTAGGAAGTGCCGGTGGTGGACTCCGTCTTGGATTCCACATCCAGGAAACTCTCGGAACAGGAGGTCACTCCCAGCATAAAGGAGAGGACACCTGCTACTAATATATTGTATTGTATCTTGTTCATTTTTTATCTATTAGAGGGTTAGAATTTAAGACTTACACCGAAAAGAATAGTTCTTGGACGAGGATAGTATCCTACGTCAATACCCGTTGCCCAGCCATCGACACCATAACCGATTTCCGGGTCCATACCTTCGTACTTTGTAAAGGTAAAGGCATTTTGCACCTGCGTGTAAATACGCGCCTGGCTGATGAACTTCTGATTGATCAACCTGGAAAAGTCATAACCAAGGGTGATATTACTGATACGCAAATAATCCGCATCATGGACAAAGAGGTCGGAAAATTGCCAGTTGATGTTCTGTTCCGTCACGCGGGGTATTTTATTGCTTGTGCCTTCGCCTGTCCAGCGATTGAGAATGGCCGTTGTATAGTTGGCATATTTATTTTGGTGCCCCCGGTAAGATTGCACGATTTGCTGGCCGATAGCCCCACTGGTATGCATAGAGAAGTCAAAACCCTTGTACTCGAGACCGACGGTAAAACCGAATGTGAAATCGGGCATTCCTTTGCCCAGGTTTACCTTGTCGTTATCGTCGATGACTCCGTCATGGTTTACGTCAAAATATTTCACATCACCGGGTTTCACATCATTTTGTAGCACACCGTTTCCGGCAGCGATCCAGTCGGTAATGTCCTGTTCGTTCTGGAACAATCCGTTCGTTTTGTACCCCCAGAAGTAACCGATGGGCTTACCGTTTTCCGCGCGGTAAAATTCGGGCGTGTTATCATACAGTTGGTTGGTTTGCCCGTGAATAATGCCGTCTTCGGTGGGGATTTCGCCTACTTTATTTTTATTATAGGCGCCGTTCAAACCAATAGAATAACTGAGGTCCTTGTTGATACGGTCATTCCAGGTCAATGCCAGTTCAACCCCCTTGTTCTTCACGCTACCGCCGTTGATATAGGGAGCTCCCGCGCCCACAGTCGCCAGGATAGGCGCCTCGACTAACCAGTCTTTGGTATTTTTCGTGTAGAGGTCGAGATTTATCCCGAGCCGGGTGTTCAGTAAATAAGCATCTATCCCGAAATTGGTTTGCTCTGAAGTTTCCCATGTCACCGCTTCATTGGCCAGGCGGTTGGGATAAGCACCCCAGTTGGTTGCCAGTTCTTTCGCGGCCTCGGCATCGTCATAGCCGCCTGTCCCGAACAGATAGTGGGTATTACTGTTTTTCATCGGGGCAAGGTATTGGTAGTTGGCTATGTTCTGGTTACCCACTTGCCCCCAGCTGAGGCGTAATTTGAGGAAATTGAGCCATGCCGGGGCGTTTTCCATGAATGCCTCGTTGGTAAGGGTCCACCCCGCGGAGATGGAGGGGAAGTACCCGAAACGGTTGCCGCTGGCAAACCGCGAAGAACCGTCGGCACGCAGCGTGGCGTTCACCATATAGGTCTCTTTCCAGTTCCAGCCCAAACGGCCGAAATAAGAAACGCTGCGCACGTCATCATGGGGATTGCCCGACGCGCTTAACCCGTCCGTACTGGAAGAAGCCGTACCATTATCGATGTACGCATACCTCCACGTGTCGAAGCCTTCTTTCAACATGCCGTTGCCTGCTCCCAGGTAGGTGCCCGAGTAACGGTACGCTTCCATACCGAGCAACGCGTTGAAGGCGTGGTCGTTTATGTTCCAATCGTAAGTCGCCGTGTTTGTCCAGGTCATGCCGAGCCCATGATTCATATTCTGCGACACGCTGGTGCGGGTATCGTTGTAGCTATAAATACTGAAATGATAGAGCGGCCTGAAACTGCGGTATTCACTCGAATTGTAGACGGCACCGAATACGGTGCGCAATTTCAGCCGCTTCACCGGCTCAATCTCGGCATAGAGGTTACCATTGAATGAACCCGACTTGTCTTCGTTATTGGTGTCGGTCATCATCAACCCGTAAGGATTGCCCTCTCCGTTATACCAGTCACTGTCACTCGTATCATTGTAGGGCGAATCATACACATTATTGTCGCTATAGACCGGTGCCAGCGGCGACACGCCGAAAGCGCCCCTCAACGTGTTGTTATACTGGTTACCCACGCTGATACCATTGTTTATCTTATAGATGAAGCTTACCTGCTCTCCTACCTTCAGGAAGCCGTTAAACAGTTTATGCTCGGAGTTGACTCGGAAATTATAACGTTCATAGTTGGAGACATCGGCGCCACCGACAACCCCTTCCTGGTTCATGTAGCCCAATGAGATGGCATAAGTAGAAGTAACCGAACCACCGGTAATCCCCAATGCATAACTTTGGGTCTTGGCATTGCTCTTGAACATCGTATCCACCCAGTCGGTGTCATATAGGTTACCGTCCGGGCCATAAATGGATTTGAAACTGCTCCAGTCGTAAGCCGCATTGCCACTGTTCAATGCCTGTTCGTCCATGATGGTCATGTACTGGTTGGCATTCAGCATATCTGCCTTACGGGCCACATTCTGCACTCCGTAATAGGCGTCGAAGGTCACTTGCGCTTTGCCTTCCTTACCGCTTTTGGTGGTGATGAGGACTACGCCATTGGCGGCTTGTGCACCATAAATGGCGGCTGAAGCCGCATCTTTCAACACGTCGATACTCTCGATATCGGCAGGGTTCAGGGTAGATATATCCCCGCCGATTCCGTCAATCAGGTAGAGCGGGCTGTTGTTGCCGACCGTTCCCAAACCGCGGATCACCACTTTCATGTTCGAGCCGGGTTGTCCGGAGGTAGAGGTAATATTTACCCCGGGGGTTTTTCCCTGCAAGGCTTGCAGCGGACTGACCGTATTCATCTTAGACAGCTCTTCGCCTTTCACCTGTACTGTTGCCCCGGTGGATAATTTCTTGGCTTGTACACCATAGCCGATCACAATGAGTTCATCGAGCACTTCAGTATCTTCGGCCAGGCTTATATTCATCACATTTCCACTCACAACCACTTCCTGGGAAACAAATCCGATATAAGAGAAAACAAGCGTCTGTCCCGCGTTTACATTGATTGAATAGTTCCCATCGATATCGGTTACCGTACCGTTACTTGTCCCTTTTACAAAAATACTTACACCCACCAACGGTTCATCGTCGGTTGCCGAGACTACTGTACCCGTAACGGTATTATTTTGTAAAGGTTCCGCATTCAGGGCCACCGGCTTTAACAGGACCAGCGACATCCCGATCAAAAAACAGTATAAACAGCGATGGTTTATACTTCGTTTACGATTCATGTTTATCATACTTTAATAATTAATTGGTTTACACTTAGCGTATTAGATTACGAATGGCCGGTATCCGACTCTACTTCGTCACCTCTATTTCAATGGCATCTTTCAATAATCCATCCGATTCCGCCGTCAGATGAATTCGCCCTTCCCTCGCTTCACCTTTCACCACAACCAGGCATTTTCCATAAAATGCCTTTCGTTCCGATGCTTTGAAGCGTTCCATGCTTGTCGGATTCCCATTGTCCACACCTGCGATTTTGCCATTTCCGGCCAGGTTGAAACGGATCAGGTTATCCGCATTGGGACAAATGGTACCCTCTTCATCCAAAACTTCCACTGTGATAAAACTGAGATCCTGGCCGTCGGCCTTGATCACACGCCTGTCCGGCGTTAAACGGATTTGTGCCGGTTCGCCGGCGGTTTTTATCTCTCTGGCCAATACCTCTTTCCCGTTTTTGCGTGAAACTGCTTTTATCGTGCCGGGCTCGAAAGCTAACCGCCAAAAGACATGGTGCTTATCGCCCTCTTTCCTCTTTATTCCCTGCGATACACCGTTCAGGAATAACTCCACTTCATCGGCCTGGTTGTAATAGGCCCACACATCCACCAATTTCCCCGGCTGCCAGTTCCAGTGCGGGAACAGGTGCAGCATCTCCTTGTCGGTCCATTCTGATTGGTACATGTAATAAACATCTTTGGGGAATCCCGCCAGGTCCACAATACCGAAATAGGAGCTCCGTGCGGGGAACCAGAAAGGGGTCGGTTCGCCGAGGTAATCAAATCCCGTCCAGATATACATTCCGCTGATGAAATCGGCGTTTTTCACGTCGTTCCATGCCTGCTCATGCGTGCATCCCCAAGGGACGTGACAATTATCGTAGGAAGAACAGGCATAAGACGGGTCTGTAAATGGAATATCCCAGCGTACCGGCCAGATGTACATGGAGTCACTCGGCATCCGGTAATAGCCGCGTGTCATCAATCCCGAAGTGGTTTCGGTGGCGATGAACGGTTTTCCGGGGAAGTTCTCCGGCACTTTGGGGTAATCATATCCATGATAATTGAAGCCGATCAGGTCGAGCGCTCCCGACCTGAAGAGGTGGTTGGCCGGATTGGTTTCGTTGTTTCCGGTTGTCACGGGCCGGGTCGGATCCAACCTTTTTACAATATCAGCCAGTTTTTTCGTCAACAGCGCATTCACACTCATTTCTTCCCCGTTCGCCCCGGCAAGTGCCGTTTCATCGCGTTTAAGGTTCAACAGCAGATTTGCCTGCTGGATATCGAGCGTGTCGGCATCAACGTGGGTCCATTGTTCGAGCACCTCGTTGCCGATGCTCCACATAAATACAGAGGGATGGTTGCGGTCACGGAGGATATGGTCCGTTAGGTCTTTCTCGTGCCACTCATTAAAGTAGCGTGAGTAATCGTAGGTGGTTTTTCGTTTACGCCACATATCGAAGGTCTCATTCATGACGATAAATCCCATTTGGTCGCATAACCGGAGCAGTTCCGGAGCCGGGGGATTATGCGCCGTGCGTATGCCGTTTACTCCCATCTCCCTGAGTATCTCGAGTTGCCGTTCGATAGCACGCATATTGACGGCCGCCCCGAGGCATCCCAGGTCGTGGTGCATGCAGACTCCCCTTATTTTGGTCGATTTTCCATTGAGGAAGAACCCTTTTTCCGCATCGAATGTAAAATGGCGTATTCCAAACGGAGTCACATATTCATCGGTCTGCTTGTCGTTCACGAAAATGCGGGTGACTACCTCATACAAATAGGGATCGTCGAGTGTCCAGAGTACCGGTTTCCTCACAGGAATATCCTGTTCCATCTCCCTAGAAGAACCGGCAGCGAGTATGACAGAAACCGAAGCCGAAGCGACCTTCTTTCCCGATTTCTCCACGATGGATGTCTCGGTTCTCACATCTGCCTCCTGGGGCATCTCGTTTTTGACCGTTGTCCTCACAGAAACCAACGCGTTCTCTTGCGTGACCTCCGGCGTCGTCACATATACTCCCCACAAGTCGACATAGACCGGATCGACGCTTGTCAGCCATACATTCCTATAAATCCCGCATCCCGAATACCACCGGGAGTTGGGTTGTTCGCTGTTGTCCACCCGCACCGAAATGATATTCTCACCGTCAAACTTCAGGTGGGGAGTGAGGTCATACCGGAACGATATATAGCCAAACGGCCGATATCCGAGATGGATACCATTGATCCATACGTCGGAATTCATATAGACACCGTCGAAATCAACAAATATCTTTTTCCCTTCATAAGATTTATCGAGGAAAAATGATTTCCGATACCAGCCAATTCCGCCGGGCAATGCCCCGCCACCGCTTCCTGAGGGATGATCCTCGCTGAAATCGCCTTCGATAGCCCAGTCGTGCGGCAATTCCAGTTGCCTCCAACCGTGATCGTCGAAAGTCGTGTTGCTTGCCTCGGGAATCTCTCCCAGATAAAATCGCCATCCTTCGTTGAAACCTTCGGTTTTACGGGGACTCCGGTCGTTATTCCGGCCGTTATCCCGGCAGGCATTCAATCCGATGAGGACAATGCCCAGCAGTAATAGTATGGCTATCCGGTTTTTCATTTTCCTAAAGCTATTTTTTGCGCAGCACCCGTATAAGCAACCTCAATGCCTTTTGCGTCCGCGTTTACGGGCTGCGGCCTGTTTTTATCGACATAGACGATGTTGAACTTCCGTTCCTGCAACATCCCTTCGAACGATCCTTCCCTGTCACCTATGACAAGCGTTTTGGTTGTCTCGTCGTAATGGAAATCGATGGTGCTGTATGCTCCTTTTTCATAATTATAGTTCACTCCCTCGTCTTCATAAAGCGAAAAGTTCCCGTTTTGACCGGCAAAAACGTATAATGTGATATTTTCAGGTTTTTTCTCGTCGGAATACTGTATTTCAGGCCCAAACGGGATAATGGCCCCTTCTTTCACGAACAGCGGTATGCGGTTATAGGGCGCGTCCACCTGTTGTTTTTGTCCCCCGTCAATGAATTTTCCGGTATGGAAATCATACCAGCCGGTGGTGGCAGGGAAATACACCTCCCTTTCGGTTGCCCGGTATTTATATACGGGACAGACCATCAGCGCGTTCCCGAACATATACTGGTCGCCGATATCATTTACTGCCGGGTCTTTGCTGAAGTCCATGACCAGCGCCCGCATGATGGTATAGTCGTTGAACCAGGCATCAGACGATAACGGAGTTTATTGTAATAAACCATGGATTGATAGGCGGGATGATCCTCCGGTGCAATGTTGAATACCTCTCTATAAGGAAATTGCCCGTGGGAACGGAACAGCGGGACAAAAGCCCCGAATTGCGCCCACCGCGCATTTAATTCCCGCCACTCTTTGAGATCCTCATTTTCAATTCCTGTGGCATTATAGTAATGTTGTGCCTGCTCATATCTTTTTTCCACACAAAATCCACCGATATCCATTGTCCAATAGGGTATGCCGGATAAAGCAAAGTTGAGCCCTGCGGAGATCTGCGCTTTCATATCTTCCCACCGGGTACCGATATCTCCGCTCCAGACCGCGGTTGAATAGCGCTGGATACCGGCAAAACCGGAGCGTGTCAGCAAGAACACACGGTCATCGGGGTTGACACCGCGCTGCCCGTCATAGATGGCCTCGGCATTTACCAACGAATAGGCGTTGAAATATTTTGTGGATGGGCCGAGGGCGGTGGGACCGCACAGTTTTTTCCGGTAATCGATATCGGTATTATCCTGGATATTGGGCTCGGAAGCATCCATCCACCAGGCATCGATACCGAGGGAATAGAGGTTTTCTTCCAGCTGTTTCCAGAAGAGTTTGCGCGCGCCTGCGGCATAAGCGTCATAGAATGAGCCGATATAACCCTGTCCGATCCAGTCCCGGATGCTGTCTTTTACCGCTTGTTGGTACATCCAGCCGTTTTTGTCGAATTCCTTGTAATGGTCGGTAGTCATATAAAACTTGGGCCATACCGAGATCATAAACCGCGCATTCATCTCATGTATATTGTCTACCATCCCTTTTGGGTCGGGAAACCGCTCCTTGTCGAACTCATGGCTGCCCCATGACGGTTCCGGCCAATAACTCCAGTCCTGTACGATATTGTCGATGGGTATTTCGCGTTTTCTGAATTCAGCAAGCGTTTCCAGCAATTCGTCCTGTGTCTTGTACCGCTCCCGGCTTTGCCAGAACCCCATCGCCCATTTGGGCATGATCTGCGATTTCCCGGTGATGGTCCTGTATCCGCTGATCACATCGTCCATGCTGTTGCCTGCCACAAAATAGTAATCGATGCCGTTTCCCATCTCGCTCCACAGTGAAAGCTTATTCTGTTCCTTGTCGGGAACGGGACTTAACGCTTTTAACGCGATATAGGATACTCCACCGTCGGGTTCCCATTCTATACGTATGGGCACCCTTTCTCCTTTCGGCAGGTTGTATTCGAATTTATAGCTGTTGGGATTCCATGCGGTGCGCCAACGTTCCTCAACCACCGGTTCATTGTTTATATATACTTTGGTGTAGCCGGCATAATGGAGGAAGAAACGGTATAATCCGCTTTCGGGGGCTTCTATTTCGCCGCTCCATACAACGATGGAATGATTCAGGTCGAAACCTTCGGGAAAATTCTTCAGGAGTGGTATGAACTGGTAATCGAGTTTGTTTTCCTTGCGCTCAATGGTTTTGGAAGGATCATTTTTTTTCGAGTAAACGGCCGTGAGGCCACCTTCCGATCCGTCGGACCCATAAAGCCTGAACTGATCCAGGTCGGCATAATCGCGCACATCGCCGAATTTGCTCAGGGAATTGTTGTCCCATACGATGCCATAATTTTTATTGGAGATAACAAAAGGCACCGATACTTTGGTGTTATATTGGAACAACGACTCGTTTTTTCCTTTATAATTGAAGTCGTCGGCCTGATGTTGTCCCAGGCCGTAAAAGGCTTCGTCGTCAGGCGATTCAAACAATTGATGTACGGTATAGCCCCTTGTCCCTTCTACTTCTATCGGCTGGAATGTTTTTCCGCCACCGATGTTTTCCCGAAGGATATATTCACCTTTCTTATTCAGGAAAGCTATCTCCCCGGTGGTTTTGTGGACGGTCACATCCAAAGAGTCGGTGGAAAGAAGGATGACATCCCTTTTCTCCTCCACGTTGAACCTGTCCGACATCTCCAATCCGGGTTGTAGAATCAGGCTTTTCTCATCGGGGAATTTTTTTTCCGGTGTGGCCGACACATGAATAATTTTGTCGTTGACCACGTTCAACCGAATTGTTTTCACATCCGAACTGTTCTCCTGATGAATGCGGACAATCACTCCATTTTGCGTTTTTTCAAAACCGGCAGTTGAGCAGGAGAGAAAAAAGAGGGTACTGAATAGTATGCAAAAAATGCGCTCCATTGTATTATATTATCATTTTTTGCAAAATTACACACAATCTGGCGCATCACCGCCCTCTCCATGTTAGCGTTTGCTATCGCTTTTGATAACGGAGGGGGCAGTTTTGTTTCCGTAAGGGATGTTAAATGTTCACAGCCGGGGTTTCCGGTTCATCATCGGGGGATGAGGAGGCGTTATTTTGATATTGAGAGGGTAAAACATCAAACTCTTCCTTGAAGTATTTGCTGAAAATCTTGGGGTTATTGATACCCACCTGATAGGCTATTTCAGATATATTCAACTGGCTTTCCCGTAATAATTGTGCCGCCCGTTTAAGGCGGATGATGCGGATAAACTCAATGGGACTTTTGCCGGTGACGGACATCATCTTCTTATAGAGGTGCACCCTGCTTATTCCCAGCTCCCTGCTTAATCTCTCAACGGAAAACTCGCTGTCGGATATATTGTCCTCCACCAGTTTTATGGCATTTTTAATTAGTTTCTCATCCAACGGCGTGATGGTTATTTCGGCAGGTTCAATCTTCATTTGATTTTTGAACCTGTTTTGACGGTATGACCTCAACTCCAGTATTTTAAGGATCCGAAGCATAAGAATATCGAAATTAAACGGTTTGGTGATATAATCATCGGCACCTGTCTCAAGCCCCCGGAGTTCCTGTTCCTGTGCCGTGTGGGCCGTAAGCAGGATAAGGGGGATATGCGATGTGCGCACATCGTTTTTCACTTTTTCGCACAGCTCGTACCCATCCATTTCGGGCATCATCACATCGCTGATAATGATGTCGGGGGAATATTCAAGGATTTTTTCCCAGGCGTCTCTCCCGTTGGAAGCCTCCAGCAGTGAAAAATCTTTTTTCAGCGTATCCTTCATGAAATAGCGGAAATCATCGTTATCGTCCACTAAAAGGATACGTGTTTCATTCCTGTCCGGTGCTTCCCCGTTTTCTTCCACGCCTGGCAAATCTTCCGGGATTTCCTGCTGTTTCTCCTCCATCTCCCCGGATTGTGAGACAATATATTTCAGCCTGTCGACCGGGAATTGAAGGACAAACATACTTCCCTTGGGGGCATTGTCGTATACGTCAATGGAGCCTTTGCAAATAGAGACGAATTCTTTTACGATATGCAGGCCAATACCGCTACCGGGAAAATCTTCGTTTCTTGCCTTTCCCTGGTAAAACCGTTCGAAGATCCGCTTCTTCTCGTCGTCTTTTATCCCTATTCCGGTATCTATTATCCTGATTTCCATCTGTTCAGGATCGGTATTGCCATTTTTAGGTAAAAGTTTTACCAACACATCCACGGTGCCGTTTTTTTCGGTAAATTTAATTGCATTGGAGAGAAGGTTCATCATGATCTTCCTCATCTTGTCTTCATCGAATACCATTCTCAATTCGTCTACCGAAGAAAAAAAGGTCAACCGGATATTCTTCTTTTCCGCATATTCGATGAAAGGAGTACAGGAATTTTTCAAGAACGAGATAATGTCTCCATAAGATAAATTGAGGGAGTGTTCATTCACATCACTTTTCCTGAAATCCAGCAACTGGTTCACCATGTTCAACAACCGGATGGCATTTTTGTGGATCAGGGAGAGTTGGTGTCTTTGATGATCATCTGCCTCGGACTTCATCATATTTTCCAACGGGGATATGATCAATGTCAGGGGTGTGCGCAAATCATGGCTGACATTGGTGAAGAAACGGAGTTTCATATCATCCATCTCATGTTTCCGTTGGGCTTCCAGTTCTATCTGCTTCATTGTATATTTCTGCTGCTCGTTTCTGATGATCATGTAACGGGCCAGTAGCAGGATCGAGATCAGAAGAAAAGCATAAACGAAATAGGCCCCGGTAGACAACCAGAACGGGGGTTTTATACGGATTGGAAGCGCCGTTGATTCTTCACTCCAGAAGCCGTCGCTGTTGGCGGCCTTCACCCTGAGGGTGTATTTGCCCGGAGCGAGATTGGTGTAAGTGACGCTGTGGATACCATTATCGATGATTAACCAGTCCGTATTAAATCCTTCGAGCATGTAGGCATAGGTAGTTTTTTCGGGAAGGATGTAATTCATGGCGGAAAAATCAACAGAAAAGACATTTTGCCCGTATCTGAAAGTGACTTCTTTTACCCGGTTGAGTTCCGACGGCAGGATCCTGTTCCCTTTATATTCAGCACCGACCAGCACATCTTCGTTGAACAGTTTCAATCCGGTAAAAAGGACGCGAGGTTGTGAAGTATTATAGCGGATATTTTCCGGATTGAATATATTGAAACCGTTGGTTCCCCCAAGCATAATTTCCCCATCGGAGGATTTGAATACCGAGCGCAGATTGAATTCGTGGCTTTGCAGGCCGTCCACTTCATTGTAATTCACAAAAGAGAGGTGATAGCCGCCGGTTTCCGGATCGACATCCATGATGATATTGGATACTCCGTTAGAAGTGGAGATCCACATATTGTGCTGATTGTCTTCGATAATCCCTGAAATAACATTGTCGGCCAGCCCATCGTTTTTGTATAATTGGGTGATTTTGTCCTGTCCGGGATCCCAAATATTCAACCCGCTCCGAGTCCCCACCCAGACAAGTCCGCGGCTGTCCTCGTAGGCATGGTTCACGTTCAGGTTAGTAAAGGGCTGATCTCCTTTGCGGTTACCCGTCAAGATCTCTGAATGTCCGGTTTGTATATCGAAGATCGTAATCCCGATGGCGGTTCCGAGAATTAATTGATTGTTTTTACCCAAAAAAAGCGAGGATATAAATTCCGAAGACAGCTGTTGCCGGCTGCTGTTGTCAAATGTGGTGAATTGCCCGTTCTGCGGATTGAACTTCTGCAGTCCGCTTCCCAAGGTGCCGATCCAGATCATTCCGTCGCTGTCCTCTACGACTGACCAGACATTATCGTTGGCAAGGCTATTCGGATTACCTGGATCATGACGGTAGTGGGTAAATTTTTTCCCGTCGAAACAATCCATCCCCGACAGGTAGGTGCCAATCCACAACCTGCCGTCTTTGGCGGCACATAGGCTGACGATCACGTTATCGGTCAGAGAAGAATTTCCGGATGAATAATGATTGTAAACAGGATAGGATTTGTTTCTGGTATCCAAACGGACCAATCCGCTCCCGTTGGTGCCGATCCAGATAATCCCCCTGTCATCTTTAATGATGGAATTCACATCGGGTTTGAAGTTATCTATCTTGTTGAAATAATTGAGATGTTCGATGCCGAATTTGTAAATACTCTCGCTGTAGTAAGATATTCCGTTTTTATAAGTGCCAATCCAAATGATGCCGGTGTTATCGGTATAGATACAGTTGATGCTGTTGTGCGCGATGCTCCGTTCATCGTGGGGTCGATTCCGCAGGTTCGTCAACATGTCACTTTTCTTATCGATGATATCTATGCCTCCATGATCGGTTGCCATCCAGATCAACCCGTTGGGGTCCTGCATAATATCCTGGATCATGTCACTCGACAATGAAAATGGAGAGTCACTTTGTTTGGTTCCCAGATGCTTCCATTCATTTTGACGGGAAAGGTATAACCAGGTCCCCAGCGGGCTATCGGAATAGATCCACACATCGTTGTCCGCGTCAACAAAAGCCTGGTAGTTATGGGCATTGGCTTTCTGTTGTTGTTGAAGATAGTAATCGGTAGAACTGACCTGCAGACTGTTTTTGTCCATGTATTGGATAAGTCCGGATTGAAAGACAAACAGATAACTCTCATCCGACTCTTTTATGTCGGTAACGATGCCGCTGCTTAATTGCCCTGTCTGCCCATTTTGAGGGAAGAAAACCGATTTACCCGTATCCGGCCGGTATCTGTAAAATCCGAATGAATTGGCATAGCACCACATATTCTTATCTTTGTCGATGAAAATAAGGTCGACCGGGTTTGTGATGCCCATTTCATATAACAGGTCCTGGCTTCTTTCGAATTTTTCCCGGTCGGGATTGAACACCACATATCCATTGGCTGTATGGATCCAAAGCCGTCCATCGATATCCTCCTGTACATTCCTGACAAAATTATCCGGTAAGGAATAGTCGTTATTCGGATTATGAAAAAACACCTTGAACTTATATCCGTCGTACCTGTTTAGTCCCGATGCGGTAGAAAACCACATAAAACCCCTGCTGTCCTTAAAAATATGATTAATCTGATTGTGGGAAAGTCCGTCACGGACCTCCAACTGTTTAAAAAGAAAGGAAGATTGTCCCAAAAGAGAAGGGTAAAAGCAAAGGGAAAAGAAAGGTAGTAGAATAAAACGGAATAGTTTCATCATTGGTTCAATCTTTATACCAAACAGTTTTCCTACAATCACATAGGTCTACACTTTAGTCGCAATATATTACCAATTTATATGGGAAAGCAGATCTACTGATTGTTTACTTTACAAACATAATAAAAAATATTTGTTCTTTATACAATTATATATTTTTTTGATACATAATTTGTTATTAAAAAAAATCCCGACAGTTTTATGCCGGGATAATTTTTCTGAATACTATAACAGGTGGTTTATACCAACTTATCGATCTTGTCGGTAAAAAGGGTTTTGGGGCCTGCCCCTACCAACTTATCCACTACCTGGCCATTCTTAATGAAAAGCACGGTGGGGATATTGCGGATGCCGTATTTACCGGTAGTTTCGTCATTGTCATCCACATTCAGCTTACCTACTATCACTTTATCTTTGTATTCTTCCCCGATCTCTTCGATGATGGGTCCGATCATTTTGCAGGGGCCGCACCACTCCGCCCAGAAATCTATGACCACCAGCTTGTCTGTATCCAGGACTGAGTCAAGGGTTGTGTCTGTAATTTGAAGCGCCATATTTGTCTTTTTTATTATTAATTAGTTGATTTTAAAATCGATAGATAAATTATTCTTTAAGTAATCGATGAACCTCTTATTGACTTGAATCTTCGTTGGCCGTGAAAACAACTGGACTCTCATGTGTGGTTCTTCACCAATGATTTGGAAATATAACAATGAATTTCCGGAATTGTTTTTTACAAGTGCCGATAATTCAGTCACCGAAGTGTCATCTACCTCTGAAAGAGGTATTTGCAAGGTAATCTTTGATACCAGTTTATCTTTCACTTCAGATAAGAGGGAGATAGAGGATATTTTTATTTCCATCTCTTCCGGCCGGTAATTTTTGGGTTGTACCCTTCCTTCGATATATACGGATAAGCCTATGCGCGCATACCTGCCGAAATTTACGCTGTCTTCGCTGAAAAGTGCGATCTCAAATTTGCCCGCATAATCTTCGAGTTTGAAAATGGTGTAGGGCGATCCTCTTTTGGTCTGTCCTTCACGTACCGCTGTAATAATCCCTCCGAAGGTGATATCTTTCCCGTTCAGCGAATCGAGATCCTGTAATTGCAGCGTATCTGCATTGCATACATACTTGAGGATAAACTCATATTCGTCCAACGGGTGTGCCGAGAGGTAAATGCCGATCAATTCCCTCTCCTTGTTCAGCCTTTCCAGATCCGACCAACGTACGGCCTGGGGTATTTCGGGGCGTGCTATCTGGAAGGAAGTATCGTCGCCGAACAGCGAGTTCATGGCTTCTATCTTATCCTGCTGGTATTTATTGCCGTAGCGGACAAGGGTCTCTAAAAACTCCTCTCCCTTACTGTTCTGAGTCGCGAACTGTTCCCGCTGTATGCCGGGAAAGGAGTCGAAAGCTCCTGCCATCGCCAGCGCTTCAATATTCTTCTTATTGCAGGAAGAGAGGTTCACCCGTTCCACAAAATCGAAAATATCCCTATAACGGCCGTTTTGCTTACGCTCGGCAATGATATCGTTGACCGCATTTTGACCCACGCTCTTGATAGCAGCCAGACCGAAACGGACGTCTCCCGCATCATTTACCGAGAATTTCATCATCGACTCGTTCACGTCGGGAGGCAGCACGTTGATACCCATTGCCATGCACTCATCCATGAACTTAGTAATTTCAGTGATGTTGTTCAGGTTGTTGGAGAGTACCGCCGCCATGTATTCCGACGGGTAATTGGCTTTGAGCCATGCCGTTTGGTAAGCGACCCACGAATAGCAGGTGGCATGTGATTTGTTGAAGGCATACGAGGCAAATTTCTCCCAGTCGTTCCATATCTTGTTGAGTACCTTGGCATCGTACCCGTTTTTGGTACCACCTGCGATGAATTTCTCTTTCAGCGCCGTCATCTTGTCGATCAGTTTTTTCCCCATCGCCTTACGCAATTCATCCGACTGACCGCGGGTAAACCCCGCAAGCAGACGGGAGAGAAGCATCACCTGTTCCTGATAGACGGTAATTCCATAAGTTTCATCGAGGTATTTCTCCATGACGGGAATATCATAAGCGATCTCCTCCCTGCCGTGTTTACGGGCGATAAAAGAAGGTATATAGTCCATGGGACCGGGGCGGTAGAGGGCGTTCATGGCTATCAGGTCTTCAAACTTACTTGGCTGTAGCTCTTTGAGGTATTTCTGCATGCCGGCCGACTCAAACTGGAAGGTGCCGGTGGTCTGTCCGCTGCAATAGAGCTTGTAAGTGGTATCGTCGTTCATATCGATGGCGTCGATATCTACCTTTATCCCCCGGTTCTGTTCGATGATAGCTACGGCATCCTTGATGATGGAGAGTGTTTTGAGGCCGAGGAAGTCCATCTTGATCAATCCCGTCTCCTCGATCACAGAGCCCTCGTATTGTGTGACGAGCAACTTTTCCTTTGTCTCCTTGTCCTCCGCCGTACTGATAGGCACTACATCGGATATATCGGTCTGGCCGATAATTACACCGCAAGCGTGCACCCCCGTGCTTCGTACGTTCCCCTCAAGCATCTGTGCATACTTCAGTGTATTTTTTACCAGAGGGTCGTTACTTTGGGCGGCCTCTTGCAACTCCGGCACATTTTCGATAGCTGCTCTCAGGTTAATTTTTTTGACGTTGGGAATCCTGTCGGGTACCAGCTTAGCCAACCGGTTCGATTCGGACAAAGGCAGTTTGTGTACCCGCGCCACATCTTTGATGGACGATTTTGTAGCCATGGTACCATAGGTAATGATATGGGCTACCTTTTCGCTGCCATACTTCTCGGTCACCCAGCGTAATACCTTTCCGCGACCTTCATCATCGAAATCGATATCGATATCGGGCATCGAGATACGGTCAGGATTAAGGAAACGCTCGAACAGCAGGTCGTATTTCAACGGATCTATATCGGTGATTCTCAAACAGAAAGCTACTGCCGATCCTGCGGCTGACCCACGTCCCGGACCAACGGCCACGTCCATCGCCCTGGCAGCGCTGATAAAGTCCTGCACGATGAGGAAGTAACCGGGAAAACCCATAGTCTTGATGGTCTCCAATTCAAAATCGAGTCGTTCCTCGACTTCCGGGGAAAGTGTTTCCCCGTACCTTTTTCTTGCCCCTTCCTTGGTGAGGTATGTCAAGTAATCGGCTTCCAGCTTGATGCGGATTACCTTATTATAGCCACCTAATCGATGAAAATTAGCCTCTCCAAACTCTTCTATCAGGGCTGCATCGGAATATTTTTGTGTGTACCCCTCTTCGGTTCCGAATGCGGGATCAATAGGGTAAAAAGGCATCAGGGCGGCATGATCTATGGAGTAAGATTCTATTTTTGCCGCTACTTCCAGCGTGTTGGTCAGCACTTCAGGGATATCGGCAAAGATATGGTTCATCTCGGCAGTGGTCTTCAGCCACTCCTGTTTGGTGTAACGCATGCGGTTGGGATCATCGAAATCCTTTCCCGTACTCAGGCAGATAAGGCGGTCATGTGCGTCTGCATCCTCTTCGTTCACAAAATGGACATCATTGGTCGCGATCAGCTTCACATCATATTTCCGGGCGATACGGATCAACTCCTGGTTGACCCGTTCCTGTTTGGGATAGGTAGTCTGGTCCGCATCTATCCGGTCGGTCTTGTGCCGTTGCAATTCAATATAATAGTCTTCCCCGAAAAGGTTTTTGAACCATTGCACCGCCTCTTCGGCCTCCTGAATTTGTCCGCTATCTATTTTCCGTGAGATCTCTCCACCGAGGCAGGCAGAAGATACGATCAACCCTTCGTGGTATTGCTCCAACAGTTCCTTATCGATACGGGGACGGTAATAAAATCCTTCGGTCCAACTCTTGGAGACCATCTTGATAAGGTTCTTATATCCTTTCAGGTTTTTTGCCAGTACTACCAGGTGCCATCCGCTGCCGTCGATCTTCTCCGACTGCAGGTGACGGCTGCGGCGTGCCACGTAACATTCACACCCCACGATTGGTTTAAACAGCTTATTTTCAGTTTCAGTAAGCTTTTGACGGAGTTGTCCGATCTTCTCTCCGTTTTTCCCGTTTTTCCCGTTCTCCCCAGTCTCCCTGTCTCCCGGTCCCCCGGTCTCCAAGTTCCCCGGTCCCCCAGTCCCCTCGTCTCCAAGTCTCCAAGTCTCCAAGTCTCCCCCAGTCCCCTCGTTCCCGGTCTTTTCCAGTTCGCTAATCTCGCTTTTTATTTTTTTTATTTCGGCATTTACCGGCGCGTTTTTCTTGCCCGCGTAGTTAAGGAATTCCTTGATGCCGTACATGGCACCGTGGTCGGTCAGTGCCAATGCTTTCATGCCATCTCCGATGGCTTTGTCAATCAGGCGCTGTATACTTGCCTGCCCGTCGAGCAGCGAGTACTGCGAGTGAACGTGTAGATGTACAAACGGATGCATATATATTGGTCGATTTTTTTATTCTGAGCTGTGTACAAAAATACGGAAAATTGGCCAAGGTAGGAGGAGATATAGGGAGAAGTTATCAACGGGGTTTTAGAAATTACCAATTACTAATTACCAATTACAAGAGAATTAAGCGTGAAGAACTATTCAGAAAACCATTTTAAGATATTTTCTTCCGGATCGTCAAAAGCATTGCATTTCTTTAGATAGGATTCCATATAATCGATATCTTCACCATATAAATTATAGCGAAATTTCCGTAGTTGCACAAAAATATTCTGATATTATAACTCATGATATTGTTTCCTTTACCAAGAGAACACGTGTTAATAAATACGCTAATATTTAGACTATTATCACTCACTTTTAACCACCTCCGCGGGATTTTGGACGGATGCCCGCCAGCTTTGCCATGATACGGAAGCGACGGAGAATAGTAGTACGGCAATGCCTGCCAGTGCAAATATCCACCAGTCGAGTGAGGTTTTGTGGGCGAAGTTGGTGAGCCATTGTTGCATGACCCACCAGGCGAGCGGCGAGGCTATCACGAAAGCGAAGATGATGCGGTAGATAAAATTCCTATTCAACATCCGGATAATCTGGCCGGGCTGTGCTCCGTTTACTTTCCGGATGGCAATCTCCTTCCGCCTCCGCTTGACGATAAACGCCATAAAGATAATCAGCCCCAGGTTGGCGATAACAAGGCATAATAGCGAAAACAGGTTGACAAGCCGTCCTGCGTTGAACTCATTACGGTAGACCGTCCCATATACATCCTGCAAAAAACTATAGTTGGGCGGGTAATCAGGATTTACTTTATTCCATACTTCATTGAATATCTTCAATCCTTCTTCCTGTTTAGCCGGCGCGAATTTCAACATAAAACAATGCCGGAACAGTTGTCTCTGCATGATGATCAGGGGAATAGACTCTTCATAGATATTGATATAGGTAAAATCATCGGTTACGCCGCAGATGGTGCCTTTGCTGACATAATCGAGTGTGCCCTGCGTGAATTGAATGTTTTTCCCGATCGCTTCTTCCGGTGAATGGAAGCCAAGGATACTGAGAGCCTTGCGGTTGAGCATATATTGTTCCGTTAAATCAGTCGGGATGTCCTTGCCTTGAAGATAATTCATCAAAATCTCCGATTCGTCCTTGTAACTCATTTTATACGGATCGGATACCTTCCCTGCAATGGGTTCTATCCCGAAAAAAGAGAAAAAGTCTTCGCCGACCAGGAGAATGGGGAGCGGTACAGGTTCACCTTTACCTTCTACGGTCACTCTTACACCATCACGGATTGCGGTGCCGGGCAACTGGAAAGCAGTAGTGGCCTGTTCTATCTCCGGATGTTTCAGTAATTCTGTTTTCAATAATTCGTAGCGTTCCTTTACATCATCGGGTTGTTCTTCCATCACAAGGATATTCTCTGTTTTGCCGCCTACTTGTGTTGTTTTTATCAAATTGAGTTGTTTCGATATGCCGAATGAAATAATCACGATAAATATCACAATCGCATATTGTACTACAAGCATATACCGGATATTGGAGAATGAAAAGCGAGAAGGGTTCAGGCTATCGCGTGTACTGGTAAACAAGGTGGAGGAGACGCTTGCCAGCGCGGGAATAAGCGACACAAATAGTGCAAGTCCCCAAAAGCAGAGGGTCAACCCTATTGTCCCATAAGAGAGAAACCGGAACGTTGGGAAATGGAGTATGGGTGCCAGATAATACGCTGCAATTCCCCCGATCAGGATAGAGAGTAAACCAATCAGGACAGCCGGTATGGTTTCGTTATAAAGGATAGTGGAAGCGTCGGCACCATTTAACCTCAATAGCTGGTAATATCTTTTGTTGTAAGAGAATAACAGGCTGTGATTCAACCATAAATTGAATAATACCACTACTAACAACAAGATATTGGCTCCTGCAATCAGATAGATATAATAGATATTTCCGTTATGCTCCATTTCCCGTTGTGCCCGGCTATGGAGATGGATGTCGGTCAGCAGCATCAGGTGGGCCGTCACATCTTCGGTTAAATTTTCGAATGTATCATAATGGGCTTCAACCTGTTCTTTTACTCTTGGGAGGTTACTTATATCATTCAGTAAAAGATACACATAAGTCCAGTTGGGTGTGTCTTGTCGCCGGTGAAAGAGCAGGTCGGTATGGAAATGGGAGTTTTCGGGAAAATCGTCGAATACACCACTGACAAAATAAGTTTTTGAATCCAGTCGCCGTCCCTCCAGAGAAAGTTCTTTTCCTATGGGGTTCCCGTCACCAAACAGTTCCTGTGCCAATGATTGACTGACAAGGATGCTCTCCGGCGATTTCAACACGTTTGAAGGATCGCCTGTCGCAAGCGGATAGCTGAATACTTCAAAGAAATTGGGAGAAACCGCATAAAAGTCGTTCATGATGCGTCGTTCACCCGCATAGGCCAACACAGCCGTATTGACTTTAGAGATGGATACAAATTGTTCGATCTCAGCAATTTTCTCCAGTTCCGATTCCACGTTTTGCAAATAGAGACGTCCGTCCAAAGGTTCATCGTCATATTGTATCGATAACCGCACCATACGGTCGGCATTCTCGTTGAAACGGTCATAGCTCAACTCTTTGCGGATATACTGGTACGACAAAAGCAGGCAGGCGAAGATCACCGACAGCCCCAACAGGTTGACGATACGCAGGGACCTGCTTTTTACTAAACGACGGAAAATTGGGGTTATGTTCATTTTACTCACCTTTCAATGAATCCACCGGATTGGCACGTGCCGCCTTCCAAATCTGGAAGCTGACAGTAATCAATGCCACAACGGAGGCCGATATGCCTGCTAACAGGAATATCCACCAGCTGATGGTGGTTTTTTGCATAAAATCATCCAACCATTTGTGTACGAAGAAGAAAGAGATCGGGCAGGCGATGACGAATGAGATGCCCACCCATGTCATAAAATCTTTGTTAAGCAGGATTTGTAGATCTTTGGGGTTTGCTCCGTTTATCTTACGGATGGCAATCTCCTTTACCCTCCGTTGTGTGGAATAATAGGCCATGGCGAACAGCCCTATGATGGTAATCAGAAAAGAGATCGCCATAGCCATGGACAATACTTTGCTGGCATTGGTTTCCGACTCGTAGAGTTGTGCGTAAGAGTTGTCCAGAAAGAGGTATTCAAAGGGTACGTCGGGCACTACTTCTTCCCATTTCCTTTGTATGGTTTGGATCGCTTTTTGGGGATTACCACTTATTTTAAAAAACAGCGGTCTATCCCGATCGTCTGTGAGCTTGAAATATACCTGTGGACTGATAAGGCTGTGAAAAGAACCTGTCCATGCATCTCTTACCACACCAACCACCGTCACATGGTCGCGGTTGTTCAGTATCACTGTAGCTCCTAATGGATTATCCAGTCCCAGTGCCTTGGCTGCTGTCTGGTTGATGACACAGACTTGCAGGCTGTCGGCTGCCGCCAGATTAAAAGGATTATCTCCGTCAATGATCGGTATCTCAAAGAAATCAAAATAGTTTTCCTTTACCCTGCATATCTCCATCATGATATCCTTGGTTCTCTCTACAGTTTTCACTCCCCACCCTTGTTTCCAATGGCTCGGCAAGGAGTTCTTCATGGTGATATTAGCAATGGAGGGTTCTTTCATCAACTCATCCCGTAATGACTCAAAATTGGCGCCGAAATTATCCCGGCCGTAGACAACCAGTATATTCTCCTTATTGAACCCCAAATCGGCAGAAAGCATAAATCGAATTTGCTTGTTAAAAAAGAAGATGATGACCAATAAGCTGATGGATGCAGTGAACTGAAGCACAACAAGGCTCTTCTGCAATAAAGATATCCGCTTTCCCTTAAATCTTCCGAATACCGTTTCGATAATGCCGAAACGTGTCATATAGAGTGCCGGATAAGAGCCGGCGACAAAAACGGTGAAGAGGAACAGGATGACCAGGAACAGGTAAAAATGAATGGACGTGAAATCGATAGAGATATGGGAATGCAAGATCCGGCTGAAAGAAGGAAAGACCAGATATGCCAGCAATATACCTCCGATAATAGCAATGGCTACATAACATGCCGTTTCTCCGTAGAATTCCCATATCAGTCTTTCTCTGCTCGATCCCTGTACTTTTTTAACGCCAATACTTTTTGCCCGTAGAAAGGAGGTAGAAACGAACATATTGGCAAAATTGATGCAGGATATGAGAAGGATAATTAGCGCAGTAATCATATAAAGCATCACTGTGTGCCGATTGGTTCTTATGGCGTCATCGTTCGAGAAATCGATGCTAAAATGGATATCTTTGAGGGTTTGCAGGGTGAGTTTAAATTCGAAATCCATGAAACGCATATTCGAATTGATGATTTCGGATAAGGTGGTTTCAATTTTGGGAATATCCGGATTATCCTGTAAAATAAAATAGGTCATAAAAACATCAGACCATCCCCACGAATTTCTCTCTACATACCCAAAAAATGGAAAGACAAAATCTGCCTGAAGGTGTGAGTTGACCGGCATATCCTGCATCACGGCAGTCACCCTGAATTCTTTGTTGTCCAGACGAATGATTTCTCCTATGGCCTTTTCATCCCCGAAAAACTGCCTTGCCACTTTTTGACTGATGACTACTTCATCGGGTGCCAGTAAGGAACGATTCAAATGACCATCCACAAGAGGAAAAGAAAAGAACGAAAAGAAATTGGAGTCTGCCAGAATGATATTTTGATGCTGATATATCTTATTATTGATCGTCACCTCGTCATAAAAACTCAAAGTCACCCTGCACTGCTGTTCTATTTCAGGTATAACCCTCAAGGCTTCTTCGCCAAGAGGTCTATAAGTGCCCCCTGACTGGGTCGGTTTGTCATTTATGATAAAATTACTCACTACACGGTACGTCCTGTCGCCGTTCTTATGGAAATTATCGAATGTAAATTCGTTAATAGCCCATAGTCCGACGAGTAATGAACACATTATACCCAGACATAACCCGCAGATATTGAGTATTCCTACCGTCTTTTGCTTTTTGAAATTACGTACAAACTGCTTCATCATTACTCACCTTTTAAAGAATCCACCGGATTAGCCCGTGCCGCTTTCCAGGTCATATAACTTACCGAAACCAGTGTGAGGAAAAGTACCGCCAGTCCGGCAGCGACAAATACCCACCACGAAAGTCCGATCTTATATGGGAAATTCTCGAACCATTTCGTCATGGCATAGTAGCCGGCGGGACAGGCGATCACAAATGCGATAGCCACTCTTTTCAAAGAATCCCTGTTAAGCAGGAGCAATACCTCTTCTTCCGTAGCCCCGTTGATCTTTCGCAGGGCAATCTCCTTTTCCTTCTGGCGGATCAGGTAAAGCGACATGGCAAATACCCCCATCACCATAATAATAATGGTTAGTAGTGTGAAAGCATTCATAATCGATGACATTTTCTGTACACTCTCATAATTCTGTTGGACCTTGTCATCTACAAACCGTCCATAATATAGTTCTCCTCCGGTATATTGAGCGTATTCCTTTTCGATGCGTTCAGCCGTATTGTAGTAATTGGTTCTCGGTATCATTTTTACGATAATGTCATCCGGCGTTTCGTTACTTCTTCTCCAACGCATCCGCAATTGGTTGTAGTCTCTATAGAGGGTTCGTATCTTGAAATCACTAAAAATACCGGCAATTTCCACTTTATCTTCATTGCCCCAGGGACGGAATGTTTGCGTGACAGAATCTACCTCTACAGCCTTGTAGCCATCTTCGTTCAACCAGTAGAAGATGTTTTTTGACGGCTGAATTCCGGTCGGCTCAATCGTAATGCCGTATATTTGGAGAAATGCAGAGTCGATGCGAAATTCCTGAAAACTATACTGCTGCCCATTGTCAGTATATGAGTAGTTCTCACCACCATTAAGAGGCGTACCGATTGAGAATGATACCAGTTCCACGCCGGGGATTTCCAGTAGCTTTGCTTTAAAGCCGTCTATCTGCGTTACATCCAATCCCCTATTGGATATTTCCAAAATACCTTCGCGGTTGTATCCCATATCGTAATTGATCAGAAAATCGGATTGCCGCTGGATAAAGATAGCGCATATAAGCAACATAATTGCTACTATATATTGAAATACGATCAGTACTTTGGAATAAGAGGATTTTACTCTCCGGGAAAAGGTGCCTTTCACCACTTCAAGCGGATTGAAGTTGGAAATGATAAGAGCAGGGAAGATGCCTGCGAGGAACGAAACAATAAGCAGTAACAGTATAGAGACTACGATCATAGCAGGTGTAAACTGATGAGCCAGATCAAGAGTGGTATTCAGCACGTTGTTGAAGAATGATTCTGTCAGGAATGCGAGGAATAAACCCGCAAGAAAGGTAATGGTTGTTATCAGCAGCGATTCGGCAAGCAGTTGGGATACCAGTTTGGCTTTGCTGCTACCCAATAGTTTTTTGATGGCCGACTCCTTGCCCCGGAATCCAGCCTGTGCTACCGTAAGGTTGATATAATTCAACAGAGCAATCACCAATACCAGAATGGCGATAGCCATATATACCATGATAGTACTTCTACTATTCAGATGTAGATCATCGAAACCTGACCTCTCTGCTTTAAAATAGGCCTCTTTGAGGGGTATAAATTCCAGGTCGTTGGAATATCCTTCTTTGAAATACCAGAACTCTTCTTTGAATAGCTTGAGCAGCATGGGTGCTTTCGAAGGTAGATCGGTTCCCGGCTTTGCCAGGAAGAACATGTTAAACCCGAAATTGTTGGATGTTTCAAGTATCTGATTATTCCAAAAGATCGTGATGGAGTTATAGTTTGCGACGAAATCTGCTTTGGGGAGGATGGAGTTTACCGACATATCTTCCATGATACCGGTAATAGTATGCTCTTCATCCTTGATGAACAGGCTTTTGCCTATTGGATTTTCCGTTCCGAATATATTTGCGGCGAAAGTCCGGGTGATTACTACGCTTTTATGCGCTTCCAATACCCGCTCTGGATTTCCCTCAATAAGCGGGAAAGAAAAAATTCGGAAAAAGGTAGAGTCGGCAAACAGCGCCTGGGCCTGGATCTTGTCATTGCCTTTCTGTCCTATCGCTACGGAACGCGAATGTACCCGCACAAAAGATTCCACCTCTGGTGTATTGTCTTTGACGTATTGTGCTACTGTATTTCCGAAAGGAGCGTGGTTATCGTGTGTCATCAAGAAAATACGGTTTTTGTTCTTCTGAAAATCATCAATCGATAGTTCCTGCCTGACGTACAACCCCAGAATGATGACGAACATCAGTGAGATGGAAAATCCTACAATCGAAACAAACGTATAAAGTTTGTTTCGCGAAAGGAATTTCAAATAGGTTTTTAAGTTGATCATTTTAATTAATTTTAAAATAGATAATCATCGTTCCATATTATTGTTATCAACAAATGGAACCACAATCATCACTACCTGTCTCAATTCATCGGGATCATCATATTGGCACATTGATTTACTCTCCTTTTAAAGAATCCACCGGATTGGCACGTGCTGCTTTCCAGGTCATATAACTTACCGAAACCAGTGTAAGGAAAAGTACTGCCAGTCCGGCGAGAACAAATACCCACCACGAAAGTCCGATCTTATAGGAAAAGTTCTCGAACCATTTTGTCATAGCATAGTATGCCGCGGGACATGCGATCACGAACGCGATAGCTACTCTTTTCAGAGAATCCTTGTTAAGCAGGAGCAATACCTCCCCTTCGGTGGCGCCATTGATCTTCCGAAGTGCGATCTCCTTCTCTTTCTGCCGGATCAGGTAGAGCGACATGGCGAATACCCCCATCACCATAATGACAATGGTCAGCAGAGTAAAAGCACTCATAATGGATGACATTTTCTGCACACTTTCGTAATTCCGCTGGATTCCTTCATCTACAAACCGGGCTTCGAACAATTCTCCACCGGTATATTGCGTATATTCCTCCTCGACACGCCTTGCCATACTATAATAATCACTTCCTGGAGACATTTTTACGATAATCTGCCATGGAGTCTCCCCGTTTCTTCGCCACCGCATCCTCAACTGGTTATAATCCTGATCAAGTTTACGAATCTTGAAATCGTTGAAAATACCGGCAATCTGTGCTCTATACTCTCCACCCCATACACTAAATGTTTGAGTTGCCTCATCTACATGTACGGCTTTATATCCCTTCTCATTTAGCCACCAGGTGTCATTTGACGGAGGGATACCGGTCGGATCAATCGTGATCCCATATATTTTGAAGAAGGCCGAATCCACATAGAATTCCTGAAAACTGAACTGCTCACCGTCCAGGTCATACGAATTGTTGTTACCGCCGTCGAGAGGTGTTCCGCATGAGAAGGAAACCAGGTCCACTCCGGGAATCCCCAGGAGTTTCGCTTTAAAACCATCCAACTGGGTTGTATCCAGTCCGGTATTGTTTATTTCCAGGATACCTTCCCGATTGTAGCCTACATCATAGTTGATCAAAAATCGGGATTGCCGTTGAATAAAGATGGCACATATAAGCAAGGCAATCGCCACCGTATATTGAAATATAATCAATCCTTTTGAATAGGATGATTTCACTTTCCGGGAGAAGGTACCTTTTACCACTTCGAGCGGATTGAAGCTGGAAATGATCAGTGCGGGAATAATTCCGGCAAGAAGTGAAATAATAACCACGAACAGGATACAGATTCCTATCACGGATGGTGTAAACTGATATGCCAGATCAAGTGAGGTATTCAGCACGTTGTTGAAAAACGGTTCTGCAAGGAATGCCAACAGCAACCCGGCAATAAAGGTTACGGCAGTTATCAACAGCGACTCGGCAAGCAATTGGGATATCAGTCTGGATTTGCCGCACCCCAACAGTTTCTTGATAGCCGACTCCTTTCCTCGGAATCCTGCCTGGGCTACTGTGAGATTGATATAATTCAACAGGGCGATCACCAATATCAGGATCGCGATTGCCATATAAACGGTGATAGTGGTCCGGCTATTATGCCGTAATTCCATATTACCATAATTCTCTGCTTCAAAGTAAGCCTCTTTCAGCGGCATAAATTTCAGATCGTCAGAAAAACCCCTGCTAAAAAACCAGAAGTCCTTTTTGAAAGCTTCGAGCAATACCGGGGCTTTTGAGGGTAAATAGGTTCCAGGTTTTGCCATAAAGAACATGGTAAATCCGAAATTGCTTGGTGTGTCAAGTACCCAGTTACCCCCAAAAACCAATGTAATGGAATTGTAATTTACCACAAAATCGGCATCAGTAATAATTGTATTTACCGGTATATCTTCCATTATTCCGGTAATGGTATGTTCGGAATTCTCGATAAAAAGACTTTTCCCTATAGGATTCTCCGCCCCGAATGTCTTGGCGGCAAAACTACGGGTTATCACCACACTTTTCTGTGCTTCCAACACCTGTGAAGGATTTCCCTCTATCAATTTAAAGGAAAAAACACGGAAAAAGGTAGAGTCGGCAAACAGTGCCTTAGCCTTGATCTTGTCGTTGCCCTTTTGACCTAACGCTATCTCCCGTGATACTATCCGGACGAAAGACTCCACCTCAGGCGTATTCTCCTTGACATACGGTGCTACCGGATTACCGAAGTTCGTTTTATTATCGTGCGTCATCAGGAAAATACGATCCCTATTCTTCTGGAAATCATCCACCGACAGTTGTTGCCTGACGTACAGTCCCAGAATAATGACAAACATCAATGATACAGAAAATCCTACAATCGAAACAAACGTATAGAGTTTGTTGCGTGAAAGGAATTTCAAATAGGTCTTTAAATTGAGCATATTCTTTATTTGAAAATTGAAAATGAAATCACCACATCAGTAAATCATCACATTAGTCTCATTGGCATATTGAATATTACATCTGTACTTCTGTGACGATCTGTCCGTCGAACAGGTTGACGATGCGGTGTGCGAACGAGGCATCGTGTTGCGAGTGGGTTACCATCACAATGGTGGTTCCTTCCCTGTTCAGTTCGGTGAGCAGGTCCATCACATCCTTCCCGTTTTTGGAGTCGAGGTTACCGGTCGGCTCATCGGCAAGTATCAGTTTAGGGTTGGCGATCACTGCGCGTGCAATGGCTACACGTTGCTGCTGACCACCCGAAAGCTGATTGGGAAAATGTCCCGCACGGTGGCTGATATTCATGCGGCGAAGCACTTCTTCCACCCGTTTCTTGCGCTCCGATGCTTTTACTTTGAGATAGGTAAGCGGTAACTCCACATTTTCATATACCGTCATCTCTTCGATCAGGTTAAAACTCTGGAACACAAAACCAATTTTGCCCTTACGGGTCTGGGTACGTTCTTTTTCCTTGAGATGTCCCACCTCCTTGGTGTCGAGCCAATATTCTCCCGACGTGGGGTTGTCCAACAGCCCGAGGATATTCAACAAAGTGGATTTACCACAACCCGACGGCCCCATGATGGCTACAAATTCACCTTCTTTTACTTCCATGGCGATATTGTTCAACGCGATGGTTTCCACCTCTTCCGTACGGAATACTTTTCTTAAATCGTTAATCTTAATCATAATTGTTGCTTTTATTTTAGAAGTTTAGAAATTTGAATTTAGAAGTGAAGAAGTGGGAAGGTGGGAGAGTAGGAGAGTAAGAAAGTAGAGTAGAGAAAACCAACTCTCCAACCAAATATCCCAAATTCTTCACATTGTTTTTTAAAAATCAAAAGCCAAGACGTGAAAGTCAAAATTTTTCATCTTCCTTTATTAGTCTCATTGGCACATTAATTTACTCTTTCTTCAACGCATTCACCGGATTCTGGTGCAAAGCCCACAGTGTCACTCCCGATGTAGCCAGAATGGCGATGATGCATTGGATCAATATGGGAATCACGAACATTGTCCAGTTCAATGAAGTATGATTACTGTATTCATTTAGCATGTTGGTTGCCATATAATAGATAATGGGGACGGCTACGATTCCGGCAATCACAATCCATTTGACGATATCACCTGTCAATAAGGTGAATATTGCTTCGGGAGTAGCTCCGTTGATCCTGCGGATCCCAATTTCCTTGGTCCTGCGGACGGTGGTGTATAAGTGTATCGCTACCAGTCCCAGCATTGCGATAAAAATCGAAAGCAACGAGGCCAGTGTGATTACCCTCGAAGTGGTTGCGAACGTCTCAAACTTTTGGTTATAGATATCTTCACTCCAGGTGGCATTGAGTATAAAATCAGGATCGAATTGATGAAAGACTTCCGATGTTTTTTCGAGCGCCTGTCTCCTGTCGGTTCCTTCCCTGAAACGGATATATATCGTACCTCCCCAATTTGTTTTGCGCAAAGCGATGGGTGCAATCTTATCGGCCGGATAGGCATAACAGAAATCTTTTGCGACGCCGACTATTTCAGTAATTCCTCCTGTATACATCACAGATTTCCCGACCACCGGGGGTGATATCCCCAACATCTTGACAGCCGCTTCATTCAGCACGACTTGATAAATGCTGTCGGGCGCATCTTCCTTGAAAAAATCACCTTCGACCAGTTGCAATTCCATCAGTTCACCGATTCCCGGCATGATCCGGTACTCATTGATGCTATGCCTTTCCTCGTTATTGTCGAGCAAGCTGATTCCCTGTCCGCTGCCCCCCCTCCCGAAAGTATGCTGTGCGGCACTTACCTGTTTTATTTCAGGCACGGAAAGCAGTTCCTGTTTTATCGCGTCAAAACTATTGCGAATCGCATTATTCATCCAAATAGTCACTACATTTTCAGGATTATATCCGAGGGGAATATTTTTGAGATAATTGGTCTGGCTATTGACAATCAGGATAAACGAGACAAGCACGATGGTAATGATGGATTGAAAAACCACTACGCCCACCATCAACCTGCGTTTTGAAAACCGGATCCTTTTGCCCAGGATATCAAGCGGGCTGAAGCGGCTCAGATACAATGCGGGATAAAATGCCGAAGAAACAACGGTCACAATGAAAAGGCCAGCGGCAGACAGGATAAAAGTGGAATTCCATAACTGGGCCATATCAATCTCCCTGTGGATCAATTCCGAAAAGTAGGGAGCGAGAATGATCGTGAGAACCACCCCGATGATAAAGGCGATCAATACGATACCGGAGACCTCGGAAAAGAATTGCCTGACAATATCACTGATAGCCGCACCATTCGTTTTGCGGATACCAATCTCACGCATACGGGTCTCACCCTGTGCGATAAACAGATTAATGAAGTTGCTGACGGCAAGCAGTAATATAAACAGCGCAAGACCGGACAAAAGCCAGACAAACCGCATGTCTCCCATCCTGCCAATATTGCCGCTGACTCCATCGGAATGTAAATAGACATCGGTCAGTTTATCTGTTTTGCCATAAATCTTCGCACTGAACGATTCGCCGAAAGCGGTAGTGATCACAGCATATTCTTTTTCGATGGCACTCCTTACATCGCTGAGCGATGCATCCGCACTCACCAGATAGTAGGTCAGAAATTCCAATCCCGGCATACCTCCCATCCAATCATCTATTGACTTCATGGGAAGCAATGCATCGAATGAGAAGTGGGTATTAGCCGGGAGATTTTCCACTACTGCCGAAACAGCATAATCCTGGTCGCTGATTTTGAGTATCTGGTTGATCGCGCTGTGGCTGTCACCAAAAATAATATCAGCCTGTGGACGTGTCAGCACAATTGAATTGGGGTTGATCAACGCCGTTTGAGCATCTCCTTCCACAAACTTCATCTGAAAAACCTCGAAAAATTCGGGATCTACACACAAAGTACGGACATTCTGAAAGCGCTCCTTCTCTTGAATAACCTCTAATGACCCTCTCTGATAGAGTTGAACAGCCGCTTCCACTCCGGGAATTTTGGATGGAAGTTCCGTATAAGCTTTGCGCATATTGATCGCATAATGAGTAGTCTGCTCATTTCCCTCCCAAACGGTTAGCAAGCGCACGATCCGCTCTTTGTTCTCGAAATGCTTGTCGTAACTCAGTTCATTCACCACAAACAGGATCAGCATAATAGAAACCGCCAATCCGATAGCTAATCCGGTAATATTCACCCATAAGAAAAATTGGGTACGTTTGTAAGATCGTAGTATGTTCATATCATATTGTTTTACAAATCATCACATCAACACATCAATAAATCATCAAATCAGTTTACTCTTTCTTTAGCGAATCGACAGGGTTCTGATTGGATACTTTCAGACAATTCATACCCACAATCAATTCGATAAACAATATCACAATGACTCCGCATCCGATAAATAAAAACGGAGACAATCCGATTTTCTCAGTAAAATTCTCCATCCATTTAGATGCCACCAGGACAGCCGCAACTTCTCCCACCACGCAGGCCGACAGGGCGATAACAAGGATATTCTTCATGAACAGCCTCAATATGTCACTCAAAGTTGCCCCATTAATTTTCCGGATGGCTATTTCAGCCCTGCGGCGTAACATCTCGTTGTTGATATAACCAATCAACCCAATAAGGGTGATAAGTACGGTAATCAATCCTCCGATAAAAATGGCATCACGGAACTGGCGTTCCCCTGAATACATATTCACCAGGCTGTCGGCATAGGGCGAAAGCGCTATTTCCTTTTCGGGCATGGTCTCCTGCAAGATATCATACACTTCTTCGATGTTCTCACCTGTCATTGTCTTGAGTTTAATAATTATCTTGCTATTGGGAGTACTTCCAAAAAAGAGTACCGACGGACGCGTGTCCTGGTCGGAAATTGAACCCAGCCGGATATCCGGAAACACTCCAACGATCCGGCTCAGTCCGTGCCAGGTAATAATTATATCTTTCCCAACCACATCGTCCCATCCGGCGATGGTTTTCATTTTTTCCTTGAATGACCTGCTAACGATTACTTCATTGGTACTACTGTTCACGTCGAATGCTTTACCCTCAATAATGGGTATTTCCATCAATGGAATGTAATGCTCATCTGCCCGATACATATCGGCAATATTGAACAGTTCACGTTCCTCGCCGGGAATAATCACGTTGTTACCTCCAAAACTTTCGAAGGGAAGGAAGCTTGCCGTTGCCACTGCGCCCACCTGGGGTAATTGGTGCAACCGATCTATAGCCGTCTGGACAATACTTTGCGGTACACCGGTAGCATCAGTATGTAAAATGTTCTTGTAAGAATAACCTGGGTTATCATTGGTCATCAGATTATATTGTTTACTGACAATGACCAACAACGAAAAAAGGAATGCTGCCGCAGCGAATTGCACCGAGAGTAATATCAGTTTCCACCTTGCCCGGATCTGCCCTGTACCCCGGAAAATGCTTGCTACAGGAATACGGGATAAAATGTATGCGGGTGCGAATGCAGTAAACAGAAAGATAAGAATGGCAGTTACCGCCAGATAGAGGGAAGAACGGAGACTAAACAATGAGACCAATGATGCAGAAAGCATGTCTTCAATGGTTCCCTTTAAAATGAGGACAAGTAAGCCGGCAAGCAGCAGGGACAAGACAAAATGAAGGAATGTCTCGGTCATTATTAAACTACCCACATTCCGGTTTTCAGCCCCATAACATTTATATACGGCTATCTCTCTGGAACGGCCTACCAATGCGGTGATCACAATTAGTACATAATTCAGGATAGCCGTAAGAATCAGTGCGAAGGCTATAATTGTAAGCAGTAGTGTCATCCTCTTGACCTCGGGAGAATCGCTATGGATGGATTTTAACGGGAGGAAAGTATAAGTGAGAGTCCAGCCGTTTTTAGCCTCTACCGACTCTATATCCTGATGTTTCTTTTGCATACTCCGGACGGCAGGAGCCAGTTTTGTGGGATCAGTCCCCGGATGCAGTTTCACATACGCCCGATAGCGGTCGTTTCCCAGCCAATTTTCCCGTCCGTCTAAATCAAAAAAAGAGGATAACGAATTGAGTGACACAATCACATCGTAATGTTCATGTGAGTTTTCAGGAACATCGCCGAATATCCCGTCTATAATCAATTCTCTGCCGGGATAGGTTTCTAACTGTATCTGTTTCCCAATCACATCGCCGCCCATTTTCTCAGCGGTGGATTGCGAAACCATGGCGTACATCGGACGCGACAGCACCTCTTTGGCATTACCTCTAATCATCGGACGGGGAAGCAGATCGAAGAAACAACTGTCACCCATGATAAAGGTGCCTTTATACCGTTTTTTGTCGGGTGTAGAAAAAACGGCATTTTCTCCAGTCAAATAGGTAAACCGAGTTGCCGCTTCCACTTCGGGTATTTCTGCTTTCATGCCGGGGGCTATTGCGCCGCTGACCTGTCCCTGTTGATCCAATCCTGTATCATTTGTCCTGCCCGACAAGGTAGTCCATATCTGATAGATACAATCCGCGTCGGGATAGAAATCGTCATAATTTCGTTCAAAACTTACCTTTGAGAGCAGTACCAGTCCGACTGCCAAACCAAATCCCAACGAGAGAATCTTTATCAGGTTGTTTTGCTTCTTTCGGAACAGGTTGCGATAAGCTAATTTCAGATTGTTCATATTGTCACATTATTTACTCCGTTTTCAGCGAATCCACAGGATTGGCGACAGCTGCACGCCAGCTTTGTCCGCTCACGGTCAATACCACGATCAATAGGACAATAATTCCGGAGAGCGGGAAAATCCACCAATGCAAGGGTGCTTTATAGGCAAAGTTCTCCAACCATTTCATGATGGCATAATACGCCACCGGTGTCGCAATGACAAACGCGATGCAGAGTTGTAGCAGGACCGTGCGGTTCAGCATCAACAGGATCTCTTTTTCAGTCGACCCGTTGATTTTCCGGATAGCTATTTCCTTCGATTTCGATTTCGAGGAAAACAGTATCAGGCCGTAGACTCCCATCACGGCTATCGCCACGATGACTAATCCGAAAATAGCAATCAAAGAGGCCATATTTGTTTCAGTCTTGTACTGCTTATCCATCTCCGCATCCAGAAAATGCACCTCGAACGGGTCTTGACTGAATTTTTTCCAGGTATTTTCAATGTAATCCAGGCTCCCTTTCATATCATTGCCCGAAAGCTTAATCATGAAGGTATTGAAATTCTGCCATCTGCTAAGGACACCGAAAGCCATTGGAGAGATACTCTCATGCAGCGTCTCGAAATTGATGTCCTGGGCGATGGCTTGTATGCGCCCCGGTCCGAATGCGTCGAAATCTTTTCCCACAATATCGTTTGTAAATTCATATTCTTTCAGGAATGTTTCATTGACTACAATTTGTGATACCACTGAATCCATCTGTTCCGGCTTGCGTCCTTCAAGAATCTTGATGCCGAAAAAATCGAAAAACCGATTATCAACCGACCATACTGTGAGGCTGATCTGTCTCCCTTCAAATTCCCTTCCCCACGACATGCCAACTCTTCCGGGTATGTCGCGCGTAATGGTGTAGTCTTTTATGCGTGAATCGCGCAACAGCTCCTGCCCGAAAGTCTGCGCTTCACGGCCAAGCCCGGAAAGAGGTACATACACCACGTTTTCTTTGGGTATTCCCCAGTCGTAGTGCAGCATATAGTCGTTCTGTTGTTTGATGAACAGGGTGACGCCGATCAGGGTGATGGCCGCGGTAAACTGAACTACGATCAACGCGTTGCGCAGTTTCACACTTCTCATGTTCAACGAAAAAGATCCTTTCAGCGCTTCCGATTCGTCCACCGAAGTACAGTAACGCGTCGTATAAAGCCCTACAAGAAAAGAGATAATGAGTAAGCCCAGTGATACGGTTATCAGCAACGGGAGATGGTGATTAAACGAGAGGTCAGCCGCGAATATTTCTTTGGCGAATGTGGTGGTACGGAGGTAGTATATCACGATCAGGGCGATGACAATGGCGATCAGGGTAAAAAACAAACTTTCCGTCGCCACCGTTAATTTCAATTTCGTTTTGTTTATCCCCAGAATCTTGCGGATATTGATGCTCCGCACACGGGCGGGCGCCATCGCTACGGATAGGTTCACGAAGTTTACTATCGCGATAAAAACGGTAAGTATGCCGATCGCCAGCAATGTATAGGTGGTGTTGATACGTTTGCTACCTCCTTTCCCGGCATTGTGCAGGTATAAGTCTCCGGGAGAAGTAAGCCGTAATTCAACTCTTTCGTCAGGATTATCTTCATTATGTTTTACCCATCCCTCGCCGAGGATCTCTTTACTGTTCAACTTTTCCTGAATGGCTGTCTGATTCTCCTTGCTTACCAGAAAATAAGATTTGAAACTCCATTCTGTCTCATCAAATTCAGGCAGATGGGAAAATAACCCGTTCGGCAGGCTACAGTTGTCGGGGAAATCTTTGTAAACGGCCGCAATCACCAGTTCATTCTTACTATAACGGAAACGTAAGGTTTTTCCGACCGGATTTTCATCCCCGAACACACTTATCGCCGTTTTCTCGGAAATCATCGCCTTGCCGGGTTGTGAGAAAAGGGAGGTTGTATCACCGGATAAGATCTCAGGGGTAAATACCTCAAAGAACCCGGGTGTTGTGCGGGAGTAAGATATTGAATAGGTTTCCGGCGACGTGCCCCCTTTGTCTATATCGAATTTCTGATCTCCCCAAAGCGCGGCCATACAATATATTTCAACCTCGGGTACAGCCTGCGCGATCCGTGCCGGGATCTGGAAGTTTATGTTTGTACCCGCTGATCCATAGTTTACACTATATTGGTTGAATTGAAGAATTTTATCCGAATTTTTATAGGACCGATCATAGGTGAGGTCATAATGCACCTGTATGGCAACAATAAAAAAGACGGTCAATGCCACTGTCAATCCCACAATATTGATCAGGGAAGACAACTTGAAAGTCTTCAGCACACCGAAAAAGTTTTTAAAAATATTCATATTATTTCTTTTAGAGCCAAGAACCAAGAGTCAAGAACCAAGACTTTATTAATTGACAATTGACAATGGATAATTGACAATGATTTCTTCCCTTCTCAACTTCAGACTTCTTTTCTAATTATTCTCATTAGCATATTATTCACATTGGCATATTAACTACACTTTGTTCCGTTGAACGTTGTTTGGCACATTATTCAGTTTTCAATGAATCCACAGGGTTGGCGATTGCGGCCCTGTAGCTTTGCCAGCTTACGGTTACAACCGAAATAAGCAGTACAAGAAGACCTGAACCAACAAAGAGCCACCAGGGAACCTGTGCTTTGTAGGCAAACCGGTCCAGCCAGTTGTTGATTACCAGAAACGCTATCGGAACGGCGACTACGAAAGAGACCAGCAAGAGACGGAGCATATTCCGGTTGAGTAGTTGCAGTATCTCTCCTTCGTCAGCCCCGTTGATTTTCCGGATGGCGATTTCTTTTGTCTTGTAACGGGTGTTGAACAGTACCAAACCGTACACACCCATCATGGCGATCAGGACGGAAATAAGCCCGAACACACTGATTAGATTTCCCGTATTGATCTCATTTCTATATAAATTATCCATCGCTGTATCCAGAAATCTCAGATCGAATGGTCTGTCGGTGAATTTCGTCCATATTTGCTCTATCTGTGCAGTATTGGCAGGTAGGTCGTTACCCGAAAGTTTCAGATAGAGGTAGTTGTAATACTCTTTGCTTGGAAAAACAACAAAAGCCATCGGCTTTATCGGTTCGTGCAGTGACTCGAAGTTGATATTTTCCACTACGCCGACAATATCGGAGGGGCTGAATCCCTCAAACTCCTTTCCGATAATATCTTCCGTGAAATCGTTCACTCTCATGAATTCCTGATTAAAAATGATTTTCTCACGATCCCTTTCTTTCGGGAAATTTTCACCGGCTACCATTTTCACTCCAAAGAAATCAAGGAAATTGGGAGTCACGGGCCAAATAGTAAAATAGTCGATGTATTTCCCTTCAAAATTTCTGCCCCAACTCATACCAATCCTGCCGGGTAGGTTCCATGATAGGGTATAGTCGATGACGGATCCGTTTTGTTTTAGTTCGTCCCCTAATAATTCGAGGTCAACTTTCTGGTCTGACATCTGTAAGTATGCGATATTCTCCTTTTGAAATCCCCAGGAGTAGTTTTGCATATAGTCGTTTTGCATCTTTATCATCCCCGAGATGCAGATCAACGCGATGGAAGTTGTAAACTGGAACAGGATCAGGGTATTCCTAAGTATCACGCCTTTGGGTGAAAGGGAGAAAGACCCTTTCATGGCGAATACTTCGTTGAAAGAAGTGGTATAAATGGCTGGATAAATACCGATAATTAATGAGATGAAGAGAATCGAGGCTGAAATGACGGTGATAAGTTGCCGGTTGTTTTCAATGGAGAGGTCGGCCACAAAATTGGATGCCAATCCCGATCCTTTGAAATAGTGCAGGCAGACCAAGGAAAGGGCGAGGGAAAAGAGGGTAAACAGTACTGCCTCCGCCGCGATGGCCAACCGCAAGCGGATTAGGTCCACCCCAAAAATCTTATGGATATTGACGTTTCTTATTCTGGCCGGCGCCATGGAAATGGCAAAATTAGTATAGTTGATAAATGCAATCAACAAAAGGATGATCCCGATAACCAGCAGCGACAGGGTGGTATTGATCCGTTTATTATATCCATGCAGATAAATATCTTTCAACGCCGGTAGTTGGTATTCGATTCTCTCCTCGGGATTCTCACTGAATTTACGGAACATCTCTTCGCCCCAGATATCTACACTGTTGAGCTTCTCCGTCACTTTGTCCATACTTCCCGGTTCAATAAGAAAATAACCATGGTAGTTCCAGTTGACCGGATCATTCGGGAACATATAGCTAAATATGCCGTTGGCGAGCGTACAATTCTTAGGGAAGTCCTTATAGACAGCCGCAACGGTAAATGTCAACTGGCCGGATTGGAGTGTTTGCCCCAACGGGTCTTTATCGCCGAAGATCTGCCTGGCGGTTTCTTCCGATATCAGCGCTTTGCCTTGCGCGTCAAAGATATTTTCTATGCTGCCGGAAATTATTTCGGGTGTAAAAACATCGAAGAACCCTTGTGTAGCCTGTGCATACCCTGTGGTATGGACTCTTCTTTCACCGTCTATTTCAGCGGTCACTTCCGTTCGATTCGTTTGTTGCAGCAAACAATAGGCTCTTACCTCGGGTATCTTATCCTTTATTTCGTCCGGCAACACCTGATTGATGGTCCAGTAATTGCTGCCGTTGGCATGATGATAACGGATGAACTGGTGTATTTCATTGGAATGTTCAAAGTTTTTATTGAAACTGAAATCATAATACACCTGAATCGCAATCACAAAAAAGGCGGTGAATGCCACGGTAAAACCTGCAATATTGAAAAAGAATACCGCTTTCGATGATTTTACAAATTGCTTGAAATTATTGATGATTAGCTTCATTAGTCTTATTATTCACATTGGCACATTAATTTATTTCAAAATCAATTCTTCCGCTGTACCGAACGTTTCGTAGCTGGAAGTGATTACTTTTTCACCCGGTTCGATCCCACTGGTTACTTCGTAATAGTTGGGATTTTGCCGTCCGATGGTGATCCTGCGTTTTACGGCTTTGTTCCCGTCCGGTGTGACGACGAAGATCCACTGCCCGCCGGTGGTCTGGTAGAACGGTCCGCGTGGTATCAGGACTGCTTCTACCGGTTGGCCGAGTTGCAGGCTGATATAGTAAGTCTGTCCGGCACGGATGTTGTCGGGCCGCTCACCCTCGAACATGAACTCTGTCCTGAACTGCTTGTCGCGCACTTCGGGGAATACTTTGCGCACGCGCAGCGCGAAGTTTTTGTCCTGCCGCTCAAAAGTGGCGTCGAGTCCGGTTCTTACCCGGTCGATATAGTGTTCGTCGATCATCGCTTCTACTTTGAAATCGGACAATACGCTGATCTGGCCGATGCGTCCGCCGGTGGGGATATTCTGCCCGATCTCCACATCCAGCAAACCTAACTGACCGTCCACCGGCGCCTTGATGTTCAGGTTATCACTCCGCTGGCGTATCAACATCAGGTTCTGGCGCATATTGTGCAAGCTTTCCTCCATCTGGTCGATCTGCACGGTACGGTAAAGGGAATCCTGCTTCTGGCGTTCCACAACCAGTTGCCGTCCATCCACCGCAAATTCGTAATCCTCTTTGGCCTGCAGGTAATCTTCTTTGGAAGCCAGATCCTCTTCATACAGTTTCTTGTACTGCTCATACTTGCGTTGTTTGCGGGTCACATCAAGGTCAAGTTGCAGTTTTTCCTTTTTCAGTGTGAGCCGGTCCTGTTCCATCGCTACCTGTGTATTGCGCAGGAAATTCTGTTTTTCGGCCAGTTGTGCTTCACTATCCAGAATGTTCAGGCTCAGCATCGGGTTACTCAGGCGGACAATTACATCCCCCCTTTTTACATCTGCTCCCTCTTCCACCAGTTTGGCTTCCACCATACCGCCTTCAATGGCACTCAACTGTATGGTACTGATCGGTTGTACCTGCCCGCTGACGCGTATATAGTCGTTAAACTCACCCCGTGTGGCAGATTGAATAGAAATGCGGTTACCCTCCACATTCAATTTCGATGCGTGATTGCCGAAGATAAGCCATATAATAGCTATCAAAAATGCCACTCCTCCAATGATGTAGGGGAGGTGTTTCTTCTTCAATCCCTTTTTCTTTTCAACTAAAATATCCATAATTTTTTCAACTAAAAACTAATAACTAAAAACTCAGAACCACCTTTCCACTTAATCACCTAATCACTCAACCACTTAACCACCTAATCACTTTCCCTCTTCCACAAACGATTCCCCCTTATAATACCGCACCAACCGTGCTTTGAGCCGGTATTGCAGTTCAGCGTTCAGTTCTTCGGCTTTCGCTTCCACTACCCGATTGGCACTGGTATGCAACTCAAGCGGGCTGATCAATCCCTCTTCGTACTTCTTTTGATTAGCTTCGTGTGCGGTCTCCATCGCTTCCCGCTGTTTCACAGCCTGCTGGTAAGCGTCTGCCTGACCGTTCATATCCGCCACAGCCTGTTCGATTTCGCTGTAGAGGGTGCGGAGTGTTTCCTGAAATTCGCTCTCGGCAATAATCACCTGCGCCTTACTCCGCTTATAATTGGTCGTTTTTGAGAAACCGGTGAACAGGGGCACGGACAATGTAAATCCAACGTAACTCCCCCGTTTGTTTTTGAGCTGATCCCAAAAAGGTTCATAATCACTTCCGTTGAGGTATCTTGCAAATCCCGTGGAGATACCGGCGTCCATCGAGATGACCGGAGAAAAACCTCCCATGGCAACACGTTTGTTCATTTGCTGCACTTTCACTGCCAATTCAGCAGACAATGCCCTGGGATTGACCGCCCTGGCTGTTTCATAAATTGCCGGTACCGTTTCACCCGATTTGACGATCAATACGCCGGATTCCTCATCCGTAATATCCAATTCTTCATCTATCGGAAAATTCATCCTTTCCTTTAGCAGGATTACACCGATGGTTAGCAGGTTTTTTTGCCGTGTAAGGTTATAGATGTCGGCTGCTTCTTTCGCGGCCATTTCCGCCACGTCGGGTTTGGCTTTCATCCCCAGCTCTTCCATCCGTTTGGCTTGCTTCATGTTATTGGCGCTCTCTTCTGCCTGCTCCTGTGCCAGTTGTACCATTCTTTTGTAATATAAAACATTGAAAAAAGACTCCATGGTATCATAAGCTACCATTTCCCGCTCTTGTTCCAACTGCTGTTTTCCGGCGAGTTTGTTTGCTTTCTGCATTCTTATCCTGTAGATATTCGACAAACCATCGAAGAGTGTCAGGCTGGAATAGACCGAATAGGCATTGCTGAAAGAGTTAATATCGATGTAGGTATTTGTATCGTAATCAATCCCACGCCCGAAGTTGAAATAAGCATTTGTCCCGACATTCAGCGATGGAATCAATCTACCGATAGCACTCATATAATCCTGCTGGTATATAGCGTTTTGTGCGTTTTGCTTGTTGACTTTCGGACTGTTTTCTACCGCGTATCGTATACAAGCGTCCAAAGTCCATTGTTTTTCCTGCGCCTGCACCGTGATACCTGCAACCAGTATAAACAGTAGTATGGATAAAAATCTATTCATATTGATACTTCATTTTAGAAATAGATAACCAATATCGTGCCAAAATATTTAATATACTGATATACAATAAATTAGTAATCATCATACATCGTTCGATTTGTAAAATTATTTTACACCGGTGTTGATAATTTTACAATATTCCGGTTCTGTTTTTCCATTTATAATCTATTTAATTCATCGCTTGCTTGTTGTCCCTTGTATTTATTGGTCGTTGAATTAAACCGAAAGGTGACGGTAAGGGACACGGAACGTGAATCTAAATTCCGATCATACAGCATATTGATTTTACCGTAATCCATTTCCCAATTTGCTGTATTAGTTTTTAAAATATCGATTGCCGCAAGTTGTATAGATAGCTTATTAGCGAATAACTGTTTCGTAACCCTCACATCCATACCCCAGGATGGTTGCATATAGGCTACGCCGCTATGTCCGGCAGAACGTCCCGACGCATCTATCCGCAGCGTCCATTTGTCGGGAAATGAAAATGTATTAAACCATTTACCGCTAAGCACAGGGTTGTTGTATTTTTTTTCAATATCTCCACCCAATTTCAACCATTGCCACATGGCTCCCGCTTCTAACTGGGGACGCCAGATACCGAAAGCGGGTGAATAAGACAGTCCGATATTGGCGATACGACTCTTCTTGATATTTTCGTCACGAAACAGTATGATGGGTTGGTCCTTATACTGCTGCGGTAACCAAAACATCGCATTCTCATCCATAGAATACCCCATCATCACTTGCCATTCTTTTCGTGAAACCAACAGGGAGAAACGGTTTTCAATATGGGGCTGCAATAACGGATTTCCACTTTCGTAAATAAAGGGCGAGCTATATTGTATATTGCTTCTTAACTGCCTGTAAGAAGGATAATTTGCCTTTCTTTCAAAGCCTGCAACGGTTTGAAAATTATCAGTGGCATAGGAAAGTGAAACATTTGGAAAGAACTTATTATATTTTTTCGATTGCTCATCGTTCTTTACCTCATCTTCAAAATAGTCCATCACGATATTTTCATAACGGACACCGGCACTGATACCCATTTTCCCAAATTGTGCCTGGTAGGATGCAAATAATGCGAAACGATCCTGGATAGCCTTGTCATCGGTATTATCAATCCCCAATCCGGAATCGTTGATGCGATAAGATTGCAGCACACGGGTATGGGTATATTCCGTCCCTACGTCCAACACTCCTTTATTCATATTGTATGACAACAGCCCTTTTACGGCATAAAGATCGTAGTCCATTGTGCCTTTGGAAGATAAGACCTCATCGGGAGATTGGGTGTAAAATGCATCGAGATTATCCTCTTCCTTCCCCGTTACAACATCGGAGTTTATATTGACTGCCAGTTTTTCCGTCAATTTACCGTTATAGTAAGCATTGATACTATGGCTATTGCCGGGTGAGTGAAATGTAGCTTCCTGCAGGATATTTTCCGAAACATTGCTGGCGGTATGTGTAATATCGTTTTTTATATCCCCATCGTATGTATTATGGAGATTCGTGTAACGGATTCCCATCGAAAGATAATCACCCGGGTTAAAGTTCATGCCCAGCACTGAATTGATCCTGTCGCTCCTGCCCCGCTCGAGGTTTTTATAAATTTGCTCCTGTGCATTATCGGGAAGGGCCAAACGTTGCGTTGCATCGAAAGTCGTGTTGTAATTGATCTGATTAAAGTTGGCCGACCCAAAAATATCCCATATACCGGTCCGATAGTTCAGCGAGACACGCTCGCTGCCCGAGAAGACTCTCGCCCTTTCCGCACGGCCATATATCGTGCCACTAAGCCCCTCTCCAACGGGCCTTTCGGTCGTGATCTTAATGACGGCTTTCACTGTGGCATCATAGGCTGCACCCGGAGAAGTGATCACCCTTATATTTTTAATGTCGGAGGGTGAGAGCTGCTCAAGCTCCTTATTGTCACGCACCAATCGGTTATTGATATAGATGACCGGCGTACCTCTTCCGAAAACGGTAAAATCGCCATCCCTTCCACTTAGGAAGGGGAGTTGCCCAATCACCTCATTGGCATTGGTAAGCGTTTCAAGTACTGTATTCTTTACATTGGCCACCATGCTCCCGTTTTCAAGTTTAAATATCTTGCGGCTGGCGTTTACCACCACCTCTCCTAACAATAAGGCATCGTCTTCCAAAATGGTGACCTGTTGTACTTTCGCTTCCACCGTCTGGGTTTTATATCCGATAAAGGAGAATTGGAGGACATATCCCTTACCATTTTTCTCATTCGTATGAAGAGAAAACTCACCGGCTGTATTGGTGACACCTCCTGTAATTAACGTAGAGTCGGGTAAAGCAAACAAGGCCACATTCACGAATTCGAGGGGATTATTTTCTTTATCCGTAACGATTCCAGAAAAAGTCTGCGCCTGAAGCGATAAAACAAAAAATGCAATTAGCAAAGTGGATAGTATTCGTTTCATTTTATTATTGTATTTGATGTTCAACATATTCTCTTCAATAGAACCCAACACCATGCCAAAAGCATCAATAAACTATAAATCACCCATTTATAAAACAGCATCTATTATCTTGTCTGTAAAATAATTTTACAACAGTGTTGATAACTTTACAATATTTTGGTTACATTTGCAGTAAGATTCAAGAACCAAGATTCAAGATTCAAGACTTTTAAATTAGAAGTGAATTTTCTTAGAAACGAGTGCAGAAACAAAACTTGTTTTGCACTGTTTTCGATAAGTGAACACAGATGAAAAACTTGTTTTTCTCTGTTGAGCAAAGAAAACATCTGAGTTTACTCGAATATGCCGAGTGACGACAGAAAATCTACGAAGTGAAAAGTGAAGAGTGAAAAATTTATTCTCTACTTCTTGACTTCTCCACTTCTCCACTTCTTGACTTCTTGACTTCTTGACTTCTAAGTTCCAAGTTCTAACTTCTCAGTTCTAACAAAATGAAACAAGGCCGTATTCTCGTAGTAGACGACAACAAAAATGTGCTCAGCGCATTGAAGATTTTACTGAATGCCCATTTCGAAGAGGTAACCCTCCTTTCCTCTCCCAATACCTTGCTATCTACGCTGAGGGAGAAAATCCCGGATGTGGTATTGCTCGACATGAATTATTCTGCCGGGATCAATACCGGAAATGAAGGGCTATACTGGCTTTCGGAAATCAAAAAAGTAAATCCCGACCTGCCAGTAGTGCTTTTTACCGCTTATGCCGATATAGACCTGGCAGTTACCGCGCTGAAGGAAGGCGCTACCGATTTTGTGGTAAAACCCTGGGATAACGCCAAACTGTTGGCCACCTTACAGTCGGCACTGGAATTACGGTTGTCACGGAAGGAAGTGACCAAACTGAAAGAGAAGCAGGATGTACTTAATTCCCAACTGAACAGGGAAGGCGATATCTACTGGGGTGACTCTCAGGCGATGCGGAACCTGTTACGCCTGGTAGAAAAAGTAGCTAAGACCGATGCCAACGTGTTGATTACCGGCGAGAACGGAACCGGTAAAGAGGTGATTGCACGCAGGATCCATCAACTCTCGCCACGGTCTAATGAATCGCTGGTGACGGTGGACATGGGGGCGGTGACTGAAACGCTGTTCGAGAGTGAGCTTTTCGGCCATGTGAAAGGGTCGTTCACCGATGCGCATAGCGACCGTGCCGGAAAGATCGAAGCGGCAGACAAAGGAACACTCTTTCTCGATGAGATCGGGAACCTCAGCTATCCGCTTCAGGCTAAATTATTGAACGCCCTGCAATCGAGGCAGATCATACGTGTGGGAAGCAATAAGCCGATAGCAGTAGATATCCGGTTGATCTGCGCTACCAATCATGACCTTTTTCATGATGTGCAGGATGGCCTGTTCAGGGAAGACCTCCTCTATCGTATCAATACGATTCAAATTGAAGTGCCGCCGTTGCGCAACAGAAAAGAGGATATCCCCGGACTGGCTTCGTTTTTCCTCGATCGTTTTACGGCGAAATACAATAAAACGGGAGTGAAGCTGAGCAAAGAGGCGATTGCCAGAATGCAGGAATACAACTGGCCGGGCAATGTGCGCGAACTGGAACACACGATAGAGAAAGCACTTATCTTGTCGGATAACCGGGTGATCGATTCGTCCGACCTGTTTCTCCGTTCCCAGGAGACCCGAGGAGGCAGCAAAAGGGGCTCAGCGTTAGAAAATGTTACCCTGGAAGAGATGGAACGGGTGCTTATTGAACGTGCCATGAATAGTTATGGGAACAACATATCGGCTATCGCCAAGGAACTGGGTGTTTCCCGGCCTACACTTTACAGCAAGATCAAGAAATACGGACTTTAATCGTTGATGCCATGTTCAAATCTATCGAATACAAGTTATACCTTTACATGATCCTGCTGATCGCGGCGGTCGTGATGAGTACTTACTTTGCCATACAGGCGGAATATCTCTATATGGCATTGTCGATACTGTTTGTCATTTTTTTCCTCCATAACCTGCGCCGGAGTTACAACCAATTCAACAAGAACATCATTTTCCTGCTCAACGCCCTGGATAATGGAGATTATTCATTCAATTTCGCGGAAACCAAATTGTCAAGAAGGGAAAGAGAGCTGAACCAGATGATGAACCGCATCAAGGAGATCCTGACAAAAGCCCGCAAGGAGGTGATCGAGAATGAGAAATTCCTGAGTGTCATTACGGAGAGTGTGTCTACAGGCATCATCATTCTGAATGAAGCCAATGTAGTGGTACAGATAAACCGTACTGTCAACCAGTTGTTAGGGCTTCCGGTCTTCACCCATGTCAATCAACTGGCCCATATCGATAAATCGTTTCCCGAACTGTTCCGCAACCTGGAAGCATCGGACGCGAAAACCATAAAAATTGCCAATGAGCGGGAGGAAATGCAGTTGAGCCTGAGGGCTTCCGAGATTATGTTGCAGGGAAAAAAACTGAAAATCATCACTTTGAACAATATCGGCAGTGAGCTTGATTATAAGGAGATGGACTCATGGATACGGCTGATCCGGGTGATGACCCATGAGATCATGAACTCCATTGCCCCGGTTACGTCGCTGACCGATTCGTTGCTGTTCGCTTTCCGTCAGGATGAGCCCTATGAAGAAGATTCACTGATGCAAAATACGGTCGAAGCCTTACAAACCATCAATTCAACAGCCAAAGGGCTGATCAGTTTTGTCAACTCCTATCGCCGTTTTACGGGGATTCCCAAACCTCAATTGAAGCCGGTTTCATTGCAATCACTTATCGAACGGGCAGTCTCGTTGGAGACGGCACTCCTTGAAGAAAAAGGAATATCGGTGAATTTGCATCTGCCGGATAAATCGCCTGTAGTCCTATTGGACGAATCCCAAATCATGCAGGTACTGCTAAACCTGTTGAAGAACGCTGCCGAAGCCTTACAGGAAGAAGGGGGTATCAAAATAGAACTATCGGAAGAGGGCGAGAAAACACACCTCGATGTATGTAACAATGGGCAGCCCATCAACGAAGAAGTGCTGCCCAATATCTTTGTCCCGTTTTTCACTACCAAGGATTCCGGTACCGGCATCGGGTTGAGTGTATCACGTTATATCATGCGTCTGCATGACGGCACATTGATCCATTTCACCAAAGGGGAATGGACGGTGTTCAGGATGACCTTTTTCCATTGATTATTTCGCCACTCTTTCCAACCATTTGAGCATCCCCAGCATGGTGAACATGGAAATAACACATGCAGCCACAAATACCAACCATGTGCCAGTCATCGAGATATTGGCATAGAAGATGGCACCGATAAATAACAAGCTGTTACCGGCAGCTGTAGCGCCTAACCAGGCTCCCTGCATAATTCCCTGCAATTTAGGCGGTGCCACTTTCGAAACAAATGAGATACCCAAAGGACTGATGCACAGTTCGGCTACGGTGAGAATGAAATAAGTCCCGATCAACAACCACGGAGTTACACGTGCCGAGTCGGTCAGCCCCCCCATGGCATCGACTTCCGATTTGAGGGGAAGGCCTATCGATCCTATAGCCATTACTACATAAGCCAGCGCAGCGATTCCCATGCCAATCGCTATCTTACGGGGAGTGGAGGGTTCTCTCCCTTTGGCCCTGAGCCATCCGAAAAATCCGACTATAATGGGGGTAAGGAATACTACAAAGAAAGGATTGATCGACTGGAATATCTCGGCTCCCTGTAGAGTGACAAATCCCAGATTGATCCTTATCTGGCTCAGGTCGGTATAATCCTTGGCAAAATAGGTGAGTGTCAGCCCGTTCTGATGGAACGAGAACCAGAAGAAAATAACCACGGCAAATACGGCAAACAAAGCATACAAGCGTTGTTTCACCTCTTTGATATCCATCTCTTCCACAGCGGCATTGGCACTGTCTACTTGCTTGTTGGCGGGATCCGGGAACCGGTTTTTATTGAAAAGGTATATAACCAATGAAATAAGCATCGCCACGATGGCCACTGCAAAGGCATAGTGGAATCCGGTCGTGAATACGTTCAGATATCCACTGCTGAAAGTAGCGAGGTCTGTGCCGGTAAATCCCGCTTCCGATGCCAGGTTTTGCAAGCGGGCTGTTCCTTCGGGAGTAATGGTATTCCCCAGGTATTGGTGGGCAAGCGCAGGAAGGTCGGCATGGTAAAGGTATCCGTTGTGTTGTACCCACCAGTTCCTTACGCCGACGGCGAGGAAGGGAGCAAAGATGGCACCCACATTGATGAACATGTAGAACAACTGGAAACCGGAGTCACGCATTTTACTGTATTGCGGATTATCATACATCTGCCCGACCAGTGCTTGCAGATTACCTTTGAACATCCCGTTCCCAAACGCGATGACGAGAAGGCCAAAGCAACTCAAAGCCAGTAAGAGTCCGAATTTATCCGCCGGAACAGGTGTGGCTGTAGGGATAGAGATAATGACATACCCCAGTGTCATCAGGACCAGTCCGATCAGGATAATTCCTTTGTAGTTCCGGGTCTTGTCTGCAATCAAACCGCCTACCAATGCCAACAGATAGATGGAGGCATAAAAGACAGAGTAGATAATTCCGGCGTTCGTCTCGTTAAGACCAAACTTTGTCATTAAAAAAAGTGAGAGGATAGCCATCATGGTATAAAAACCAAAACGTTCTCCCATGTTCGCCAGTGAGGCGGCGAGCAACCCTTTAGGATGATTTTTGAACATTGATTAATTTGTTTATGGTTATAAATAGCAGTCTTTTCTGCAAATATAAAATATTTTTTATTCATTTTGTTTGTCGAAAAGAAAAAAGTAGTACTTTTGCAGTCATCATCGAAATGATATTTTCATCATGTCGATTTTATAAAAAGAAAATAATATACAATGATTGGTTCTGGTTTTGCATTTGCTTTCTGGTTTTACTTTTACTTTAGTAGGTAAGGGCAGGATTTTATATGCAAAATGAGAAGAAATTAAAAAGTCATATCAGAATAAATAAAGTCCTGCCGATTACACGGTGGGATTTTTTTTGATGTAAAAAATAGTTCAGATGAAACGAATAGCCATTCAAGGGGGAGCGGGTTCATTCCACGAGATTGCAGCCTGGGAATATTTCAGGGACGAAGAATTGGAGATTGTACCATGTAGTACTTTTCGTGATGTCTTTGCGGAAACCAGGAAAGACCCTGATCTGATAGGTATGATGGCCATTGAGAATACCATTGCCGGAAGCCTGTTGCCGAACCACGACCTATTGAAAATAAGCGACATGCAGATTGCGGGTGAACATAAATTACGCGTATCACATTCGTTAGTGGCTCTTCCCGGTAACGCAATAGAAGAGATTAAAGAGGTGATGTCGCATCCTATAGCTTTGATGCAATGCGAAGCTTTTCTTGACACCCTGCCGGGTGTAAAAATAGTGGAACACGAAGATACTGCCCTTGCCGCAAAGGATATTCGGGATAAGAAAATGATATCGACTGCGGCAATTTGTAGTACACTGGCTGCCGAGAAATATGGAATGGACATCCTTGCTTCAGAGATTGAAACCAACAAAAGGAACTTTACCCGCTTTCTTATCCTGGCACAGGGCAAAATGCTCCGGGAAGTCCAAAAGGAAAATCATATTAATAAGTCGTCACTGGTTTTTGTGCTGCCTCACAACGAAGGAAGCCTTTCCCAGGTCCTTTCGGTATTGTCATTCTATAATATCAACCTCACCCGTATCCAGTCGTTGCCTATTATCGGAAGAGAATGGGAATACCAGTTCTATATCGACCTTACTTTCACCGATTATAATCGCTACCGGCAGTCCATCGACGCGATTATGCCGCTGATCAGCCAACTGAAAGTGTTGGGAGAATACAGGGAAGAGAAGCACGGATTCAGTGAATAAGTGGAAAGGTGGAAAAGTGATGGAGTGAGAAAGAAAACGGTAAAATGTCGAAAATCATTATTTTTAATTTTTTCACTTTTAATTCTTAGTTTTTAGTTCTTAGTTCTTAGTTTAAAAAAAATGATAGAGCCCGCAGCACATATAAAATCGATATCCGAATATTATTTTTCGGTGAAACTGGCGGAAGTGGCCCGTATGAATGCCGAAGGGAAAGATGTGATCAGCCTTGGAGTAGGCGCCCCGGACCGTATGCCGTCGGAGGAGACCATACACACACTTTGTGAAACGGCGCAACGTCCCGACACACATGCTTATCAGCCTTATACCGGTATTCCGGAACTGAGGAGAGCATTTGCCCAATGGTACGGAAGAATATATCAGGTGGAATTGGCCGAAGATGAGGTATTGCCGTTGATCGGTTCAAAGGAGGGAGTATTGCATATCTCAATGACCTTTCTCAACTTTGGGGATGGTGTTTTAGTGCCGAATCCCGGCTATCCCACTTATAGTTCGGTATCGGAAATGCTCAGGGCAAATGTAATTTCCTATAACCTGCTGGAAAACAACAACTGGGAGCCCGATTTCGAAGCGTTGGAGAAGATGGATCTGTCGAAGGTAAAACTGATGTGGGTCAATTATCCCAATATGCCTACGGGTGCCAATGCATCGATGGCGTTATTCGGGAAACTCGTCGATTTTGGCAAAAGGCATGAGATCATTATTTGTCACGACAACCCTTATAGTTTTATACTGAACGACAAGCCGATCAGTATTTTGTCGGTGCCGGGAGCCAAAGATATCTGTGTAGAACTCAACTCATTGAGTAAATCCCACAATATGTCGGGCTGGCGTATGGGAATGCTGGCATCCAATCCCCAATTTGTGAAATGGGTACTCAAGGCAAAAAGTAACATCGACAGCGGGCAGTTCAAGCCGATGCAACTGGCAGCCATTGCCGCATTGTCGAATCCGGATGAATGGCATGCCAACATGAACAAGATATATGCTGAACGCCGGGTGTGGGCAGAGAAGATTATGGATATTTTAGGATGTCGCTATGATAAAAGCCAGGTAGGCCTTTTCGTATGGGGAAAACTCCCCAATGATGCGTCGGATAGTAAAACATTTGTCGATGAAGTGCTCTACAAAGCAAGAGTATTTATCACACCAGGGGCTATTTTCGGGAACAACGGCGACCGGTTTATCCGGATTTCACTGGGATCGTCAGCGGAGAAACTGGAGGAAGCATATCATAGGGTGGTTAAGTGGTTAGGTGCCTGAGTGGTTAGGCAGTTAAGTGATTAGGTTGGAGAATCCCAAACGTCTTCACTTCTCAACTTCTCAACTTCTTAACTTCTTAACTTCTCATTTAACAGACAATAAAACAACAATAATATGGAATTCGAATCAATCTTATTACCGGGCATAGATGACAAGAGGCCGCTTGTAATTGCCGGCCCATGCAGCGCGGAAACGGAAGAGCAGGTGATAACCACTGCCCGGCAACTAGCAGATACCGGCGTAAAAATATACAGGGCAGGCGTGTGGAAACCGCGTACCAAACCGGGCGGGTTTGAAGGAATAGGTAGTCCTGCCCTTGCATGGATGATGGAAGCCAAAAAAGAGACCGGCATGTATATGTCGACCGAAGTGGCTACCGAGAAACATGTCTATGAATCTTTAAAGTATGGCATCGATATGTTATGGATCGGAGCCCGTACGGCGGCAAATCCTTTTGCGGTACAGGAGATAGCCGATACCCTCAAAGGGGTGGATATCCCGATATTGATCAAAAATCCCGTCAATCCCGATCTGGAACTGTGGATCGGCGCTTTGGAACGGTTGTATAATGCCGGAATAAAAAAATTGGGAGTAATCCACCGCGGATTCAGCACAATCGACAAAACCATCTATCGCAATCTTCCGCAATGGCATATCCCTATTGAGCTGAAACGGCGGTTTCCTACATTGCCCATTATTTGTGACCCAAGCCATATCGGCGGCGCCCGTAACCTGATCGCTAAATTAAGCCAACAAGCAATGGATCTCAACTATTCAGGATTGATCATTGAGTCGCATTGCTCTCCCGATGAGGCATGGAGTGACAAGGCACAACAGGTTACGCCTGCTGCCCTGAAAGAGATCCTCAACAACCTTGTGATCCGGGATACGGTACAGACTACGGAAGATCTTTCAGACCTGCGCGAGCAGATCGATGACCTGGATAATGAACTCCTGCAACTGTTGGCCAAACGGATGCGGGTATCAAGGGAAATCGGGCAGTATAAGCTGGAACACGGCATGCCGATCCTGCAAACACATCGTTACGACCAGATCCTCACCGACCGTGCCGGGCAGGCCGAACGGATGGAGATGTCCGGCGACTTTGTCAAGCAAGTGCTGGAAGCCATCCACTCCGAATCGGTGCGTCAGCAAATGGTAATTATGGAGAGGGCGAAAAAGTGATA
>ERZ778021.688-NODE-688-length-53150-cov-5.558150_pt1 | contig 53150 bp, 49 predicted proteins | sample MGYA00375751_ERZ778021 | MGnify/ENA primary metagenome ERZ778021 (study PRJEB29350, sample SAMN05389814) | bioreactor metagenome | isolation source: Thiocyanate stock bioreactor | place: South Africa: University of Cape Town | collected 2013-08-29 ... | reverse complement strand
AAGAGGATGCCCACAGATCCTGTCTCCAGCGCCTCGGCCGCGGCCTGGGCTTGCTCCGCCACTCCGCCATCGCGCTCGACGGGGTGCCCAGCGCGGGGATCAATCCAGAAGGGGAGGCCCGTAGCCGCCTGAAGTGGCAATGAAGTGGCAATGGCGCGGCAAATTACGCGATCTGGGCCTCCAGGCCGCCAACGAAGAACCACCGCAAACGGCTTGCTGATGCGGTTTGCGCGGCCACCTAGAAGCGTGTTTCGTCGAAAGGGCACACGATTTTCAGTCGCGTGCTCTACCAACTGAGCTACCCCGCCGCGGTCGCGGCATGGTATCGACGCAGCGTCTCGGAGCCCGTCCCGGTTGGGGCGATCTCGGCAGCGGCGGTCTCCGGTGGGATGCCGGGGAGCCGCTCTCGCGCTGCCCGGAGGGCGAGAACGCGGCCCGCTGCGTCGGGCCTGCGACCGTCCGTTCGGACCCCTCACTACTCTTCAGGGCTGTGACCACCCGCGACCGCCTGTCCACCGAGGCAGCCAGGCAGTTCGCCGAACTCGGCTACCACGGGACCTCGATCGGCAGCCTTGCCAAGGCCCTGGGGATCCAGAAGAGCTCGGTGTACTCGCACATCGACAACAAAGAGGATCTGCTGGTCGAGCTCGCCGGCACGGGCGCGGCCCATTTTCACGAGGCGCTCGATTCAGTCCCCGAGGATGTCGACCCGTTGGATCGACTGCGGCTCGCGCTCCACGCACACCTTCAGGTCGTCCACACCCAGCTCGACGTCGCCACGATCTGGCTCAAGGAGTGGCGCTTCCTGACCGGACAGCCGCGGAAGGACTTTCTCCGAAGTCGCCACCGCTACGAGAAGCGGATCCGCCGGCTCTTCGAGGAAGCGATCGGGTCGAGGCAGCTTCCCGAAGACCTCGACCTCGACCATGCGGTGCTCCTTTTCTTCTCGGTAGGCAACTGGGCGTATACCTGGATGTCCAAGAAGACCGACGTGGACGCCGAGGCCGACGCCTTCTGGGTGTTGATGCAGGACGGCCTGGCGCGGTCCTGATCCGCGCCCCCGCTCCCGTCAACGGGAGAGGAACTTCTCCATCGCGTCCAGGTAGGCGGGCGTGGATGCCGCGTAGGCCTGCACCTGGACCTCCCGCTCGAGGTGCTCGGCGAGCGTGGATCCAAGGCTCTGCCGGATGAGCCTCTTCGTCGCACCCACGCCCTCGCCTGGCCAGGCGGCGAGCTGCGCCGCGAGCTCCCGTGCGCGCGACAGCAACCGGTCCGGCTCGACGACCTCCGAGACAAGACCGATCGCGAGCGCCTCCTCGGCGTCGACGCGGCGGCCCGTGATCATCCACTCGAGCGCCTTCGCCTCCCCGATGATCCGCGGGAGAAACCAGGAGCAGCCGGCGTCCGGGATGAGGCCGAGGTTGACGAAGGCGGGCACGAATTTCGCCTTCGAGGAGGCGATCCGGATGTCGGCAGCGGCAGCGAGTGACAAGCCCGCGCCGGCACAGGCGCCGTTGACGGCGGCGATCACCGGCTTCTCCAGCGAGTGGATGGCGATCGCATTCGGGTTGTAGTGACGTCGGAGACGGTCGTCGTTGCCGCCGCCCTCGCGCTGGACCTCCTCGAGGTCCTGACCCGCCGAGAAGGCGCGGCCGGCACCGGTTACGACGACCGCTCGAACCTCCTCACCTCGCGCGGTGCGGAGGGCCTCGGAGAATTCCTTATGGAGCTCGCGGGTGAAGGTGTTCATCACCTCCGGCCGCGAGAGGGTGATCAGCTCCACGCCCTCCTCGACCATCACCTCGACTGCCATTGCGGCCTCCTCTTCTCGACGAAGGCCGTCAGGCCCTCATGGGCATCCTCACTCGCAAAGCTCAGGTGGAGGGCCTTGCGCTCGAACTCGAGGCCGGATCTCAGACCGGTCTCGAAGGCGCGATCGACCGATTCCTTGGCGAGGCGCTGGGCAATCGGCGCTCGGGCAGCGATCTCACCGGCGACCCGTCGGGCCTCCGTGAGCCAGGCCTCGCGTGAGACCACCCGCGCGACGAGGCCGGCAGACATCGCCTCCTCCGCGGACAGCATGCGCCCCGTGAGGACCATGTCCATCGTCAGGGCCTTGCCGACGGCGCGGGTCAGCCGCTGGGTCCCGCCGGCACCCGGGATCAGCCCGACACCGGTCTCCGGTTGACCGAAGCGGGCGGTTTCGGAGGCGACGATCAGGTCGCAGGCCATCGCCAGCTCGCAGCCGCCGCCGAGGCAGAAGCCGGACACCGCAGCGACCAGGGGCGTGTGCAGTCCGGCAAGACGGTCCCATTGCTCGACCCGCCCGCCCAGAGCCATATCGATCGCCGTTTGATCCGACATCTCCTCGATGTCGGCACCGGCGGCGAAGGCACGATCTCCTCCGGCCAACACGATGCAGCGGACCGCGTCATTTTCGTCGAGTCCGACGAGCGCGGCGACGACGCCTCCGATCAACTCTTCGGAAAGGGCATTGAGCGAGTCCAGACGGTTCATCCGAACCGTGGCTATCGGGGCTTCGACCTCTACGAGCACGGCCTGCTCGGCCATACCTCCTCCTTTCAGCAGGTTGCCACTCCGCAGTATACGTCCGATCGATCGGTCGTATAGCCTCCGCAGCGTGGATTCCCGGAGTCAGACTCTCGGCGTCGTCGGCGCAGGTTCGATGGGCGCCGGGATCGCCGAGCTCGCCCTGGCCCGCGGCCTCGCGGTCGTCCTGATCGACGCATCGGAGGCGGCGCTGACGTTGGCGCGCGAGCGGATCGAGGCCGGCCTGCAGCGCTCGGCCGACCGCGGCCGGCTGAGCACCGCGGATGCGACGGAGGTATCGAAGCGGCTCGAGACGGGCGCGGAACTCGATGCGTTGACCGACTGCGACTTCGTGATCGAGGCCATCGCCGAGAGCCTGGAGACCAAGCGCCAGGTCTTCGCGCGCCTGAGCGCGATCTGCCCTCCTCCGACCCTGCTCGCGACGAACACCTCTTCCCTGCGGGTCAGTGCCGTGGCCGCCGGCCTCCCCGACCGCGAGCGGATCGTCGGCCTGCATTTCTTCAACCCGGCGACCCGGATGAAGTTGGTCGAGGTGATCGGGGGCATGGAAAGCGACGCCCGCTCGGTCGCACAGGCCGTCGCCCTTGCCGAGCGTCTCGGCAAGAAGGTGATCCAGGCCCGGGACGGGATCGGCTTCCTCGTCAACCGAAGCGCCCGGCCCTACGTCGGGGAGGCGCTTCGGCTCGTCCAAGAGGGTGTGGCGAGCTTCGAGCAGGTCGATCGCATCTGTCGGCTGGCGGGAGGCTTCCGCATGGGGCCCTTCGAGCTGGCCGACCTGATCGGCGTCGACGTCAATCTCGAGATCACCGAATCATTCTGGTTCCAGAGCTACGGTGAGCCTCGCTGGCGTCCGAGTCCGATCCAGGCCCAACTCGTCGCCGCCGGACGACTGGGCAGGAAGGTAGGCGCCGGGTTCTACGCCTACTCCGAGGACGGCAGGCCACATCGCGAGCCCGATCCCGAGCCGCTGCTCGCCGGAGGAGGCGACGGCCGGATCGTCGTCGTCAACGGCAACTCGGATCTGGCCAGGTTCATCCGGAGGGCGGCGACCGAGGCGTCCTTCGACGTCCGTGGTCCCGACGATCTGCCCTGGCTGACCGTCGAGACGGATCCGACCCCGACTCCTCCACGTGCGGTGCCGACGACGAGCGCGATCCTCTGCGCGGGCATGGCCCTGCGGGAGCGGGGGACCGTCGACGGGGCCTGCGGCTTTCACCTGCTCGGCCCCGCCGAGCAGAGCCGCCTGGTGGAGGTCACGAGCGCGGACTCCACCGGTGCTGCCTCCCGCGAGCGCACGGTCGAGTTCTTCAACGCCCTGGGCTTCCACGTCGAGGAGGTCGGCGACGCCCCCGGGATGGTGCTCGGACGGATCGTCTCGCAGCTGGTGAACGAGGCTGCCTTCTGCCTTGAAGAGGGGGTCGCCGGCGCCGGGGACATCGACGACGGCGCCCGGCTCGGGCTCAACTATCCGCGCGGACCGATCGAGTGGTCGCAGGCGGCAGGCCTGGACCACGTCCGGGCCGTGCTCCATGGCCTCGAGCGGTGGCGAGGAGAAGAGCGCTATCGCATGTCACCGCTGCTTGCGGTCTCCGCGTCTCTGGCCGCCTAGTCACCGAAAATCCGCCCCTCGACCAAATCGGAAGGATCGCCAAGTGGAATCTGCCTACCTCGTCTCCGGTGTACGGACCCCGATCGGTCGCTACGGCGGCGCGCTTTCTTCGGTCCGCCCTGACGACCTTGCCGCGACGACCATCCGATCGCTGCTGGAGCGCCACCCCGCGCTCGATCCCGCGGCGATCGACGACGTGATCCTCGGCTGTGCCAACCAGGCCGGCGAGGACAACCGGGACGTGGCCCGAATGGCCGTCCTCCTCGCCGGCCTGCCGGATTCCGTCCCGGGGACGACCGTCAATCGCCTTTGTGGGTCCGGACTCGACGCCGTCCTCTTCGCCGCCCGGACCATCGCTCACGGCGATGCCGAGCTGATCGTCGCCGGCGGGGTCGAGAGCATGAGCCGCGCGCCCTTCGTCATCCCCAAGGCCGAGAAGGCATTCGACCGCTCGGCGGAGATCTTCGACACGACGATCGGTTGGCGCTTCGTCAACGCCGCCTTGGCCGAGCAGTACGGCACCGACTCGATGCCGGAGACCGGCGAGAACGTCGCCGCCGATTTCGATGTCTCGCGATCCGACCAGGACGCCTTCGCGCTGCGCTCTCAGGAACGGGCCGCGGCGGCTCAGGCCTCCGGGCGATTGGGTCGTGAGCTCGTCGCGGTCAGCGTTCCACAGCGTCGCGGCGAGCCCGTCGCGGTCGACCGCGACGAGCATCCGCGCGAGACCTCGCTCGAAGCCCTGGCCAAGCTGCCGACTCCGTTCCGCAAGGACGGCAGCGTCACCGCCGGCAACTCCTCCGGCGTGAACGACGGAGCGGCGGCGCTCCTGATCGCCTCCGAAGGCGCGGTCGAACGCTTCGGCCTGGAGCCGCTGGCCCGCGTCCGCGCCGGCGCGGTCGCCGGGGTCCCGCCGCGGATCATGGGCTTCGGCCCGGTCCCGGCGACCCGCAAGCTCCTCTCCCGCGCCGGAGTCGAGATCGCCGACCTGGACCTGATCGAGCTGAACGAGGCCTTCGCCGCCCAGGCGCTGGCGGTCCTGCGCGAGCTCGGCCTGCCCGACGACGCCGACCACGTGAACCCCAACGGGGGCGCGATCGCACTCGGTCACCCGCTCGGGATGAGCGGTGCCCGCCTCGCCCTGACCGCCGCCCTGGAGCTGCGCGAGCGCGAGGCGAAGCTGGCGCTCTGCACGATGTGCGTCGGCGTCGGCCAGGGCGTGGCGGCGCTGCTCGAGCGCGCCTGAGGGTTGTCTCAGCGGCGCGGCGGCAGCTTGCCGACGGTGGTCGCGAAGAGCTTCCGCCAGGTCGATCCGACCGCGGATGCGAACAGGTCCTCGAGCTGGCGGAAGTGCTCGTCGAGGATCACGTCGAGGGCGTCGAGATCTCCGCCCCGCATCGCCTCGACCTGACGGCGGTGGACGTCGAGGGTGTGCTCGTCGTCCACCGGGCTGCCGGGGTAGGCGTCGCGGATCGGCGCCAGCTCCCGTGCCAGTTCGCGCATCGCCGCCTGCATCGAGCGGTTGCCGGAGGCGCGGCTGACGGCCCGGTGGAAGGCGGCGTCGGCGCGCATCACCTGGTCGCGCGCGCCGGCTGCGGCGGCCAGCAGGGCCACGGTGCGCTCCATCTCCTGGAAGTCCTCCTCGCCCGCGGCGATGCTCGCCAGTCGCGTCGCCCCGCCCTCGACGATCCGCCTCGCCACCAGGGTCTCGACGACCAGGCTCTCCTCGGCCGCTACCTGGCTGCGCAGAAGGTCGATCGGGACCAACTCGGCGGAGAGGAAGATGCCGCCGCCGGCACCGCGGCGGACCTCGATCAGCCCAGAGCGTTCGAGCACCCGAAGCGCCTGGCGCAGGGTCGGCTTGGAGATCCCCAGCTCGGCCGCCAGCGTCGCCTCTTTCGGCAGCGCATCGCCGTGGCGCAGCCGCGAGCGCTCGATCCCCTCGACGATCCGCTCGATCGCCTGCTCGAAGGTGCGCTCGGTCGCGATCGGGTCGACGAAGGCCGCTTCGCGGAGCGCGGATCTGGGCTCTCCGCTCATCGAGGGACTGACTCTACCCACCCCCTGGGCTTCTACCGGGACGTGGCGATCAACCGTGGATGAGCCAACCCTCCGCGGCGCGGGCGGCTTCGCCGATCGCCTCGGAGAGGGTCGGATGACTGTGGACGATGCGGGCGAGGTCGCCGACGCCACCCTGCAGCGCCTGCGTGTCGACGATCTGCTGGAGCAGCTCCGGGGCCCGGGCGCCGACCACGTGGGCACCGAGGATCTGGCCGGAACCGGCCTCGGCGACGATCTTGACCAGGCCACTGCGGTCGTCGAGCAGGGTGCCGGCGCCGACCGCCGCGAACGGGACCTTGCCGATCGCGACCTCGTGGCCCGCCTCGCGCGCCGCCGCCTCGCTGAGGCCGACGCCGGCAAGCGCCGGCGCAGCGAAGGTCACCCGCGGGATCAGCTCGCGCTGGACCGGCAGGGTCACCTCCCCCGCCGCCGCCTCGACGGCGACGATCGCCTCCTCGGAGGACTTGTGGGCGAGCGCCGGGCCCGCCACCAGGTCGCCGACGGCGAAGACGCCCTCTACCGCGGTGCGCTGCTGGTCGTCGACCTCGAGCAGGCCGCCGGCATCGCGCCGGACACCGAGCCGGTCGAGCCCGAGCGAGTCGACGTCAGGCTCGCGCCCGGTGGCGAGCACGAGCCAGTCGGCCGCGTGCCGCGTGCCGGCCACGGTGAAGCCGACGCTCGACTCACCCGCTTCGACGGCCTCGATCCCGGCGCCGGTGAGGAGCCCGACGCCCTGGGTCTTCAGCGCCCGCTCCAGCGGCCGCACGACGTCGGCGTCCTCGCCGGGCAGCACCTGATCGGCGACCTCGATCAAGGTCACCTCGCTGCCGAGGCGCGCGTAGGCCGAGGCCAGCTCGACCCCGGAGGGCCCGGCGCCGACCACGGCGATCGAGTCGGGGAGTTCGACGAAGGCCCACGCCTCCTCGGTCCCGATCACCCGACCGCCGCGCACGACCCCCGGCAGGTCGCGCGGACGCGAGCCCGTGGCGACGATCGTCGCGCCCGCGTTCACGGTGCGATCGCCGACCTGGACGCCGCCGGGCACGAGGCGGGCCTCGCCGCCGAGGACCTCGACCCCGTGGCGGGAGAGCAGGCCGGCGACGCCGCCGGTCAACCGCTCGACCACCTTGTCACGGCGCGCGGCCACCGCGGCGAAGTCGACGCCGACGTCCTCGCCGCCGGTGAGGATCCCATGCTGGGGCGCCACCCGAGCCTCGTCGAGAAGATCGGCCGCCCGCAGCACCGCCTTCGCCGGGATGCAGGCCTGGTTCAGGCAGCGACCGCCGAGCTGGGCTCGCTCGACCACCGCGGTGCGCATGCCGAGCTGCCTGGCCCGCAGGGCCCCGACGTACCCACCGGGTCCGGCGCCGATGACGACGCAGTCGAAATCGGTGCTCACGGCCGTCCCCGTTCAAGCTCCTCGATCACCCGCAGCAGGAACATCGAGGCCCTGGTCCCGTCGGTGATCCGGTGGTCGAAGGAGCAGGAGACGAGCCCGATCTTGCGGATCGCGATCTCCCCGTCGCGGACCACCGGCCGCTCGGAGATCCGGTGGACGCCGAGGATCGCCGACTCGCCGAGGTTGACCAGCGGCGTGGCGAAGAAGCCGCCGAGCCGGCCCGCGAGGGTGACGGTGAAGGTGCCGCCGCGGAGGTCCTCGGGCGCCACGGTCTCCTCGCGCACACCCTCCGCCAGTCGCGTCACCGCGGCGTCGAGCTCCTCAAGCGAGGAGTGATCGGCGTCGCGCAGGACGGGGACGACGAGGCCTTTCGGCCCCTGCGCGGCAAAGCCGACGTTCAGGTGCGTCAGGTAGACGATGTCCTCGCCGTCGATCGTGGCGTTGAAATCGGGGAACTCGCGCAGCCCGATCGCCGCCGCGCGGACGACGAAGGGCACGTAGGAGAGCTGGCCGCGCTGCGCGGCGAGGTCGGTGAAGTCGCACTCCTCGACGACCGTGACCTTCGGCACCTCCTGGTGGGACCTGGTCAGCCGATCGCCGATCCGCCGCCGCATCCCCCGCAGGGGCTCGCGCCGTCCCTCCAACTCGGATGCCGGCGGGGACGCGGCTGCGGGGTCGTCTCCCCCGCCCTCGGCCGCGGCGCGCACGTCCCGCTCGGTTACCGCGCCGCCGGGGCCGGTGCCGCTGACCGCAGCCAGCTCGACGCCCAGTTGCTTGGCGGCGCGACGGGCACCCGGGGTCGCCTTGACGGCGCCCGCCGGGGCCGCTGCCGGAGTGGGTGCGGCCGGGGCGCTGGGGATCGCCCCGGCCGCGGAGGAGGTTCCACTGCCGGCCACGGACGGGGCCCCGTCCGCAGTCTCGATCGTGATCAGGAGGCCGCCGACCGCCGCCATCTCACCGACCGCGGCGTGCAGCTCGGCGACCGTGCCGTCGACGGGGCAGGAGATCTCCACCGTTGCCTTGTCGGTTTCGACCTCGACCATCGGGTCGTCCTCGGCGACCTGCTGCCCGGGTTCGACCAGCCAGGCGACGACCTCGCCCTCGCGGACGCCCTCCCCGAGGTCGGGGAGCTTGAACTCGTAGGCCATCTTCAGCTCTCCAGGGTTCGGCGGGCCGCCTCGACGACCCGGTTCGCGGACGGGACATAAAGGTGCTCGAGCCGCCAGTAGGGGAAGGCGACGTCATAGCCGGTGACGCGCTCGACCGGCGCCTGCAGGTCGAAGAGGGCGCGTTCGGCGATCAGCGCCGCCACCTCGGCGGCGAAGCCGACGGTCCGCGCGGCCTCCTGGACGATGACCGCCCGGCCGGTCTTCGCGACAGCCTCGATCAGCCCGTCTTCGTCCAGAGGACGCAGCGAGCGGAGGTCGACCACGTGGGCCGAGATGCCCTCGGCGGCCAGAACGTCGGCCGCTTCGGCGGCCACCTTGACCATCGCGCCGTAGGCGATCAGGGTGACGTCGGTGCCCTCGCGCTCGGTCCGCAGCTTGCCCAGCGGGACCACGTGCTCACCCTCGGGGACCTCTTCGCGGGAGTCCCGGTACAGGGCCTTCGGCTCGAGGTAGACGACCGGGTCAGGGTCGCGGATCGCGGCCGCCAGGAGGCCCTTCGCGTCGGCCGGCGTCGAGGGGATCGCGACCTTGATGCCGGCGGTGTGGACGTAGTAGGTCTCCGGCGACTCCTCGTGCAGCTCCGGCGCGTTGACGCCGCCGCCGTAGGGCATGCGGATCGTCAACGGCACGTTCATACGGCCGCCGGAGCGCCAGCGGTAGCGACCGACGTGGGTGATCAGCTGCTCCAGCGAGGGGTAGCTGAAGGCGTCGTACTGCATCTCCACCACCGGTCGCCAGCCGACCATGCTGAGGCCGAGCGCGGTCCCGAGGATCCCGGCCTCGGCGAGCGGCGTGTCGACGCAGCGCTCCGCCCCGAACCGCTCCTGCAGGCCGGCGGTGACCCGGAAGACGCCGCCGGAGCGGCCGACGTCCTCGCCCATCACCATCAGCGCCGGGTCGCGCTCCATCTCTTCGTGGAGGCCGCCGTTGATCGCCTCGACCAGCGTCTTCATCGTGCCCCCAGGACGCCGAGGGCTGCGTCGCGCTGGGCGACGAGGCCGGCCGGCGGGATCTCGTAGGTGGTGTCGAAGACGAGCGCAGGGTCGGGATCGGGGAGCGCCTCGACGTCGCGCATCGCGCGCTTGACCCGTTCGGCGGCCTCCTCGCGCGCGGCGCTCGCGGCCTCGTCGTCGAGTAGGCCGCGACGGCGCATGTAGCCCTCGAGGCGGGCGAGGCAGTCGTCGGCGCGGGCGGCCTCGGCCTCGGCGGGGTCGCGGTAGAGGGAGGTGTCGTCGGCCGTCCCGTGCGGCTCGGTCCGGTAGTGCAGCGCCTCGATGAAGGTCGGCCCGCCGCCTTCGCGCGCGCGGGCGACCGCGGTGCGGGTGGCGTCGTAGACCGCGAGCGCGTCGCGGCCGTCGACGCGAACGCCGGGGATGCCGTATCCGATCGCCTTGTCGGCGAGGGCCTGGGCGCGCGACTGTCTGGCGAAGGGAGTGGAGATCGCCCAGCCGTTGTTGTTGCAGACGAAGACGACCGGGGCGTCCATCACGGCGCCGAAGTTGATCCCCTCGTGGAAGGAGCCCTCCGAGGTTGCACCGTCGCCGAAGAAGACGACCGCACAACCGTCCTCGCCTTTCGCCTTCATCCCCCAGGCGGCGCCGGTCGCGTGCGGGATCTGGCTGCCGATCGGGACCGAGACGCCGCCGAGCCGGTGCTCCTGCGGATTCCACCAGCCGTCCGGATGACCGCGCCACCAGGCGAGGACCGTCGCCGGGTCCATCCCTCGCAGCAGGCCGATGGCCGACTCGCGGTAGGACGGGAAGACCCAGTCGCGACTCGGGTCGAGCGCCAGGTGGGCGCCGGCCTGGATCGCCTCGTGGCCCCAGTAGATCGCGTAGGTGCCGATCCGACCTTGCCGCTGGTAGATCACCGCGCGCTCGTCGAACACCCTCATCAGGACCATGTCGCGGTGCAGGCGACGCAGCTCGTCGTCGCCGAAGTCGGCGATCGCGCCGTCGGGGATCGCCTCATCGTCGCCGATGACGCGGCGCGGCTCTTCTTCGCTTGGAACAACGCTCACGGTTCTCTCGCTTCCCTTCGAGGACGAATCCGTGGTTAAAATAGCAAAATGGTTTCTATTCAGCCTTCACTCTCATTGGAACATGCCGAAGTCAGAGTCCGTCGCGGCCCGCGCTCCGGTCTTCACTTCGTCATCGCAATCCACGACTGGGGCGACGGCACCGCCCTCGGGGGCTGTCGGATGCTGCCTTGCGAGGACCCCGGCGCCGCCCTCCTCGATGCCCTGGCGCTCTCGCGGGCGATGACCTACAAGTGCGCCTCGGTCGCCGTTCCCCATGGCGGCGGCAAGTGCGTGATCGCGGTGCCCCCCGGCAAGCCTCTCGCCGGCGAGGCCCGCGACGCGATCCTCGCCGACGTCGGCGACGCCGTCGAGGAGCTCGGCGGCCGCTTCCGCACCGGCACCGACGCGGGCACGACCGTCGACGACTTCCTGAAGATGTCGGAGCGGACGAAGTACCTGGTCGGCCTCCCGGCCAGCGCCGGCGGCTCGGGTGACTCCTCGGAGCTGACCGCCGACGGGGTGGTCGCCGCGCTCGAGGCCACCGCCGAACATGTCTACGGATCCTCCGAGCTCCGCGACAGGCGGGTGAACCTGCTCGGGATGGGGAAGGTCGGCGCGAAGATCGCCGACAACCTCGCCGGCCGCGGCGCTCACCTCACGGTCGCCGACATCGACCCTGGCAAGCGCGACCTGGCCGAGCGACTCGGCGCCGACTGGTCCAGCCCGGACGAGCTGCTGGAGCTGGAGGGCGACTTCCTCGCGCCGTGCGCCCTCGGCGGGGTGCTCGACGAGGCCACTGCCACGAAACTTCGCTGCGCCGCCGTGGTCGGTGCCGCCAACAACCAGTTGGCGAATCCGTCGATCGGGGAGCTCCTGCAGAAACGGGGGATCGTCTGGGCACCGGACTTCATCGCCAACGCCGGCGGGCTGATCAGCGTCGCCTCCGAGGTCGACGGCTACTCGGAGGCCGAGGCGCGGGAGCGCACCGCCGGGATCGGCATGGCGATCGAGGAGGTCCTGACCCTGGCCGAGCGCGAGGGGATCACCCCTCTGAGCGCCGCGGAACGACGCGTCGAGGCAGTCCTCGCTACTGGTCGAAGTCAAGCACCACCCGCTCGCTGAGCGGGTGGGCTTGGCAGGCGAGGACGTAGCCCGCCTCCACTTCCGAGGGCTCGAGCGCGTACTGGGTGTCCATCCCCACCTCGCCCTCGAGGACGCGCGCGCGGCACGTCCCGCAGACGCCTCCCCGACAGGCGTAGGGGGCATCGGCCCGGGCCAGCAGCACCGCATCGAGGATCGGGGCGCCCTCCTGGGCCACCGGCAGGGTCGATTCGCGGCCGCCGAGCCGGATCCGCACACTGGCCAGGCTGCCCTCGTCCGCGCCCACCGGTGACGGCGTCGCGGCGGAAGCCTCGGCGAAGAAGATCTCCCGGTGCACGTGCGCCGGGTCCACGGCGCGCTCGGCCAGCACCTCGCCCGCGGTCTCGGTCAAGCCCAGTGGGCCACAGAGAAGCCACTCGTCCACTTTCCCGACCGCGACCAACTCGTCGAGGATCGCGCCCAGGCGCTCGCGGTCGAGGCGGCCGGAGAACAGCTCGACCGCCTGCGGCTCGCGTGAGAAGACGTTGATCAGCTCGAAGCGCTCGGGATAGAGGCTCTTCAGATCCTGCAGCTCTTCCAGGAACATCGTCGTCGCGCTGGTCCGGTTGCCGTAGACGAGGACGAACTGCGACTGCGGCTCGGCCGCCAGGACGGTGCTCGCCATCGAGACGATCGGGGTGATGCCGCTCCCGGCTGCGATCGCCGCATAGCGCTTGCGGTTGCCGGAGTCGACCGCAAGCGTGAAGCCGCCGGTCGGGGCGGCGACGGCGAGGCGGTCACCGGGGGCGAGGCTCTCGTTGGCCCAGGTGGAGAAGATGCCGCCGGGCAGCAGCTTGACCGCGATCCGCACCTCGCCGCCGCCGGCCGGAGAGCAGATCGAGTAGGTGCGTCGGGCCCCCTCGCGCTCGAGGATCAGGTGCTGGCCCGGGACGAACTCGAACTCATCCCGGAGCTCGGACGGAATCTCGAAGGAGATCGCGACGCTTTCGGGCGTCAGCTCCTCCACCGCGGCGACTGCCAGCTGGTGGAAGTCCATCAGTGTCTCTTGAAGTGGTCGAATGGCTCCAGGCAGGCCTGGCAGGCGTACTGGGCCTGGCAGGAGGTCGCGCCGAAGCGCGAGATCTCGCGCACGTTCGAGGAGCCGCAGCGGGGACAGGCGACGCCGAGCGTGTCTTCGGTGGTCGCACCGGGCGGCGCGATCCCGTACTCGCGCAGCTTGCGGCGGCCCTCCTCGCTCATCCAGTCGGTCGTCCAGGCGGGCGAGAGCACGGTCCGCACCTCGGCGTCCTCGACCCCGCGCTCGCCGAGCCGGCCGGCGATCTCCGATCGGATCAGGTCCATCGCGGGGCAACCCGAGTAGGTCGGGGTGATGGTGACGACGAGGTGCTCGCCGTCCTCGATCGTGACCTCGCGCAGGATGCCGAGATCCGCGATCGTCAGCACCGGGATCTCCGGATCGGGGATCTCGGCGACGACCGCACGCGCTTCCGCCGCGCTCACCATCGCGCACCCGGATGGGCGCGGTGAAGGCTCTGCATCTCAGCCAGCAGGTAGCCGAAATCCTCGTCGTGGACGCCGCGCCGACCGCCGCCGGGACGCCAGCCCGAATCCTCGGGGACGCCCAGGGCTGCCGCCTCCAGCGTCTGCCCCACCTCCACCTCCCAGCGCTCGCGCAGGCTCGCCGGGTCGACCCCGAGCTCGGCCTCGAGCGAGTCGTGTTCGAGCATCTCGAAGGTGTATGGCCAGAGGTTCTCGATCGCATCGCGGATGCGGGCGCGGCTCTCCTCGGTGCCATCGCCGAGCCGCCGCGTCCAGTTGGCAGCGTGGTCGCAGTGGTAGGAGACCTCCTTCACCGCCTTCGCCGCGGTGCCGGCGATCGCCTCGTCCGGATGGTCGACCAGCGCTTCGTAGCGGGCCAGCTGAAAGGTCGAGAAGAGGAGCTGGCGGGCGATCGTCTGGGCGAAGTCGCCGTTGGGCCGCTCGACGATCAAAAGATTCAGGAACTCCCGACTCTCGCGCATGAAGGCGAGCTCATCTTCGTCGCCGACGCTGGCAAGGAGGGTGCGCGCCTGGCCGAGCAGGTCGAGCGCGACGTTGGTGAGGGCGAGGTCCTCCTCCAGCTCCGGCGCCCGCGAGGACCACCAGCTCAACCGCTGCGAGAGGATGAGGGCGTCGTCACCGAGCCGCAGTGCGTAGGTGGAGTAGTCGGTCACAGATGCTCCGCTCCCTCCGGCACCTCGTAGAACGTCGGGTGCCGGTACGCCTTGTCGGCGGCGGGGGCGAAGAACGGGTCCTTCTCCCCGGGCGAGGAGGCGTGGATCCGGGCCGACTCGATCACCCAGATCGAGATGCCCTCCTGACGGCGGGTGTAGAGGTCGCGGGCGTTGCGCAGGGCCATCTCGGCGTCCGGCGCGTGGAGGCTGCCGACGTGCTGGTGGGAGAGGCCCCGGCGGGCCCGCACGAACACCTCCCAGAGCGGCCAGTCGGCATTCACGCGGCGACGGTCGCTTCCCGCTTGGCGGCGTAGGCCGCCGCCGCCTCCCGGACCCAGGCGCCTTCCTCGTGGGCGCGCCGGCGATGCTCGATGCGCCGGCGGTTGCAGGGCCCGTTGCCCTTGACGACCTCCCAGAACTCGTCCCAGTCGATCGGGCCGAAGCGGTACTCGCCGCTCTCCTCGTCGAGCTGCAGCTCGGGGTCGGGCAGGGTCAGGCCGAGGATCTCCGCCTGCGGCACGCACATGCCGACGAAGCGCCGGCGCAGCTCGTCGTTGGAGAAACGCTTCACCTTCCAGCGCATCGACTGCGCGCTGTGGACCGACTCGTCGTCGGGTGGGCCGAACATCATCAGCGAAGGCCACCACCAGCGGTCGACCGCGTCCTGGGCCATCGCCTGCTGACCCTCGGTGCCGTGGGAGAGGGTGTGGAGGATCTCGAAGCCCTGCCGCTGATGGAAGGACTCCTCCTTGCAGACCCGCACCATCGCCCGCGCGTAAGGACCGTAGGAGCAGCGGGTCAGCGGCACCTGGTTGACGATCGCGGCGCCGTCGACGAGCCACCCGATGGCCCCCATGTCGGCCCAGGTGAGCGTCGGGTAGTTGAAGATCGAGGAGTACTTCTGGCGGCCGTCGATCAGCATCTCGACGAGATCCGCGCGGTCGGCGCCGAGCGTCTCGGCGGCCGAGTAGAGGTAGGCGCCGTGGCCCGCCTCGTCCTGGACCTTCGCCATCAGGATCGCCTTGCGCCGCAGGCTCGGCGCCCGCGTGATCCAGTTGCCCTCCGGCTGCATGCCGATGATCTCCGAGTGGGCATGCTGGGCGATCTGGCGCAAGAGCCCCTCGCGGTAGGCCACCGGCATCCAGTCGCGCGGCTCGATCGTCTGGTCGTCGGCGATCGTCTGCTCGAACGCCTCCAACTGCGCGGGCGACTCGTCGCCGCGGATCGGCCGCACCTCGGCCATGTCTCCGTTCCCGTGCATCAGCCTTCGCCCTCCTCGGCGTGACGCCGCGTCTGCACGACCCCGAAGCGGGGGGAGACGAAGGCCGCGTCGGTGAGCGCCGCATTGCCGGCCGGGTTCAGCGCCGTGCCGTGGAAGTCGGAGTAGGCAGCCGACTGGTTGACGAAGACGCCGCCGGTGAGGTTGCAGGAGAGCGCCACCCCGGCGTCGAGGGCGGCCTCTTCGGCCGCCTCCAGCGTCGCCTCGTCGGTGCTGTAGACGCCCGCGGTGATCGCCCCGTTGGCGCGGACGCCGTCGCGCAGGGCGGCGATCGAGGCGGCAGTCGAGGCGGCCGGGACGAGGAAGGCGATCGGGCCGAAGTGCTCGGTCGAAGCGGCCGGATCCTCTGGTCCTGAGAGTGAAACCAGCGTCGGGGTCCGAACCTCTGCCTCGGGGAACTCCGGGTGCTCGATCTTGCGCGAGGCGAGCACCACCTCGCCGAGGCCTTCTGCCCCGGCGATCCGCCGGGTGATCGACTCGCCGGCGATCGCACCGAGGATCGCCGTGGCGCGGGCGTCGTCGCCGAGAAGGGCCTCGATCGCACCGGCCAGGTCCGCTCCGAACTCCTCGTAGCTCTTGTGGCCCTGATCGGTCTCGATGCCGGTCTCCGGAATCAGGAGGTTCTGGGTCGTCGTGCACATCTGACCGCTGTAGAGGGAGAGGGTGAAGGCGAGGTTGCCGAGCATCCCCTTGTAGTCGTCGGTCGAATCGACGACGACGACGTTGACGCCGGCTTTCTCGGTGAAGACGACCGCCTGCGGGGCTTCGCGCTCGAGCCAGTCGCCGAACTCGCTCGAGCCGGTGTAGTCGATCAGCTTGATCTCAGGCCGGACGGCGAGGTCGGCGGCGATCCGCTGCCCGGGCGCGCCGACGGCGAGGGCGATGAGATCGGGCGAAAACCCGGCCTCGACGAGCACTTCGCGCCCGATCGCGACGGTTATGGCCAGCGGCAGGATGGCGCTGCTCGAAGGCTTCACCAGGACCGGGTTGCCGCAGACGAGGCTGGCGAAAAGCCCCGGATATCCATTCCAGGTCGGGAAGGTGTTGCAGCCGATGACCAGCGCGACGCCGCGCGGCACGATCGTGAACCGCTTCTGCAGCCGCAGGGGCGGTCGTTTGCCCTGCGGCTTCTCCCACTCGGCCTCGGCCGGGACACGGCGCATCTCCGCCACAGCCCAGCCGACCGCCTCGAGCGCCCGGTCCTGGGCGTGGGGGCCGCCTGCCTGGAAGGCCATCGCCGGGGCCTGGCCGGTCGTGTGCATGACCGCTTCGGCGACCTCGGCGGAGCGGGCGTTGACGCGACCAAGGATCTCGAGAACGACCGCCGCGCGGACCTCGACGCCCGCGTCGCGCCACCTTGCCGTCGCCTCCTGCATGGACGCCAGCAGAGCGTCGAAATCGGCCACCGGGTAGGTGATCCCGAGCCGCCGACCGTAGGGGGAGACCTCCTCCCCGCCCCAGCCGACCGTCGCCGTCTGGTCGAGCGGGAACTGCGCGTCCAGGTAGGTCTCGAAGGCTTCCTTGCCGTCTGCGACGGCGTTCTCGCCGTAGGCCTTGGGCGTCTCCGGATAGGGGCTCCAGTAGCCACGCTCGGAGTTGGCCCCGAGAGCTCCCGCCAGCGTTGCGGCGTGCTTCTCGACCCAGTCCTGAGCGGGAACCCGAGTTGTCTCAGCCATTCGTCTCTCCTTGCCCATCTATACGACCGATCGATCGGTAGCATAGCGAAGCACGAGCGCTCCTTGCACTCGGCGCCGTCATGGATAGGATTCAATCATGGCTTTTTCTGATGCAATTCTTCCAGCCCGGCTGCGGGTCCTGCCGCGCGAGGACCTGCACGTCCTCCTGGTCCTCGTCCTGACCCTCGGCACCGGGGCCGTCGACGCGGTCAGCTACTTCTCCCTCGACCACGTCTTCACCGCCAACATGTCGGGCAACATGGCGATCCTGGGGATCGGTGTCGCCACCAACCTCGGCGACGTCACCGGCAACATCTTCGCCTTCGTCGGCTTCGTCGCCGGATCGGTCCTGATCGGTCGGTTCATCAACCGGCACGTGGGCACGTTCATGCGGATAGCGGTCGAGGCGCTGCTCGGGCAGCTGCTGATCTTCGTCCTCCTCACCGTCGTCGTCGCCTTCGTCGACGTCGCGGCGCACGACGGCTGGCGCTACGCGATCTGCCTGATCCTCGCCGCCGGCATGGGGATCCAGACCGGCGTCGCCCGCCACCTCTCGGTCAAAGACGTCAACACCACGGTCGCGACGATGACCCTTCACGACCTCGCCGCCGGCTCGCGCCTGGCCGGGGGCGACTCCGTGCGGTGGCGGCGGCGGGCCGGGGTCGTCCTCGCCCTGTTCTCCGGCGCGGCGATCGCGGTGGGGCTCGACCACATCGTCCGCTGGGGCGGCCTCGGCTTCGCGACCTTGACCGTCGCGTTCGTGCTTCTCGCGATGGCGGCCCTGCTGGCGGCGGAGAGCCGCGAGCCGTCAGGCGTCGAGGACGGCGTCGGCCGTCCGTAGCGCCAGGGCCACCGTGAGCAGGGTCGGATTCCCGGCCGTGTAGCCCGAGAGGACGCCGTTGCCGGCGACGAAGAGCCCCTCCCGATCCCAGACCGCGCCGCGCGGGTCGGCGACCGAGCTCTCCGGGTCGACGCCTAGGCGAACGGTGCCGGAGAGGTGGAAGCTGGCGCCGGCGGGGGCCAGCCGGACGCCCCAGCCGTCCTCGGTGCGGCCGAGGGCCGAGGCGACCGCGTAGTTCTCCCCCACCGCCGCGGCGAGCTCGTCATGGTCTCGTTCGGCGAGCCGGAACACGGCATCGAACGCCGGCATGCCGAACGGGTCGAGCCTCTCCGGGTCGAAGATCAGGCGGTTCTCCGGATCGGGATCCAGGCCCGCGAAGCAGACCACGTCGGCGGTCTCGCCGACGGCCGCCGTGCTGGGGACGCCATCGGGCGTGAGCGGCGATTCGACCACCTGGAGGTGGCGGCGTCGGTCTCGCGCGGCCGGAACCCACACTCCGATCTCCTCCGGCGGTTCACCGCCCGGCCTGAACTCCGGGTGCAGGCCGACGCGCGAGGTGATCATCGGATGGTCCATCAGGTGGCGACCCAGCGCCGCGGGTTGCACGGCCGACGCGTGGAGAAGCTGCGGCGAGCCGATCGCCCCGGCCGCGACGACGACCGCGCCCGCACGGAGTCGGCGCTCCTCGCCGCCGTCCCGGGGCGCGACGATCACGCCGCGCACCTTCGCCCCCTCGAACACGACGCGGCGAACGACGTGGTCGGCGACGAGCTCGACCCGCCCCGCGTTCTCGCCGTCGGCTCGCAGGAGCACGTCGGCTCCCCAATAGCGGAGCGCGCCTTCCCGGGGGTCGGCGGCGACCGGCAACGGCTGCACCGGCCTGCTCGGGTCGATCCCGCGGACCCGCGCGGCGACCGCCGCCATGATCCGATCCTGGCGTGCCCCGGCCCGGATGTCGTCGCGGACCCGGAGGGCCGCCTGGGCGCGGGCGATCAGCGCGGCGCGATCCTGCGCCGGCACGCTGTCCGGCCATTCGAAGGAGTCCGGCACGGGGCAGTGATGCGTCCAGAGGGCGAGACCTCCGCCGAGCGCCTGCACGACCGCGGCGTGCGGCAGGTCCGCCGGGAACTCGGCGGCGCCGCCGTGCGGCCTCGGCAGCTGCGCGATGGCGGTGCCGAAGACGCCGGGCGCGGTGGCGGAGATCAGCTGGTTGCGGAGGTGGCCGGCGGGCTCCGGGCTGAGCTGCGGCCCCACCTCGACGACCGTGACCGCGAGGCCGGCCCGGGCCAGCTCCCCGGCGCAGGCCGCCCCTCCCGCCCCGCTGCCGACGACGACGACGTCGGAGGAAACCGTCAATCCTGCTCCCCGTATGTGATCCCGCCCCGCCCGTTGCCTACCGCCGGCTTCAGCTCCTCGCTGGCGCTGGGGCCGACCAGCTCGACGATGAAGTGACGACTGCGCTCGCTGCCAATGTTTTCCACCGAATGTGCCTCGGACCCGTCCTTGCCCACCTCCCGGTAGGCGACCCAGCCCGATTCCACCTCCTGGATCGCCTCCGATTCGGACTCCCCGAGGCGGCCGAGGATCTTGCTGTCGTCGACGTAGACGAGCACATGGTCGTAGAGGTGGCGATGCACCGGGATGCTCTCGCCGGGCTCGAGGGACATTTCCCAAACCCGGAGCCGCTCGTTCTCGAAGAGGAGCGTGGTTCCGACCTCCGTGCTGATTGCCTCTGTCTCCTTGGCCACCGGCGTCCTCCTCGCAGGGTGTTGAGCGTGAAACTGATCGGATGCGATAAGTTCCGAACTGCATCCTATCAGTCCACATTCAAGGGAGTGAGATGGAGATCGTCAAGACGCACCACATCGGCATTGCGGTCCCGTCGCGCGACGCTGCCCTGGCCGAGGCCGAAGCGCTGGGCTTCGGCCTCGACATGGAGTTCGACGCCGCCGGGCCCGAACTCGAGGCCGGCAACGACCTGCCAGGCGCGAGCATGCTCCTCGCCTTCTGCAGCGGCCCCGCCGGCTCGCTCGAGTTGATCGAGCACCGGTTCGCCGGCGATCCGACCGTGCGCGGCCCCGGCGAGCCCGGCCACGCCAAGGTCGGGCTCGCCGCCAAGGACGGAGGCGCGAAGCTGCTGTCCTACCCGATCGAGGTCGAGCTCGAGCGGCCGGCCCGGGAGATGGAGCTGACTTGGACCAGCCCCGACCCCGCTCGCACCGCCAAGACGCTCGGCCACCTCGGGCTCCACACCGAGGCCGACCCCGACGGCGGCATGCTCGCTCGGCGCGAGGACCTCGTGGTCCGTTTGATTCCGGCAGACACCGACGACCCGAGCGCCCCTCCGCGGCCGAACGACATGGGCCGCGTCCACCTCTGCTTCGAGGTCGTCGACATGGACCAGGCCCACGCGGAGCTGATCGCCGCCGGCATCGACTTCGTCTCGCCTCCGCTCACGCACGCCGAGAGCGGCCTCAGCTGGGTCTACTTCCGCGATCCGGGCGGCGTCGGCGAGATCGAGTTGCTGCACATGCCTGCCTGAACGCCTGCGCGCCCGTCCAGGGCGCCCGCCCAGCCCGGCGCCGCCTTCCAGAGCCGTCCAGGGACCCCGGATCGGTACAGACCGAAGGCGACGGCACCCGCAAGAGCCGATGGAAGTCGTCGCGTTCCTGCTCCGCGGAACGTTCAGCCGGCTCTACCTGAAGCTCGCCGGGCAGCCCGGCCACAACCACCGCATGAAGCGGGTCTCGACCGGAGAACCGGGGACCGATCTCAGAAGTGCCTTCGTCCTCGTAGGCGGGACTGCCCGGGCGGCCTCGGCGGCTGGAGGACCGGTTCCGCGGCGCCTGAAGCTGAAAGGGACCCGGCCGTCTCGGCCACGACCCTGGCAGGCTGTGGCCGTGGCCGAGACGGCCGGGTTCATGGGTGGAGGAAGAGGAACGGGAGCGCCGGGAGTAGGACGGGATCGGGACCGAGGTGCGCCGAGGGAGCGGCGGAGCCGTGTCGACTTCCCGCCTCGCAGGGAAGACGCCGGGAACGTCACCTCGTCTCATGGGTTCTTCCGACGTCACGAACACGTGACCACGGTTTGACCCTCCTATAGGGGGGTCAACTCACTCAGCGCGTTCCGGGACCCCGAAAAAGGGCCTCCGGAGGCCCGGAAGGTGTGACGTCCCCGGCATCTCCGTCAACGACCGCCCCTTCCGGATCCCAGATCCATGAGGACCCCTCACGGAAGTCCGACTTCGCTCCCGACTTCCGTCGCATCTCGGTACTTCGCGCCGAACCTGTGCCGGATCCCCACGAACACCTCCGTCCCGGGCGTCTCGTGGCGGTCACAGCCTGCCCGGGCCGCCACGAGACGCCCGGGACGCAACTCGGACGGCCGCCCCGCCCCCGGATCGCAGGGCCGCGGCCCCCGGAGCTCCCCCACGCCGCCAGCCCCCGTGGAATCAACCTCCCTCCCTACGGGCGCTCGGCCGTTTGCGAGGCGCCGACCGAGGACAGTCCGGCGCCTGCTCCGGGTCGGTCCACGTCGGTGGCGCCGTCGCCCCCTCGACGCCGCCGCGGCAAGCCGATTTCGCGTCCCGCCAGCAGGCCCTGTGGCCGCAACAGCAGGACCAGGACCAGCAATGCGGCGACGAGGATTTCGGCGCTGCCGTTCGGCAGGCCGATCGTCACGCCGCCCACCGCCTGGCTCGATTCCCAGCGGCTCAGGACTTCGGCGACGAGCGATAGCACGAGCGTCCCGACGACCGCTCCGGCAAGGCTTCTCATGCCACCGACGATCAGCATCGCCAGGGTCAGGAAGGTCATCTGGACATAGAAGTTTTCCGGCCCGAACGCGCCGACGTAGTGGGCGTAGAGGGAGCCCCCGGCGCCGACGACCATGGCGCTGAGCGAGAAGGCGATGCGCCGTTCACGCTCGACCCGGACGCCGATCGCGCGGGCGGCCACTTCGTCCTCGCGCGCACTCCGCAGCCGCAGGCCCGACGCCGTCCGCTGGTAGAGATAGGCGACCGCCATCGCGGCGATCGCCCAGCCGAGGACCATGCCGAGACTGGCGTCGAGCGGGACACCGGTCAGCGTCCCGACCCCGCCGGTCACGGCCTTCCAGCCCTGGGCCACGTTCTGGACGATCACCAGCAGCGCGACGGTGGCGATCCCGGCGGCGATCCCGACCAGGCGCATCAGCGGCACCGAGACGATCAGCGCCAGGAGACCGGCGATCGCCGCCGCGATCAGGGTCGCCACCAGGGTGGAGGTATGGAGCGTGCTGATCCAACCCGGCAGTTCGGGCAGGACGATCGCCTTGTTCGTCACCGGGATCGTCAGCAGGGCGGAGACGTAGGCCCCGATCGCGGCGAAGGCGATGTGGCCGAAGGAGAGCACGCCTGAGTTGCCGATGAAGATGTAGAGACCGACCACCATGACCAGGTAGATCAGCGCACCGATCACCGAGTGCTCGACGCTGCCGCCGCCGCCCGCGAAGGCCAGCGCCAGGGCGACGACGAGGAGGCAGAGCGAGGCCAGAGGCCAGACGGCGCGACCGAAGGCCCTCATACGCGGGTCCCGGCGCGGGCCGTCGGGATGATCCCCTCCGGCCTGACGAGAAGGACGAAGATCACGATCGAGAAGAGGATCGCGTCGCGATAGGGCTGCAGGCCGGCGGGCAACACGACCTGCAGGAGGATCGTCAGCAGGCCGAGGACCATGCCCCCGGCCGCGGCTCCGTAGATGCTGCCCAAGCCGCCGATCACCGTCGCCACGAATGCCACCAGCACGGGCTCGAAGCCCATCGTCGGGCTGAGCGTGCCGCTGCGGGCCGTGATCAGGACCGCCGAGACGCCGGCCAGCAGCCCGCTCAGCGCGAAGGTGGCGAGCATGACGCGGTTCACCCTGACGCCAAGGTGGCGGGCCATCCGGAAGTCCTCGGCGGCCGCCCGCAGTTGGATGCCCATCGTCGTCCGCCGCAGGAAGGTGCCCAGGGCGACCATCAACACCACGGCGGTCACGAGGGTGAGGAGATCGATCCTCGGGATCGAGAGGCCGGAGATCACGAGCTCCTTGTTCAGCGAGGCGCCGAAGGTGACCGAATGCGGTTCGGATCCGGCGATCAGCACCAACGCGGCCTGGAGTATCACGCCGACCCCGAAGGACATGATCAGCAACGTGGTCTGGTCGGCGCCCCGCGCCCGGCGGAACACCACCGCCTCGAGGAGGACGGCGAGCACGATGCCGCTGACTACCGTAGCCAGGGCGAGGAGCGGCCAGGGTAGATCGGCGAGGCCGAACAGCACGTAAGCGCTGACCGCGATCATCGCCCCCTGGGCGAAGTTCATGATGCCGGCGACGCCGAAGATCAGCGCGATGCCGAGTGCGAACAGCGCGTACAGGCCACCGAGGCTGAGGCCGGCGACGAGGTCCTGGATCACCGTGGTCATCGCGACCTCCCGCCGACGGCCCCGAAGTAGGCATCGATCAGCTCCTCGTTGACCACCCCGCTGCCTTCGCCCTCGAGCTTGCCGCCGCGGATGACGAGGGTGCGGTCGGCCAGCTCGGCCGCCCGCACGGCGTTCTGCTCGACCAGGACGATCGCCAACTTCGAGGCGCGCAGTTCGGCGATGTGTTCGAACACCTCCTCGACGATTTTCGGCCCGAGGCCCAGCGAGGGCTCGTCCAGCAGCAGGACCCGCGGTCGGCTCATCAGCGCCCGCGCGATCGCCAGCATCTGCTGCTGTCCGCCGGAGAGCAGCCCGGCGTGCCGACCTCGAAACTCGCCGAGGATGGGGAAGCGTTCATAGGCCTCGTCGACGGCCTCCGCCTTCGAGCCGCCGCGGCGGCCGGAACCGCCGAGCAGGAGGTTCTCCTCGACGGTCAGCCCGGTGAAGATCCGCCGCCCCTCGGGCACGAGGGCCAGCCCTCGGCGCACCAGGGACTCAGCCGACGCACCCAGGACCGGCTCGCCCGCCAAGCTGACCGCCCCACCCACGGCGCCGTCGTAGCAGCCGGCGCTGACGGCGAGCAGGGTGCTGGACTTGCCGGCCCCGTTGGGACCGATCAGCGCGACGATCTCGCCCTCCTCGCAGCTGAACGACAGTCCGCGCACGGCCGCCACCGGCCCGTAGCGCACGGTGAGCCCGTCAACTGCCAGCATCGAGGTCCACCTGTCGCGTTCCGAGATATGCCTCGATGACGAGTTCGTCCTGCATCACGTCCTGCGGTCGTCCGTCGGCCAGGATCGTGCCGCCCGAGAGGACGATGGTGTGGTCGCAGACGTTCGCGATCAGCCTCATGTCGTGCTCGACCACCAGCATGCCGCAGCCGGTCGCCTCGCAGAGCCGGCGCAGGGTGGCCGCCATCTCGTCGGTCTCCTCCTCGTCGAGCCCCGCGGCGGGCTCGTCGACGAGCAGGAAGTGCGGTCGCAGTGCGAGGGCCCGGGCGATCGCGATGCGACGCTCCGCCCCGTAAGGAGTGGTGCCTGCCTCGAGCTGGGCGAACTCGCCCAGCTCGAGGAGGTCGACGATCTCCCCGACCTGGGCTCGTGCCACCCGTCGGCCGGCGCCCTTCGCAACCGCCGCCGCTTCGATGTTCTCCCAGACCGACAGGCGGGGGAACAGGCGGACGGCCTGGAAGGTCCGGACGATGCCGCGCCGCGCCCGGCGGTCCGGTGCGTCGGAGGTGACATCCCGTCCGGCGTGGGTCACCGTCCCCGCGAACGGCGAGACGAAGCCGCTGAGAACATTGATCATCGTGCTCTTCCCGCTCCCGTTGGGACCGATCAGTCCCACGATCTGCCCGGCCGCGAGCGACAGGCCGACTCCGTCGAGCGCCCGGAGCTCCCCGAAGCGGACGGCGATGCCGTCCGCTTCGAGTCGCTCACCGGCGGGCATCTGCCCGAGACCCGGATCCATTCAGGCTCCGTCTGCGAGCGTCACCGTCACCTTGGGGGTCACTTTCTGGACGAAGCGCGGCTTGCCGTTGCTGTATTCGAGGATCGTGATCGGACGGTTGAGCGGAATGTGATCTTCCGTCGTGAACGTCGTCGGGCCGATCAGCAGTTCCTTGTTTTCGAACGCGTCCAGAGCTTCGGAGAGCGCCTTGCCTTCGGTCTTGTCACCGTCTTCTTCGAGCGCGATCTGGATACCTTCCGCGATCGAGTAGCCGACCGCGGCCTGGCCCTTCGACGGTGCTTCTCCATAGGCTTTCGTGTAGGCCGCGATCCACTGCTTGACGCGCGGGTCGGACTCGCCCCCGAACGCCGAGAGCGGCGTGGCGACGAAGAGTTCGCTGATGTCGGGCACCGCGCTGACCCAGGCCGTGCCATCGAAGGCATCGCCGGTCACGATCGGCGCATCGATACCCGCCGCGCGAAGCTGCCGCATCAGCGAGGCGCCGCCCGGCGGGTACGAGCAGAGGGCGATGACCGACGGTTCGGCCGCCTTCAGGTGGTTGATCAGGACGGAGAAGTTGCTGTCTTCGTTTTTGAACGTGTCTTTGCCGATGATTTCGCCTTCGAGTTCGGGATAGAACTTTTCGAAGGCGCTGCAGAGGCCCTGGGTGTAGGCGACGGTGTCATCGAGCAGGACGTAGGCCTTGTCCCAGCCTTTTTCCATCGCGAAGGTGGCGAGGACCGCCGACTCCGTGGCGACGGACGGATTGAAGGTGTAGGCCAGGTCGCCGATCGCCTGCACCCCGAATTTCGGTGACGAGGCGCAAAGCGAGATGCTGACCACGCCGGCCTTCTGAGCGACCGTCGCCGCGGGGCTGCCGAAGTCGAAGTCGCATGAGACGAGCAAAATTTCGGCGCCTTCCGAGAGCAGGTCTTCGGCGACCTGACCGGTGTGGCTGATGTTCGACTGCGTATTGCCGGTTATCAACTTGATCTGGCGTCCATCGATGCCGCCGCTTTCGTTGATCTGTTCCATCTTCAGCTTGAACGAGTTCAGGCTGGGTTCGTCGAAGTCCTTGAGCAGGCCGGTTTCCCCGACGGCGGCCCCGACCACGATCGGCGCGGAGCTGTCCTGTTCGGATCCGGCGGAGGTAGCTCCGCTGCTGCTGCTACCGCCGCCGCAGGCTGCGAGCACGACGGAGGCCAGGACGAGGAATCCAGCCACCGCAAAGCAATTCTTGACACGCCTTGAGAGGTCCATATTGCCTTTCTTGACCTGCGCCACGGGGTTGTCGCAACGCCACTCGTTGTCAGATGCCACATCCTAGAACTTGCATGACATCTCTGTCAAATAGCATTCAATCTGACACCGAGGTTCCCTCGGTCGAGCCCGGACATGGACCCGGATTGCGGTCGCAACCCGGAGGAGAAATCGCCGCGAAGCCGCCTCCCGGTCGTTCGGGTCGGCAGTTACCGAGCGCGTCGTCGACCACCTGTCGCGACCCGGGCGGCGGCTGTGCTCAGGCGTTCAGTCGAGCTGGATCTGGTCTTCGAACCAGCGCACGCTGCGCTCGCCGGCACGTGAGATATGGCCGCGCATCGCATTGCGGGCGACCTCGGGTTCGCGGTTGCGGATCGCGTCGGCCACCTCTGTGTGCTCCTCGATGCTGCGCAGCAGGACGCGGCTGTCGTTGCTGAACGCGGCGTAGCCGATGTTCGGTGGCAGGCGGCGGTATACGTCGCGGATCGCCGCCCGCAGCTGGCGGTTTCCGCTCGCCTCCTGGATCACTTCGTGGAACTCCTGGTTGGCCTTGCTCCAGCGCGCGCCCGCCTTCTCCCGCGCGGCTCCTCTCGGCTTCTTGGCGAATGCCTCGATCGCTCTGGCATAGTCGCGCTCGGAGGCCTGCAACCGGTCGAGCTGGTCGTCCCGGGCGTTGTCCGCCGCGAGCGCCGCCGCATAGCCTTCGAGCTCGGCCCGTAGATCGACGAGCTCGCGCATGTCGCGGGGCGACTGTCCGCGCACGCGGGCGCCGCGATTGCGCTGGATTTCCACCGCGCCGCGGGCCTGGAGAATGCGCAGCGCCTCGCGAACGGGAGTGCGGCTGATCCCGTACTCCTCCGCCAGCGTCCCGTGACGCAGCCAGGAACCGACCGGGTACTCGCCAAGGACGATAGAGCGCTGGATTTCGTCGGCGAGACGCTCGCTCGGAGCCGCGTCGTCATCAGACTTCATCGATTTGATCTCCCTGGCCACGCCCGCATCGTATCGGTGGCTTCGGAAGATCGGGTCCTTTGCCCCGCCTATAGGATGCAAATACCTTTAATTGCATCCTATAGACAGGAGAGACGTATGGATCTGCACCTGGAGGGCCGGTCTGCCTTGGTCACCGGCGGCAGCCTCGGCATCGGGCTGGCGATCGCGAAGCGACTGGCCGGCGAGGGCGCGAACGTGATGATCTGCGGGCGCGACGCGGCACGGCTGGAGGCCGCGGTGGCCGAGCTCTCGAGCGTCGGCGACGTCCGCGGCGTCGTTGCCGACGTCCGCAGCCGCACGGACGTCGAGCGCGCCGTCGCGGAGACCGTGGCCGCCTTCGGGACGATCGACGTGCTGGTCAACAACGCCGGCGGGGCCACGAACATGGGCGGCTTCGACCAGATCGACGAAGACGACTGGATCGAGGCATTCGAGCTCAACCTCCTGTCCGCGGTTCGCGCCTGCCGCGCCGCGCTGCCCTACATGGTGGACGCCGGCTGGGGGCGGATCGTCAACGTCGGCTCCGAGTCCGCCCTGCAGCCGGATGCCTTCCTCCCCCACTATGCGACCCAGAAGGCGGCCTTGCTCTCCCTGACCAAGAGCCTGTCGAAAAGCCTCGCCGGCACCGGCGTCCTCGTCAACGCGGTCTCGCCCGCCTTCGTCAAGACGCCGATCCTCGAAGGGCTGTTGGCGGAGGTGGCCGCGCAGGAAGGGGTCGACGTCGAGGAGGCCGAGCGGCGCTTCCTCGAGCGGGAGCGGCCAAACGTGACCGCCGGACGCGCCGGCCGTCCCGACGAGGTGGCGGCGATCGTCGCCGTCCTCTGCTCCGCGGTCGCAGGCTTCGTCAACGGCGCCAACTTCCGCGTCGACTCGGGCTCGGTGGCGACGATCTCCGGGTGAGCCCGGGTCCGGCCCGGGCGAGATCAGCCGAGCTTCGCCAGGAGCCGGTCGACGGTCCGCCAGGTCAGCGCCTCGACCGTCTCCGTCGGGTTGACCCCGCCGCCGCCCGGGAAACAGGAGGCCCCGGCGACCGCCAGGTTGGGCACCTCGTGGGCGAAGCCCCATGGATCGACCACCGACGCCGCGGGATCGGTTCCCATCCGCGTGCCGCCGTAGGCGTGCGTGCTCACCGGCGAGACGCCGATCGGCGAATGCCAGGACTCGCTTGCCCCGGCCTCGAGCATCCAGCGGTCGAGTCGCCCGGCGAGGAATTCGGCCTGCCGGCGCTCGTTGTCGCGCAGGCGGTAGGTGACCCGGACGACGGGGACACCGTACGGATCGCGGACGCTCGGGTCGAGAGTGAGGTCGTGGTCCTCGTAGGTGAGCGCGTCGGGCAGCGCGTAGGCGAATCCGATCGACTCGAAATTCTCCCGCAGCCACTGCTTCCGCGCCGCCCCCCAGCGCGGCACGCTCGGCGGCAGCAGGCGATGGTTGAGCATCGGCCGGATCTCGTGACAGGCCATCATCACGCTGCCGCCGACGAAGCCGAGGCCGGCGTGGTCGAAGTTGTCGCCGTTGAAGTCGTCGACCGCGGTCGCCTGGGCGCCGGTGCCGCTCCAAAGATTCGTCTTCCGGCCCGGGAAGAGCCCGAAGCCCGCCAGGAAGCAGTGGGTGGAGAAGTGCCGGCCGACCTCGCCGCCGTTGTTGGCGAGCCCGTCCGGGAACGCCCTCGATCGCGAAAGCAGCAGCAGGCGACTGTTCTCGTAGGTGTAGGTGGCGAGGATCACCCATCGGGCCGGCTGGAAGACACGCTCTCCTTCGCGCACGTAGTGGACGCCGGACACGGCACCGTCGGCGTCGACCGCGATCTCGGTGACCCGGGCATCGGTGACGAGCCGCAGGTTCCCCGACGCCTCGGCCTCCGGCAGCCCGATCGAGGAGGGGACCGCCTTCGCGTCGGCCCAGCAGCCGTTCCAGGTGCACTGGCCGCAGTACCGACACTCCCTGCCGGAGCCGTCCGGATCGACGGTGCGGATCGAGGCCGGGGTCGGGAAGGGGTGCCAGCCGAGCCGGCCCGCCGCCGCCTCCATGTGGCGGGTCCACCCCGAGCGGCGCAACGGCGGGGCCGCATAGGGACCGGAACTCGAGCCCTCGAACGGGTTCCCGCCAGTCCCGAGATTCCGTAATGGTCCTCCACCAGGTCGTAGTAGGGGGCGAGATCGTCGTATCCGAGCGGCCAATCCGTGATCGTGCTGTCGGCCGGGATCGCCTCGCCGCCGTATCTCGCGGTCGCGGCGCTCCTCGACTCGAAGTTCCAGGGCAGCAGCCGCCAGCTGATGTTGGTCGAGTGGATTTTCGACCCGCCGACGCCATTCATCATCAGCAGGCTCACCGGGTTCGTCCGGCGGGCCACCTCGTCGGGTCTCTGGCGAACGGTCGGAACCTCGCCGTTGACCTTGGCGGCGCCCAGGTGGTTACGCCCGAACTGCTGGATTTCGTCGAAGACGTAGTCCCGACCCGAGAAGCGCCCGCCCGCCTCCAGGCCTACGACCTCGACGCCCTCGCGGGCGAGCAGGGCGGCGGCGAGGCCGCCGGCGGCGCCCATCCCGATCACCACCACCTCGCCCGGCCGGGCCTTCATGCCGACTCGCCCTGCGCGGCGAAGAACGGGTCCTCGTAGGTCGAGGGCAGGCCCTTGCGAGGCGTCGCGTCGAGTTCCTGGTCGGCCGGGTCGACGGTGCGCCGCGGCCCGGGGAAGCGGATCAGATCCCAGCCACAGCCGTCGCGGTTGCCGCCGTAGCGAGGATCGCCCAGGAGCCCCTCGTACAGGTGCTCGTCGAGCAGGTCGACGAAGGCTCGGCCGCTCGGCGCTCCGTCGGGCCCGTCGGGGTCCGAGGACTCGTCGCGGTCGAAGACGGCGAGGACCTCATCCTGGAGCTGCGGCTCGAGCGCCGCGAATCGCGCGCCGCAGCGCTCCTGCGCCAGACGGTCGACCCACGCCAGCCCCCACCTGTAGTCGGCGAGGTGCACGTTCAGTTCGCCGGCGAGCTGGTCTTCCACGTATCGCACGGCACCCAACCCGATCGCGCCCGGATCGCGCTCGTCGGCCGGGAACATCCGCTCGAGCACGGCGGCCAGGGTGGCGCTCTCCGCCGGCGCCAGTGGAGATTTTCCCCGGTTCATCGGCCGATCGCGTAGCCCTCGGCCCGAGGGCTCGCTGCTCCCCGCAGGAGCCGGTCCTCGCCGCGCGCGACGGCGCAGACCCGACCGTAGGCCCAATCGCCTCCCGCGACCACATCGTGGCCGCGATCCCGGAGGTCGGCGACGATGTCCGGCGCCAACCGACCCTCGACCTCGAGGCGACCCGGCACACGCCGGCGAGGATAGAAGGAGCTGGGGGCGTTGAGCGACTGGAACTGCGGCGCGTCGATCGCCTGCTGGAGGCCGAGCCCGAAGGCCTGGACGCCGAGCAGGAAATTCATCGCCCACTGGTCCTGCTGATCGCCTCCCGGCGAGCCGAAGCCGATCCGCGCGCCGCCGTCCTTGAGCGCAAGCGTCGGGGTCAGGGTCGTCCGGGGCCGCTTGCGGGGCGCGAGGGAGTTAGGCAGGCCCGGCTCGAGCCAGAACATCTGCGCCCGCGTGCCGAGCGAGAAGCCCAGCCCAGGGATCGCCGGGGAGCTCTGCAGCCAGCCGCCGCTCGGCGTCGCCGAGACGATGTTTCCGTGCCGGTCGACCACGTCGATGTGGCAGGTGTCGCCGATGGCACCGACGGTCGGCTCGCCGATGCCAAGGCCGGAAGCGGAGCCGGAGGTCGCCTGCGCCAGGCGCGGCTCGCGGCCGTCGGGCCCGCCCGGTCGCAGCTCGGCGCTCGCCCGCTCGCCCACCAGCCGCCGCCGCTCGCTCGCGTACCCGGCCGAGAGAAGCGTCTCCAGCGGCACATCGACGAAGTTCGGGTCGCCGTACCAGGCCTCGCGATCGGCGAAGGCGAGCTTGCCGGTCTCGACCACCGCGTGGATGTACTCGGCCGAGTTGTGCCCCATCTCGGCGAGGTCGAATCCGTCGAGCAGCGCGAGTTGCTGGAGCAGCACCGGCCCCTGGCCCCAGGGGCCGGTCTTGTAGATCTCGTAGCCGCCGAAACTCAGACACACGGGCTCCTCGTAGGAGGCCTGCCAGCTGGCCAGGTCCTCACCCGAGAGGAGACCGGGGTTGTCGCGGCCCGAGCTGTCGCGGACCACCGCGCTCGCGAGGAAGGAGTCGATCGCCGAGGCGACGAACCCCTGGTAGAAGCACGCGCGCGCGGCGTCGATCTGCGCCTCGCGACCGCGGGCCGTCTTGGCTTCGCGGACGATGCGCCGATAGGTGTCGGCGAGCGGTCGGTTCCTGACCAGCGTCCCTTGGCTCGGCGGCCCGTCGCCCAGGTACAGCTCCGCGGAGCTGGGCCAGTGCGCTTCGAAGAGCCCACTCACCCCGGCGAGTATTTCGGCGAGCTGGGCCGAGACCGGCGTGCCGTGGTCGGCGTAGGCGATCGCCATCTCGAAGACCTCCTCGATCTCGCAGGTCCCGTGGTCCCGGAGCAGGGTCATCCAGGCGTCGAAGGCACCCGGGACGCAGGCGCAGAGCAGCCCGGTCCCCGGGATCAGGTCGAGGTCGAGCTCCTGGAAGCGCTCGATCGAGGCGGCGGCAGGGGCGACGCCCTGGCCGCAGATCACCCGTGGCGAGTCTTCCTCGGCGCGCGTGAAGATGATCGGAAGGTCGCCCCCGAGGCCGTTCAGGTGCGGCTCGACCACCTGCAGCGTCAAGCCGCCGGCGACGACGGCGTCGAAGGCGTTGCCGCCCCGCTCGAGTATCCGCATGGCCGCCGTCGAGGCGAGCCAGTGCGTCGAGGAGACCATTCCGAACGTCCCAATCATCTCAGGTCGGGTGGTAAAAGCGGTCATTAGGATGCAATCTAACAGAACTGCATCGCGCTCTCGGAAGCACCTCGCCGGTCCCCGGTCCCGGCCGGTCCAGGCCAGGCCCCCCGGCGACAGGTGGCCGCGCGGGTCGATTCGGCCGCGAGGCGCCGGCCCGCCCGGACATCGGGAGGCCGTGACGCCTCGCCCGCCGGCCGATTTCTGGCGCCGCTAGCTGTCCGCGAGCGGTGCTTCGAGGAAGCTCGCGAGGGCGGCGAGGTAGGTGTCCCGCTCCTCCCAGAACGCCAGGTGCGCGCTCTTCTCGAACACCTGGAGCCGCCCCCGGGGCAGCCGGGCGGCCAACGCTCGCGCACTCTCCGGCCTCGCCTGGTCGTGGCGTCCGCAGGTCACCAGGACCGGCGCCTCGATCGACCCGAGCCGCGAGCGGATGTCCCAGTCGCGCAGCCGATTGTCGATCGAGAAGTCACTCGGCCCGAGCAGGGCGTCGAGCACGTTCATCGCGGTTTCCCGAAACGAGACGGCCACGTCTTCCGGGTATTCGACGAGGCACATGTGCCTCGCGTGGAACGCGCGCACGGCACACCGGTAGTGGGGCGATCGCCGGTCTCCACTCTCCTCGCCCGCGCGGATCGCGGCGGCGTGGGGCGCGGGCAGCGCGTCGGCCAGGGCCCACGAGTCCTTCCTGATCGTGTCGCTCGCCGCGGCGCTCGACGCCACCACCAGGCGCCGCACCTTCGCAGGGTGGTCGAGCGCGAACTGCTGCGCCAGCATCCCGCCCCAGGAATGACCGAAGACATCGACCTTGGTGAGGCCCGTCGCTTCGACCACCGCGGCCATCTCGAGCACGAACCGGTCCATGGTCCAGAGCGAGGCATCGTCGGGACCTTCGGAATCACCGCACCCGAGTTGATCCCAGAACACCACCCGCCGGCCGGGCGTGGCGAGCTCACGCAGAGGTGACAGGTACCGACTGGGACAGCCGGGCCCGCCGTGCACCACGACGAGAGCATCGGGACCCTCGCCGTGGGAGGTGACGGCGACGCGGCCGCCTGGCACCTCGACGTGGAATTTGCTCAGGGCCATGCAGGTCACCCGTACGGATCGGCCCAGCCCGGATGCCACGCCCGCATCAGCGGCTCCCGATCGCACCGGACTGCGGGTGTTCCGGCACCGATGCGACGAGCCGCCGGGTGTAGGGGTGACTCGGCGCGTCGAGGACCGTTGCCGTCGGCCCCTCCTCGACCAGCTCCCCGCGCTGGAGCACGTAGATGCGGTCGGTGATCTGACGCACGACGGCGAGGTCGTGGGTGATGAACAGGTACGCGAGCCCGAGCTCGTCGCGCAGCCGCCGGAGCAGGTTGAGGATCTGCGCCTGCACCGAAACGTCGAGCGCGGAGACGACCTCGTCACAGACGATCAGGCGCGGCCGGCGCGCCAGCGTGCGCGCGATCGCCACGCGCTGACGCTCGCCGCCCGACAACTGCGCCGGCCGCCGGGCGGCGTAGCTCGCCGGCAGGCCGACGTGCTCCAGCAGCTCCCCGGAGCTCTGCGTCATCCCGCCCGGCGCGAGCGCCGCAGCCTCCTTCAACGTGGCGCCGACGGTGCGGGCAGGGTTGAGCGTCGAGTAGGGGTCCTGGAAGACCATCTGCACGACGTCGCGGACGGCGGCCGCATCACGGCGTCGGACGGCCGTGCCGACAAGCTCGACGCCGCCGACGCGCACGCTGCCCGCGGTCGCCTGCTCGAGCTGCACGAGGACGCGGCCGAGGGTCGTCTTGCCCGAGCCCGACTCCCCGACCAGCCCGACGCTCTCCCCGGCGGCGACCTGGACGCTGACGTCGTCGAGCGCGACGACATCGCTGCCGCCGCGCCCGCCGAAGACCTTGCGCACGTGCTCGGCGACGACGAGCGGCTCCCCCTCGAGCGGCGTGGCCAGGGTGGCCTCGCCGCCTTGCTCGCCCCCCTGCGCGGCGGCGAGGCGCGTGCCCAACTCCACCCGCAGCTCGTCCGCGCGGATGCAGCGCGCGAACTGGTCGGCGCCGACCTCGGCCAGCGGCGGCAGCGAGGCGGTGCAGGCACCGATGCGGTAATCGCAGCGCGGCGCAAACGGGCATCCGGGCGGACGGCTCCCAGGGGAGGGAACCGAGCCGGCGATCCCGACCAGCTCCTCGACCCGGCGGTCGCTCGGCGGGTCGGCGAGCAGCAGCCCGAGCGAGTAGGGATGGCGCGGCGCACGGGCGAGCAGCGGCGTCGGTGCCACCTCGACGAGGGAGCCGGCGTACATCACGTAGGCACGGTCGCAGACGGAGAAGGCGACCCGCAGGTCGTGGGTGATCAGGATCAGTCCCATCGAGTGCGCGCTCCTCAGCGACCCCAGCAGCTCGAGGATCTCGCGCTGGATCGTCACGTCGAGCGCCGTCGTCGGCTCGTCGGCGATCAGCAAGCGGGGCTGCTCGGCGATCGCTGCCGCGATGCCGACGCGCTGACGCATCCCACCGGACAACTCGAACGGGTAGCGGTCGGCGACCGCGGGGTCGTCGATCCCCACCTCGCGCAGGCGCTCGCCTGCGATCCGCCGTCGCTCCTTACGGCTCAGCCGGTCCCCGCGGCCGCTCGCGAGTGCCTCGACGATCTGGACGCCGCAACGCTCGAGCGGGTTCAGCATCGTGAAGGGGTCCTGCATCACGAGCGCCATTTCGCGGCCACGCAACCGCCGGAGGTCTGCAGCCGACAGGGTCAGGAGGTCGCGGCCGACGAAATCGGCCTCGCCGCTCGCGGTAACGCCCTCCGGCAGCAGGCCCATGACGGCGCGCGCGGTGAGCGACTTGCCGCTGCCGGACTCGCCGACGATCGCGATCGCCTCGCCGGGCGCAACGGAGAACGACATGTCGGACGCGATCGCGATCGACTCCTGACCGCGCCGCGCGCTCACGCAGAGGTCGCGCACGGTCAGCCCGTCCGCGCTCATCGCGACCTCCGCTTCTGCTCGACGCGCTCGTAGAGCCAGTCACCGACGAAATTGGCGCTGACGGTGACCACGACGAGGGCGACGCCCGGGGCGATCGCCGCCCACGCGTTCTCGAAGATGCCGGCGCGATTCTCCGCCAGCATCCGCCCCCAGTCGGCGGACCCCGGCGGCACGCCGAGGCCGAGGAACGACAGCGAGGAGAGCTCGACGACGCCGTAGGTGAGGCGGAGGAAGAAGCCGGCGACGATCAGCGGCACGATGTTCGGCAACAGGTGCTGGAGCATCACCCGCCGCGGCGGCACGCCCAGCGACCTTGCGGCATCCACGTACGGCAGCCCGCGCCGCTCGACCACGGCGGCCCGCAAGGCACGGAAGCTGTTGGGGATGTTGAAGACGATCAGCACGCAGATCGCCAGCGTGTAGCCGCCGCCGAAGACGCCGACCAGCACGATCGCGACGATCAGCGGCGGCAGCGCGTAGAGCGTGTCCATCGTGCGACCCAGCACCCCGTCGACCCAGCCGCCGCGATAACCGCTCAAGAGGGCGAGGGCGGTGCTGATCGCAAGCACCGCGATCGCCACGATCAGCGGCCCGGTCAAGACGCTGCGCGCGCCGTAGATGACGCGCGAGAGAACATCGCGCCCGAGTGCGTCCGTCCCCAGGAGGTGCGCCGCCGAGGGCGGCTGCAGCCCTTCCAGCGGATTGATCTGGCTCGGGCTGTCGGGGGCGAGCAGCCCCGGCACCACCGCGCAGACGACCACGACCAGGAGCAGCAGGGCGGCGACCGCGACGCTCGGCGGGACCCGCGGCAGCGTCCGCGTGCGCGTGCGCGCGGCCACGGCGTCGGTCGTCGGGTCGGCAGTGGCGCTCATGAGCGCGCCCGCAGTCGCGGGTCGATCGCGAAGTACAGGAGGTCGACGACCAGGTTCACCGCGACGATGAAGACGGTGATCAACAGGGTCACACCCTGGACGGTGGGAATGTCGCGGGCGGAAAGCGCGTCGACGAGCAGCGAGCCCACCCCGTCGAGCCCGAGCGTCACTTCGACGAGGATCGATCCGGCGACGAGCGAGAGCAGCAGCACGCCGACGACCGTGATCACCTGGACGCCGGCGTTGCGCAGCACCGAGCGGATCAGCACGTGGCGCTCGGACAGGCCGCGCGCCCGGGCGAAGGTGACGTGGTCTTCTTCGAGCACCTGCAGCACCCGCGCGCGGGTCAGCTTCATCAGCGAGGCCGTGCCGAAGATCGCGAGCGTCAGGATCGGGATGACCAGGTGGCCCGCCCGGTCGACGAAGCCTTCGCCCGTCCCGGCCGTCGGCAGCCAGCCGAGCTGCACGCCGAGGACGTACAGGAGGATCGTCGCCGTGGCGAAGGTCGGCACGCTCGCGCCGGCGATCGAGAAGCCCCCGATCACACGGTCGAGGATGGCGCCGCGGCGGTAAGCCGCGACGGTCCCGAGCACGGTCCCCAGCAGGGAAGTCAGTAAGAAGCTGATCAACACGATCGGAGCGGTCACCTTCAGCCCGTTCAAGATCGCTTCGCCGACCGGCTCGCGCCGCGTCAATGAGTTGCCCAGGTGCAGCTGCACAACCTGTCCCAGATAGCGGACGTACTGTTCGGGCAGCGGGTCGTCCAGTCCGTAGGACGCCCGGATCGAGGCGAGCTGTTCAGGGGTCGCGAAGCGCCCGCCGATCGTCTGCTCGGCCCCGCCGGGCGCGAGGTGGATCAGCGAGAAGATCAGGACGGAGACGACGAGGACGATCCCCACCGAGGCAAGCAGCCGTCGCCCGACGAAGGCGATGAACGTGCGTCTTGACATTGGCCGGCCTGCGCTCGGAGGGGATCGTCTGGTTTTCGGGTCAGCCCGCGTTCGTCACTTCATACGGCCACGCGCTCATCCACCAGAAGGGGTTGAAGCTTCCCCACTGGAGCCCGGAGTTGAGGCCGAGCGAGAGGTCGGGGTAGACGACAGCCGCGTAAGGCACCGATTTCGCCGCCAGCTTGAGCGCTTCGATGGCGAGTTCGCCGCGTTCGGGGTCCGTCGTCTCGAGCTGCTGGCTTTCGGCGAGCAGCGCATCGAACTGCGCGTTCTTGTACTGCGCGATGTTGACGCCCGAGCCGCTCGGGAGCGCGTTTGCGCTGGAGAGCGCGCCCGCGATCACGTTCCACGGGTCCGGGTTCGTCGCGCCGAAGTTCTCCAGTGAGAGCCCTTCGGTCGTGTGCTTGAAGTAGACGGCGTTGTAGTAGGTGTTGTCGTCCACCTGCTTGATCTGCACTTCGATGCCGATCTTCTTGGCTTCCTGGGCGACCGTCTGCCCGATCAGCGACAGGTTCGGGTCACTCCCGGTGACGAGCAGCGTCGTCTTGAAGCCGCCCGGCACGGTGGAGGCCGCCATTTCTTTTTCCGCCGCCGCGAGGTCGTAGCCGGGGGTCATCTGTTCGATCTGCGTGTAGCCGGCTTCTACCTGTTCCTTCGGCAGGAGGGCTTCCATCACGCTCGGCGGCACGATCGTCGTCGCCGGCGTCGCCGCGCCTTTGAAGATCCCTTCGGCGATGACGCTGCGGTCGACGATCTCGGAGAACGCGCGCCGCACGTGGATGTCGCTCCACGGCGCCTTCGAAAGGTCGAAGTTGAACTTGTAGACGGAGTCGTCGGGGACCCCGCTGACGTTCAGCCCCGAGATCTGTTCGAACGAGTCGAGCTGCGAGAGCGGGATCCCGACGATGCCGTCCTCTTCGCCGGAGCTCAGTGCGAGCAGCCGCGTGGAGTCGTCGCTGATCGTGCGAACGTCGAGCTCGGCGATCGGGGCTTCTTCTCCCCAGTAGCTTTCATTGCGGTCGAGGACGGTTTCCGTCGACGGGATGAAGGACTTGAACTCGTACGGGCCCGTCCCCATGTTGAGCACGCCAGGGCTACCGATGTTGGTTTCGTGCGCTTCGTAGTACTTCTTGCTGACGATGCCGGTGTCCGCCACCGAGTACAGGAACTCCGGGTTGGCTTCGGTCAGCTTGATCGTGATCGTGTCGCCCTTCGCCGTGATGTCCTTCACCCCGGCCCATTGGTCGGCGATCAGCGACTGCGTTTCCGGGCCGCGGTGGAGATCGAGCGAGAACAGGACGTCACCCACCGTCAGCGGGCTGCCGTCCCAGAACTTCACGCCCGAGCGCAGCTTGAACGTGTAGGTAAGGGGGTCGACCTGCTTGAACGTCGTCGCCAGGTCCGGAGTGAACTTGTGCGTCGAACCGTTGTACCGCACCAGTGGCTCCAGTCCCAGCAGCACGACGCCCAACGCCCCTACCGACGCCTTCGTCGTGTCGAGCGCGTCCGCCTGGACCGGCACGACGAGGTTCAACGAGGCGGGGGCGCTCGACGAGCCGGCGGAGGCGGGAGAACTTTCCCCGGTGGTCGCACCGCCGACGGAAGCGGTCGAGCTCCCTCCGGACGATCCGCCACAGGCGGAAAGCGTCGTCGTCGCCAGCAGGGCCGCCCCGGCGAACGCGATAATCGCACCGAACCGGCGCCAGACGTTGGTGGTGAACATCACATCTCTCCTTGATTGGGTAACACCCGGGTCACGACGCATATGTGTGCGGTAAGTCAGTCGGGGACGCTGTCCGTGCCCCAGAACAGGGCCAGCCAGTCGTGGATGAAGTCGGTGGCCATCGAGACGATGTCGAGCTCGCAGTGCTCCGCACCGCCCTCGTCGAGGTTGAACACGCGCAGCTCACGCGAGGCCGCATTCACCGCTCGTTCGTAGGTTCGTTCCGCGGTCCACAGTGGACACTGGCGGTCGTTCTCACCGTGGAAGACCAGCAGCGGGCACTCGACCTGCTCCATGATCCCGCCCTCGAGGGTGAAGTCTTTGATGCGCTCGCCGATCGCCTCGGCGCTGTCGAGCCCGTAGAGCGCGAACTCCTCCGGTGAGAACGTCATTCCCTTGTCGACGCCGAGCTGGTGGATGTCCCAGATCGCACCCCACACGACGCACACCTTCAGCCGCTTCTCGAACGCGGCGCTTCGGGGCGCGTAGTAACCGCCCATGCTTTGCGCCAAGATGCCGATCTTGTCGGCGTCGACGTCGTCACGGCCCTCGAGGTAGTCGACGGCCGCCGTCGCGGCGACCTCGATGTCCGGCCGTGCATAGAGCTTGTGGCGCCGCAGCGCCTCGCCGCTGCCGGGGTGGTCGACGATCAACATCGAGATCCCGCGTTCGGCCAGGCCGTTGCGGTGGCGCAGCCAGCTGACCTCCTTGACGTCGTGCGAGCCGTCGAAGTGCACCATGCACGGCGCCGGCCCGTCGGCGCCCTGGGCGGGAACGAACAACGACGGCAGCACCGTCCCTTCAAACGGGACGTCGACGAACTGGATCCCGGTGCGCCCGAGCTCACAGCCGCGTCGAAAGCGGCGCTGGGCGTCCGCGTAGATCGCCTCGGTCGCGGGCGCGCCGGCGGGAGCGTTGACCTCGGCGACAAAGCCGTAGTTGGCGGCGCGCAGGTACTTACGGGCGGCGCTCGCGCGCAGGCCTTTGCGCGCGTCGTCCTCGGCAAGCCGCTCGACGTGCTCGCCGAGCTCGCGCCAAGGCGTCGCCCAGCGTTGGCGATCAGCCGGATCGTTGTTGCCCATCAGCTCGCGCTTGCCGGCGTGCTCCTTGAGCGGGCCGATGAAGCGATCGATCTCGGTCATCTCGCCGCCCATGCCGAGCGAGTTCATGATCATCGCCGACCACCAGTAGTTGCCTGGAAAGTATTCGAACATAAGCCGTCGCCTTCTTGGTAATTGCTTGTTTGTGTGTGCGTGTCGAGGGTGGGAAATTCGGCTACTGCGCGGACCAGCCGCCGTCGATGACGAGGCTCTGGCCGGTGATGTAGCCGGCGGCATCGGAGACCAGGAAGGCTGCCGCGGGAGCGATGTCGTCGACCTCGCCGATGCGACCGAGGGGCGTGAGAGCGAGCATCGCCTTCTCGAACTCCGGGTCTGCGAAGAAGCCCTCGTTCATCGCCGTGTGGACGTTGCCGGGAGCGATCGCGTTGACGCGCACCCCGTTGGGCGCCTCCTCGATCGCGAGCGCGCGCACCAGGTTCTCGACCCCGCCCTTGACGGCGCAGTAGGCGGTGCCGGTGCCGACGCCCACCCGGCCCGCGAGCGAGCTGAGGAACAGAACCGTGCCGCCGGATTCGCGCAGGTGCCGGATCGCGGCCTGGGTGAGCGCGAACGGCGCGCGCACGTTGCACTCCCACTGACGGTCGAGGGCGCCGAGGCTCTCCTCGAACGGCGCCAGCTCGAAGATCCCGGCGCAGTTGACCAACGCGTCCAGGCGGCCGAAGCCGGCGAGCGCCTGCTCGACAACCTGCGCGGGAGCGCCGTCGACCAGCAGGTCGGCCTCGATCACGACGGGGTCTCTGCCGCTGCCGCGGATCTTCTCCGCCGTGATCGCGAGGCGCTCCGCGTCGCGTCCGACGATCGCCACTTCCGCCCCGGCCGCCGCGAGCACGGCGGCGGTACGCGCGCCGATCCCCGAGCTGGCGCCGGTGACGATCATCGCCTTGCCTGCCAGCGAGATCTCAAGCCCTGACATTTCTTCTCCTCTCGACATCTACGAGTCCTCCCACTCGACGTTCCCGTCGAGTCGCAGGAGCTGTCCGGTGATGCTGCGCGCGCGGCGCGAACATAGGAAGAGGGCGAGGTCGGCGAACTCGTCCATCTCGACGGTGCGCCGCGTGGAGACATAGCGCAGCACCTCCGCGCGGTACTCCTCGACCCCTTTCCCGTGCGCGCGCGCATTGCGCTCGAAGATCTCGGCCAGGCGTCGGTTCTCGATCGGCCCCGGCAGGATCGCGTTGCAGCGCACCCCGAACGGGCCCAGCTCGCGCGCGATCGAGCGCGTCAGGCCCTCGATCGCCGCCTTGCTCGCAACGTAGGAGGAGCGCAGCGGCGGGGCGGTCCAGGTGCTGCCGGAGGAGAAGTTCAGGATCGTGCCGTGGCGCCGCTCCTTCATCGCCGGGACGACCCGTGCGATGCAGCGCACGAAACCGGTCACGTTGACGTTGAAGAGCGCGTTCCAGTCGTTCGCGTCCTGCTCCTCGATCGCCGCCCGGCGGCCGGCGAGCCCGACGCAGTTGACGAGCACGTCGATCCGGCCGACGTGCGCGAGCGCCTCCTCGTGCAGCCGCGCGACGTCCGCATCGGACCCGACGTCGGCGACGCTGGCGCCGATCTCGTCGCCGACCGCGCCCAGCGCGTCGACAAGCGCGGGGTCGGCGTCGCCGACATGGACCCGGTCGCCTTGCGCGGCGAACGCCTCGGCGATCGCCAGGCCGACGCTGCCGGCGCCGCCGGTGACGAGCACGCCCTTAGACCCTTCGTTCATGCAGCCTTGGGCGCCGCGTAGGCGCGCGGTCGAGCGTCGACGCCGAGCAGTTCCCGGGCCTGGGCCGGCGTCGCGACCTCGCGGTTGAGCTCGCCCGCCATCCGGACCGCCCGCTCGACCGCCTCGCCGTTCCCGCGCAGCCTGCGCCCACGCGCGTAGTAGAGGTTGTCCTCCAGGCCGACGCGAACGTGGCCGCCGAGCAGCATCGAGAGCGTCGTCATCGGCAGCTGGAAAGGGCCGATGCCGCAGATCGCGAAGATCGCGCCGGCCGGCAGCTCGCGCACCAGCCCGCAGACGTGCTCGGGCGTCGCGAACGACGAGGTCTGGTAGCCCATCACGAACTGGTGGAGGTACGGCGGCTCGATCAGCCCTGCCTCGAGCAGGTCACGCACCGCCCAGAACTGCCCCGGCTGGTAGACCTCCATCTCGGGCTTGATGCCGTGCTCGCGCATCGTCGCGGCGAGCTGGCGGATCACCCCGTACGTGAACGGCACGCAGCCGTCGTAGACGGTCTCTTCGCGTCCGGAGCCCAGCTCGGCCGGCCGTGCGACGAGCGTGAAGCGCGACATGTCGGGACCCATGTTGAGCGAGGCCAGCTCCGGCAACGCGCCGAGACAGGCGATCCGCTCCTCCATCGTCGTCGTCGGTCCGCCGCCGGTCGTGTTGTTGATGACGATGTCGGGACACGAGGCGCGAACGCGCGCATTGATCTCGGCGTAGACGTCCGGGTCGCCGGTCGCGCGTGCCGGGTCGCCCGGCCGGCGCCCGTGGATGTGGACGACCGAAGCGCCGGCGTCGTAGGCCTCCTTCGCCTGCGCAGCGATCTCCTCGGGCGTCTCCGGCAGCCGCTCGTGCGTCTCCTTCCCCTGCACGCCGCCGTTCACAGCCGCGGTGACGATGAGCGGGCCGAAACCCTGTCGCGCCTGCTCGAGCCAGCGATACGTGTTGTACAGCGTGTCCATCGTCAGATCCCTCTCTTCCCGTCCAAAGTTGTATCACAATGTCATTGTGTCGGCTAAAGAAAGCACAAGCGCCGCCTCGGCCTCTGCCAGGGCCGCCCGGCAGGAGATTGCGTCACAATGATTCACTAGCCGCTTATGCCACCCAAATCCACCGCAACCGACAAGTCGCTTTCCGGAGGACCCGCCCCGCTGACGCCCGTCTCGACCGTCGAGGCGCTGGAACGTGAGCTGCGTCGCCGCATCCTCGACGGCGAGCTGGCGCCGGGGACACACCTGCGCGAGACCGACCTGGCGGACTCCTACCGCGTCGGGCGCTACACGGTGCGCTCCGCCTTCCAGCGGCTCGTGCACAGCGGCATGGCCGTCTACGAGCAGAACCGCGGCGTCTCGGTACTCCAGCCGACGCCCGAGGTCATCCGCGACGTCTACAGCTTCCGTGCGGCAATCGAGGCCGAGTCAGCCCGCCGGATCATCGAGCGCGAACTGTCGCTGGATCGGGTCCATGCCGCCGTCGAGCGCCTGCAGAAGCTGCCGAAGAACGCCTCCCGGGCGACGCTGATCCAGGCCGACCTGGCGGTCCACCAGGCAATCGTCGAAGCGGCCGAAAGCCCTCGCATGCTGACGGCGTTCCTCGACGTGGTCGACCAGGTGATGCTCTTTCTCTCCGCCGCCAGCCTGGAGCGACTCGAGGTCGTGCTCACCCATGCCAAGCACGACCACGGCGAGATCGCGGACGCCCTCGAGAGCGGCGATCAGGAGCGCGCGGTCGCCTTGATCCGCCGCCATCTCTACGGCATGCTCGACGAGCAGTCGGGGGACTGAAACCGGGCGGTGGCGCGGTGCATTTCGACCCCGCGCGTGCCGGGGCGGGTCCGCCAAGCCGCCTTGCAGGCTTGACTCTTTGTGTCACAATCTTGGCCGAGTCGCGCTGGACCTCGCGGCTTGTCCAATACGACACGGAGGCCTGACTTGCGCTTGGCGATCGATACCGGCGGCACGTTCACCGATCTGCTCATCGAGCGCGACGACGGGCGTCTCACCCTCGCCAAGGCGCCCACCACCCCGGCCAACCCGGTCGACGGCGTGCTCGCCGCGATCGCCGCCGGCGCCGAGACCCTCGGCGCGACCGCCGTCGACGTGCTCGCCGCCAGCTCGATGCTGATCCACGGCACGACTCGGGCGCTCAACGCCGTCGTCACGCAGACGACCGCGCGGACGGCGCTGCTGGTGACGGAAGGGCACCCCGACGTCCTGATGTTCCGCGAGGGAGGGCGCGTCGATCCGTTCCAGTTCAACCGCCCCTTTCCCGATCCCTACGTCCCGCGCTCGCTGACGTTCGAGGTGGCGGAGCGGATCGGCGCCGACGGCGGCGTCGTGCGCCCGCTCGACGAGGCGGCGGTGCTCGCGCTGATCGAGCGCCTGGAGGCAGCGCAGGTCGAGGCGGTCGCGGTCTGCCTGCTGTGGTCGGTCGTCAACCCCGCGCACGAGCAGCGCCTCGGCGAACTGCTGGCAGAACGCCTGCCGGACGTCCAGGTCTCGCTCTCGCACCTCGTCAACCCGTCGCTGCGGGAGTTCCGGCGCGCGTCCTCCACCTGCATGGACGCCTCGCTGAAGCCGATCATGACCGACTACCTCGAGCACCTCGACGGCGCGCTGCGCGCCGCCGGCTTCGGTGGGCGCCTGCTGGTCACGACCTCGGATGGCGGCATGGTCGACGCCGAGATCGTCGCCCAGACCCCGCTTCTGGCGCTCAAGTCCGGCCCCTCGATGGCCCCGGTCGCAGGCCGCCACTACGCCGCCGACGCGACGGGCACGACGACCGCGGTCGTCGCCGACGCCGGCGGCACGACCTACGACGTCAGCGTCGTGCGCCGCGGCGTCATCCCGCATACACGCGAGACCTGGATCGGCGGGCGCATCTACGGGCACATGACCGGCTATCCGGCCGTCGACGTCAGCTCGATCGGGGCCGGCGGCGGCAGCGTCGCCTCCGTCGACGCCGAGGGCCTGCTGCGAGTCGGGCCCGAGAGCGTCGGCTCGGTGCCGGGGCCCGCCTGCTACGCGCGCGGCGGGACGAAGCCCGCGCTCGCCGACGCCGCCGTCGTCCTGGGAGTCCTCGACGCGCACCACTTCCTCGGCGGCACGATGGCGCTCGACGTCGACGCCGCCCGGCGCGCACTGGAGCGAGACGTCGCCTCCCCCCTCGGTCTCGGCGTCGAGGACGCGGCCGCCGCCGTGATGGAGCTCGCCACCGAGCACATGGCGCAGGCGATCGGCGACGTCACGATCAAACAGGGCATCGACCCCCGCGAGGCGGTGCTGGTCGCCGGCGGCGGTGCCTCCGGGCTGAACGCGCTGGCGGTCGCGAAGAAGCTCGGCTTCCGCTGTGTCGTGGTACCGGACTCGGCGGCGACGCTGTCGGCGGCCGGCGCGCTGCTGTCGGACCTCGTGTGGACCGCTTCGCGCACTGCCGTGATGGCCTCCGACCGCTTCGATCCGGAGGTCGCCAACGAGGCGCTGGAGCAGCTCGCCTCGCGGTGCCGCACTTTCGCCGCCGCGGCCGACCGGGTCGAGGCGGCGACGATCGACTACTCGATCGAGGCCCGGTACGCCCACCAGGCGTGGGAGATCGAGGTCCCGCTCACGATCGAGCGCTTTGAGACGGAGGAGGACGTGAAAGAAGTAGTGGAGGCTTTCCACACCCAGCACCGCGAGGTGTTCGGGATCGAGGACCGCGACTCGACCGTGGAGATCGTGACCTGGCGGGCACGCGTCTCGCTCGCGGTCAGCGGCCAGATGGGCGCCGTCGACACCCGGCCGGTCACGGCCCCGCCGCGCACCCGCTCGGTCTTCTACCCTGGCTTCGGCCGCCACGAGGCGGCCGTGCGCCTCTCGCAGGAACTGGTCCCGGGCGAGCCGCTCGAGGGGCCGGCGATCGTCGAGGCGCCCGCCACGACCTTCGCGGTCGACCCCGACTGCGCGGCGACCACGACAGCGGAGGGAACTCTGCTGCTGGGCACGCGCGAGTGGGTCGCGGACCACCTCGGCGCCAACACGGCGGCGGCCCGATGAGTGGCGACGAGCGGCGCGGCGACGGCGTGCGCCTGGCGGTGCTAGCGGCGCGCCTCGACGGGATCGCCTCGGCGATGATGAACACCCTCGGGCGCACCGGGCGCTCTGGCGTGATCAACACCGCGCGCGACTACTCGTGCTGCATCCTCACGGCCGCGGGCGAGCTCGTCACGAGCGCGGAGAGCCTGCCGATCCACGTGATGAGCGGGCCGGACATGATGGCCAAACGGCTGGTCGAGCTGTGGCCGGACCTCGCGCGCGGCGATGCCTTCCTGCACAACTCGCCCTACGAGGGCAACTCCCACGCGGCCGACCACTGCATCCTGGTCCCGGTGGTCGACGACGAGGGCGTGCACCGCTTCACCGTCCTCGCGAAGGCGCACCAGGCCGACTGCGGCAACTCGCAGCCGACGACGTATTTCTCGACCGCCCGCGACGTCTACGAAGAGGGCGCGCTGATCTTCCCGATGGTGCAGGTGCAGGCGGGCTACGTCCAGCGCGACGACGTGATCCGCATGTGCAAAGCGCGTATCCGGGTGCCGGAGCAGTGGCACGGCGACTACCTCGCGCTGCTCGGCGCCGTCCGGATCGGCGAGCGCCGCCTGCTCGATCTCGGCACCGAGATCGGCTGGAAGGGAGTGGCGGAGCACGCGCGCGACTGGCTCGACTACAGCGAGCGGCGGATGATGGCCGCGCTCAGATCGCTGCCTGCGGTCGCGGGCGAGACGACCAGCACGCACGATCCGGTGCCGGGCATGGAGGACGGCCTGGAGGTGCGCGTCCGCGTGCGGACCGATCCCGAGCGGGCGCTGCTCGAGGTCGACCTGCGAGAGAACGCGGACTGCCAGCCGTGTGGACTGAACCTGACGGAGGCGACCTCGCGCACGGCGGCGCTCGTGGGCGTGTTCAACGCGCTCAGCGCCGGGGTCCCGCCCAACTCCGGCAGCCTGCGACGCATCTCGGTGCGGCTGCGGGAGAACTGCGTGGTCGGCATCCCCGTCCACCCGACGAGCTGCTCGGTTGCGACGACGAACGTCGCCGACCGCGTCGCGAGCGCCGTCCAGCGACTGCTCGGCGAGTTGATCGAGGGCATCGGCCTGGCCGAGTGCGGGACGGTGATCCCGCCATCGGTCGGAGTCATCTCCGGCCACGACCCACGCGCCGAGGGGAGGCCGTTCGTCGACCAGATCTACCTCGGCTTCACCGCCGGCGCGGGCGCCGCCAACGCGGACGCCTGGCTGACGATCGGGCACAACGGCAACGGCGGGTTCGTCTGCCACGACAGCGTCGAGATGGACGAGCTGCGCTACCCGATCCGCATCGAGACCGAGCGCCTGCTCCCCGATACCGAGGGCGCCGGCCGCTTCCGCGGCTCCCCCAGCGCCTACGTCGAGTACGGCCCCGTCGACACGCAGCTCGAGGTCCACTACTCCAGCGACGGCACGATCAACCGGGCGCTCGGCGCGCGCGGCGGCCTGCCGGGCGCGGCGGCCGACCAGCGGCTGCGCCGCCGCGACGGCTCGGTCGAGCCGCTGCCGCCATGGGGCCCGGTCGTGCTCGAGCCCGGCGAGGTGATCGTCAGCGTGTCAGGCGCCGGAGGGGGCTACGGCGACCCCCTCGAGCGCGACCCCGAGCGCGTCGCCATGGATGTGCGCGAGCGGTGGATCAGCACCCGGCGCGCGCGCGAGGTCTACGGCGTGGCGCTGCGAGAAGACGGGACGGTCGACCAGGCCGAGACCGCCCGGGCGCGGGCGTAGGCAGGCGGCCGATGAGCGGCCCGATGATCATGGAGCACGCCTCGGTGACGGTTACCGACCTGGACCGCTCGCTGCGCTTCTACATCGAGGCGTTCGGCTTTGAGCTGCTGCGCCGCGGCGGGCACACGGCCTACCTCCATCACGGCGACGAGCTGCTCGAGCTGCTCGAGCGCGAGGGCGAGGCCGGCTTCGAGCGCCCGGTCGACAAAGACGGCTGGTGGCGGCTCGTCACGCACCGCCTCGGCATCACGCACCTGGGCTTCCGCGTCGACGACTTCGACTCGACCCTCGCCTCGATCCAGGAGCACGGCGGCGAGCTGGTCGTACCGCCGTTCGAGTACGTGCCGGAGATCGAGGACGAGGGTCCAGCGGAGACGGAGAAGCTGCGTCGCGCGCTGCGACCGCCGGCGGGCGTCGCCTGGCGCCTGGCGGTCATCGCCGACCCCGACGGCACGCTGCTCGAGATCCTCGAGCGTTAGCAACTGCCGTCTTCGCTGTCGAAGGCCTCCCGCTCGCCCGGTAGGCCGGCGGGAGGCCTCCTCCGGCCGTATATTGAAAGATTGTGATACTATATCACACTCTTACAGAGAGGTTGCGATCGGATCGAGGAGCTTCAAGGGATGCAGGGATTGACGCAGGACGCACATCCGCTGACTCTGCAGCACGTGCTCGGGCGGATGCGCGACTTCCATCCGGAAGTCGCGTGCGTGTCGGTGACGGAGGTCGAGCCGGTCCGCACGACGTTCGGCGCTATCGCCGCCCGCGTAGACCGGATGGCGAGCGCCCTGCGGCAGCTCGGCATCTGCCCCGGCGACCGCGTCGCGACGCTTGCCTGGAACACGGTCGAGCATTTCGAGGCCTACCTCGCCGTGCCGTGCATCGGCGCCGTGCTGCACACCCTCAATGCACGGCTGTCCGCCGAGCAGCTCGCGCAGATCGTCGCGGACGCGGAGGACCGCGTGCTGGTCGTCGATCGCTCCCTGCTCGACCTCGCAGGCGAACTTCTATCGCGAGTTTCCAGCGTCGAGCACGTCATCGTGCTGGGCGCCGACGATGACGCGGGTATGTCCGGTGCGCTGGGCGGCGAGATGCTCATCGCCGCCGCCGACGGCGCCCCCGCATACCCGCACCTCGATGATCGCTGGGCGGCAGGGCTCTGCTACACCAGCGGGACCACGGGCATGCCGAAGGGCGTCCTCTATTCCCATCGCGCGCTGGTGTTGCACTCGCTCGCCCTCGGCAACGTCGACACTTTTGCGATCGGGACGCGCGAGCGGGCACTGCCGGTCGTGCCGATGTTTCACGCGAACGCGTGGGGCATCCCCTACGCGGCCGGCATGCTCGGTGCCGAGCTGGTGCTGCCGAATCGCTTCCTCGCCCCCGACGAGCTCGCACGGCTGATCGAGAGCGAGCGGCCGACGCTGGCGGCCGGCGTGCCGACCGTTTGGCACGGGCTTCTCCGTCATGCCGACAAACAGGGTTCCGACCTCTCCAGCCTCAAGCGGATATTCAGCGGGGGTGCGCCGATGCCCCGCCGCCTGATGGAGGCGTTCGAGCAGCGCCATGGCGTGGAGCTCGTACAGACGTGGGGGATGACCGAGACGGCACCGGTCGGCGCTGTCGCCCTTCCGCCCGCCGGCGCGAGCGGCCAGACCGAGCGTGACCTTCGCTGCCGTGCCGGGCGCCTGCTGCCGCTGCTCGACATGCGCATCGTCGGCGACGATGGAACCGCGCTGCCTTGGGATGACATGCACCACGGCGAACTCGAGGTACGCGGACCATGGATCGCCGTCGGCTACTACGGCGGCGATATCGCTCGGATCAACGACCGCGGCTGCATCGCGATCACAGATCGCGCGAAGGATCTCGTGAAGTCGGGCGGGGAGTGGATTTCCTCGGTCGAGCTCGAGGACCACCTGATGAGCCATCCCAAAGTCGCGGAGGCGGCCGTGGTCGCGCGCGACGACGTCCGCTGGGGCGAGCGGCCGGTCGCGCTCATCGTTCCCGAGGCGGATGCCGAGATCGGCTCCCCGACGCTCCTCGACCACCTGCGCGGGCTCGTGCCACGCTGGTGGTTACCCGACGAGCGCGACGTGCATTTCGTCGACGCACTGCCAAGAACGAGCGTCGGCAAGCTCGACAAGCGAGCGATTCGCAGCCGCCTGACCACGGCAGGGTCCGGCGAGCCGCCGTTTACCCGATCGAACTCATGAAGCGCGAAGTCTTCGACCACGACTTCCTCGGTTTGTCGATCCCGGTCGAGTACGGAGGCGGCGACACCTCCGACTTCAGGTTCAAAGTGGTGGAGCGCCGACGAGGTGATGAAGGAGATAATTGGCCGCGACCTCGGGCTCGGCGAAGGGAGAGCACGGTGAAGCAGGCGGTGCTCGTCTCGGTCGCACGCTCGCCCGTCGGAGGCGCGATCGAGGGCCGGTCCAAGACCCAGGAGTGCTGAGCGGCGCACTCATGCCGCAGCGGGGCGCGACCAGGCGTCGACCGCGACCGCGGCAAGGATGATCGCTCCCTGCACGATCTGCTGGTAGATCGGATCCAAGCCCAGAAGAGTGAATCCGTTGTTGATCATCGCGATGAAGAGCACGCCGAGCACGGTGCGCCAGACGGCGCCGGCGCCACCTTGGATGCTCGTGCCGCCGACAACGATGCCGGCGAGCACGGTGAACTCGAGCCCGACGGCCGTTTCCGCCTGCGCGGTCGCGACGCGAGAAGCAAGGATTGCACCGGCAAGCCCGGCCGCAAGGCCGCTCAGCACAAACGTGCTGGCTCGAATGATTTCGACTCGAATGCCCGCGAGCCGCGCCGCCTCGCGATTGCCACCGACAGCGTAGATACCGCGCCCGTAGGTGGTTGCGGCCAGGAGGAAGGCGAGCAGCCCGACGGTCGCCGCCATCACGACGATGGACACTTGAACCCCGAAGATCTCGCCCTGGCCAAGCGTGGCAAAGGAGGGGTCGACGATGGTCACCAGCCCGCCGGCCGTGACCAGGACGGCACCACCGCGGATGAGGAACGTCGTCGACAAAGTCCCGATCAACGGACTGACTCGCCCGGCGGTGGTGATGATCCCGTTTCCCAGGCCGAGCGCCGCCCCCGTCGCGAGCCCGGCGGCGACGCCGAGCCAAGGGTCGGCGGCACCGACCACCTTGGCAGTGACGATACCCGCCAGCGCGACGATCGCTCCGACCGAGAGGTCGAAGCCGCCGGCGACTATCACGAGGGTGCCGGCCGCGGCGACGATCAGCGTCGGGGACTGTTGGCTGAGGATGTTTTCCAGGTTCGACCGCGTCAGGAAGTTGTCGCTGGCCACCGAAAGCGTAACGAAGAGAACGATGAAGCTGGCGACGATTCCGTACTCTCTCAGGACTCCGACGGGGACACGCCGGGCGCCCTGCGGCCACGGTCGCCTGGATCGCGAAGATTTGACCGCGGCGCTCATCCGACGTCTCCTCCGCGCGGTGACGCACCTAACGCGACCCGCATCACGGCGTCTTCGCTGATCGCGCCCTCCTCCAACTCCGCCTCGATTCGACCTTCACGCAGAACGAGCGCACGGTGCGGCAACTCCAAGATCTCCTCGATCTCCGAGGAGGCGAAGAGGACCGCCGCGCCTTCGGCCGCGAGTGAGATCAGCAGTTCGTAGATCGAATGCTTCGCACCGACATCGACGCCGCGCGTAGGCTCGTCGGCGAGCAGCACGGCGGGGCGGTCCAACAGGCAACGCGCGAGGAGGACCTTCTGCTGGTTGCCGCCCGACAGGGTCCCCACCGGGCTCGAGATGCGGCCGCCCGCCAGGCCCAACCTCTCGACCAGCCCTCGCGCCACCGCTCGCTCGGACCTCTTTCTCACCACACCCCATCGGGCAATGCCTGCCAGTTGCCCGAGAACGACGTTCTCCGATGCGGAGCGCTCCATCAGCAGGCCTTGGTCCTTGCGACTCTCAGGCAGCAGGGCGATTCCCGACCGCTTCCCGTCGCGCGGTGAACGGATCCGTCGGGGAGAGCCGTCGACGGCGACCGCGCCGGATGTGACTCCGGCACCGGAGTGGATGGCATGCAGCAGCTCGCTGCGGCCACTTCCGACCAGCCCCGCGAGGCCGACGATTTCCCCCGAGGCGATTCGGAGCGAGACACCGTCGATTCCGGTTCTCGTGCTGATCCGATCGACCTCGAGTGCTGCGCGCTGCTCCCTGGGGCGCGGCGGCCGGGCGGGGAACATCCGCTCCAAGGAGCGTCCCAACATCCCCTCGACCAGTGACGCCTCCGACTCCTCACTCGTCCGCACCGTACGAACGTGGGCGCCGTCTTTGAGGATCGTCACCCTGTCCCCGACGGCCAGCACCTCCTTGAGGAAGTGCGAGATGAAGACCACCGTGGTGCCGGTGGCCGCGAGGCGGCGCACGGTGTCGAGCAGCAGCGCGGTCTCGTCGACCGACAGCGCGGCCGTCGGCTCGTCGAAGACCACCAGATCGGCCTTGCGGGCCAACGCCCGCATGATCTCGACCTTTTGCCGATCGGCGAGCGAGAGGTCCCGCACCAACGCGCGGGACGGAATCTGCAGGCCGACCTGGTCGGCCAGGTCGGCGAAGCGACGGGACATGCCTGCCTTGTCGACGCGGCCAAATCGCCGACGGCTCTCGACTCCCAGGAACACATTGTCGAGGACGGATCGCGCCGGCAGCAGGGCAAGCTCCTGCGCGATGCCCGTGATTCCAGCGACCAAGGCGTCGTGCGGTGAGCGGAAGCTCACCGCCTGCCCCGCGACGCGGATCTGGCCCGCATCCGGTCGCACGGCGCCGACAAGCACCCGTCCGAGCGTCGACTTCCCGGCGCCGTTCTCGCCGACGATCGCGTGCACGGCTCCACGCTCGATCCGCAGGTCGATTTCGCGCAGCGCCTGGACGCCCGCGAACCGTTTGGACACAGAGGTCAACTCCACATGCGTGGAGTTGACCTCTGCCTGCGGCGAGCCCTCGTCCGCGGCAGACGAACTGAGTGGCACGGCGGTGATCATCCTTCGAACTGAGGCGTGAATTCGGCGGCGTTTTCTTTGGTGATGATCCCGTTGTCGGGCGCTTTGGCGGCTACTACGGGATCCACATAGCCGGTGGTCTTGCCGGACCGGATCGCGTCGATCACACCTTTTATCCCGAGTTCCGCCTCGTTGATCGGCACCTGAACGGAATCGCCAAACCACCGGCCCGCTTTCACCGCTTCCACGGCTTGCTTGGTGCCGCCGAAGCCGATGATCTTCACCTGGTCGGCCTCGCCGGCCGCCTTGATCGCACCTTCTGCACCGGCCGCCTCTTGGTCGGCCGCCACGAGCACGTTGATGTCGTCGTGCGCCGAGAGGACGTCCTGCATGGCGGCCAGTCCACCTTCCCGCGTGTACAGCCCTTCCGCTTCGGCGACGACGTGAATGTTCGGCGATGATTCGATGCCTTCCTTGAAGGCCTTGAAGAGTGCTTGGTCGTAGGTCGAGGCCTTGACCCCAAACATGAACGCGACGTTGCAGGGATCGATGCCTTCACATGCGCGCTTGGTCAGCTCCGCACCGTTTTCACCGTGCACTGAGAACGGCCGCCCCGAGTAGACGGCGACACCGGGCACCTGCGTTTCCGTGCTCGTCGGATCGGGACCGATGGGGACGTCGTCGGCCCCGACCGCAATCCCGCTCTTCAGGGCGGATTCGACGGCCGGCACAACCGCTGCTCCGTTGAGAGGTACCAGCAGTATTCCGTCGTACTGCTTCGTTGCCACCAGATCTTCCAGCTGCTGAACCTGTTTCTGTTCGTCGAGCTGCGAGTCGATCACAGTCAGTTCGGCATTTTCCTTCGCCGCGGTTTCCTTTGCGCTCTTGATCTCCGTCTGGAAATAGGCGTTGGCGGTTACGCCGGGCAGGAATGCAAGATGGAGCCTCTTGTCGCTCGAGGCTTCCGTTCCTTCCGCTTCCGTTGCCGCAACAGCTTCCGTTCCTTCGACAGCTTCCGTGCTCCCAGCCGTGCTATCGCCCGCCGAGCTTCCCCCACAGGCCGCAACTGCGACGGCGGACAGCAAGGTGAGCACGA
>ERZ778021.685-NODE-685-length-53210-cov-9.868968_pt1 | contig 53210 bp, 44 predicted proteins | sample MGYA00375751_ERZ778021 | MGnify/ENA primary metagenome ERZ778021 (study PRJEB29350, sample SAMN05389814) | bioreactor metagenome | isolation source: Thiocyanate stock bioreactor | place: South Africa: University of Cape Town | collected 2013-08-29 ... | reverse complement strand
TGAGGGAACTCCTCTGCAATCGTAGTCGGCTTCTACACCCTCTGCCCGCTAACGAACGTGTCATCCCGATGGAGCGCAGCGAATGAGGGAACTCCTCTGCAATCGTAGTCGGCTTCTACACCCTCTGCCCGCTAACGAGCGTGTCCTCTCCAACGAGCGAAGCGAAATGAGGAATCTCACAATCAGCCGTAGTTGGTTCATGTTAAAAATCAAGATGACTTCATTAATTGCAAGATGCAAATATAATTGATTTTTCGGTTAAAAAACAAAAAAGTTCACCGGATTTAATTTCGGCAAACTTTTTTAAATAGTTCGATAAAAGATTATTTTATAAATCTCTTATCGTTGTAATAATCAGGACTTTGTTATTTTACAGTATCCATGTAAGCGATTAAATCAAGACATTTGTTAGAATATCCCCATTCATTATCGTACCAGCTTACTAATTTCACAAAGTTACCGTTAAGCGCTATACCTGCACCTGCATCGAAGATAGAAGTACGAGCATCAGTAGTGAAATCTGTAGAAACAACTGCATCTTCAGTATAACCGAGGATACCTTTCATTTCATTTTCAGAAGCAGATTTCATTGCAGCTTTAATTTCATCATAAGATGCTGATTTTTCTAAACGAACTGTCAAGTCAACAACAGAAACGTCAGCAGTTGGTACACGGAAAGCCATACCTGTAAGTTTACCATTCAAAGAAGGGATAACTTTACCTACAGCTTTTGCAGCACCTGTAGAAGAAGGAATAATATTACCTAAGATAGAGCGACCGCCTCTCCAATCTTTTTTAGAAGGAGCGTCAACTGTTTTCTGAGTATTTGTTGCAGCGTGAACTGTAGTCATAAGACCTTCAACAATACCAAACTTATCATTTATCACTTTTGCGATAGGAGCAAGACAGTTTGTAGTACAAGAAGCATTTGAAACGATGTCCATATCAGCTTTATAAGCATCTAAGTTAACACCGCAAACAAACATAGGAGCATCATTTGAAGGAGCAGAAATAATTACTTTCTTAGCACCACCTGCGATATGAGCTTTTGCTTTGTCGATAGTTGTAAAAACACCTGTAGATTCAACTACGTAATCAGCACCCGCTGCACCCCATTTAATGTTAGCAGGATCCATTTCTGCAAAAAATGCAACTTCTTTACCGTTCACGATTAATTTACCGTCTTTATTTTCAGCAGAACCTTTAAATTGACCATGTACAGTATCGTACTTCAACATATAAATCAAATAGTCAAGATCCAAAAAAGGATCGTTAACTGCAACGATTTCAATATCGTTTCTTTCCTGAGCTGCACGGAAAACTAAACGTCCGATGCGACCAAAACCATTAATACCTACTTTAATCATTTTATTATGTATTTAAAATTGAGTTTACTAAATCGGGTGCAAATTTACTAATTTCTGTTGGGTTGACAAAAAGAAACCTATATTATTTTAAATTTGCTATCTGTGGTTTGCATTAAAAGCACTCAACTCACAAGTCATTAAAAATAATTTAACAAAAAACATGATATATAATTGGGAAGATTGAATTTTCTTTTTAAATTTGCAAACTGAAATATAAAAATTAGAATATTCAGCTAAATCCAATAAACTCAAATAGATGAAAACGACAATCAAAATTCTACTGTACATTGCTATTGTAGTATTAGCTTATCTTTGCTTCATGAGCATTCTTACTCCTATTAAATTTGAAAAAGTAAGAGCAGAGAGAGAAAAACTTGTAATTCAAAATCTAACAAATTTAAGAATTGCAGAAATTGAGCACAAAGATCAAAAGGGTTACTATACTGCAAGCCTTGACTCGTTGATTACCTTTATAAAAGAAGGCAATAAGAAGATGGTGTTGAAGGAAGGTATTTTAACTGATGCTCAACTTCAAGCAGGATTAACAGAAGCAAAAGCTGCTGCGATAGTACGTAAAGGTAATAAACGTGAGATTGCAGAATATAATCTTCAAGATTTCCGTCGTGATACAACAAGGGTATCTTTAATCAGTGCGTTATACAATGATAAATTAACCGTTAAAGATATTGACAATTTGAAATATATCCCTTTTTCAGAAAATGTTGAGTTTGAAGTATCAATTAATAATGAATATGTTAGTTCCAACAACATCCCAATTCCTCTATGTGAAATAAAAGCACCTTACAGAGCGTATTTGATGGATGTTAACCGTCAGGAAACATTAAACTTAATTGATTTACAGGAAAAGTTAGAGAAATATGTCGGCTTGAAGGTAGGATCTGTTACAGAACCTAATAACTTTGCCGGCAATTGGGAATAATACTCTTTTATTAATTCATACACAATGAGTTACAACATTGTTGACAATGAATACTCTTTATCCATCCGGGTTCGCTCGGATGGATTTTCGTTTTTTGTTTACGATAATTCAAAGAAGCTTATTTCATCTGAAAACAAACCAATTCAAGATATTGCAGATATAAATCAAGTAGAACAAATTATTAAGCAACTCACCATATCTTCAATTAATAATGTCGATTTAATAATCGAAAGCGATTTATATACTTTAATTCCTATCAAGCTTTTTGATATTGAGAAACAATTTGAATTATTAAAACTACAACATCCTGATATTACGAAAGAAGATGAAGTATTTCACACCGTTTATAATGTATATAATTGTGTTCTATTATTTGCCTTTAACACTCAGATAATACAATCTTTCCGAAATAAATTCCCATCATTATCTGTTTTACATTCTTTTCATTCTTATTTAGAGAAAGTTCAGCTCAACTATCAAGATAAAATTATTTTAATTTTAAGACCATCAAAATTCGATATTCTTATTTTTAAAAGCAACAAGATACATCTTGCTAATTCATTTTCATATCAAACTGAAGAAGATATTATATACTATATTTTAAGAATGTTTCAATTATTTAGTTTAGATTACGAAAACACAGTGCTCGATATTAAAAAACATTATGGGTTGATTCTAAGTCCGGAATCGATGTTGAAAGATTATATTAAAAACATCAGCATTTCAAATTTATAACAGTAGAGATGAGAATTATCAGCGGAAAGTTTAAGGGTAAAAGAATACAGGAAGATAAGAAAATCACGGCACGACCAACAACTGATTTTGCTAAAGAAGGGTTGTTCAATCTTCTTAACAATAATATAGATTTTGAAGATATCAGTGTGTTGAATTTATTTGCGGGAACAGGCAGTATAGGTTTCGAATTTATCTCAAGAGGATGCAAAGAAGTAATAGCAATTGAAAAGAGCGATAGAGAAATTGCCTATATAAACAAGATTTGCAAGGAGTTACACATCGACAATCACTATACATATAAAACTGATGTTTTTAGATATATCGAATCTTGCCGTATGAAATTCGATGTTATATTCGCAGATCCTCCATATGAATTAAATGGTATTGAATTAATCCCATCAATGATTTTTGAAAGAGATTTATTAGTAAATGATGGTATATTTATTTTGGAACACTCAGGGAAGCAACAATTTGACACTCATCCCAACTTTTCATTTCACAGGAAATATGGCAATGTAAATTTTAGTTTTTTTGAAAAGAAGTGATTTGTGAAATTATCTTGATCTTTAATCGCATTTATTCTAATATTATTTTTCTTTTCATATAGAAATTTACGTATCTATTTTGAAAAACTCGTTCATACATCTGGTATTCAGATTGTATTGTATGATTATTCTGATAGTGGAAAATCAACACTAAATGAAAACATTTTAAAAAAGGAAAAACTGAAATCGTTATGGCGCCTTTAAGAAAAAATAAAAATAAAATCTTTTGCAATTTAAAAATATTTCATACATTTGTATCCGAATGAATACACATATAAACTAAATGTACATACTTGAAAAAACTGTCGAATTTGACAAATGGCTAAGAAAACTAAAAGATTTAAGAGCTAAAGCCAAAATACTGTTTAGGCTTCAAAAGATCGAAGATGACGAACATTTTGGAGAGTGTGAACCGGTTGGCAATGGAATTCGGGAACTAAAAATTAATTTTGCCAAGGGTTATAGAGTTTATTTTAAGGAGGCAGATGGGAAGATTATTCTCCTTCTCATTGGAGGAGACAAATCAACTCAGCAAAAAGATATTGAAAAAGCAAAAGAGATATTGAACAGAATAAAAAAATAGTAAAATGGAAACTTCAAGATTTAATATATCAGATTACTTAGATGATAATGAGATGATTGCAGAATATCTTAATACTGTATTATCAGAAGGAGATGATTCAGATGTGATTTCGGCAATTGGACATATTGCAAAATCAATTGGAATGACAAAAATTGCACAGGAGACAGGATTAAGCAGACCAAGTTTATATAAAGCATTATCAGAGGGATCAAAACCACAATTTGATACAATAATGAAAGTATTAAGAGCTATTGGTAGCCAAATACAAATCAATCCAATAACTACTTAATAAAAAATATATATAACACGATGGACAGCGTAATAGTGAATGTCATGATAAGATATAAATAGCCATTCAACCATCATTGAATAAACTCCTACACCAGCACTAACTACCAATAAAAACCTCTCACACCACAGCCTCCTCACTTTGTCGGGGTGACAAGACTCGAACCTGCGACCTCTACGTCCCGAACGTAGCGCGCTACCGACTGCGCCACACCCCGATAAGATTTTTAAGAGACGCAAAAGTACAAAGATTTTTAGAAATTCGAATAATTTCATGTAAATTTGCACAAAATTAAAAATTCATATGTATTTATCAGCAATTAAAAATTTTATTACAAAAAATAAATATCCTGAGTTTCAGCTAAAAGCGGTGTTTTTTGATATGGATGGTGTTCTGCTCGACTCAATGGATTTTCATTCTATAGCATGGGTTAAGACAATGAATGGTTTAAATATTCCTTTCACAATGGAGGAAGCATACATGAACGAGGGACGAGTTGGACACGACACAATCAATAATGCTTATCTCAGAACTTTTGGAAGGGTAGCAACTTTAGATGAACAGGAAAATATTTATCAGATAAAAACAAATCATCTTGAAGATTTAGGAGAGATACATGCAATGCCTTATTCAAATGATTTACTCAATAAAGTTAAAAAACAAGGATTAGAGATTTATTTGGTTACCGGTTCGGGGCAGCTTACTCTCTTGGAAAGTTTAGAGGATTATTTTCCAAATACTTTTGTTAAAGAGAAAATGGTGACTGCTTTTGATGTGAAAAACGGAAAACCTTCTCCTGAACCGTACTTGAAAGCTTTAGCAAAATCGGGATTAAATCCTTGGGAAGTTGTAGTTATAGAAAATGCTCCGCTTGGGGTTGAATCGTCAACTTCCGCAGGTTTATTTACAATAGGTATTAATTCAGGACCACTTGATCCGGATTTGCTTTATACAAGTGGGGCTGATATAGTTTTTCCGGGCGGAATGAAAGAGTTATACAAAAATTGGGATGATTTCTATCAAGTAAATCTTGCTCCCATAAACGCTTAACAGAATGCAAATAATAAAATATCCAAATAGAGATGTATGGCAACAAATACTGTCGCGACCAATAATGGACAGTTCGAGTTTGTTTGATACAGTAAGGAAAGTTATAGATGATATTCGACTCAATGGTGATGATGCTGTCAGACAATACACTAAAAAATTTGATGGTGTCGAATTAAGTTCTTTTGAAGTTACTCAATCTGAAATTGACGAAGCTGAAAAGATAGTTTCAGCACAACTCAAACAGGCAATCGAGATAGCAAAAAACAATATTCATAAATTTCATTCGGCACAGATGCCTGAATTGAAGAAGATTCAGACTACATCTGGTGTGTTTTGCTGGCAGAAAGCAGTTGGTATTGAGAAGGTTGGCTTGTATATACCCGGAGGTACTGCTCCTTTATTTTCAACGGTTTTGATGCTGGCTATTCCTGCACAAATTGCCGGTTGTAAAGAAATATTATTATGCTCTCCACCCGACAAAAATGGTAATATACATCCTGCGGTTTTATATGCAGCAAAAATATCAGGTGTACACAAAATCTTAAAAATCGGTGGTACACAGGCAATTGCAGCTATGGCTTATGGTACTGAGTCTGTTCCTAAGGTGTATAAGATTTTTGGTCCGGGAAATCAATATGTTACCGCTGCTAAACAATTGGTATCACTGAAAGATGTGGCAATCGATATGCCTGCCGGTCCGTCTGAAGTGGAAGTACTTGCCGACGAAACCGCCAATCCTGCCTTCGTTGCAGCAGATTTATTATCACAAGCTGAACATGGAGTCGACAGTCAATCGATATTAATTACAACGAGTGAGACTCTTATCGAGCAAGTGAAAGTTGAAATTGATAAACAACTTGAGCAACTTCCTCGTAAAGATTTAGCAAAGAAAGCGTTGGATAACAGCAAATTAATATTAGTCGAGACAATGGCAGAAGCTGTTGAAATGACTAATGAGTATGCACCGGAGCACTTGATAATATCAACAGAGTCTTATACAGATATCGCAAACAGTATTGTTAATGCAGGTTCGGTTTTTCTTGGTAATTATACGCCCGAAAGTGCAGGAGATTATGCTTCAGGTACAAATCATACGCTACCTACAAATGGCTATGCAAAAGCATATAGCGGAGTGAATTTGGATAGCTTTATGAGGAAAATTACATTTCAAGAAATAACAAAAGAAGGTTTGACAAATTTAAGTAATGCTATAATACTGATGGCGGAAAATGAGGAACTGCAAGCTCATAGTAATGCGGTGAAAGTGAGGATTGGTGATTAGTGATTGGTGATTGGTGATTGGTGATTGGTGATTGGTGATTGGTGATTAGTGAATAGTTAAGAATTAAGAGTGAATATGAATATATTTGATTTAGTTAGGAAAAATATTGCAAGTTTGCAGCCGTATTCTTGTGCAAGGGACGAGTTTAAGGGTGAGGCATCTGTTTACTTGGATGCGAATGAAAATCCTTATAATGCGCCATATAACAGATATCCCGATCCTCTACAATGGGAGGTAAAAAATGCAATATCTAAAGTAAAAGGCGTTAATGCTGAAAATATCTTTTTGGGTAATGGCAGTGATGAACCTATTGATTTGCTTTACAGAGTGTTTTGTGAACCAAGAGTCGATAATGTAGTGGCGATAGAGCCTACTTACGGCATGTATAAAGTCAGCGCAAATATCAACGATATTGAATATCGCAAGGTTTTATTACATGATGATTTTAATTTCTCTGCTGATGAGATGCTTGCTGCTTCAGACGAAAATACTAAAATCATGTGGCTATGTTCTCCCAACAATCCTACAGGTAACCGCTTAGATAGAAACGAGGTAATCAAACTTATCACTACTTTTAAAGGGATTGTGGTTCTCGACGAGGCATATATTGATTTCTCATCTGAAGAAAGTTTGACTAAAAACATGGCTGAATTTCCTAATTTAGTAATATTGCAAACTTTTTCGAAAGCATGGGGAAGTGCTGCCATAAGACTTGGGATGGCGTTTGCCTCAACTGATATAATACTTCTACTCAATAAGATAAAATATCCTTACAACGTAAACATACTTACTCAAAAACAGGCTTTAGCTGCTTTGCACAATAAAAATCAAGTTGACGAATGGATAAAGACTCTATTATCTGAAAGGGTTTATTTAATTGATAAATTAAGAGAACTGAAGATTATCAAACATATCTATCCTACAGATGCAAACTTTGTCTTAGTAAGAGTAGAAGATGCTAATGCCTTATACCAATATCTTGTAAGTCAGAGTATTATTGTAAGAAATCGCAACTCAGTCTCTTTATGCTATGGCTGTATCAGAATCACTGTCGGAACAAGGGAGGAAAACGACACTCTGATAGAACATTTGAAACAGTTTTGAAGTCGGATGGCTTATATATCTAATTTCAATCCTGCATAAAAAGATCTTGGCAAAGAAGGACCGTACATATAACCTGCATCACGATCTTTACCGGTATCAAAGTCTTTCTGAAAACTATTGAAGATATTTTGGGCGCCACAGTTCAGTTGCAATACTGTACTCTGTCCAAGATAAAAGTTATACGATGCTTTCAGCCCAAGATCGAAGAAATGTGGTGTGCGCACTTCCTTATCTAATTCAGGATTTGTTCCGTAATGCTGAACAAGCATACTGCCCGTATAAATCCTCGACATAGCCAATGTAAAATGTTTGTTGAAAGTGTAATTTGCAGTCATATAGCCATATATATTAGGGGAACGGAACATTTCACGCTGTGGGTCAATAGTGGAACTCTCACTCCAACTTTCGGGTGCCGTATATAAACTCTCTTGAAAAGTAAATCCAAATTGGAGCGTAAATCTTCTTGTAGGCACAACCTTTCCTTCAAGATTGATACCCTTGACAATAGCACCGGCACCGTTTTTTCTCATCAGTAAAGAATTGCCTGTAACATCAGCACCAGCCTCTTCCAGAAAGAAAACTCCATCGATATGAGTATAAAAACCCTCTATCAGAAAATTAGTCTGTGCTTTACCAATTTGATTGTAGAAATCTGCTGAAACACTATAACTTCTTGAGCGTTCAGGCTTTAAATCAGGACTAAGCACTATTATCTGCATTACACCACCGGCAGCAGTAATATGTAAATCCTCATCAAATGCTTGCGGCGCACGGAAACCTTCGGCATAACTTGCACGCAGACTAACCCACTCGGCAGGATTGTATCTCACATTCAATCTCGGACTGAAGATAGGATTTTTAATTAAATTGTGTTTATCAAAACGAACACCCATCAGCAAACTAAGCTTATTGTTTTTCCATTCATTTTGCAAAAACAAACTATTAATATTCATTTCCTGATTTATTTGTCGTACATATGCCAATTGTTCGTCGACTAACTTATTGTAATTAAACTCAGCACCCATAGTAATGTCAGAAGGCATAAACAGAAGTTTTTCGAATGAATATGCATATTGGGCACCGGCTACAAAAGATAAATCATCTGTAAAGCCATAAGCATTAGGATCTTGACCTACACCATAATAACTTGTTCTATTTATATGCTGTGCTGATGAAAACACATTTAATCTATGTTTATAATCCGGCGTGAAATAATCCCATTTAATACCACCTGTGTTTATATTATGATCGGTTTGTTCAGTTACGTCAGCCTGATGAGCAGGTAGTTTAAGATTATTACCACCTCTTCGAAATTCATTCAGATTGTGATATTCAAAAGTCAGCTTACTTTGCTTGCTTGTTTTGAAATACGATTTTAATCCTATATTCTTCGCATTAATCAAACCTATTTCAGAAAAACCGTCACCATTAGCATCCCAAGAGTCGCGCTGGCGTGATGATCCGTAAATACTTACACCATAACGGTAATCGTCAGACACAAGAGCTGCATTAACATTGGTGCTGATATCTGCTGATGACCCACCAATCAACATTGTGGTATTGCTGGCAGTCAGACTGTTACCCAATGGTTCTTTAGTAATTATATTGATAGTGCCGGCAACAGCATTTGAACCAAACAAAGCAGAACCGCCACCACGAACCACCTCCACTCTATCAATCATATTCACCGGAATTTGCTCAATACCATAAACACCTGCAAGAGCACTAAATATCGGTCGACTATCAATTAATATTTGCGAGTAAGGTCCTTCTAAACCATTAATTCTAACTTGCTGAAATCCACAATTCTGACAATTATTCTCAACACGCAAACCGGGTTGAAAATTAAGTCCCTGAGCCAAACACACAGAATTGGTGTTTTCAAAAAGCTTTGTAGTTACCACATTTACTACATTTGCCGTTTCTCTGCGTTTAGTTTCATTTCTATTTGCCGAAACAACAATATTATCGAGCATTACAGCATCTTCCTCAATTTCAAAACTTAAATCAGCCGATTTATTTCTTTTCAAATCTACACTTTGTTCCACTGTTTTATATCCTACTCCTGAAACAACAACTGTCATCTCTTCAGCAGGTAGGTTTCTCAACGCAAAATGTCCGGAAGCATCCACAGCAGTACCGATAGTTGTACCCTTCACTCTAACTGAAAGAAAACCAACATGTTCACGAGTGTTTTTATCGATTGTATGTCCGGTTACACTTGCTCCGGCTTTGATGCTACGTGATGGAGAATGTTCAGCATTATCGTTTGAATAAACTTGTAATGGAGTGGCAGAAAGAATAATAGAAAGCAAAAAAGAAAGAATAATCATATTGTTTTGTTTTTAACAAAAAATGTTATGAGTGCAATGGTTTATGTGTAAGTTTTCTAAACCGGTGCAAAAGTAACTATAGAAAAAAGAATAAGCAAATAAAAAGCATCCCTATTTTTAGGGATTTTCACTAAATTTTATTTATCATTCCTCTCAAAAATGCTTCTATATCCATACGTTTTTTTCCCGGAGCTTGAATTTCAAGAAGGTGTATAAAACCATTATTTGCAGCAATCTTAATATATTTCTTACCATCAGAAAGGACAGAGCCATAGAGCAGAGAATGATTTGTTAGTTCTTTATTGGTTTTAAATACTTTTAACACAATTGGCTCTGCAATAAATGGTAACTGCAACTCAGTCCATGCCGTAGGATAAGGAGATAAGCCTCTGACATGATTATGAATCTCTTCAACAGTTTTTGAAAAATCAATTTTGCAGTTATCTTTAAAAAGTTTTGGAGCAGATTTCAAGTCACCATTTTTGGGTATAAATTGAGATTGGTCGACAGTCTGTGCATTACCTTGAATAATTAAGTCAACTGTCTTTTTTACCATTTGCGCACCCATTACCATGAGTTTATCGTGAACAGTACCAGCATCATCATCTTCCTCAATATCAATCTTTTCCTGCAAGATAATTTTGCCTGTATCTATTTCATGAGTCAGAAAAAAAGTCGTAGCTCCTGTTTCCTTTTCCCCATTTATAACAGCCCAATTAATAGGAGCCGCACCTCTATATTGAGGTAATAGTGATGCATGAAGATTAAAAGTACCATATGCAGGCATATCCCAAACTATTTCAGGCAACATACGAAAAGCAACCACAATTTGCAAATCAGCTTTCAGATTGCGCAGTTGTTCGATAAAAGTCTCATCTTTAAGCTTTTCCGGTTGCAATAAATTAAGATTTTTCTCTAAAGCATATTTTTTAACAGCAGAATATTGAATTTTATGACCACGACCGGCAGGTTTATCCGGCATCGTAATAACACCAACAACATTATAATTATTCTCAACAAGAATTTTCAAACTTTCCACCGCAAAATCGGGTGTTCCCATAAACACAATACGCATATTATCAAATTTTTCGAAAGATTATCTTATTTCCAATTAATATATCTTGAGCGACTTCCCATTCGTCCGAAAGTAAGTATATAAGCAACAATTAAAGGCAATATTATATCAAAAATCAGAATCGAGAAGAAATACTTTCTACCACCAAAATAAACTGATGATTTGTTAATGATTATCAATTGCATAACATATCTCAGAATAAATATTGATGATGTAATGCCCAACAGCAACCAATTGAAAGATATAATTGAGCTAACCAATAAAAAAATAAAAGAAGCATAAAAAGCAAATCGACTGATAGGTTCTACCACCAACCTATTTTTACTTTTAGCAGAATAACTTGAAGAAACAGAGAGATGACGTTCCTTTTGATATCGCCATGCTCTATAACTGTGATTAGGTTTCGACCATGTAATACTGATATTAGATGTTTCAATACGAGTATTTTGTTTATTTGCAGATTTATTGACTATTAAATCATCATCGCCAGATTTAAGATTTAAAGTCGATGCAAATCCATTTTGTTCGTAAAAAACATCCTTCTTATATGCCATATTTCTGCCTACGCCCATATAAGGCTTACCGGCTTTTGCAAAACCCAAATATTGTAATGCAATAAATAAAGTATCGTAAGTAATCAATCTGTTTAAGAAACTTTTTTCTTCGAAATATGCGCCGTAACCAAGAACAAACTCTGTATTCTCCATAAAGTTACGAGCTATGGAAGTTATCCAATGCTTACTTTCGGGAACACAGTCGGCATCAGTAAAAATCAACCAATCATATTTAGCAGCCTTAATACCTAAAGTCAGCGCAAGTTTCTTAGTACTTAGATTTTTCGCACCATCCGGAACAAAAGTAGAACGTAGATGAGGATAAATCTTTTTCAAATCACTTAACAAAAGCTCTGTATCCTCATCATTTCCATCATTAACTACAATAACCTCATATTCAGGATATTCTTGAGTTAAAACATCAGGAAGAAATTTACGTAGATTTTCATACTCATCTCTGGCACTAATTATTACAGAGACAGGCTTTTTCTGTATTTGGAATTCAATTTTTCCTTTTTTTTCTTTTTTGTTATTTCTACATACAACATTGATATATCGTAGATAATAATATAGCTGATAGACAAATATCAGAAAAAACGCAAGAAAAATAGAGACATCCAAATAACTGAATACGTAAGTGTATATTGAAAACATAAATTTTAAACTGTCATTATTTCCTTTTCCTTGGCAGCAAGCATATCTTCCACTTTTTTCACATATTTATCATGAATTTTCTGTGCATCTGCTTCAGCATCTTTCTCTACATCTTCGGGTAAGCCGTCTTTAATCATTTTTTTCAGCTTATCAATAGCATCACGTCGAGCATTTCTGATAGATATTTTCGCATCTTCCCCTTCCTGACGGGATTGTTTAGCCAACTGCCTGCGTCTTTCTTCCGTTAATGGAGGAATAACCAATCTGATTACCTCGCCATTATTCATTGGAGTTATTCCCACATTTGAATTCAGAATAGCCCTTTCAATCACGGCTAACATATTTTTCTCCCAAGGCTGTACTGAAATAGTTTTAGCATCAGGAGTTGTTACGGTTGAAACATTAGTCAGAGGGACTACAGAGCCATAATACTCCACTTTCACACCATCTAAAATACGTGTATTAGCTTTTCCTGCACGAATGTGAGCCAAAGCCTCATCGAGAAACATCAAAGCTGCTTCCATGTTTTCTTCAGCTTGATTAAGAATTGGTTGAATGTCTAACATAATATTTAATTTTAATTTTTAATCTTTTGAATTTAATATCAACAACGTTATGAAATTTTACACTTATGCTTTTACAAGCGTACCTATTTTTTCGCCAAGCATAACCTTTTTCAAATTACCCGGAGTATCCATATCGAACACATAAATAGGCATCTTGTTTTCCTTACACATTGTTGTGGCAGTCAAGTCCATAACTTTAAGATTACGATTATAAATCTCATCATAAGTTATTTCATCGAATTTTGTGGCATTAGGATCTTTTTCAGGATCGGCAGTATATACACCATCCACACGAGTACCTTTAAGCATAACGTCTGCTTCTATTTCGATAGCACGCAGCGCAGAACCTGTATCAGTAGTAAAAAACGGATTACCGGTGCCACCTGAAAGTATTACCACCTCGCCTTTCTCCAATGCATCAACAGCCTTTTGTTTACTATAAAACTCACCTACCGGCTCCATCCTTATAGCAGTAAGAACTCTCGATTTCACACCTGCCGCCTGTAGAGCGGAATTTAGTGCCAATCCATTTATGACAGTAGCCAGCATGCCCATTTGGTCACCCTGAACTCTGTCGAATCCCTTAGAAGTACCGCTCAATCCCCTGAAGATATTGCCGCCGCCGATAACAATACCGATTTGCACTCCTAATCTAACAATTTCAGCAATCTGAGAGGCATAGTCCGACAACCTATTTTCGTCAATGCCATATTGCTTTTCACCCATCAGCGATTCGCCGCTGAGTTTCAGTAAGATTCTTTTAAAAACCATGTTTTATAAATTTTGAACAAAAATAGTTATTTAAAGTAAAATAAACAAACTGATTTTTTAGTAAAAAATATTTTGCAGAGAAAAAATTATATGTTACTTTTGCACAAATCAAAATAAATTGTGCAGTATAACAACTGTCTTAAAATTTAATTTCTTCTCATGAATCCAGTTATAATTAAAAGCCACGCAGATTTTGAAGCATTTCTTGGAAAAGAAATTGGCGTATCCGACTACTTAAAAATTACACAACCTCAAATTAATCAATTTGCAGATGCCACACTCGATCATCAATGGATACACGTTGATGAGGAAAAATGCAAAACAGAAAGTCCGTTTAACGCAACTATCGCCCATGGTTATCTGACTTTATCATTACTTCCACATTTGTGGGAACAAATTGTTGACGTACAAAACTCGAAGTTGACAGTAAACTATGGTATTGAAAAATTGAAATTCGGACAAGCTGTAAAAGTAAATAGTGAAGTTCGGGTAAGATGCAAATTAACATCTTTAGTAAATTTACGTGGCGTTACCAAAGCTGAAATTAAGGCAACGCTTGAAATAAAAGATAATCCAAAATCAGCTTTCGACGCTACTATAGTTTTCTTATATCACTTCGTATAAGACATTAAAGATTAGCAAATCAAAATCATTAAACAGACAGAGATTCAGGTTTCTGTCTGTTTTTGTTTATATACATGTCATAATTCATGCAATTTTGTCAGTTGTTTTTTAGTTTTCCTTGATGGCATATGATTTGGAAAAACGGAGGCGGCGATGAGTGGGCTAATGTGAGAATGTGCTAATGTGCTAATGTGCCAATGTGAAAATGTGAGAATGTGAGAATTTAGAAATTGATTGAATTAGAATTAAATATATAACATATAAAAATATAATAAGAAATGGGAAAAATAATTGGAATTGACTTAGGAACCACAAATTCATGTGTTTCTGTAATGGAAGGAAACGAACCTATCGTAATCACCAACAACGAAGGTAAGCGTACTACACCTTCTGTAATCGGGTTTGTCGATGGTGGCGAGCGAAAGGTAGGAGATCCTGCTAAACGTCAGGCTATTACCAACCCAACAAAAACTGTGTTCTCCATTAAGAGATTTATGGGAGAGACTTATGACAGACTTAGTAAAGAAGTTGGACGTGTACCATATAAAGTTGTTAAGGGTGACAATAACACTCCACGTGTTGATATTGACGGTCGTTTATACACTCCGCAAGAAATTTCTGCTATCATTCTTCAGAAAATGAAGAAAACTGCTGAAGAATATCTTGGTCAGGAAGTTACAGAGGCGGTAGTTACCGTTCCTGCATATTTTAACGACTCTCAACGTCAGGCTACAAAAGAAGCCGGTGAGATTGCAGGTTTAAATGTTCGCCGTATTATCAACGAGCCTACTGCTGCTGCATTAGCTTACGGTCTTGACAAAACCAATAAAGATATGAAGATTGTTGTGTTCGACTGCGGTGGTGGTACACATGACGTATCAGTTCTCGAATTAGGTGATGGTGTGTTTGAAGTAAAATCAACCGATGGTGATACTCACCTTGGAGGTGATGACTTCGACCACAGAATTATCGACTGGTTGGTTCAGGAGTTTAAAAACGAAAACAGCGGTATCGATTTGAGTAAAGATCCTATGGCATTGCAACGTTTGAAAGAAGCTGCCGAAAAAGCAAAAATTGAGCTTTCGAATACTACTTCTTCAGAAATCAATTTGCCATATATCATGCCTGTTGACGGAATTCCTCGTCACTTGGTTAGAACTCTGACACGTGCTAAATTCGAACAACTTATCGATGATTTGGTACAGCGCACAATCGAACCATGTCGTACAGCTTTACAAAATGCCGGGTTATCGACAAAAGATATTGATGAGGTGATTTTGGTGGGTGGTTCTACACGTGTTCCTGCAATTCAGGCAGCTGTTGAAAAATTCTTTGGTAAAGCTCCTTCAAAAGGTGTTAATCCTGATGAGGTTGTAGCAATTGGTGCAGCAATTCAAGGAGGTGTACTTTCAGGAGATGTAAAAGATGTGTTGTTATTAGATGTAACTCCGCTATCGCTTGGTATTGAAACTATGGGTGGTGTGATGACAAAACTAATCGAAGCTAACACTACTATTCCATCAAAGAAATCGGAAACATTCTCGACAGCAGCCGACAATCAGCCTTCAGTAGAAATACATGTATTGCAAGGTGAACGTCCGATGGCAAACCAGAACAAGTCATTAGGAAGATTCCACTTAGATGGCATCATGCCTGCTCGTCGCGGTGAACCACAGATTGAAGTAACATTCGACATAGACGCAAACGGTATTTTGCATGTTTCAGCAAAAGATAAAGCTACTAATAAAGAGCAAAGTATCAGAATTGAAGCATCTTCAGGGTTGAGCGATGCCGAAATCAAGAGAATGAAAGATGAAGCAGCAGCCAATGCCGAAGCCGATGCAAAGGAAAAAGAAAAAATCGACAAGTTAAATCACGCTGATAGTTTGATTTTCCAGACAGAAAAGCAGTTATCCGAAATTGGCGATAAAATACCTGCCGACAAAAAAGCTCCTATCGAAACAGCTTTAGCAAAATTGAAAGAAGCCCACAAATCGCAGGACATTGCAGCAATCGACGCAGCAACCAACGAGCTGAACACAGCATTCCATGCCGCAAGTCAGGATATGTACAACGCTGCCAACGCACAACAAGGCGCACAAGCCGGTCCGCAAGACTTCGGCGGTCAGCAACAGCAATCTCAAGGCGACAACCAACAAGGCGATGTAACGGATGTAGATTTTGAGGAGGTGAAGTAAAATAATTTAGGTATTAGTTTTTAGTTAATAAAAGCCATTGCAAATGAAAGTTTGTGGTGGCTTTTTTGGTGGGTGGGGAACAAGAAACTAATCTCCATAAACTAAAAAACATTATTCTGTTGAAAAGTTTTTATCAAACATACCCTATCCACAACTTAATTATTTACTATATTTGTCGAAAAATAGAAATCAGGTACTAACGAGATGATTATTTGAAAAAATACGATAATTTAAATATTTTGATCAAAAATTAGTAACCAATGCTTTAATTTTAATGTGAAAAATTAAAACCACATAGTAATTCAAATATAACTTTCAATATAGAATGACAAAAGAACAAGAACGTGATGAGCTTCATCGTACGATATGGCAGATAGCCAATAATTTAAGAGGTAGCGTTGATGGATGGGATTTCAAATCGTATGTCTTAGGAATGTTGTTTTACCGCTTTATTTCAGAAAATCTTACTTCATATTTAAACCGTGAAGAACAACGTACAGGACATACAGAATTTGACTATGCCAAACTATCTGATGAAGATGCGGAATTTGGTAGAGCTGATACGATAAAGGAAAAAGGTTTTTTTATTTTACCTTCGGAGTTATTTGTCAATGTACGTGAGAAAGCTAAAAGCGATGAAAACCTCAATGAAACTCTCAGTCGCATCTTTAAAAACATAGAAAACTCTGCAAAAGGAACTGATAGTGAGGATGATTTAAAGGGTTTATTCGATGATATTGATGTGAATAGCAACAAATTAGGAGCTACGGTTCAAAGGAGAAATGAGCTTTTAGTTAAGATTTTAAATTCAATCGGAGATTTAAAATTAGGCGATTATCAAGATAATACCATTGACACATTTGGTGATGCGTATGAGTTTTTGATGACGATGTATGCGAGCAATGCCGGCAAATCGGGAGGAGAATTTTTTACTCCGCAAGAAGTGTCTGAGTTGCTTGCCGAAATCACTGTTGTTGGAAAGAAACAGGTAAACAAGGTTTATGATCCAGCTTGTGGCTCTGGCTCTTTATTGTTGAAGTTTGCCAAAGTATTAGGAAAGGAGAATGTGCGACAAGGGTTCTTTGGACAAGAAGTGAATATTACCACATACAACCTATGCCGTATCAATATGTTCTTACACGACATCAACTATGAAAAATTTGATATAGCTCATGGTGACACCTTGATAGATCCGAAGCATTGGGATGATGAGCCGTTCGATTGTATCGTCTCAAATCCACCCTACTCTATTAAGTGGGAAGGAGATGCTAATCCACTTTTGATTAATGACCCACGCTTTTCGCCTGCTGGAGTGCTTGCGCCTAAGAGCAAAGCCGATTTGGCATTTACCATGCACATGCTTTCGTGGTTGTCAACTTCGGGAACAGCAGCCATTGTTGAGTTTCCAGGCGTATTGTACCGAGGAGGTGCTGAGCAAAAAATCCGTAAATATCTGATTGACAACAACTATATTGACACCGTTATTCAACTTCCACCTGATTTATTTTTTGGTACTAGTATCGCTACTTGCATCATCGTACTGAAAAAGAGTAAGAAAGATAATGCTACCTTGTTTATTGATGCTTCTGCGGAATTTGTACGAGGCGGTAATAAAAATAAACTGAGTGATGATAACCGAAAACGCATACTGAATGCCTTTATAGATCGCAAGGATGAAGATCATTTTACTCGTTTAGTCCCCAATAGTGAAATAGCTGAAAATGACTACAATATTGCCATAAGCAGCTATGTAGAGTTGGAAGATACTACAGAAGAAATTGATATTAAAAAACTTAATATTGAGATTGCTGAAATTGTGAAACGCCAACAACAACTTCGTGAAGCTATTGATGCAATTGTTGTAGATTTGGAGAGATAGTGGATATCATCAATAACCAATAACTAACTGTTAATCATTAATTTAAGCATGGATAAACTTAAAATAAACCAATACAAAAGCTCTTTCGATGCAATTGTCCATCACATTAATAATGAGCAAAAAGAACAAGTTGAAATCTGGTTTGCAAGAGAATTACAGATAGTCTTGGGTTATGCCAGATGGGAAAACTTTGTTGTTGCTATAAAACGTGCAGTAGAATCATGTAAAACCCAGAGTATCAATGTTGATGACCATTTTCGTGAGGTCACGAAAATGGTCGAATTAGGCAGTGGTGCTAAACGTGAAGTAGAAGATTATATGCTTACTCGTTTCGCCTGTTACTTGATAGCTCAAAACGGCGACCCGAAAAAAGAAGAAATAGCCTTCGCCCAAAGCTATTTTGCTATACAAACCCGAAAAATCGAACTCATTGAAGAACGATTAAGCCTGAAATCGAGAGTAGAAACAAGAAATAAATTACGTGCTTCTGAAAAACAACTCTCGCAAAATATTTACGAACGAGGAGTTGACGATAAGGGTTTTGGACGTATCCGTTCTAAAGGAGATACCGCATTATTTGGAGGGCATACTACCGAAGATATGAAACGTCGCCTTGGCATTAAATCAACCCGTCCGCTTGCTGACTTTTTGCCAACGCTTACCATTGCCGCTAAGAACTTGGCAACTGAAATGACTAACTACAATGTAAGTGAAAAAGATTTACAAGGAGAATCATATATAACTACTGAACATGTACAAAATAATAAAACCGTGCGTGAAATGCTGGGTAAACGGGGCATAAAACCTGAAGAAATGCCACCAGCAGAAGATATTAAAAAGATAGAACGCCGTGTAGCGAGTGATGAAAAGAAAATAGAACAATCAACCAAAAAGCTCCCTAAAAATGAATAAAATAGAACAATTGATACAACAGTATTGCCCTGATGGAGTGGAGTTTAAAGAATTGGGGGAGGTTGTTATTCTTACAATGGGAACTTCTCCTGCTGGAAGTTCTTTCTCATCAAATCCAGAAAATGGTATTGAATTTCACCAAGGAAAAACTGCTTTCGGAAATGAAATCATCAAACATTCAAATACTTATACAACAAGCCCAGTAAAGATTGCTGAACCAAATAGTGTAATTATGAGTGTTAGAGCTCCTGTTGGGGCAACAAATTTAACTGATAGAAAAATTGCAATTGGTCGAGGTTTGTGTTCAATGATTGGCAAAGACAGATTAATGACGAAATTTCTGTACTATTTCATAAATCATAATATTCAAGCTTTTAAAAACAAAAGTAAAGGTTCAACATTTGAAGCAATAAACACAAACGACATTAAACAAATCCTTATCCCCATTCCTCCACTTCCTGTTCAAAAAGAAATCGTATCTATTCTTGATAAATTTACAGAATTAGAAGCAGAATTAGAAGCAGAATTAGAAGCAGAATTAGAAGCACGTCGCAAGCAATATGAATATTATAGAAATCAATTATTAACATTTACCCCCCCCATTACATAAATAGCTCAATATCAACAACTTACAAAACAATGGGAGATATTGCAAATTTTTCTTATGGCTACACAGATAAAGCAAAAGATAAAGGTAATGTTAGATTTATCAGAATCACAGACATTGACGAAAACGGGAAGTTACGTCAAAATGACAAAAAATATCTTGACTTGATTGATAAAAACAGTAAATACCAATTACGGAAAAATGATATACTTATGGCAAGGACTGGCGCAACATATGGAAAAACTATGCTTTTTGACAGTAATGAAAATGCTATTTACGCTTCATTTTTGATTAAAATTGATTTAGACAAAACACTCATTAATCCTTTATATTACTGGCACTTTGCTCAATCAGGTTTATATTGGGAACAAGCCAATAAATTAGTTGGAGGTGGTGCACAGCCGCAATTCAATGCTAATGTTCTAAAATTAATTAAAATCCCACTACCCCCTCTCTCTGAACAAGAGCGCATTGTCTCCATATTAGACAAATTCGATGCATTGGTGAATGATATATCAGTAGGATTGCCTGCTGAGATTGAGGTGAGGAGGAAACAATATGAGTATTATAGAGAAAAGTTACTTACTTTTGAAAAAAATAAATAACTAAAGTTATGCAAAACAAATTGACAAATTCCTCTGTTTCAAGGCAGAATATACTAAACAATACGCTTGCTGTGAATGAGATACAGAAAGCAGTTGGAGTTAAAGGAATTTTATTTGAAAGTGAATATAAATTTCTGAAACGACAGATTGCTGATTTTTTTGAAGTTACAGAACGTACTATAGATAACTATTTGGAAAAATATGATAAAGAATTATCGAAAAACGGCTACGAGGTTTTAAGAGGTAAACGCTTGATGGACTTTAAATTAGTCGCCTCGAGGCATTTTGATAACGAAATCGATTTCGTTATCAAAACGGTTAGGCTTGGAGTCTTTAATTTTAGAGCCTTTCTAAATATCGCCATGCTGCTCTCCGACAGCGAAAAAGCAAAAGAATTGAGGAGCGTTATGTTAGATATCGTTATCGATACGATAAACAAACGAACGGGAGGCAGCACAAAATACATAAACCAACGGGATGAAGATTTTATTGGTAATCTATTGCGTGGAGAGGATTATCGGAAGGAATTCACCAATGCCTTACGTGATTATGTAGATATGGGTAATTTCAAATACATGGTCTATACCGATAAAATCTATAACAGTATTTTTAAAGAGAATGCTGCCGAATATCGCCGAGTGTTAAAGTTGGAAGAGAAAGAAAATGTACGACAAACCATGTATAGCGAGGTATTGGATATTATTTCAAGTTATGAAACCGGATTTACTGAAGAGCTAAAAGCCGAATTTCAGCGTTTGGGACGCAAGTTGACTTCTTTTGAAACAGATAAACTGTTTTCGAAATTTGAGAAACAACGACTCTGGGAGCCATTGCGTGAAAAGGCTCGAAATAAAATGGCAAGTCGAGATTTATGTTTTAGAGATGCGTTACATAAAAATTTGGAAGAGTATATCAGTTCTGTTCCACAAGCTGATTTTGAGCGTTTCTTGGGAGAAAAAAGTATGGAGCTCGACGAACGACTTGAAGAGTATAAGGAGGCTCTTAAACGATTAAAAGAACGAGAATGATTATCTATATATCAAGCGAGCAAGCAAAGAAGACACACCGGAAAACCATAGAATTTAGTGGCGGTGGAAGCTATTCTGTAATTAATATCGGTTATCTATACAGTGCGTTAGAATTGATACAAAACGACGATTATTATCCGACATTTGAAGAGAAACTCGTTCATTTGATTTGGTCTATTAATCGCAATCATGCCTTCTCTGACGGGAATAAACGATTGTCGATAACATTAGGTGTCCAATTTTTATCATTAAACGGTTATTTATATTGTATAAAACGTTTTTTGCGCGAAATGGAAAATATAAGCTATCACTTAGCAGCAGGGCGTATTGATAAAGAATTACTAACAGAAATTATTCACTCCATCATGGAAAATGAAGAAGATTTCTGCGAGGAGCTAAAATTACAGATTCTACTTGCTATTGATGATCAGAAAATTGGTTTTAATGAAAATGATGAATTGATATGACATATTCTTTAGTTGCAGAAAATCCAGAAAGTACGGTTGTTGCCGAATATACATCACCTTACCGCAAAGAGACAACTTTTCAAAGTGAGGCAGAGCTTGAAAAAGCGTTTATCAAACTACTTCAAACGCAGGCGTATGAATATTTGCCTATAAGAACGGAAGAGGAATTGATAGACAATCTACGCAAACAGTTAGAGTTGTTGAATAATTATCAATTTGAAGATATTGAATGGGAGCAGTTTTTTGCAAGTAAAATTGCTAATCAAAATAATGGTATTGAGGAAAAAACAAGTATAATTCAAGAAGATCATATTCAGCTTTTAACTCGTATTGATGGCACAACCAAGAATATTTATCTACTTGATAAAACCAATATTCATAACAATCGCTTACAAGTCATTAATCAATATACCAGTATGTCAGCCTTCGACTCCGCTCAGGCTACGGGGTTAGTAACTGAGCAAGTTCCAGAGGCTGAGCATATTCTGGTGGCTGAGCGTAGTCCGGTGGCTGAGCGTAGTCGAAGCCATCGATACGATGTTACTATATTAGTAAACGGCTTACCATTAGTTCATATTGAATTAAAAAAACGAGGTGTTGATATAAAAGAAGCTTTCAATCAAATAAATCGTTATAATCGTGAATCGTTTTGGGCAGGTAGCGGATTATTTGAGTATGTGCAGTTATTCGTTATCTCAAACGGAACCTACACTAAATATTATAGCAATACGACTCGATTTTCACATATAAAAGAATTAGGCGATGGTGCAATAAAAAAAGGAAAACGCACCAGCAATAGCTTTGAGTTTACTTCATGGTGGGCAGATGGGAATAACCGACCTATTACAGATTTGATGGACTTTGGTCGCACTTTCTTTTCCAAGCATGCCTTATTGAATATTCTCACCAAATATTGCGTTTTTACCTCCGATAAACTCTTATTGGTGATGCGTCCCTATCAGATTGTAGCAACGGAACGCATATTAGGAAGGATTAATGCTTCGAATAACTATAAAACATACGGCTCTGTAGCTGGGGGAGGTTATATTTGGCATACAACTGGAAGCGGCAAAACACTCACTTCTTTCAAAACAGCACAGTTAGCAAGTAAATTATCCTTTATTGATAAGGTATTGTTTGTGGTAGATAGGAAAGATCTCGACTATCAAACCATGAAAGAATATGATAAATTCGAGAGAGGTGCAGCTAATAGCAATACGAATACGGCTATTCTGAAAAAGCAATTGGAAGATACCAATGCTCGGATTATCATAACTACTATCCAGAAGTTATCGGTATTAATCAAAAAGCATAAGAAACATGAAGCTTATAATCAACGAATTGTGATTATTTTTGATGAATGCCACCGCTCGCAGTTTGGTGATATGCATACTGCAATTACGAGGACATTCAAGAAATATCACCTATTTGGATTTACAGGAACGCCAATTTTCGCTAAAAATTCTAGTAGTAACAGTAAAGTTGATTTGCGTACAACTGAACAAGCATTTGGCGAAAAGCTGCATACTTATACGATTGTAGATGCCATTACTGATAAAAATGTGCTCCCGTTTCGTATTGATTATATCAGCACGATGAAAGAGCAGGAAGATATTAGGGATGAAAAGGTTTGGGATATCGATCGCGAAAAAGCGTTGGCTTCTCCAGAAAGGATTAGTAATATTGTGCGTTACATTCATGAACATTTTGATCAGAAAACTAAACGCAACAGCTATTATCAACTAAAAGATCGAAGATTAGCTGGATTTAATTCCATCTTTGCCGTAGCATCTATTGATGTTGCAAAAAAATATTACGCTGAATTTCAAAAGCAATTAAGTGATTTGCCAAGCGATAAGCAACTTAAAGTCGCTACGATTTATAGTTTTGGTGTGAATGAAGCAGATGATGAGGTAAATGGTATTATTGAAGATGAGAACTTAGAAGATACAAGTCGTTTGGATCAAAGTTCAAGAGATTTTTTAGAATCTGCCATACAGGATTACAATAAAATATTCAAGACCAATTATGATACTTCGAGCGATAAATTTCAGAACTATTACAAAGATGTATCGCAAAGAGTAAAGGATAGAGAAGTTGATTTACTGATAGTGGTAAATATGTTCCTTACTGGTTTTGATGCCACTACTTTAAATACGCTTTGGGTAGATAAAAATCTACGTTTACATGGATTATTACAAGCCTATTCGCGTACAAACCGTATCCTCAATTCAGTAAAAACATTTGGCAATATTGTTTGTTTCAGAAATTTAGAACAAGCGACAAATGATAGCATAGCTTTGTTTGGAGATAAAGAAGCAGGAGGTATCGTTTTACTAAAAACTTACGATGAGTATTACAATGGTTACAAGAAAGGAGATAAGGACATTCCTGGTTATGCTGATTTAGTGGATGACTTACAAGAAAAATTCCCTATTGGCGAACAGATTATTGGAGAGCAAAACCAAAAAGACTTTGTCAAACTCTACAGCGCTATTCTGAAAGTTAAAAACATCTTATCTACTTTTGATGAATTTGCTGGAAACGAAATTTTATCGGAAAGAGATGTGCAAGACTATCATAGTATGTACATCAATCTTTATAATGAATTCAGGGGAAAAAATAAAGGCGAGAGCGAAAATGTAAATGATGACATCATCTTTGAAATGGAGTTGATCAAACAAGTAGAAATCAATATCGATTATATTTTAGACTTGATTAAAAAGTACCACGAAGGTCATCTCCAAGATAAAGAAATAGTAATAAGTATCAATAAAGCGATAGACTCAAGCGTTGATCTTCGCAACAAAAAAGAGCTAATCGAACGGTTTATCGATTCTTTAACTCCATCTTCAAATGTGGATGATGACTGGCATACATTCGTAGATACAAAGAAAATAGAGGAATTAGATAAGATTATCAAAGAAGAAGATTTAGACAAAGACGAAGCTTATAAATTTGTAAACAATGCATTTCGTGATGGTTACATTCCCACAACAGGAACTTCTATTGCCAAAGTATTGCCTCCCGTTTCGAGATTTACTCCAACAGGCTACCGAACAAAGAAAAGAGATATTGTCCTTGAAAAACTTAAAGCCTTTTTCAATAAATTTTGGGATATTACAGGTGGAAAATTTAAAGATTAAATTACTTTAGTACTATGAGCTTAGATTTATATTTTTTCAGAAACGGATTTGACATCCAAAGAAGTAGAGCAGATATAGATGCTGCATATACACAGTTACAAGCTATGAGAGCCGAATTAGAAGAGCTTGAAGACAACTACGAAGATGCGAAATTAGCTTCGCTTAATGTTACCCACAATCTTAACAAGATGGCAGAAGCTGTAGGATTGTATAAAGTTTTATGGCACCCAGAGGAAGTTGGAATTACTACGGCTTCTCAAATGATTGCTCCATTAGAAAAAGGTATCACGGAATTGATGGCTAATCCCGATAAATACAAAACGTACAATCCTCCTAATGGTTGGGGAAACTATGATATTTTTCTCAGCTTTTGTAAATCAGTATTACGTAAATGTCATGAATATCCTGATGCTATTATTGAAGCAAGTAGATAATTTTATTCATTTTCTCCTCCTGTTCATTCTCAATGAACACTGACTAAAAATGAACATCAACGAAACGACAATCTAACCGATGATAATCGTTACGTTTGTACCATATTTGTATTTAATAGAATAATCCATACTTCCGATGAAATAAGGAAAGATATAACCTATTCAGCAAATGAGATTTTTATATACACACCAAACAAAATACTATTGAAATTACAAAAAAGAAGCTATACAAATTTTTTAAAATAAGAAAGTACGCACTCTTTGGGATGTATAGCAGGAAAAATGGTATTTTTCCATTGTAGATGTGATTGCAGTATTAACGGAAAGCAAAGATGCCAATGCTTATTGGCGTAAGCTAAAACAGCGATTAAAAGCTGAAGGAAATGAAACCGTGACGAATTGTCACGGTTTGAAGATGCTTGCTAAATAACCGATAAAAAAACCTAAAATGAATAAAAAGCTTAAATTTTTAATATACAACTCTCCTGAAGAACAAGTAAAAATCGATGTGGTAGTGAAAGACTTATACGAATTAGATAACATATTTTTGAAGAAGGCGAATTAAATGAAAATTCAACCTGTAGGAAATTCCGACAAGTTCAAATTTAAGGCACTCGAAGCAATGAAAAAAATTTTAAATAATAAAATCACTTTGAAAAAAATTACATTAGACACAAATAACTATTAATCCTTGATTTGTACATAATTTTGTATCGTTTTTTTAACTCTTCCGACAAAAAAGAATTATCAATCAGTTTATCTGTCAATTCATGTATTGTACAAAATTTATCCAATCTGCTGCTTATTATGTTTTCTGGTAGACCTATTTTTTCACCGAATGCTTTAAATGTTTTTCCATCTACAGACCATTCTATTCCAAAGTGTTCCGGATTAGGTTTAGTAAACAAACCCTTGTTTAAGGCAAAAACAGTATCATCTACATGGATAAGTGTATTCAATAAGAAGCAAAATCTTCTTTCAGTAGTTTGTTTCCGTTGAGAATATCGAACCGGCGTACAAAATAAGCCGACGAACCATCTTTGAAAAAACATAAACCATTGGGCGCAGTCGGAATACCGTACACTTGTGAAGCTATCTGCATCGTCAAGTGTTCATTAGCCGGACAAAAATCCTTATAGCGAAGATTATTGGGAACCGGTTTCAGAATAAATTCACCTTGTTCGTTTGGTTTTGTTAAACGTAAAATACCACCGTCTGTAACTACCGAATATTTAATCTGAACACCGGATACGGAGATACGTTTACTATTGTCTGTAAAGATATCAATGGTTTCGTTATCATCAAACCGTGCATACGGCAATTTATCAGACACGATTTGCCCATCAAAAAGCATCTTTAACGCTTTCTTTGAATATCCTTCTTCAACTTTGCACTCCGTTAAAAGAGAAGGGCAGATATGCATTCTTTCTTCTGTCATTTTTCTATAGGTATAACTGTTATGGCTCCAATTGTATCGGTATGCCCTGTAGCTGAAAGTATTCCGAAGTCATCTTTTTCGTCAATACGCAGGTTCCTTGCTTGAATTATGCGGTTATCGCCTTCCGATGTCATATTGAAAAACACCGGAAACAGAAAAGGAGATAAATATTCCTGCTTGTCTTTCGGCATAGTCAATGATACAGGAGGTGTTTCCGAATCATTGTAATAAACATCGTCATAACGAAAAGAATAATGTTCGGAATCTATCTCTTCCAAAATGCCGGCATACTTTCCTTTTATATAAACTTTTACGGCTCTGCTCATAATAACTTTTATTTAACTGTAATATCAAGTCCTAACGTTTTCGCTATACTATGTAGCACATCAAATCGGGGATTGCCTGTACCCCGCTCTAAACGTCCGAGTGCATTTATACCTACATTGGCTAAAGTCGCCAATGTCGATTGGTCCAATCCCAATTCTTTGCGTCTTTCACGAATCTGTTTTCCTATTTCTATTAAATCCATAATTCACTATATATGGTAATTTCAATGCAAATTTACAGTAACATTTCAAATAAAACAAGCAAATTCACTATATGTAGTGAATTGACAGTAAATCAATATGAATAAATTGTCCTGTGGAATGAACCCACAGGACAATTCGATTATAAATGCATGTAAACTTTTTTTATAAGTTCTGTTGCCAGCTTGTTGATATGTCGGTTTGAAATTTTCTGCTCGCTTTTTTCCAAAAGAGCATAATCACTCGAATATTCCTTCAGAAAATCATCCAAAATATCTTTGCTTAACAAACCTATCAGCTTCCCAAAATCTTTAGGAACGGAAACATTACCAATTTTGCTAACAACATTATCCAACCTATTCTCCGTTACATAACTTTCGATTATCGGAAGTAACTTGTTCAAATCCTCACTATAAGTCGGTTCTACAAATAAAGTCGGCTGCCTCTTCTTTATTGACTTCTTTTCAGCAAATCTACTATTCTTGTTTTTCAACAACAAACGGGAGCCGTTTCTGAAATAAATGGGTTCGACAGGTCGGATTACAACTCCCTCGCAGATATTATCTTCAATAGGCGGTAAACCCAACCAATCGGAAATCACACTCTGAAAAGCATTTGGATACGACAAACACTCTTCCAAGGTTCCCTGAATCAATGTTTTTGCATAGAAGAAACTCTCGCTTTCGAAAAAGCTGTTCATTTCGTAAACCGCCAGGTATTTCCGCCCTTCTGAATTTTGAATGCAGATATCGAACGCATAAAATTCGTGATTGGGACAATAAAACACTCCCTTTTGAATACACACTACTTTCGAATCATTCTTTACATCCGGATGCGGATATTTTCCTCCAAACATTTCGCCAAATACTGATATACTTATTGTATCCGCATATTTTTCTTTTATTCGACGATACATCCTGATAGCTCTGTCTTTATACCTTTCGAGCAGTTCCTCGTAATCATAAAACACTTCTCCGACCTCAACTAAGCCGGACCGTTTAGCAAAATATACTGCTTGCCCATCAGTAATAAGACAACAGTTAGCTCCGTGCACTTTTTCTTGCACTGCATATTGTAAAGAATCCAATCCTTCCAATTTAATTTTATCCATAAAATCCTTATTATAAGTATTTTCTATGGAATTATACTTCATAAATTCTAACATAATCACTTATGTATTAAATGTTAATAAATTAAACTTATAGATATGACGGAACATTTCACAACGAAAGGCGTTTGCGAATAATGTCGGTTTTATCTTGCATCAAAAAAAATAAAACGGGTCCGTTCTAAATCTGTTTGAAGGAAATGTAATTTGAAAAGAAAGGTGGTAAGTCTATTCAATTCGTTAGCTAAGGTTACAAACTTTCAAACTTTTCGGCGACAAAGATATGTAATTTTTGTTAATGTATGAAAATATTTCGATAATAAAAGTTTCAACCTGATTTACTCTATATCCCTTTCTGTGTTAAACAAATTTCATTATATTTGCGATGTTTTTTAATTAACTGATTTACATTATCATACTAACATATAAGCATGATAACAGTAAATCTTGCAAGTGATAGAGAAAAAAGTTTGAAAATTGAACAATAACACACGTACTATCGCTTTTCTGGATACCGAGATAGATCCTAAAGGTGGGAAAATATTAGATATAGGTTGTATTAAAAGTGATGGGAATATCTTCCATAAAGGATCTGTCACTGATTTGGTCCAGTTTATCAATGGTTCTGAATATGTATGCGGTCATAATATTATTCACCACGACCTGAAATATATTGGCAAAACGCTGTATGATGCCGGTATTAAAACAGCTATCGATACTTTGTTTTTATCCCCTTTGCTGTTTCCTACCAAGCCATATCATGCACTTGTAAAAGATGATAAACTGCAAACGGATGAGGTCAACAACCCTCTGAATGATGCTATTAAAGCAAAAGATTTATTCTACGATGAAATATCTTCGTTTAATCTGATTGATAGCGACTTACAACATATATATTATTATTTATTGCACGACAAACGTGAGTTTAAAGGTTTCTTTAAATACCTGTCATTTATACCTCGACTCAACAGTTTAGTCGAAAGTCTTATCAACAAAAGATTTGCAAATGAGATATGTGCAAATGTCAATTTATCGAAATTAATAACCGAACAGCCTATTGAGCTTGCTTATTGTCTCTCGCTGATAAATTCGTTTGTTCAATATAAAAAGATCCATTCTATAACTCCACCTTGGGTTTTAAGAAAATATCCTGATGTTGAACAGTTGATATTGAAACTTCGCAATAAGCCTTGTGTAACAGGTTGTGCATATTGCAATAACTCATTAGATATTCACAAAGGGTTAAAGCACTTTTTCGGATTCGATGCCTATCGCACTTTCGGAGGCGAAAATCTTCAGGCAAAGGCTGTTCAAGCTGCAATCAACAATAAATCTTTACTTGCTGTTTTCCCTACCGGAGGCGGCAAATCAATTACCTTTCAAGTTCCGGCATTGATGGCAGGCGAAAATTCAAATGCGTTAACTGTTGTTATCTCACCACTTCAGTCGTTGATGAAAGACCAAGTCGACAATCTTGAAAAAAACGGTATAACGCAGGCTGTGACTATTAATGGGCTATTAGATCCGATTGAGAAAGCTAAATCTTTTGAACGTGTGGCTGATGGTTCCGCATCTATGCTATATATTTCTCCGGAATCTCTTCGATCGAAAACTATTGAGAATTTGATTTTAGGTCGAAAAATTGCCCGTTTTGTAATTGACGAAGCACATTGCTTTTCGGCATGGGGACATGATTTTAGAGTTGATTACTTTTATATTGGCGACTTTATCAGAAATATTCAAAAGAAAAAGAATTTGCAAGACAGCATACCCGTATCATGTTTTACTGCCACTGCCAAACAAAAAGTAATAGAGGATATTATTGCTTACTTCAAAGATAAATTATCGATAGAACTGGAATTATTTACTTCAAAAGTATCGCGTACCAACCTGACATACAAAGTATTTGAAAACAATGATGAAGAAGAAAAATATCAGAAGTTGCGCGATTTGATTATCGAAAACAATTGTCCTACCATAGTTTATGTTTCACGAACCCGAAAAGCGTATTTGTTAGCTGAGAGACTTTCAAATGATGGTTTTAAAGCCAAACCTTATCATGGCAAAATGGACGTACAGGAGAAATCTGCCAATCAGAATGAATTTATAAATGGAGACGTTCAGATAATGGTGGCAACATCAGCTTTTGGCATGGGTGTAGATAAAAAAGACGTGGGGATGGTAGTCCACTTTGAAATATCAGACTCACTCGAAAACTATATACAAGAAGCAGGACGAGCAGGTCGCGATGAGAATATTACAGCAGATTGCTATGTACTTTTCAACGAAGAGGATTTAAGTAAACATTTCATTTTATTAAATCAGACTAAACTGTCAATAAAAGAAATTCAGCAAGTATGGAGGGCTATAAAAGAGGTTACAAAATTCAGATCCTCAGTATCAAATTCAGCCCTTGAAATTGCACGAAAAGCCGGATGGGACGATAATGTTTTAGACATAGAAACAAGGGTTATTACTGCGATAGCTGCACTTGAAGATGCAGGATATATAAGGCGCGGACAGAATATGCCTCGAGTATTTGCAAATAGCATCTTATGTAAAAATGCTCAGGAAGCTATTGAAAAAATCAATGTTTCAGAAAAGTTTGAGGAAAAACAGAAAGCTTACGGCTCACGAATAATTAAAAAACTTTTTTCGAGCAAAAGTAGAAAGCAAGATAATGATGATATTGCCGAAACGAGAGTTGACTATATCAGCGATCATTTAGGGATTGTGCGTGAAGATGTAATCGAAATAATAAACCTTTTACGTGAAGAAAAAATTTTGGCAGATGCGAAAGATTTAACAGCATATATCAGAAAATCAGAAAACAAAAACCGTTCGCTAAATATAGTCGAGACATACAATAAAATTGAAAAAGCTCTTTTCCCACTATTTGAGGAGCAAGAAAAGACATTTCAGATTAAAGAACTTAACGAAACTGTTGAGTTAAATATTTCTGCTGATGTCGGGATCAATAAAATTAAAACAATTTTAAATTATTGGTCGATAAAAAACTGGTTAAAAAGACAAAATCTTGATTATTCCAAAAATTATTTTGCTGCGATTTATCTTCAATCAAAAGATACTTTACAAACAAAAATTGAAAAACGACATGAGTTATCGCGTTTCATTATTGAATATCTTTATGACAAAAGCAATCTTTATACATCTGATACAGAAAAAGATAAGGATGAAGCATTATTAGAGTTCTCCATTCTCGAATTAAAAGTGGCTTATGAGACAAGTTTATCTTTATTCAAACAAAATATTTCGCTTGATGATATTGAAGATTCTTTGTTTTATTTATCGAGGATAGAAGCTGTGAAAATTGAAGGTGGCTTTTTAGTTGTATATAATCGCCTAAATATTGAGAGGCTTGAGCAGAACACCAATAAACGTTACACCAAAGATGATTACGAAAAACTCAATCTTTTCTACGAGAATAAAGTACAACAAATACATATTGTAGGTGAATATGCACGTAAAATGATTGAAGATTATCGCGATGCATTACAGTTTGCAGAAGATTATTTTAAGTTGAACTACAGTTCTTTCCTGAATAAATATTTTCCCGGAAGTAAAGCTAACGAGCTAAAATTAAGAATGACACCTGCCAAATTTAAAAAACTATTTGGAGAGTTATCACCTACACAATTGAAAATAATCAATGATAATGAATCGAAATATATTGTAGTTGCTGCAGGACCCGGAAGTGGGAAGACACGAGTGTTGGTGCATAAATTAGCTTCGTTGCTTTTAATGGAAGATGTGAAACACGAACAGCTTCTGATGCTAACTTTCTCACGTGCAGCGGTTACAGAGTTCAAAAAAAGATTATATAGTCTTATCGGGAATGCTGCATCTTTTGTCAACATAAAGACTTTTCATACATTTTGTTTCGATTTGTTGGGTAAAGTCGGTAATTTAGACAAGTCGGATACTATCATTAAAAATACTGTTGAGAAAATAATAAGTGGTGATGTTGAAACAAATCGTATGACTAAAACGGTTTTGGTAATTGATGAGGCACAAGACATTAACAAGGATGAATTCAATCTTATAATGGCTTTGATTGAGAAAAATGAGGAAATGCGAGTTATAGCAGTTGGTGATGACGATCAGAATATTTTTGAATTTCGAGGAGCAGATTCAAAATACTTAACTCAAATTCTTCAATCTAAAAATTCGATAAAATATGAATTAGTTGAAAATTATCGCAGTAAAAACAATTTAGTCGAGTTTACAAATCAATTTGTCAGTCATATTCACAACAGATTAAAACACACTCCGGTACTTGCCGTCCAAAAATACAATGGTCAAATTAGTTTAGCACAGTATACTGAAAAAAACCTAATTACACCATTAGTATCCAATATTTTACAGTCAGATTTAACAGGCACTACCTGTGTGTTGACAAGAACAAATGAAGAAGCTTTACAAATAAGCGGATTGCTGATAAAAAACAAAATATCAGCTAAACTCATTCAGAGTAATGATGGTTTCAGCCTTTATAATCTGATTGAAATAAGAAGTTTTTTAGATTTTTTAAATTTGAAAGAAAGTGATTATGTTATCAATGATGATGTTTGGGAAGAGGCAAAAAAGAAACTTAGAATTTCCTTTCAGCACAGCAATAAATTGGAGATTTGTATTAATTTAATTCAAAATTTTGAAGCAACAAATAGAAATAAGAAGTACAAATCAGATTTTGATGTATATATAAAAGAATCGAAATTAGAAGATTTTTATAACGAAACGGGAGAAACAATATTCGTTTCAACTATTCATAAGGCTAAAGGAAAGGAGTTTGATAATATTTTTCTATTGCTCGATAATGCCAATCATATGTCAGATGCAGAAAAACGGCTGATTTACGTAGCAATGACACGAGCAAAAAACAATCTATCAATACATACAAACCAAAATATTTTCAGCAAAATCAAGCCTGTTGAAAATATGATAAAACACACTGATAGTGAAGAATATGAATCTCCAACTGAAATATTAATTCACTTGAATCATAAAGATGTCTGGTTAGATTATTTTATAAACCGGCAAAGTATAATTTCTAAATTGCAAAGTGGCGATAAATTAACTATCAAAGATGACGAATGTCTGAACCAAAACGGACAATCTGTTCTAAAATTCTCCCGTCAGTTTCTTTCAAAAATTGAGGAGATGCACTCGTTAGGCTATGACATCAAAGAGTGTAAAATAAATTTTATCGTTTATTGGAAAAAGGAAGAATTCGAACGTGAATTTAAGATTATTTTACCGGAAGTTTGGTTTGAATCAACCAAGTTCCGGAATTAACATACAGACAAGATTTACCGGCAAGGTTATTATATGCTTTTATCATGATAAATCAACCAAACTATCCCACAATCAATGACATTATCATCATTAATTGCGGGATAGTTTTAAAGTTTAACCTTGATATCTGCTTTTCAGTTTATTTCTTCATAAACTTATACACATGGCTTTCGTCGTTTACAATTATTTTGAATAGATACATACCATTCGGGAATGAAGAAACATTGATTCTGTTTTTGTCGAAATCAACTTCTCTGAAGAGAATATGACCACTTAAATCTGTTATTTCCGCTACATCTATCTTACTGTAACTATGATTGATATGCAAGATATTGCGTACAGGGTTCGGATAGATTTCCATCATATTTTTCGATGCATCTATACCACTTAAATTATCGAGTATAAATCTATATGGATCTTCTGGATTACCAAGTGTTTGGTTTGTAACATATGTAATAGGATCATTCTGAACCGGATATTCTTTACCATCTTCATGTGAGTATACCCTGAAATGTATCTCCTGATTGCTATCACCATAAATCATCAAGAACGCCAAATATGGGTGCGGTAAATCTGCTTGATTGTCATAGTTCTTAAGCATGATGCTTCCGCGACATTCATCGCCTACGAATGCTCCTATCTCAATCTGGTCACTTTGTACTGCAGCTCCATTAATTTCCACATATCCTGTAATGGTCATATTATCCGAATATTTATAAATATTAGTACTCCAATATTTGTCTACTTCAGGAACTTCTTGTCTTTTTACCTTGTAATACTGACTTGTGGCACTTGGATAATAGAATGTTTGCGGACTACCATTCTTGGAATAATACATATATCCTTCGCCCGGACGCATGTAGTTCATATTTCCAAGCCAACCACTCGATCCCATATACGTGCGATAAGCTGTATGTCCTTTGATCTGATCGCCCACTTGCGGATTAAGTCCTGCCAACGCACTATTAATCGGTAGCGTAAATTGTGGTGTGTATCCTATCCATGTCCAACCATTAGCTGCCAACGTAATAGGTGAACTTGCCGGTTTTATCGGTTCGCCTTTCACATGTAAGCTATGTTCCGTATTAGTTTGGAGCAGGTACATTTGATTTGCTTTGAGCATAAAGCTGTCGCCAACCCATGAAGTAGCTCGTTGTATGTAGCCATCAGACTGCGATTTCAGCAGTTTACCTGCATTTCCGACATGGTCTAATACCTGATTGAACAAAGGAGGTTCAACACCCAAAACATTGAATGATACCCAGTTCCAACCATTACCTAATTCTATGGTTTGCTGTACTACATCCAACGCATTGTGAATTGTAGGATTATCGCTATCACCGTGAATGGCATTAGCAGCAAATTTCAAATTTTGCAGACTACCGCGCAGACGTGTTTCCACTTCAGGATAAACATTGCCGGTGCTTGCATCCCAGATTTTCAGTGTAAGGGCTTGACCTGCATGCTCGCTATTGCCATACACCGTAAAGAATGTGAAATAAGCATTGTGTTCAGGCACATAAACAGGTGAACATAATCCTACGCACTCATCTCCAATAAAGGCTGCCAACAAATCATCTTCATCCTCTTGATTGATACCCTTGAATAGTAGTGCAAATTGACACCCTGCGAACCCGCATCCGAAGTAAGCAAAATGCGATAATCAGAATCTTCCTTACCGAAATCTTCTACAATGCGCTGCTGCTCCATATCCGTTAAAGAGCCATGAAATTCAGCAATGACCTTATCATCTAACTTAAAATCATGCTGCAACTTCTCTTTCAAAGCCTTCAAAGTTTCTATCCGCTCTGCGAATACGACTATGCGGAAATCATTGCGTCTGCCATTCCATTTCAGGCGAATCAGTTCATTTTTAAATGCGTTGTATTTGGCATCTTGCCCCATCATGATGATGGTTTCTAATTTAGTTTTCAACTCATGTAGCACCTCAATATTCTCTTCCACCAAACCCTGACGAATTTCGTTTTCCTGTAATTTAGCCATTCGATTTTCCACTGATTTCAGAGCCGCTTCAGGCGAAGACATATAGGATTTAAAAAGGCTGATGGCGAAAAGTAAATCACGCCGTTCTTTTCTGTTTGTTATAGAAGATACTTTCTCGCCAAAAAGATTTTCCATATCCACCTCTTCTTGTAAAACAGAAAGAGCAGCAAACTTGATTTTCTGCTGCATATTCAAAAAATCCTCTTCTGCAGGACTAAGCGGAGCATGTATGGAACGGATTTCACGGTCGCGGAAGTTAGACTTTACCGTTTCATCATCAATATCATTTTTAAAACGGCGCACATAGTAGGGTAAAATCTGATCTTTGGTATAATTATCTTCATCTTTGATGGCTAAAGGCTCAATCATGTGAATCAGATTAGCAAAGTTTTCTTTTTTGCCATTATGAGGAGTAGCCGATGTAAGCACTAAAGATTCACATTTAGTGCTGAGTAGTTGTGCTAAACTGCCACGTTGCGAATCGATATTAGCAACGGTATGGCACTCATCAATCACGATAATATCCCAGCGTGATTTTTCGATATAATGCTGATATTTAGCGTTATTTTTCAGCGTATCGATAGAAACAATGGTTTTATCGTAATAGTCGAAAGGATTTTTATTGATAGGTAATTCAGTTTTAATTCAGAAATCCCTTCCACTTTCAGTATCCAACTCCCGTTGTTCTCCTCAACATCATTGATAATGAAATCCTCGCCCCTATTGCTAATGCGTTGTCCCGGTGTAAAATTCATATGTATATATCAAATTATCCACAAAACTACAAAAAACTTTCAAAAAAAACATGTAATCATTGTTTATCATTTGAGGTCTCACCGTATAATACTATAAAACATTGTGTAACCTGTAAAAAACAATATCACAGAGTAACTACTATGTAACTTAAAATTTTATCACATACTTTTCCATCCTTTCAAACTTTTTCCAGACATCGATTGTTTTAGTGCTATTAAATATAAATTCATTTAACAACATCATGTCAGAATTAAATAAATATTCCAAAACCATTACACAAGATGATACACAGCCGGCTGCACAAGCAATGTTGCATGCAATAGGAATGTCGGATGACGATTTCAAAAAAGGACAAGTTGGCATTTGCTCTACCGGTTGGGACGGCAATCCATGTAATATGCACCTCAACGGATTAGCTCATAACTTACGTACTTTAGTCAATCAGGAAGGATTAATCGGGTTAAACTTTTTTACAATAGGTGTATCCGATGGTATTTCGATGGGAACTTCAGGTATGCGTTACTCATTGGTTTCCAGAGACGTTATCGCCGATTCGATTGAGACAAATGCCGGTGCACAGTACTATGACGCACTTATTTCCATTGCCGGATGTGATAAAAATATGCCGGGTGTTATGATGGGTATGTCGCGCCTAAACCGTCCATCACTAATGATTTATGGAGGAACGATTGCAGCAGGTTATTATAACAACACCAAATTAGATGTTGTGTCGGCATTTGAGGCATTGGGTCAGAAATTTGCCGGTAAAATATCAGACACAGATTATAAAGGTGTAATCGAGCATGCTTGTCCGGGCGCCGGTGCTTGTGGCGGAATGTACACAGCAAACACAATGGCTTCTGCAATAGAGGCTATGGGCATGAGTCTACCCTATTCTGCAAGTAATCCCGCAGTGTCGGAAGACAAAAAGAAAGAAATGAAAGCTGCGGCTGTTGCCATAAAAAATCTTATGGAGAAGGATATTAAGCCTTCAGACATAATGACTTTCAAAGCATTTGAAAATGCAATACGCTTAGTGTTTGTTTTAGGTGGCAGTACTAATGCCGTGATGCACTTGATTGCCATGGCTAAAACTATAGGTGTCGATATTTCGTTGAAAGACTTTATACGTCTTGCTGAAATCACTCCGGTATTATCAGATTTTCGTCCAAGTGGTAAGTATGTAATGGAAGACTTGCACAAAATTGGTGGCGTACCTGCCGTTATGAAAATGCTTTTAGCAGAAGGTATGCTTCATGGTGATTGTATGACTGTTACCGGCAAAACTGTTGCTGAAAATCTTGCTGACTTACCGGGTCTACCTGCCGATCAGGACATAGTATATCCGCTTTATAATCCTATTAAAAAGACAGGTCATATCAGAATTTTATATGGAAACATAGCTACAGAAGGAGCAGTAGCTAAAATTACAGGAAAAGAAGGTGAGAGATTTGAAGGTGAAGCCATATGTTTTGATGACGAACAATCGGCAATTGATGCTATGCAAAATAAAACTGTAAAAGCCGGCAATGTTGTCGTGATAAGGTATGTAGGACCGCGAGGCGGACCAGGAATGCCGGAAATGCTTAAACCCACTTCGGTATTAATGGGAGAAGGATTAGGGAAACAAGTTGCACTCATAACAGATGGCAGATTCAGCGGAGGATCACATGGTTTTGTAGTCGGACATGTAACTCCCGAAGCTCAAAACGGCGGTAATATTGCCTTGATACAGAATGGAGATAAGATCATAATTGATGCTATCAACAACACTATAGATGTTTTAGTTTCGGCTGAAGAGTTAGATAAACGTAGAGCTACATTGGTAATTCCACCTCTCAAAGCTAAAAGCGGGGTTCTATATAAATATGCCAAGACTGTCTCCTCAGCATCAGAGGGATGTGTTACGGATGATTTGTAATAATCTATAACCTTGCTCCATTCCACTTCTCTTTTATTGTGCCATTCTGGAGTATCATTACTCCGGGATTAGCACGCATAATAGTTTTAAGTGTTATTGGATCAGCTTTATAAAAAGGAAATTGAAGCTTATGTTCTGATTTGAATTCTTGAATATCTGCTGAGGATGATGATGTTAAAGCATAAACTTTCACTGAGGATTTTTGTTTCGCTATATATTGTTTCACTTTTTCGACACCTTTGATTGATGTTTTATTTAAATCATACATTATTATTACGACAGACTTGCCGGGGTAACTTAAAACTTCATCAGTAACATCTTCGAAATCGATTGTAAGAATAGCAAAATCATGAATTGGAGGTTTATATCCTTCAGAAATAAGCTTTGTCTCCTGACTAACAAATGTCCATGTAGAATCAGGTAATTCATTTATATTAAAACTCTGCTGTTTTCCATCTTTTTCATATATAAAATTATATTTAAACTGATCGGAGGGAGCATCAGCAGGGATAGTCATAGCTTCAGGAATATTTACGCCAACCTTATATGGACGGAAATCGATAATCGGCAAATGAGTGATGCTATAAACCATAAAGCCGGCAGAAGCAAAAACGAAAACGATAACCATTGCCCATTCTATAGAAGGGATAAATATCTGGCGAAAGTGCTTATTAAAAACTATCAGGATAACTGCAAAAGCCGACAATACTATATTTTTATAAAATGTAGCCCAATTTGAAATTGTAACAGCATCGCCAAAACATCCACAGTCAGTTACAGGATTTTTAATCGCAATATAGTAAGTCAGAGGTGTGATAATCAGCATAAAAGCCATTACCGACCAACTAAAAAACTTAAATCTAATTTGAAAAAATAAACAAAAGCCTATGAGTAATTCTATTGTAATCAAAGTCAATGCAACAGGAAACGCAAGAAAGGTGAGATTTACAAAAAAACCATCAAAAGCAAGAAGATAATCCTCGATTTTATACACGGTACCCAATGGGTCAATAGCTTTAACAGAGCCTGAAAATATAAAAACAGATGCAAGCAACAATCGCACAATATGTAGTATCACTTGCTTTGTGCCAATTAGTTTTGAAGATGATTGTTTCCGTCTATCTATTCTTTTTCGTTTCAATTTTGCTCCTCCAATTTAATTAACCCAAAAACAGCATAATTAATCATATCGAAATAATTTGCATCAACCCCTTCCGACATAATAGTAACTCCCTTATTATCTTCTATTTGTTTCGTTCTGTTGATTTTCATTAAAATTAAATCCGTATATGACTCCATACGCATAGATCTCCAAGCTTCATCATAATCATGGTTTTTATCCATCATTAAATTCTTTGCCTCAGTAATATACTTGCTATACAATTCAACACCTTTCTCAAAATCGAGGTCATCATTATCAGAAACACCAAGTTCTAACTGAATCAACCCTATTATGCCATAATTAACAATAGCAATCAGCTCGGCTCTAATGCCCTCATCAACTTTAGCAAAACCTTTAGACTCAATACTTCTGATTCTACTTGCTTTAATAAATATCTGATCTGTAATTGATTGTGTACGCATAATTCTCCATGACGCACCATAATCCTTCATTTTCTTTGTAAAAACATCTTTACAGATAGCAGCAACCTGTTCGAATTGTATTTCAGTATGACTACTCATAAATAAAATTTAATGATGTTGAATTTGAATTTCAGAATTGCAAAGGTAAAAAAAAATATGCACTTTTGTTTGCAACTTCAAACTTTCTTTTTACATTTGCACAAATATTACTTTAAAGTAGCATTTAATGAAACTATCCAATACTTCAGAATACGCTTTACGGATTCTTTGCTTTATGGCAAAGGACGAAAACAAGTTATATTCAGCTAAGTATCTGATAGATGAACTACAGATATCCGACAAATACCTCAGACGTCTTATGACTAAGCTCACCAAATCAGGCTTTATATCAAGTTCTCAAGGTAGAGACGGTGGATATAAATTTCTAAAAAAAACGAACGAAATATATCTTGCTGATGTTATTGATTCTGTTGAAGGTATGGATAAATATATGGGATGTGTATTGGGTTTTTGCGAATGTAGTGACGAAAACCCTTGTGTAATGCATTCTACATGGTCACCGGTAAGAGATGAGTTTCTAAAAGTTTTTAATTCAAAAACTATAAGCGATATGGATATTATGACAGTAAGTAAATTTTAAATTTTTTATATATATACTACTTAAATGTATTAATTGAATTAATCTCTAAATTATTAAAATTATTATTTTATGAAAGAAACATGGCTTGACAAATTCATGAGCAAAAAGGGCTTGTATACCGCCTTTTGGATTATTGCTCTCGTGATGGTTACAATGCTCATTCGCTACACTGCGAATCTACAGAAGGAAGTTCCTCCTCTACCAAAGGAAGTTAAGTCAGTAAGTGGAGAGGTTCTGTATACTTATGACGACATCATTCAAGGTAAAGGTTATTTCCAGGAATTTGACCTTACCGACTGGGGTTCTCTTCTTGGTATGGGTGCTTATATTGGTCCCGACTTCTCAACTGATTTCTTGTATTATAGAACAATGTATCTATACGACTTCTATGGACAGGAAATGTATGGTAAAAATGATTCTGAACTTACCGACATAGAACGTGGAGCTGTGAAGGAGAGGGTGAAAGAGGATGTAAAGAAGCAAACTACTTTGCTTGAAGAAACTACCGTCTATACTGATGCTTCTGCTGCTGCTTATCATGAAAATGTTAAGTATCTGGTTGATTTATTGGTTAATGGAGATCCTGAAAGAGCATGGAGGGGTGGTATTATCCAACCGGCTGAAGCTGAGAAAATTGCTGCATTTGTCGATTGGTCGCAATTAGTTGCTTCGTCTATTCGTCCGGGCACCGATCGTACATGGTCGAACAACTGGCCTCCAGAACCTCGTCTCGATCAAGATCTTACATTCCTCTATCATAAAGTGTCTCTCTGGGAGTTCTTATTGCTGTGGACTTTAACCATAGTGGTTATCTTCCTTTCTTATGAATTCCTTCTTAAAAAGGATGACGGAGAGAAACTTGAAGAGCCTTTGCATGTAACTTCATTGTTTAAATCTCAAAAGAAACTGCTAAAATATATTCCAATCGTTGCCGGATTATTTGTTGTGCAATTGTTTATCGGCGGATATTTAGCTCACCTTTATACCGAACCTACACAGGATTTCGTAATTTCTCAAGATCTTCTACCATTCAACGTTCTTCGTTCTATGCATACTCAGTTAGCTATTCTTTGGGTAGCTGTTGGATGGTTAGTCGGCGGTCTGTTGATTGCTCCTTGGGTTGCAAACAAAGATCACAAATATCCATGGCTTATTGATGTGCTTTGGACTGCCCTTGTAGTTGTGGCTGTGGGAAGTATGATTGGTTTGTACATGGGTGCTACAGGTCAACTTCGTGAAACATGGTTCTGGCTTGGTAATGAAGGTCGCGAATTGATTAATCTTGGTCGCGTCTGGGATATCGGCTTGGTAGTCGGACTTGTTTTCTGGTTTATCTTAATTATTTCTCTAATCAGAAAAGCTGCTACAAACAATCCTATTGTCAGCACAATTATCTGGTCGGCTTTCGCAATTGCTACATTATATATTGCCGGTATGATGCCTGTGCACAAAATAATGCCTAACTACACGATTGATGATTATTATCGTTGGTGGGTAATTCACTTGTGGGTAGAGCTTACATTTGAACTGTTCGCCGCAGGGGTTATAGCTTTCTTCTCGGTTTCTCTCGGTTTGATAACTCACAAAACTGCCGTAAGGATTATGTTCTTCGAGCTATTCCTGATTTCTTTAAGCGGTACTTTAGGTGTCGGTCACCACTACTGGTTCCAAGGTCTTGATGAGTATTGGATTGCAATCGGAGGTATTTTCTCTGCATTAGAACCACTACCACTTGCACTTATGATTGTTGAAGCTTGGAAAAACCACAGAGAAAAAGTTTATTCTGCCGAAGGATTTAATTACACAATTCCATTTACCTGGCTTGCCGGTTCGGCAGTTCTAAACTGGATTGGTGCAGGTTTCTTCGGAATGGTAATCAATACTCCAACTATCGACTACTATGCTCACGGCACTTATTTGATTATGCCTCACGGTCACGTTGCTCTTTTAGGTGCATTCGGCTATATCGCTATCGCTTTCTTATACTTAGCTGCACGTGCTAATGCTTTGGCCAATAATTTAGTATGGAGCGACAAGTTAAGTAAAGTCGGCTTCTGGGTACTGACAATCGGCACTTTACTATTTGCAATACCAACATATATTATTGGTATACATCAAGCCAACGTAGCTATGGAATCAGGATATTTCATTGCACGTCTTCGTGAGACCGTAGAAGTTATGAGTGGATGGATGTGGGCACGCTTACTGCCTGATGGTTTGATGATTATCGGTGGTTTAATTATTTTCTATGACTTAGTGCAAAAAACTTTCTTAGCAAAGAAAGCCAAGTAAAAACTAAGCTGTATTAATGTATTAATATGTATTTGAACAGCACACAAGTTTTTAAATTCTTTTTAAATTGCTCTGTGTGCTGTTTTTTTAAGATTTTTGATAAATGATTCGATTTTTTAGGAAGCATCACCGTTGGTTAGGTGTTATTTTATTGTTCTTTCTGGTTCTTTTTAGTATTTCCGGCATTATTATGAATCATCGGAAAACAGTTTCCGGTATCGGTATAAACAGGCAATATCTTCCTCCTAACTATTCGTATAAAGATTGGAATTTTGCTGCTGTTCGTTCTACAGAAAGATTTTCAAATGATAGTATCCTTATTTATGGTAACATTGGTATATGGCTAACAGATAGTGCATTTACCAATTTTTCGGAATTTAACAAAGGCTTTCCTAAAGGCGTTGACAATCACAAGATGTCAAAAGTCGTAAAAATTAATGATGAAACTATGGCTGCCGGTTCTTTGTTCGGGTTACATATTTACTCAACAAATACCGATAGATGGGATAAAATTCATCTACCTAACAATGAGGAGAATGTTGTCGATTTAATGCTGAGAGGTGATACTTTGTTAGTACTGACGCGTTCAAACTTATTTTCTTCAGTAGATTACCAAAATTTCATTCAAATAAATCTTCCCGCTCCTGCCGATTATGATAATAAAGTAGGTCTATTTAAAACATTCTGGGTTATTCATAGCGGCGAAATCTACGGTTTAATAGGGAAACTGATTGTCGATTTAATTGCAATAATTATCGTTTTTCTAAGTATTGGTGGCTTTATTATGTTTGTTAATAAGAAGTCACTGAAAAAGAAAGGTGTCGAAAAGATCAGAAGGCAAAGGATTAAACGTCAATATCAATGGCACTTAAAATGGCATAATAGAGTGGGTTATACTACTATCCTTCTTTTAATTATAACTACCGCAACAGGTATTTTCCTGCGACCTCCTTTCTTAATTCCGATTGCTGAAGCAAAGGTCGGTAAAGTTCCATACACAGTTTTAGATACGCCTAATCCGTGGTATGATTTACTTCGTAGAATTATTTATATTGAAGATGAAAACCGATATATAATTTCGACTCAAGATGCATTTTATTATTCTGACGACAATCTTAAAACAATGATTTGTTTCGATAAGCAACCACCTGCAAGTGTTATGGGTATTACCGTTTTGGAAGAATATGGCAAAAACACTTTGATGATTGGTTCGTTCGAAGGACTTTTCAGTTGGAATTATGAAACTGATGAAATATATAATTTAATCGATAAAGAAGTATGGGTACGCCCATCTAAAAGAGGACATCCTGTAGGCACTCATAAAATATCAGGTTATTCTGCACACTTTGGCGAACATCCTTTGATTTTCGATTATGATGAGGGTGCTAAAAGCTCGTTCAACAAGGATATTTTTCCTGATATGACAACTGAAATTATCAAGAAAAATCCTATGCCTATATGGAATGTTGCGCAAGAAGTTCATACAGGTCGAATCTTCCAATTTTTCTTAGGTGATTTCTATATTCTGATAGTACCTCTAACAGGATTATTTACACTATATCTACATATATCAGGGTTTATCATTTGGTATAAAAGATATAGAACGAAAAAGAAATATCACAAACTACCATAGAATTTATATTCACCTGATCCTATTTCATAGCAAATATATCCATCTGATTTGCTTTTGAAAACTACATTTTTTTCCTTATGCAGTTTCATTTCATATGAGGGATTGTGTGGCACGTATATTAATGCGCTACTACCAACCGGCACCTTTACTTTTATTTCTATCTGATTATCTATTTTCTCCCACCATATTCCGGCTTCTCCATAAGGAGTTAGTTTTGAATATGATGCATATCCCAAATCATCGGTTGGACATGGCTTAAATATAATCTGTTTATAACCCGGCTTTGCTTCTTTCATACCTGCCAAATCTCGATAAAGCCAAACCAAACCGCCTCCAAACATAGGATGATTACGTGAATGTACGCCATCCCACTGTTCCCATGTGGTTGTAGCTCCTTGAGCTATCCAATGTCCGATACTTGGGAATGTCGTTTGATTTATTATTTCATATGCCTGTTCATTTAAACCATACTCACATAATACTTCAAACAAATATCGAGTTCCGAAAATCCCTGTATCTAAATGTCCATTTGCTTGTTCAATATCTTTACTTACAGTGTCTACTACACGTTTTATCATAGACTCATCCAATCCCATTTTTAATGCAAAGATATTTGCTCCATATTTACCAAATGTACCTTCATCTTTATTGTAAAAACGTTTAATGAAAGCTTCTTTTACTTGTGCTTCTTGTTGTCTGTACATACGTGCATCTTCATTCTTTCCTAATGCTGATGCTGAATTTGCTATATTATGTGTACATAACCACAAATAAAAAGTATGCACTAATTCATTCGGTGGAAATTCTCCCGGCGGACACCATTCTCCTAAATTCATCCAATATTGAACATTGTCCTTACTTGGTGCTTGCTGAAACATAATACCGTCATCATCAAGCCATTGCTGCATATAAGCAAGATATTTCTTCATGCCTTCATAAGAGTATGACAAAATCTGCAAATCTCCATATGTTTGATAATATTCCCAAGGCATAATAACTATTGATGCTCCCCATGCAACTCCGCCGCCTGCACCGGGTTGCCAAGGGGCACTATTAGGAACATATCCGGTAGTAATATTTTGAGAACCTACTATATCTTTTATCCATTTTCTATAAAAACTTGCAACATCATAATTATGCATAACTGTATTCATCGCAACTTGACCATCGCCCGTATAAGCTAACCTTTCACGATGTGGGCAATCGCTTGCTATACCACCATGCATATTATCAGTCTGACTGCGTTTCCATATCTTTTGAATTTTATTAAGGAGTTCATTCGAGCAGTTGAAATGACCAACAGTTTTTACATCCGTATACACCGCTTCGGCTGTTATATCTTCAGCTTTCAGTTCTCCGGGATAGTCATAAATTTCAACCGACCTAAACACATACCATGTAAATCGGGTTGCATAACTTTCATCTTTTGAACCATTTAAAGTGTAACTATTAGTACCATTTGCCGATTCGCTTAGATATTTTATCCTGATACGATGTCCTGAAACTCCATTAATATTATCCATACGCAACCAACCTGAAATCTCTTCTCCGAAATCTATTCTATAGTTACCCTTACCATCTAATTTTTCAATATTAACAGGCTTTAGTTTCTCCATAACCTTATCAGATGGCGACATTTGAGCTTGTAATTGACCTACAGGTGCATTTCTTATAATAGCATTTTTCCAATTATCGTCATTATACTCCGCTTTACACCAATCTTTATATTCTAAGCGCGCATCATACTGCTCACCTTGATATATCATATCATATACAATCGGACTTTTCTCAACTTTCCAATCAGTGTCTGAAATGATTGTTTCTTTACTGCCATCAACATATTCAATCTCTAATTGTGCAATAAAACGTGGTGAGCCATATCCCAGTACCCATCTCGAAGATGCACTGTAAAAACCATTTCCCAGAATTGCTCCAATTGCATTTTTGCCTTGATGCAATAAAGGTTTTAGATCATAACAGAGATATAAAACACAATACTCAGTAAAATCATCATGTACAGGAATACCGTATTCATGAAGGTTTTCACGCTTAGTCCATTGTGTTTGATTCGGCACTAAAACGTCATCACTAACTTTTCTACCATTACAATAAAGTTCGAAATAACCTAAACCTGTAGTGTATATTTTTGCTGATTTAATAGTCTTTTCTACGCTGAAAGATTTTCGTAATAGTGGTGCCGGATGAGGTAATTCATCGGTATTATAGGTAACCGGTCGCTCGCCCTGCCAAGGTGCACCAATCCATTCTGCTTTCCAATCAGATTTATTCAACAGTCCGACATGCCAATAAGCCGGCTCACTCCATGTCGATACTTTTCCTTTATTATCCCAAACTCGCACACGCCACCAGCAATCCGTCCTTGAATTCAAATCTTTACCATTATAACTTATTAATACAGAGGCATCACTATTTACCTTTTTAGTCTTCCATAAATCAGGCTTACCTTGTAATAATTTCTCATATTCAGTTGCAACTTCAACTTCGTATGCCGACTGCGACACTCCTTTCTGATTACCATTAGCTTCGTTTATCCAACTTAATCGAGGGTGTAAAACATCAATTACAGATGGATTGTCAATATACTCACAAGTTAGTTGTGTCGGCGTGATAGAAGAAGCATTCAACAAATGCAATGACCATTGAATACTTAAAAAGATTGCAGATAACAGGATTTTCGATCTCATTATATATTAGATTTAAAATTACAAGTAAATTATTAAAGTCATATTATGTCAAGTTACAATCACTTCTTCTTCCAGATACTAATTTCACAAACACTTTGGAGTTGTTGACGAGAATTTAACCATTCATATTTCGATAGATTAACCGGACTTGACTGAAGTTCAAAATTCTTTGAGAGAATAGCGTTTATTCCATCTAAAGATGTAACCGGTTCACCATCTTTTTTAAAGCCTCCTGGGCGACAATCATGCTGTATTTTATTTCTATCCCAGTTATAATCAGATGCTATTACTAAGTAACCTCCATCATTTACACGAGTATGAATTTCTGATAGAAACTTATTCGGACAGTTTAATTCTTCTAAAACAAATGGTGCAATAATCAAATCGTAATTAGAATGAATAGGTTTCAAATTATTAGCATTATCCTGCATAAATTTGATTTTACTCAATCCTTCAGTCAGACCGGTATCTTTTAGCACAACTTCACGGTAAAACACCAAGTCGTTTTCATCACGCACTATATAACGCATAAAACCTCGCTCCTGCAAACGAATTGGAATCCGAATAAAGCGAGCTGAAAAATCAAGTGCCATCAATTGTTTCACAAACGGAGCAAGTTCAAACGCTAATCGACCTGTATCTGTATTCAAATCAAGCACGTTCATTTGCTCTAAACCTGTTATATTCTCACGTATTGCTTTAGCAAATTGCTGATGAAAATTAGATTGGGTTGTCTGTCCCCACATATTCTCACATGAGTTAGCTACTTCCAAATCTGTTTCGTAAGTTTCATCCTGTATCACAAGCGGCTCTTCCGACTGCACCAATCTAAATCCTGCATGTTGATAGAAATGTCGCCTGAACGCATAACGCGAATGCAATGTAGCCTCATTTCCGGTCGAAATCCACGAACCGCCTTTAATTAAGTTATGCTTACCATCGAAAGTTGGAGTTGAAAAATCGTCATACATCAAATGTACTTTAAAACCTGGGAAACCTGTAATTGGAGTTTCTGTCCACTGCCATACATTACCGAGTACATCATAGAAATCGCCAAACTTAAACATATTCACCGGACAAGGTGATGCAAAGTATTCCAAATTTATATTACCGGGTGCTTTATCCCATTCCGGCTGATTCTGAACTTTACAATGCTCAGCCAATCTGTACCATTCAGCTTCTGTCGGTAGTCGAAATGTCTTACCTGTCTTAACAGTTTTCCAATTACAAAAAGCTTTTGCTTCTAAATAATTCACTTCAACAGGCCAGTTCCAAGGCATAGAAATTTCCTCTGCAACCAATCTCAACCAATAACCATCTGCTTTCTTCCGCCAGAACAAAGGCATTTCAGCCTCTTTGAATTGACACCAGTTCCAACCTTCTTCAGTCCAATAATTCTTATGTTTATAGCCCCCATCTTCAACAAACGCTAAAAATTCTCCGTTAGAAATCAGCATTTCGGAAGCCTTATATTCCTTTACATCTTCTGAGTAAGTTCCATACTCATTATCCCAACCATAAAGCGGATGATTTTCGGGTTTACCTAAATTCACTTTAGCAGCAGGAACTGTTACCAAATTATTGATGGGTGCTTCTCCCCTATCCTTACAGATCTCTCCAAATCTACCTGCAACAACTTCATTCAAAGGCAATTGTCTAATCAAGACAGATGAGGTTTCTAAATGGATACGTTCATGTTCTATACCCATCATTATAATCCAGAAAGGATTTTTCCAGTCGACAGGAAATACAAGAGGAGTTTTATCTATGAAATCGAGGACAATCTTTTTGACTTTATCTCTATATTCACGTACAGCTTTGACAGAAGGCCAATTATAATTCTTTTCATCCAAATCATCCCAACTCATTTCATCCACACCAATAGCAAAGATAGATTCAAAATCAGGATTGACACGTTCCTTAATCAAACCCGCAAGTATCATTTTATTAATAAAGAAAACGGCAGTATGACCTAAATAAAAAAGGATCACATGCCGTAACGGATCACCGCGATGATAAAAAATATCGTCTGATTTTAGTTGATTATAAAGAAGTTCGTCTATTTCCCACGTCTTCAAGAAATAATTACGTATTTCTGCTTTTTTTGTTTCGGGATTACCTTTGTCTAAGATTATGGTTTGAGTAATTAATTTGTTTAAATCCATGCTTAATAGCTTATAAATTGAGACATTCTATTTGTTTACAACGAAAATCAAATATAATTTGTTTACAAACCACGCTTCAAATACAGTTTATCCATAAAGAATTTTGTCTGACGATCGGGAAACAATTTAGTGTGTAACATTTTCCCTACTATTTCAAATCCGGTATCTTTATATAATTTCAAAGCGTTTACATTTCTCTTCCAAACTCTTATAAACACTTCTTTTGAACGATTTTCTTTCAACAAAGACATAGTTTTATTTAACATCTTTCGACCTATACCTTGACCACGAAGTTTCTCGTGAACCATGATTTCCGCAATATAAGGAGTATGCATTTTATCCTGGACTTCAGATAATTGAGGGTTAAATCTCTCAACATAATGAAGCGGATACACAAATAAGGCACCATTGAGCTTAGTTTCATCATTTTCATCAACAGCAACCATCATCATGCCTTCTTCGTAAGCTAATCTGATTTCATTGTCCAACTCCTCTGAATCAACATGTTGTGCTGATTCCCCTTTCGAGAAAGTATCTAAATACAATTTGCGTATTTCTTCTCTGAATTGATAATGTGTGTCTCTAAAAATTTTTAACATAGCTCTAAATTTTATCGTGAAAAATATATATAAAACAACTCGTCATTTTCTTGAACCACCCAATGTTGGATTTTCAAACTCCCAGCTTTTTCAATTAAGGGAGCCGGTAAAAAAGGAGCTGTCAATTTATATATTTCACCTGCTACAAGTTTGTTCAAATCGGATGTCACCTGATTAACAGGGTGTTCGCCTGCTTGTAGCATCTCTCTGACATCAAACTCTACTACAACTTTTGTAGCATCAAACCATTCGGGCTGTTGAGTTATAAAATGCGTATCTGTACCCATATTCTCAACTTGTTCTTGTCCGACTGCCTTACGCAGCTTGTTTATCAGCTCCTCCGTCTTTAGATGCCCAATTGATGCTGCTTGTTGCAAAGTTGCGATTTTTGCTACCGTTTTTCGCAAAACAGGGTTTTTAAGTTTTTCAAAAGCCGGTACCATGTTGATTAATACGTCTTCTAACTCAGGATATGTTTCAATAAGTTGAAGAACTTTTGTTTTTGGCGTTATAATCATATTTATATTTTTTATTAAATCTCAAAAAGATATGTCTTATTTTGAATATGATAAAATTCGTTGCTCTCCTTCTAATTCACGATATACTGTTACGTCATGAGATACTTCAAGGGTGCCTAAATATTCACCTTTTTCATTACGTAATGCAAAGTATTCAATATGAACCATTTTACCACCTTTACTAATCCAGAACGGGGCACGGGAAGCTTTACCGGTTTTAAAATCATCGATAATTTTATCAACAATATGAGCACTTGCAGGTGGATGGCAATGACGAACATCTCTATTTAAAATAGCTCTGTTACGCTGAAAAATCCTTTCTGTTCCTTGTGTGAAATATTTCACTTTATCATCTTTATCGACGAAGGTCATATCCAAAGGCACTGTGTTGAGTATTGCCATCAGTTCCTCAACTGAAAAACCTCCTGACGGCAGTTGCACATGTTCTCCTGACTTATTAAGTTCAGCGAGCGTGCTTTCAGTAGCCCATTCAGGACGCCATTCTTTAGGAGGATCGTAGAGACAATAACCAATTTCAATCGACTGTTTCTTGATTTCATACCATTCTGCTTCATTTAAGGTATCCATCGCCATTGGAAACAAAATCTCAGACTCCTTAGTCCCCATTTCAACAACCTGTCTTACAGCAGGTTTAAGTACTATGTCAGCAGAAACTAACAAATCATCGCGTGAAATATCAGGAACTTGCAGAACTTCAATTCCACCCTTGATTAACTCTCTGATTTCATCATGTTTACCCCACATAACTTTAGGCGGTCCGGTAATACCTGCTTTTTCGAGATATGGGAAAATCAAATATTCTTTACGCTGATACAGCTTATCAGCATCATACAGATTATTAAACAACCCTCTGAGTTTCAGAATTTCTTTCGAAACATCATCAGGTTTATCATATTCAATATCTTCCAAAATCTCTAAGATTTGTTCGGCAACTTTTCGAAGCTCTTTATTTTCATTTAGCATCACATCAATCGGATGCCCCTCAGGAATATCCATCATTTCGGATAAATCGATACGTCCTTCCAGCACCGCAGAGTGCATATCACATAACCTAAGCACCTCTTCCTCAGGCAAACCTTCACTTATCAATTCTTGCTCAACTTCAACAACCTCACCATAAGGTATGGAACTTAAATTGCGTAATAGCTGTTGACGAACCTCCTCTTCTGACTCTCCTGCATGAAGTTTCAAGATCAGTTCTTTTAATGTTTTTTTTCTTTCGTGCGAATTATTAATCAGCTCACTCATATTATTTTAGCTTAATTGTTTAGATGCAAAGATAATAATTTCAATCTAATTTTAACATCCCTATTTTGGGTTATTCTTAGAGATAATTTTAGTGGTAAATTGTTTGTTTATAACCGTTTGTTGTGAGATTTGATTTTTGAAAAGTTACACAGTGTTACACAATGTATGGCAGAGTGTTGCACAATGTTTACTCTGTGATACTCTGTGTTTACTCCGTGTTACTCTGTGATACTATTTCTTTTGAAGTTACACAGTGTTGCACAATGTGTGGCACAGTGTTACACAGTGTTTAACTTCGCTAAATGATAAACAATTTTGTTGCCGGAAATAACAAAAATAAAAGGAGTTCATCCCGGAGCTGTTCTTGATAGGGAATTGAAACGAAGAGGATTAGAGAGTAAACAATTTGCACTATCTTTAGGGGAGTACCCACAAACAATTAATGCTATCAGTAAAGGTCGTAGAGGAATCAATCCCGCACTATCTATCAAACTGGGCAATGCACTTGGAGCTAATGAGGAATATTTTATGCTTCTTCAAGCCTACTATGAGGTTGAGAAGAAACGTAAAGAATTATTGAAAGAACAATCAAAGCCAGATTTGACTAAAATAAGAAGTATCTTATTTTGGGACACCGATATAAATAAAATAGACTGGCAAAAACATAAGAAAGCTGTTATTAGAAGGATATTTGAACGAGGCAATGATATTGAAATAGGGGAAATCATCACTTTTTATGGTAAAGAAATCGTTGAAAAAGTATTAAATGATATACCTCAATTTTTACCAACACTTTCTGAAAATGCAGAAACATATTTAGGTACAAAATTAAATCTAAAAAATGATAGCAAATAAATTCTGAAGTCATCTTGATTTTTCACATCAACCGACTGTAACTGTAGAGGAGTTCCCTCACTTCGCATTATCCAACCCACTACAACTGTAGAGGAGTTCCCTCAGTCGCTGCGCTCCATCGGGATGACACGC
>ERZ778021.682-NODE-682-length-53652-cov-6.906282_pt1 | contig 53652 bp, 41 predicted proteins | sample MGYA00375751_ERZ778021 | MGnify/ENA primary metagenome ERZ778021 (study PRJEB29350, sample SAMN05389814) | bioreactor metagenome | isolation source: Thiocyanate stock bioreactor | place: South Africa: University of Cape Town | collected 2013-08-29 ... | reverse complement strand
GTAATTAAAATCAATTTCTTAACTTCTATAAGAATAATAATGATGACCAACAATATATTTACTCAAGATACACCGCTCTCTACAGAGGAAAGTCGGTTAAAGGTGAAAAAAGCGCTGATTCTCGGTTCCGGTGCACTCAAGATCGGGGAGGCGGGCGAATTCGATTATTCCGGTTCGCAGGCATTGAAAGCACTGCGTGAAGAAGGAGTAGAGACCATCCTGATCAATCCCAATATTGCTACGGTACAGACTTCGGAAGGATCAGCCGATAAGATTTACTTCCTCCCGGTGACCCCATATTTCGTAGAGAAAGTGATTGAAAAGGAACGGCCTGACGGTATCCTGCTGGCTTTCGGGGGACAGACCGCACTCAACTGTGGTGTGCAGCTATACACTGCAGGAACACTTGAAAAATATAATGTGACTGTACTGGGAACACCGGTGCAGTCGATCATGGATACCGAGGACCGTGACCTGTTCGTGAAAAAACTCGATCAGATTGAAGTGAAGACCATCCAAAGCCATGCCGTCTCTACCATGGACGATGCATTGAAAGCTGCGGAACAACTGGGTTATCCCATTATTGTACGTGCTGCTTATGCCCTTGGCGGATTGGGATCAGGATTTTGTAACGATCCCGAAGAGTTGAAGGCCCTCGCCACGAAAGCATTCAACTATTCCAACCAGCTCCTGATTGAGAAATCGCTTAAAGGATGGAAAGAAGTGGAATATGAGGTAGTACGCGACCGTTACGACAATTGTATCACCGTCTGTAATATGGAGAATTTTGACCCGCTCGGTATCCATACAGGTGAGAGCATCGTCGTTGCTCCTTCGCAAACACTGACCAATTCAGAATATCACAAATTGAGGGAACTCTCCATCAGGATCGTCCGTCATATTGGTATCGTGGGAGAATGTAACGTGCAGTACGCCTTCGATCCCGCCTCGGAAGACTACCGGGTGATCGAAGTGAACGCCCGTTTGAGCCGTTCATCGGCATTGGCATCCAAGGCGACCGGCTACCCGTTGGCATTTGTGGCGGCAAAGTTGGCATTGGGATACGGTTTATTCGACTTAAAGAACTCGGTGACACGGTCGACCAGTGCTTTTTTTGAGCCGGCTCTGGACTATATCGTCGTGAAAATACCCCGTTGGGATTTGGGAAAATTCAGTGGAGTCTCCAAAGAGATCGGTTCCTCCATGAAATCGGTGGGCGAGATCATGGCGATCGGCCGTACCTTTGAAGAAGCCATACAGAAAGGGCTTCGGATGATTGGCCTGGGGATGCATGGCTTTGCGGAGAACAAGGAACTGAAGGTCGAAGATATCGACAAAGCACTCCGCGAACCGACCGACCAGCGCATCTTCGTGATCAGTAAAGCTTTCAGGAAAGAATATACCATCGACCAGATCCATGACCTTACAAAAATAGACCGGTGGTTCCTTGAAAAATTGAGCAATATAATCAAAACAGCAGAGTCGTTGGAGAGTTATCCGGCTGAATCCATCGATTTTCAGAAAGAAAACAATCCCAATTTCGATGAACTACTGAAAACGGCTAAACAGCAGGGTTTTTCCGATTTCCAAGTGGCACGGGCCCTCCGTAAGGATAAGATGGAGGAGGAAGAAGATTCCCTCCGGGTACGTATTTACAGGAAAAGACTGGGTCTTCTCCCGTTTGTCAAACAGATAGATACGCTTGCTGCGGAATATCCGGCCCAGACCAATTATCTGTATCTTACCTATAACGGTTCGGAAAATGATGTACACTATCTGGGTGATCACCGGTCGGTCATCGTACTGGGATCGGGGGCATATCGCATTGGTTCGTCGGTGGAGTTCGACTGGTGCTCGGTCAATGCACTGAACACAGTCCGTAAGGAGGGATTCCGTTCCGTGATGATCAACTATAACCCGGAAACAGTATCTACCGACTATGATATGTGTGACCGGCTTTACTTCGATGAGCTGTCGTATGAACGGGTGATGGATATCATAGAACTGGAAAATCCGCATGGGGTTATCCTCTCTGTGGGAGGACAGATTCCCAATAACCTGGCGGTAAGGCTGGATCAATCGGGGGTGAATATTTTAGGTACGGGAGCCAAAAGCATCGATAATGCCGAGGACCGCCACAAGTTCTCTTCGATGCTCGACCGGCTGGGTATTGACCAACCGCGCTGGAAAGAACTCACCACCCTCAGTGATATCCGTCTGTTTGCCGATGAAGTGGGATTCCCTCTATTGGTACGTCCTTCTTATGTATTGTCGGGTGCAGCCATGAATGTCTGCTCCAACGAGAATGAATTGGAGCATTTCCTTACCCTGGCGACCGAAGTGTCGGCCAAATATCCGGTGGTAGTATCGGAATTCGTGGAAAATGCCAAAGAGATAGAGATGGACGCGGTGGCGCGTAACGGCGAACTGATCGTTTATGCCATCTCCGAACACGTGGAATTTGCCGGCGTGCATTCGGGGGATGCCACCATCCAGTTCCCTCCACAGAAAATCTATGTCCAGACGGTAAGGAGGATTAAGCAGATCACACGGGAAATCGCACGAGCACTCCAAATCACTGGACCATTCAATATTCAGTTTTTGGCAAAGGATAATTCCATCAAAGTGATTGAGTGTAACCTAAGGGCTTCAAGATCATTCCCTTTCGTATCCAAAGTGTTGAAAATTAATTTTATAGAGCTTGCAACTAAAGTGATGCTTGATATTCCTGCAGAAAAGCCGGAGAAATCGGCATTCGAACTCGATTATGTGGGTATAAAGGCGCCCCAGTTCTCCTTTACCCGCTTGCAGAAAGCCGATCCCGTGTTAGGAGTGGATATGGCCTCAACCGGTGAAGTCGGAGCCATTGGTACTAATTTCGATGATGCGCTGCTCACCTCGATGTTGGCGGTTGGATACCGCATTCCGGAAAAAAATATCATGGTCTCTTCGGGTGGATCCCGGTCGAAAGTCGACCTGCTGGATGCCTGCCGCCTTTTGCAGCAACATGGTTATACCCTTTATGCCACCGGCGGAACACAGAAGTTCCTGGAAGAGAACGGCGTCAAAAGCCAATATGTGGCCTGGCCCGATGAAACCGGTGATGAAAAGAACAATGAACTGAAGGTGGACAAAATGATTGCCCAAAAGAAATTCGACCTGATTATCAATATTCCCAAAAACCTCACCGAGAAGGAATTGACCAACGGGTATAAGATCCGTCGCGGTGCCATCGACTATAATATCCCCCTTATCACCAATGCCCGTCTTGCCAGCGCCTTTATCAAGGCTTTCTGCAGGATGCCGCAGGATGAGATAGAGATCAAACATTGGGGGGAGTATAATTGAAGTGGTCAGGTGCCCAAGTGGGAAGGTGGGAAAGTGAGATGGATAATTTGAAAATTTATAGATTAATTCAATCTCAATCAGCAAATCAGTAAATCAGTATAATGAACAATTCAATTAAGAAAGTGATTTTATTGGGTTCCGGCGCCCTGAAGATCGGACAGGCAGGAGAGTTTGACTATTCCGGTTCGCAGGCTTTGAAAGCGATGCGTGAAGAGGGAATAGAAACAGTATTGATCAATCCGAATATCGCTACCATACAGACATCGGAAGGTGTAGCCGACCGGGTTTACTTCCTGCCCATCACTCCTTACTTTGTGGAAAAGGTTATCCAAAAGGAACAGCCGGACGGTATCCTGTTGGCCTTCGGGGGACAGACGGCGTTGAACTGCGGCGCAGAACTATACCAGAGAGGTACGCTCGATAAATATGGTGTACAGGTGCTGGGAACGTCGGTAGAGGCGATCATGATCACCGAGGACAGGGACTTGTTCGTGAAAAAACTGAATGAGATCGATGCCAAAACGCCTGCATCAAGGGCGGTAGAGAGCCTGGAGGATGCGTTGGCGACGGCCCGTGAAATGGGTTTCCCTATCATGGTACGCTCTGCTTATGCACTGGGCGGACAGGGCTCCGGCATCTGCACTAATGAAGAGGAGTTTATCGAATTGTGCAAGAGCGCCCTTTCTTTTTCTAACCAGATATTGGTAGAGGAGAGTTTGAAAGGATGGAAAGAAATCGAATTCGAAGTGATCCGCGACAAAAACGACCATTGCTTTACCGTGGTACCGATGGAGAACTTCGATCCGCTGGGTATACATACCGGTGAAAGTATCGTGGTGGCACCCATCATCACACTCAGCAAAGAGCAAATCGCCATGCTTGAAGATATAGCACAGCGGGTGGTACGACATATCGGTATTGTGGGTGAGTGCAATATCCAGTATGCTTTCAATGCGGAGACCAATGATTATCGCATTATCGAAATCAATGCCCGCCTGAGTCGTTCATCGGCACTTGCTTCCAAGGCATCGGGTTATCCGCTCGCTTTTGTGGCGGCAAAGCTGGCTCTGGGCTATACCCTCGACCAGATAGGAGAGATGGGAACACCCAATTCTGCATATACGGCGCCGAAGGTAGATTATATGATCGTAAAGATACCCCGCTGGGATCTTAATAAGTTCTATGGCGTAAGTCACGAGATTGGCTCCTCGATGAAGTCCGTCGGTGAGATCATGTCCATTGGCCAGTCGTTCGAAGAGATCATCCAGAAAGGATTACGCATGATCGGACAAGGGATGCACGGCTTTGTGGGAAACCGGGAGATGACTTTCGATAATGTGGAAGAAGCACTCTCGAAGCCGACCGATATGCGTATTTTCGCGATTGCCAATGCTTTTGAAAAAGGATATTCGGTCGAGCAAATCGAGGCGTTGACCAAAATAGACCACTGGTTCCTGAAACGGCTGGAAAATATATACAATTACTCAAAGGTACTTGAAACCTATAATAAGATCGAAGACCTGCCGGAAAAGGTGCTTCGTGAAGCAAAACGACTCGGTTTCTCCGATTTCCAGATCGCGCGGTTTGTAGAAGATCCGCGAGGAACCCTGGAGAATGAACTGGTCAGGGTGCGAAACAGTAGGAAAGCGCTAAAGGTTATGCCCGTAGTGCGCCGTATCAATACGGTTGCCTCCGAAAACCCGGAGAAAACCAATTATCTATATTTCACCTATGATTCGGACAAGGCATTCCCCTCCCGGAAAAGTGGAAAAGATTCAGTGATTGTGTTGGGATCCGGTGCATACCGCATTGGTTCGTCGGTAGAATTCGACTGGTGTTCGGTCAACGCGGTACAGACCGCCCGGGAACTGGGCTATGAATCGGTGATGATCAACTACAATCCCGAAACGGTATCCACTGATTACGACATGTGCGACCGGCTCTATTTCGATGAGTTGTCGTTCGAAAGGGTACTTGATGTGATCGATTTAGAAAACCCCAAAGGAGTGATTGTTTCGGTCGGGGGACAGATTCCCAACAACCTCGCCATGAAATTGTACCGGCAGGATGTATCCATTCTGGGAACCTCTCCCTTATCGATAGACCGGGCCGAGAATCGCCATAAATTCTCCGCGATGCTTGATGAACTGGGTATCGATCAACCCCGTTGGAAAGAGATGACCAGTTTCGGGGAGATCGACGCGTTTATCGACGAAGTGGGATTTCCCGTGCTGATCCGTCCTTCTTACGTGCTTTCAGGAGCTGCCATGAACGTATGTTATGATAAGGAACAGATGCATACATTCCTGAAGATGGCTGCCAATGTATCGAAAGAATACCCGGTAGTAGTCTCTTCCTTCCTGCAGAACGCCAAAGAAATAGAATTCGATGCGGTAGCCCGTGAAGGGGAAGTAGTAGAATATGCCATTTCTGAACATGTGGAATTTGCCGGTGTACATTCGGGTGATGCTACTCTCGTTTTCCCTGCACAGAAGCTCTATTTTGAGACTATGCGCCGGGTAAAAAAAATATCGAAACGGATCGCGAAAGAACTGAATATCAGCGGACCGTTTAATATCCAGTATCTGGCCAAAAACAACGAGATCAAAGTGATTGAATGCAATCTGCGGGCGTCACGCTCTTTCCCCTTTGTCTCCAAGGTGTTGAAACATAATTTTATCGATACAGCTACCCGTATCATGCTGGATGCGCCTTTCAGTAAACCCGACAGTTCGGTGTTCGACCTGGAGTACATTGGCGTGAAGGCATCCCAGTTCTCTTTCTCCCGCCTGCAGAATACCGACCCGGTGCTGGGAGTGGATATGTCCTCTACGGGAGAGGTCGGGTGTATTGGTGAAGATTTCTCGGATGCGATCCTCAAGTCGATGCTTTCGGTAGGGTATAAAATACCCCAAAAAGGGATACTAATATCTTCCGGCGAGATGAAATCGAAAGTCGATTTGTTAGAGGCATGCAAATTGCTGGGAGAAAGGGGATATGACCTCTACGCCAGCCACGGTACACAGAAGTTCCTGGAAGAGAACGGTATCAGGGCGACCGATGTGAACTGGCCCGACGAGGACGGTGAGAACAATATCCGGCAGATGATCATCGACAAGCGATTCGACCTGATCATCAATATCCCCAAGAATGTGACCAAAAGGGAACTTACCAACGGCTATATTATCCGTCGTGGTGCAGTCGATTTTAATATACCGCTGATCACCAACGCCCGTCTTGCCAGTGCCTTTATCACTGCCTTCTGTAATATGGATCAGGAGGATATGGAGATAAGGAGTTGGAACGAGTATTAGAATAGAATCAAGACATAAGACACAAGAACCAAGACAGATTCAAGATTTACTCTTGGGTCTTGGCTCTTGCATCTAAATATATTTAAACCGCCGGATACTTTGTTTGGGAGTTTTTTCAAATTCCTCTTCCTGGAGCCGGAAGGATGCAATCTTGCTGTAGGATGGCAATTGACTGTTCACCTCTGCGACCACTCCCTGAAATAGGGTGTCCACCTCCTGATCTGTCACCCCATTCTCTTTCAGGGCATCCTTATCGGCCACGATCAGGGCAACAACCTTTTGATCTTCACTGATAGCCAGTGCCTCGCTGACAAACGGAGAACTGTTGAGCTTCTCTTCAATCTCTTCAGGATAAATATTTTGTCCGGAAGGGCCCAGCATCATATTCTTGCTCCTTCCCCTAATAAAGATGAAATTGTCGCTGTCCATCGTTCCCAGGTCACCGGTTTTCAACCATCCGTCCACGGTAAACGCCTCTTTAGTAGCTTCCTCGTTTTTGTAATATCCCAGCATCACATTACTGCCCCGGGTAAGTATTTCACCTACGATATTTTGCGGGTCTTCGGAGTCGATCCTTACTTCCATCCTGTCTACCACCTTTCCACTGGAACGCTCTTTATACTTAGTCCAATAGGCATAAGAAATCAATGGACCACATTCGGTCATCCCGTATCCCACGGTGTAGGGAAACCTGATTTTCCTTAAAAACTTCTCCACATCGGAATTGAGCGCAGCACCGCCAATCACCACTTCGACCAGTTCTCCGCCGAAGAACTCTATCATCGATCCACGTACTTTGTTATATATGACACTGTTCACCAAAGGTATTTTGATGAGTGTTTTTGTTGCCCCTTGTTGCAGTTTGGGTAGTACACTCCGGGTTACAATTTTTTCTATGATAAGAGGGACGGCCAGCACCAATTTGGGTTTCACTTTGGAAAACATGTCAAGCAATACCGGTGGTGAAGGGGTTTTCCCCAGAAAATGGATATGGCAACCCATGGAGATAGAATTGAGTATCTCGAATGCCAGACCATAAGTATGCGCCATCGGTAACATACATACGATATTGTCACCCGATTCAATAAACGGCAGGCTGTCGTTCGCGAATTTGGTGTTCGACCAGAGGCTCCTGTAGGGAAGCATGACCCCCTTGGGGCTGCTGGTGGTACCGGAGGTATAATTGATCACAGCCAATTCCTCAGGCTTATCGGTACGGAAAACAATATCATTCACAAAAAATCCTTTTTCGTACTTTTTCCCGAAATAAGCCGGGGCATCTGCATCAAACTGCTTCAACCCGTCGGATGTGGACTTCAGCAACGAGAAGTTTTCAAGGGAAAAAACAGTTTCAATTTTCGGTATGGTTTTCTCATCGATTTCATTCCAGATACCGCTGTCCACGAATAACATTTTTGAATCGGAATGATCCACAATAAACTGTACGCTGGCCTTGTCGAATTCGTGAAGGATACTTACTGCCACGGCACCATAGGAGAGCGTGGCAAAAAAGGAGATGGCCCATCTTGCGGAATTTTTACCACATATCGAGATTTTGTCTCCTCGTTGAATGCCTGCAGCTTTGTAATAGTCGTGCAGCCGGTCTATCTCACAGGCAAAATCTTTGTAATAGAAAGTCTTGCCCTGGAAATCAGTCATCGCCGGCATCTCCCAGTGGTTGCGAATACTTTGCTCGATAAGGCCTAAAAAGGTGTTTTGATTCATCTTCTCAATTTTCAATAAATTAACGGTCAGGACTTCTATCCTGAATATTCATACTCCCTTTCCATGGGCGAAAATAGGATAAAACAGGCAGAAAACCTATTATTTCCCGAATTATTTTCACTTGTCCCGGTAGGGTATTGATAGACCGGGGTTAGTTTTACCATGAATTGTGACTATCCGAACGATTTTAGATACCGGTACATATCCACCTCGCCTGAAATGTCCATCTTTTTCCGCAACCGGCTTTTTCGCGTTTGTACCGAACGGTGTTCCACGCAGGTATGTTGCGCTATGTCTTTCGAAGAGAAATTCAGGAATATCATTGCGCAGAGTTGAAGCTCGGACGGGTTCAGATTGGGATGTTTGGTCAGCAGATTTTTGGTAAATTCGGGATAAACTTCACGAAAACGGGGCAGGAACGTTGTGTCGTTAGCTCTTGCCAGTTCCACAATTTCGTCGAACGAGTCATTCAGTTTCTGTTTCAATTCTGTCACTTCGCCTTCTTTTGTCTCCAGTATTTGCTGTTTCCTCCTTATCCCCAGTTGCCAGAAAAGAACGGCTGCGACAACGGCAGTGAGCGAAAAAAAACTGATGGAGGCGATTGTGCGGCGTTGTTTTTTCTGCGCATATTTCTGTTCTTCGTCCAGCAACAGTTGTAAGGCTTGTTCTGTGGCTTTGTTTTTCGATTCGGAAAGTTCGGCGTTTAGCTGCAAGTATTTTTCGCGGTATAATCTTGCGGAATCCGGTATTTCTTTTTTTGTGTAAACATCCGATATTCTGAGGTAGATGTCGCACAATTCGCTTTTTATACCGGTTATGCGCAAACTTTCCACTCCCTTGCGATAGCAAATCAGAGCAGAATCGGGTGTGTTTTCCGAAACATGCAAGTCACCCCACTGCAAATAGATGGCCGAAGTGTAAGGGTAATTGTATTTTTCGGCCACCGAAAGTGCCTTTTGAAAATAGTGCGTGCCGGAATCGGACTGGTGCTGGTGTGCAAAATGTTCACCGTAGAGCATATAGAGGTTGACTTTGTTTTTGAACGTCTTCCATTCTTCTGTTTTTGCCTGCGTTTTCTCGTTTTTCCGGAGCCAGTACAATATGGAATCAGCGTTGTTCTTTATCTCTTTGTAGGCTATTGCCATGTTTTGATAGGCGATGCAGGAATAGCGCAGCCGTTCTTCCCTGTCGGGGATTCTCTCGGCATACATGCAGGAATTTTGAAACTCGCGAAACGCGGCGTTTTTTATTCCCAGATAGAAGTATATTTGTCCTTTGATGCGGCCTATTTCCGACATGAGTACGAAATCGCCTGTAGTGTATTTCTCCTGTTGGGCAAGTGTAAGATATTCCAGCGACTTATCGAAATTGCCCATATAATTCAATATCAACCCTATGTAGAAACACGACGTAGCCGTCCCCTTGGAATAGCGTGCTTCGCGACTCAGCGACAGCGCTTCGATGGAAAGTTCAAGCCCCGCATCGAGTTTCACTTTTGCGATTTCGGCTGTTGCCAGCGTAATCAGGCTGTCTGCCATTTCCCTGGATTTTTCGGATTGGGTGCGTTCGGCCATTAACTCGTTTGAAATAGACAATAGAAAACTCAAGAATAATATACTTTTTCCCATATCCTTACTACTTAAAGATTTTTCACAACGCAATAAATACATGATTCCTGCATATACGGTGTAAAAACAGTGCAAAGGTACATAGTAAATTGCATTTTTTTTAAGTGCACCTCATTTTTGTCTTTATTATTTTCACTACTTTTGTCCTGAAGATTTTTTACAATATAAATAATACATAATTTATATATTAAACAAGTGTTTTTGGGTATTGGACTATCCAATAAAATGTCGGAATTTTTTCTTTCTTACGAATAAAATATTTAATTTTACTCAATTACTGTAATAAAATTTCATTTTCAAAAATATTTGTTTTACTTTTACACATGCATTCTAAGCCTGAATGATGGATTGTGATGAAAATATTTTAGTCAGATAAGAGATGCAATCAATATGTTATAGCAAATTACAACTATACGCGCTGTTTGTATTACGTGTTTTAATAGGTTGGTATTTTTTATACGAGGGGTTGGCAAAGGTATTCACCCCGAACTGGTCGGCCTACGGATACCTGATCGATTCAAAGGGTATTTTTGCTTCGCTTTTTGTACGGCTGGCAGAAAATCCGACATTGCTCGAGGCAACCAATTTTATCAATATCTGGGGATTGACGATCGTGGGTCTGCTACTGATCTTAGGGCTTTTCTCAAATATTGGTTACATAGGAGCTATGATCTTTTTGTTGCTCTATTACCTTTCGCATCCTCCCTTATTATTTGCGGAATATATCCTGCCCACCGAAGGATCTTATCTATGGGTTGATAAGAATCTGATCCTATTGGTGACAGTGGCGGTATTAATGTTGTTTCCTGCCTCCCGGGCAATAAGTTTTGACAACCTGCTATTTCGTAAAAGTAAGTAATTGTTATTTTTATGGAAGAAGAAAAAGAGATAAATAATCGGAAAGAAGATAAGGACTCCTCTGCGAATGAGTTCTCCCAGGGGCGTCGTGACGCACTCAAGGTAATAGCGACCGTCCCGGTATTGGGGGCCATGGCTTATGGGGTTTACAGAAAGAAAAAGGCAGAAAACACCAACCGCAATGCTGCGGAGATGTTCCGTTTCGGGAGTAAAGTGGCTCCTTACTCGCCAACTTCTTCCGGCGCACAAGTAATTCGGGTGGGTATCATCGGTTTTGGTATCAGGGGAACACAGTTGATGCAGGGGTTGGGGTTTGCTACTCCCGAATATGTGGAAAACCTGATTGAACAATCGAGAATAAATTCGGCGAATACCCGTTATCAGGATTTTGTAGAGCAGGAGGATTTGCGGGTGGAGATCACCGCGGTCTGCGACATTTTTGACACTTATGCTGAAGCTGCGGTAAACGCCGGTGCAAATATTCACCGGGAAGGAGTGGGAGGGACATTAGGTTCCAAACCCAGGCGTTATCGCCACTATAAGGAATTATTGGCTGCCCCCGATGTGGATGCAGTGGTGATTGCATCGCCGGACCATTGGCATGGTACCATGGCTATGGATGCTCTCAGGGCGGGGAAACATGTTTACCTGGAGAAGCCGATGACATGGACGGTGCCGGAGACTTATGAGCTCCGCTCGTTATCGAGAAGCAACCCGCATCTGGTATTTCAGTTGGGACACCAGAACAGGCAGATCGAGGCTTACGAGAGGGCGCGGCAGATCATTGAAAAAGGCTTGCTGGGGAGGATATCCCTGATAGAGACCGGTACCAACCGTAATGATCCCAACGGTGCATGGGTTTATCCCATACATAAGGATGCCAATCCAAAAACCATCGATTGGAAACAATTTGAAGGAGATCCGGACAGGATAAAGGAATATATGGATTATATGACTTCGGCTGGATTGTCAGGGTACGTAGGACCGGAATCCCGTGATAAGTTCAGCCTGGAACGGTTTTTCCGCTGGCGTTGCTGGTGGGATTACAGTACCGGATTGAGCGGCGACCTGCTGACACACGAGTATGATGCGATGAACCAGATCCTTCATCTGGGTATTCCCTCATCGGCCAGTTCTTCAGGTGGCGTCTATTTCTTTAAAGATGGACGTACCGTACCCGATGTGTTGCAGACGGTATTCGAGTTCAAGCAAAGGGAACTCACCATGTTGTACTCCGCTACGTTGGCCAGCCAGTTCAGCCGCAGCCGTAAGATCATGGGACACGATGCGACCATGGAGGTGGGTAACACGCTTACGGTAACTGTGGATCCGCGATCCGAGCAATACCGTACGCAGATCGAACAGGGAGTTGTAAAACCGGGAGAACCATTTTATACTTATATTCCGGGACAGAGTGTGGATGCCGTTTCTACCGCTACCGAAAGGTATTTTGCTGAAAGGGGACTTCTCTACTCATTCATCAGCGGAAAACGTTATAACACTACTTTCCTGCATCTGAAAGAGTGGCTCGAATGTATCAGGAACGGCACACAACCCTCCTGCAGCATCGATCAGGGATTCGAAGAAGCCATTACCGCCCATATGGGAACACGGGCGTACCTGGAAGGAAGGACTATGTATTGGGATAAGGATAAAGAACAGATAACCAGAGAATAAATATCTAAAACGTCAAAAATTTAATCCAAAAAAAAGTACTTATGTCATCAAAAATTACAAGGAGAAAATTCTTAGAAACCGGTGCGATAGCAGCAGCCGGCCTAACAGTTGTACCTTCTTCGGTACTGGGGAAAAGTATGGGGTACAAGGCCCCGAGCGATAAACTCAACATTGTGGGTGTTGGTGTCGGGGGGATGGGGAATGCTAACCTGAAGCAACTCGTGAGTGAGAATATCATCGGGCTTTGCGATGTAGACTGGAAATACAGCAAACATGTATTCGACGAACATCCCAATGCCAAGAAGTATTACGACTACAGGAAGATGTATGATGAGTTGGGTAAATCCATCGATGGCGTAGTAGTCGCTACTGCCGACCATACACATGCGATCATTGCCGCCGACGCCATGACTATGGGCAAACACGTGTATGTACAGAAACCGCTTACCCATAGCGTATACGAGTCACGTCTGTTGACAAAACTCGCAGCCAAACACAAAGTGGCTACCAGCATGGGTAACCAGGGGTCTTCCGGTCCCGGTGTGCGTCAAGTGATCGACTGGATCAGTGACGGGCAAATCGGTGAAGTGACCAGGGTGGAAGCTTTTACCGACAGACCTATCTGGCCGCAAGGTTTGATGATCCCCAAGAAAGCGGACAAGGTTCCTTCTACCCTGAAGTGGGATCTCTTTATCGGACCGGCTAATAATCGTCCGTTCAATGAAATTTATCATCCATGGAACTGGCGCGGATGGTGGGATTTCGGAACCGGCGCTTTGGGTGATATGGCTTGTCATATCCTTCATCCGGTATTCAAAGGGTTGAACCTGGGATATCCCACAAAAGTACAGGGATCGTCCACCATGTTGCTTACTGACTGCGCTCCCAATGCCCAGATGGTAAAATATGTATTCCCGCAGCGTGACAACATGCCGAAAGTGGCTATGCCGGAAGTAGAGGTAACCTGGTACGACGGAGGCTTGACACCTATGCGTCCCGAAGGTGTTCCGGCCGGTAAGAATTTGAATGACCAGGGTGGCGGTGTAATATTCTACGGAACCAAAGATACGCTTATCTGCGGATGCTACGGCGTAAATCCGTGGTTGGTATCCGGACGTACTCCCAATTCTCCGAAGACTCAACGGGAAGTGATCCTCTCTCACGAAATGGACTGGGTACGTGCTTGTAAGGAGTCTCCCGCAAACCGTGTTGAAACAGCCTCTCCTTTCTCCGAAGCAGGTCCTTTCAATGAGATGGTGGTAATGGGTGTGCTTGCGGTGAGACTGCAAGGTCTCAACCAGGAACTGCATTGGGATGGTGAAAATATGAAATTCACCAATATCCCCGCTGAGGCGACTATCAGGACCATTATTGAAGATGGTTTCAAGATCACTGACGGTCACCCCACATTCAACAAAACATGGACAGATCCGGTGAATGCCATAGCGTATGCTGAAGAGATGATCAAGCATACTTACAAGAATGGATGGAAATTGCCGGACATGCCTTAATTGCACAGTAATTGAAGGGAATAGCGGCGGCGTTTCTCCGTCGTTATTCCCTGATTTCAACAGAAGTTAATTATCAGTTTAATTAAAAGGAAAATAGGTTATGAAAAGAGTAAAAAAATCAATTTACGGATTAAGTTGTTGTATGCTTGCAAGTGTATTGATGGCTTGCGGCTCCGGTGCAAAAAAGGCCGATGCTGCCGCAGATAATGCAGCCGATTCTACGACAGAAAGTGCGGTACCTGAATATACAGTATTGGATAACCCTCAGGTAGATTTGTCACAGTTCCAGACAGATAAAGATGGATACATTGTTATCTTCAACGGGAAGGACTTCACGGGATGGAGAGGTTACGGAAAAGAGAACGTTCCGGGAAAATGGACTATCGAAGATGGCGCCATCAAGTTTAACGGTTCAGGCGGTGGCGAAGCCCAGGAAGCTGATGGTGGAGACATCATCTTTGCCCACAAGTTTAAAAACTTCGAACTGGAATTTGAATGGAAAGTTGCCAAAGGCAGTAATTCCGGTGTACTTTACCTTGCACAGGAAGTGCAGACTAAAGACCCCAACACCGGAGAACTGAGGATGGAACCCATTTATATCTCTGCTCCCGAAGCGCAGATATTGGATAACGAAAACCATCCCGACGCTAAATTGGGTAAGGATAACAACCGTCAGTCAATGTCGCTATACGATATGATCCCGGCTGTTCCCCAGAACTCAAAACCTTTTGGTGAATGGAATACCGGCGGAATTATGGTGTTTAAAGGAACCGTCGTGCATAGGCAGAATGGCGAAAATGTGGTTGAATATCACTTGTGGACACCACAATGGACAGACCTGTTGCAGGCAAGCAAATTCAGCCAGGAAAAATGGCCTTTGGCATTCGAATTGTTGAACAATCTTGGCGGTCCTAACCGTGAAGGTTACATCGGTTTCCAGGATCATGGTGACGATGTGTGGTTCAGGAACATCAGAGTCAAGGTATTAGATTAATATTATTCAACAACCGGAAAGAATATTTCTGCCTGAAGGTGGAAATATTCTTTTCTTTAAAGAAATAGTACAATGAAAAAAGGATCATTATTATTAATGGCTGCGCTTCTGGTCGGACTGTTTATTTTACCGGCCTGTGGCCCACAGAAGAAAGAAATTTATCTGCAGCTTTATTCAGTGCGCGACGATATCAAGGCCGACTATACAGGTACTATCGCTAAAGTGGCTGAAATGGGATATACAGGAGTAGAAGCAGCCAATTATGCCGAGGGACAGTTCTATGGATTGTCACCGGCCGACTTCAAGAAATCTATCGAAGATCTGGGTATGGAAGTACTCTCTTCCCATACGGCAAAGCCGTTGGCTGACAGTGTAGCAGCCACCAACTGGGATGAAACCTGGGCATGGTGGGATACCGCTATTAAAGCGCATAAAGAGGCTGGTATGAAATATATCGTGACTCCCTGGATGCCGACACCCGCTACATTGGCCGACTTACAGGCCTATTGCGATTATTACAACCAGATCGGTGAGAAATGTAATGCTGCCGGCCTCCGTTTCGGTTATCACAATCACAATTTCGAATTCCAGGAAATTGAAGGTCAGTTGATGTATGACTATATGCTCCAGAATACCGATCCTTCCAAAGTATTCTTCCAGATGGACGTATATTGGTTAGGGGAAGGCGGTAAAAATCCCGTGGACTACTTCAATACTTATCCCGGCCGTTTCGAGCTTCTCCATATCAAAGATGAACTCGAAATAGGTAAAAGTGGAAAAGTGGATTTTGAAAGCATCTATAACAATGCGGGGACAGCCGGCACCAAATATATGATTGTGGAAGTAGAAAGGTATACCGAAGGATTAACTCCTTTTGAAAGTGTGAAGGAAAGCTACGACTTTTTGAATAATGCTCCTTATGTGAAGGCTGTTTATTCAAAATAACTTCTTCTCCATTCTACGCACTAAAAAAACCCGGACAAATAATGTTCGGGTTTTTTTAACTTGGTTGTCCCACCAGGATTCGAACCTAGACTGGCTGAACCAAAATCAGATGTGCTACCATTACACCATGGGACAATCCTTATCTGCTTCGTGAAAAGCAGTGCAAAAGTAGTATAATAATTGTAACCGTCCAAATAATTCCGGCGATTTTTCAATCAAAAAGCAGTTGTAATGCGGGCTGACCACTTAGCCACCTAATCACTTAGGCACTTAATCACTTATCCTGCAATCAACAGAAAGTAATTCTTTTTTCCCCTTTGGGCAAGAATATATTTGTTGCCGATAAGGTGTGTAAGGCTGATAGTCTCATCGAACGACTCCAGTTTCTCCTTGTTAATCATCACGCCGCCCGACTGTACGGTCTTGCGCATCTCTCCTTTCGAAGGGAATATGGCTGCTTCTTCGGTAAGCAGATCGACTGCTTTAATTCCCAATGACAGTTTCTCACGTGAAACGATAAATTGCGGAACACCTTCAAATACCTGCAAAAAAGTCTCTTCGTCAATAGCGCGGAGCGACTGAGAGGTAGACTTGCCGAACAGTATATCTGAAGCATTGACAGCCATCTCGTAATCCTCACGCGAATGCACCATTACTGTGATCTCTTCGGCCAGTCGTTTCTGCAGTGGCCGAAGATGCGGTGCGGATTGTTGCTCTGCAACCAATGCTTCTATTTCTTCCTTCGTGAGGGAAGTGAAGATCTTGATATATTTCTCGGCATCTGCATCGCTCACATTGAGCCAGAACTGATAAAATTTATAGGGTGAGGTATAACGGCGGTCGAGCCATACATTGCCGCTCTCGGTCTTGCCGAACTTTCCTCCGTCGGCTTTGGTGATAAGCGGACAGACTAAAGCATAGGCCTCGCCTCCTTCCACACGGCGAATCAATTCCGTGCCGGTAGTAATATTTCCCCATTGGTCGGATCCCCCCAATTGCAGACAGCACCCCTTGTCACGGTAAAGATGGAGGAAGTCGTATCCTTGTAGCAGTTGATAGGAAAACTCGGTAAACGACATGCCTTCACTCGATTCTCCACTTAATCGTTTTTTTACCGAGTCTTTTGCCATCATATAGTTGACAGTAATATGCTTACCGATATCGCGGATAAAGTTCAGGAAAGAATAATCTTTCATCCAATCGTAATTATTCACCAGGATAGCCCTGTTGGGAATTTCGCTTTCGAAGTCGAGGAATTTCGCCAGCTGTTTTTTGATGGCTTCCTGATTATGACGCAATGTTGGTTCGTCGAGTAGGTTGCGTTCCGCCGATTTCATGGAGGGGTCACCGATCATTCCCGTAGCACCACCTACCAGCGCGATAGGGGTGTGTCCCGCACGCTGAAAATGCTTCAGCATCATCACGCCTACCAGGTGTCCTATATGTAATGAATCGGCTGTAGGGTCAATACCTAAATATCCAGCTGTCCGTTCTTTCAATAACTGTTCTTCCGTTCCGGGCATTATCTCATGTATCATACCACGCCAACGGAGCTCTTCCACAAAGTTTATCATTTAATTATATCTATATATCGGTTCTTATTAAAAACACAAAGGTACGATTTTTTATTTAACAGAGTTGCTATTCGCTCGTTGTATTGGCGTTATCGGTTCTCAACGAATCTTGTGTTATGGCCCAAAAAATTTTTATTCTAATCTTTCCTGAATAAGAGTAAGAAAAGAGCAAATACGTTCATGATTTCCAGACGTCCCAACAACATGTTGACTGAAAGTATGTATTTGGCCGTATTGGGTAGCTGGCCGTAATTGCCGAGCGAACTCACTTCCCCGAAACCGGGGCCTACGTTTCCTATGGTGGCAATGGAAGCCGACAGGGAAGTCATCCCGTCTATTCCCATAGCTGCCAACAGGAGGGTCGTGATCATCATCGTAAAGAGATAGGCGATGATAAAGGTCACGATTTGTAACTCAAGGCCGTGGTCGATAATCTTCTTATCCATTTTCACTACGTATATTCCCTCAGGATGAATGATTGACTTTAACTGTTTTCTTACCGATGCAAAAAAGAGATAGATCCGGTCGAATTTGATACCTCCGGCCGTAGAGCCGACCATTCCGCACTGCATGGAATAATAGAGAAGCAAAATGATAGAGAACAGAGGCCACTTTGCCGTATCTGCAGTGACAAGGCCGGTAGTGCTTGCCAATGAAATAACCTGAAAGGCGGCGTATCGCAATGACTCTCCTAATCCATATACTTTTTCCTGTGTCAGTTGGAAAGCTACCAGCATAATCCCGATGAATGTGACAAACATATACATGCGTGCGGGACGGGAGGTGAAAATATTTATTTTTTTGTTCGTCATAGAGGCGTAGACTAATCCGAAGTGCATGCTGCTGACCAGCATGAAAAGCATAATGACCACTTCGATCCAAATGTTGTTATAAGCGGCAATACTCAGGTTCTTCGTGGAAAAACCAGCTGTCGCAACGGTGGAGAATGAATGACAAATGGCGTCGAAAAAAGTCATGCCGAACAATTTCAACAGAATTGTCTCTACTATGATCAGCGTGAAATAGACGGTTACTATCATCCGTATGATATGCCGGGACCGGGTACGGAAACTCATCTTCGACAGGTCGGACACTTCCGAACGGTAAAAACTGGATTGTACCCCTTTCTTCTCCGGAAGAACCAATAATACAAAAAGAATAATCCCCACACCGCCGATAAATGTGGTAGAAGAACGCCAGAATAACAATCCTTTCGGAAGTACCTCCACGTCGTTTAATATACTTGCTCCGGTTGTAGTATAACCCGAGACACTCTCGAAAAGTGCATTCGCCAGCGTGAATTCTCCTCCCCAGATATAGTAGGGGATCATGCCGACGATACAGGTGATGATCCAGCCGGTTACACTGATAACCAATCCCTCGTGAAACGAGATCTCTTCTATCTTTTCCACAAAAATCTGTGGAAAGCTTCCCAGGGAGGCCGTTAACAGGGCGCTGAACAGGAGTGCGCTCACCGAATTCTCGCCGTGGGCAAAGGAGATCACAGCAGAGATAAACAGGAATAACGCATTGAACAGTAGGATATAACCGAGGTATTTGATAACCACTCTTGTACGTATCATCAATCTGAAGTTTACATTGAGTTCTTTGTCTTTCGAAGCCTGTATATTAACTGGTTAATTTCTTGTTCCAGCTTCTTGAATTCATCTTTGGATACAATTCCGGAGACCAGTTGGCCTTTTTCCGGATAATATTCCTTTACGCTGTTGATCAGTTGCCTGACAGGACGGATGAAATAGGCATGGATAAAAAAATAGAGCAACAGAGCAAAGATGATAGCGGCCGCGATAGAGATGATGGCCGGCATCATGGCCCGGCGCGATTGTTCTTTTACGATCCCTGCCTGCCGGTACATCTGATCCTGGTTCAACACCATTAGGTTGTTGATAGCCTCTTTTGTTTTGAAGAAAAGTGAGTCCGTTTCGGTATCGTATATCCGTTTGAACTCTTCGGCGCTGCGCTCGTATTCCAGTATCTTCTTTACGGAAGAGTGGTATTGTTCATACTCATCCATAACCGCTATCACATACCGTGGTTCATTGGCTTCGGTGATGTTCTTTTCCATATTGACGATCGCTTTCCGAATTATTGAATCAGCACTCCAAACAGTCTCGATTCCCGCATCTTTATTTCCGATCATCCACAACAAAATGCCGCTGTCTTCCCTTTCCACTGCATCGAGCATTTTCTTCGCCGATTCAATGGATTGATAATTGTTTTTCAGCACGATGTCCACCGAACTCCCTATTTTTTCGAAATCCAAAATAGACATAGCACCGGCAGCCATCAGCATAAGAATCAGTAGGGAAAGACTGAGTATGATTTTTATTTTCAGTGATTTTACCATCTTGATTTTAATTTATAATGAGGGATAACTTCCCGGATGGCAAAGTTAGATGTTTTCCGTTTTGTTTATTTTATTTAAGTAGTTTTTTGTATAAAAAAAGTGGATCATGACGATCCACTTTTTTATCATAAACCTTGAGGATTACTCTTTCGTTGCTTTGATTTTATCGGACGATGGACATAAACTCCTGATTGGTGCGATATTTCGCGAATTCCAGATCATTCAACGCTTTGGTGGCGATACTTCTGTCACGACCGATGGCCGTACGCAGGTTCGATGTCACTTCGTTGAAATTATTGGTTCTGGAGGCGATTATGGCAAGCAGATAGGCTGTTACGGCATCGGGATTATCGACAGCTTCAAGTGTTTGTTTGGCCTTATTGTAGTCTCTCACCAACAGTTGTGCCAGACCGGCATTATTGCTTTTGCTCTGGCCGTAAGCGCCTACAGCCTGATTGTAATTTCCCTGTAACAGGTTGAGAAGCCCCATAGCCTCGTCGAGCCCGTCAGCACCGGCAGAACGTCCCAGCAGTTCATTGGCGGAGTTAAGGTCATTGTCCATAATAGCGAACAAAGCTTTGTTCATATTCACTTCGGGAGCCGAGGGATTAACCTGTGCTGCGCGGTCGAATGACTGTTTTGCTTTGGCATATTCTCCACGTTTAAAGAACATCGTACCGATATTGTTCCATCCCCTGTAATCATTGGAGAAGTTGGCAGTAACATATTGATAAATATTTTCTTTCACGCTTTGGTCGTCGGTAAGTGTTGAAGCATACAGTAATTCTTCCACCGACAATTCTTTCGGATTTTGTTTCCATGCTGTCATGATCTCATCATCCGACTTGCCTACAATCTCGATATTGGCGATAATGCGTGAACGGCGCAGTTGCGGCAGAATAGTTCCGGCGAGTTCCTCAAATACATAGGAGATATTTTTGATTTCCCTTTCACGGGTCTCGGAATCGGGATACATCTCCAATACCCGGAGGATCAATTCTTTGTCCTGCAGATTAGAGGCAGAAACCAACTGGCGGAATCCTTCCCAGTCCTGGGCAGTATAATGTGCATAGACTTCAGTATTGATCTTTCTCTTGTCCAATTCACTTTCCAGATATTTGGATGTGTTACGTTCACGTTCAGCGGCAAGCCTTTCGTTGAGGGAGAGACCACCATCGGGTGATGCATAGGCTGATACTTCTACGTTCACATTTTGTTTTGGATCGTTGAATGCTTCTTCTACGCGACGTTTCCATTCGCTCATATCACGTGAGTTCAACTCGCTCTGGCGCAGGTTGGCCTGTTGGATAACGAACATGATATTGGCTTCCTGAGCATCCTGAATGATACGCTGGAACCCGTCGGGAGCTACCGAAGGAGGGGTGGTTCCCACATCCGCCAGGGCTGAAGTGGCGATCACTCCATCAGCCACTTTCAGGTCGGGCAGATTGGAGCGTTTGTTCTTGATTCTTCCGTCGAACCGGAGATATAGTTCCGATGACTGCATCTCGGAAGAGTAGGGAAACGAACTGTTCATCGAGAAGTTTCCCCCCCTGTTTTGAGAAATGGTGATCCTGTTCCCGGAGATGCTCTCCCCCTGATAACTGTAGGGAGTGCCGGCAATTTCACCACTTGCATATTTCAGGATGGGGGTGATAGTTACCGTGGCATTTTTGTTAAACCATTTTTCGGGGAATGTACCGTTGATGGTCACAGGAATCTGGTTTCCCACCGTTTCAAGCGGAGAAGGCGTTACGTTGAAATTATTCTGCGTAAGCGGCGTTAATTTGCTGCTACACGAAGTCGAGAAGATAGCGACCCCGATGACGAGCAGAAGGGCTAAAATAGATGATTTTCTTTCCATGTGTAATTTTTTAATATGTTGCATTGATCAATTTTCCAAGAATTTATGCAGGACAAAAATACCTAATTTCCTGCAATAAAAAAAACAGGTTAATCTATATTTTTGCTATTTTATCAATCTTTTATGTTGGGTTTATACATATCTGTAGCAGTGATATCGCACTCATCCTTCATCTGTATACAATATTCCAATTTACCGAAATCCCCGTCGGCATTATTGGTGCCGAAAGTGAACTTCAATCCTGCCTCTTTGGCTTTCAGAATGAATGCTTTGTGAGGAATTTTGTACCTATGATTGATCTCCAGGATCTTTCCGGATGCAACCAGGGCATCGATCACCTTATCCATACGCTCTTCCGTCCAGAATTGATCATAACGGTCGTTCATTACATCGGGCAAAAAATTTGGATTCACATAGACATCCATCGGTTCCTGCATCACGTCTACGATCTTCTGTACGATCAGATCCATGTACTGCTCTTCATTTTCAATAAACACCTCTTCCGGCATCCACAATCGTGTGCGACGACCTTTGGTGTCGGTAAAGGTAAGGGCATCGGTAAAAACGTAATCGAACCGGTCACGTACTTCCTTTGAAAATGTCTCAGGCCATTCCCTGCCTTCTCCCTGCATAGCCTGTATGAAAGGTTGTCCCTGCATGGCTTCAAGGTATTGAATCACCTCTTCATCGGTGGTAATTGGGAATCCGATGCCACAGTTGGGAGCTAATGCGTAATTGATGCCATAACGGCGCGATTGTTCTGCTGCTTGTTCCGCCGTAATTCCTTTCAGGTGGACATGGTAGTCGAGTACAGGAAAGTTTTCCTGATGTAACCGGATGATATGGTCAGTGGTTTCATCTATGGCCGATGCCATTTGTTTGTTACGATCGACCTTCCTGTTGAGAGGAGTCACCGTAATTGCCTCAATGAGAATGCCGCCTTCAGTACAGTGGACAGCGAATTTCCCATTCGAAAGTACTTGTTGTGCATTTTGCGCTGTACGGTAAGGCGATGCCGGTTCAATGTATTCCACAACAGGACTTCCGTTCACTAATACAGTAATAGCTTGTCCTTCCACCCGGATCGTCATGTCGAACGATTCGTTGGTCCTGACAATCGATTTTGTCAGGTTACGGACTCCCAGCAGACTGCCTGTTTTTGTCCACCATTCAGCATTTTTAAGGTCATTATCCAACGCAACCCGGTATCCCTTTTCACCTTTATCATCGGTATGGAAAACGATATAGCCTTTCCCATTGTCTACCGTGGAAACAACCATCTGGAGTTCAAAATCAGTATAATTTCCTTTCTTAAGCAGGATAGATGAACCCTCCCCCATTCTAATCTGATGATCGCTCAGGATAAGTTCACCCTGCACGTGCCATTGATCCATATCATCCCCGTTAAACAGATGTTTAGGGGAGTTGTCATCTGCACAGGAGATCATTCCTGCCAGGATAATTGAAAAAACAAATAAGAGCTTGTTCATACATTTTTTTTGAGAATAAAGAATAAAGAGCAAAGAATAAAGATTTTTAGATTCAAATGGCCAGGATATTTTATCGGCCAGGTAATAGTCTATCCACTTAAAAAGTGAACAGCAACTCCAGGGTGAACTTGTCGGAATCCATCTCATCACTGGGCGAGAAGATGTCCATCTGATGATTCACTATATACCATTCGTAGTCAAGCCGGAGAATAGAGGTAAAACGTTCGTTCTTAAATCCAAGACCGACTCCGGTAGTCAGCCGGTTGACGTCGAATCCACCCACATCCGGACTCCCGTCGATAGCATCCCATCGAACAGCGGGCCTGACAAATTCAAACATCTTTGTCCGGATAGGAATCGTATATGCCCCTTGCAGATAATAAGAAAGTAAATCGGGATGGAATTCTGTCTTGCTCTCCCTCTTCATGATTTCGGTCTCCACTTTCCAGTTTTTTTGCTCATACCGGAGATCGGCGCCATAGAAAAGAAAATGAGTCTCCTCGTCATTTGGATAATCGTATATTTTTGCTGTCATACGAAAACCCTGCATGCTACCCAATTCTATTCGTCCTCCATATGACATGTCTTCCTTCCAGACCGGATCGTTGATTGTATTTCCATTAAACACACCAAATTCAAACTTCGTGGGGATAGTACCGAGAAGAAAATCATATTTGGCCACAAACCCTAAATCACGGGTACTCAAAAAATATTTTCCCAGAAAAGCACGATTGGCAAACATCATTGAACCGGGAGCTACGATGTAGCTATTGAACAGTGGAATGCTGGTCTGGCCCAATGTGAGTGAAAGTCCCTCGATGGGCTTCAATGTCCCACTCAGGTCCAGTACGCTGAACTTGCCTTCGTTGCTGAGTTCTACCTGTACCCTGTAAGCCGAGTAGGGATTGATATCCCCTGCTACGCCGACGCGGGAGTTCCGGACAGAAAAACGCGACATGCCGGTTTCAGTGGCATGCTCGAATTTGGTTTTTAATGTTCCATCGATTTTAAAGTTGGGATATGAAGATGTATGATCGGTTTCTTGTGCAGAGAGTCCCGAGAAAGAGAATACAAAAAATAAGAATAATATGATGGATATTTTTCCATATACATGGAAGTTAATTATATTCCTTTTTTTCTTTTGAAGACACATTATTATACTATTCTGACTTTTTTTCCCTGTTTCCAGTTGTTCCATTTTTTTCTTAGTGTATTCTTTCTTATTATGTATGATAAAATTTCGTAAGATATTTTATTCTTCCAAATGTATATTATTCTATAAAAAACTGTTCGAAACCATCGGAATATTCAACGCCAAAAGAGCCGTCATTTTTTTCATAAATGAAATAATAATGCAATCCGGGTATTTCTTTGGCTATTTCAATCGACCGCTCCATTCCCATAACCATAAAAGCGGTAGCATAAGCATCGGCGGTCATACAATCATCGGCAATTACGGTAGCACCAAGAATATCCAGTTGGGAGGGATACCCTGTAATCGGATCAATAGTGTGGGCGTACTTCTTTCCATCTTTGATATAGTAGTTCCGGTAATTACCGGATGTGGCCAGTGATTTATCGCAAAGGGAAAGCACCGTTTGCAAGTCGTGCAACATACCGGTGGCATCGTCAATAGGTTTATCTACCCCAATGCGCCAACATTCTCCTTTGTCGTTTACGCCTTTTGCCGTGACCTCTCCTCCGATCTCCACCATGTAATTCTCTATTCCGTAACTCTCCAGTAAATCAGCAACTACATCACATGCATAACCTTTAGCTATGGCAGAAGTATTGATTTCTACTCTTGGGTCGGTTTTAGTGATATTTCCTTCGGCACTGACAGATATTTTGTCATAACCTACAAATTCTTTCAGGCTGTCGATAATTTCAGGGGTGATGCTGTCCATGTTCTGAAATCCAAAACCCCAGGCATTGATAAGTGGAGAAACAGTAATATCGAATTTTCCGGATGTAGTGCGTGATATCTCTTCCGCTCTCCGGAATACCTTCAGGAAGAAAGAGTCGGGTTCCACCGGCTCATTCCGATTTACCTTTGTAATAATAGAATTTTCTTTGAAAGGATTTAGCGACATATCAAATTTATGAAGTTCTGATAAGATCTCCTCCTTTAACGAACGGTTATAGGCATACTTAATATTATATCCGGTCGTGAATATTTCCCCTAATTCCTGATAATAATGGTAATCCCGTTTACTTCCCGAAGTACAGGATAGCAGGAGGGCAGTGAACAAAATAAGATAGTATGGGTACTTTTGTTGCATATATTATTGTTATTCAGTTGTTATTCAGTTGTTGTTCAGTTGTTGTTCAGTTGTTATTCAGTTGTTGTTCAGTTGTTATTCGATTGTTATTCAGTTGCATTTATCCCGCAAAACGGGAAATAACGGCGAAGCCGAATAACTATTGAATAACGCGCAGCCAAATATCAGAATTCTTCATCAATCCTGTAATGGTTCCTTTCGGATGCATTTCTCGATACCAGTTCGCCCAGGAATCCTGCAAGAAAGAGTAGGGTACCCAGGATCATCATGGTAAGGGATATATAGAAATAGGGTGATTCCGTAACCAATCGGTAAGGGTTCCCGTGATGCATATCATATAACTTAATAACACCTACAAGCACAATAGCTATGAACCCTAACAGGAACATCAGGCTTCCCCAAAGTCCGAAGATGTGCATCGGCTTTTTCCCGAAACGATTCAGAAACCAAAGCGTCATCAGGTCGAGATATCCATTCACAAAACGGTCTGCACCAAATTTACTCTTCCCATATTTCCGGGGGCTGTGTTGTACCACTTTCTCACCTATACGGGTAAATCCTGCATTTTTGGCCAGCACGGGGATCCAACGGTGCATATCGTTGTAAACCTCAATACTTTTGACCAAAGATTTGCGATAGGCCTTCAAGCCGCAATTAAAATCGTGGAGTTTAATCCCGGAAACTTTTCGGGCAGTGGCATTAAACAGTTTAGACGGCAGGTTCTTGGTCAGCTTATCGTCATAACGTTTCTTTTTCCAACCCGAAACCAGATCGTATCCCTCTTCCCTGATCATACGATAAAGTTCCGGGATTTCATCCGGGCTATCCTGAAGATCGGCATCCATTGTGATGACCACATCACCCTGCGCTTTCTGGAAAGCACAATGCAGGGCAGGTGATTTCCCGTAGTTCCGACGGAATTTAATTGCCCTTACAGTATCATATTTGTTTTTTAGCTCTTTAATGATTTCCCAAGATCCATCACTACTCCCATCATCTACAAAAATAATCTCATACGACAGCTTATTCTCAAGCATAACCCGTCGGACCCAATCGTGTAGTTCGACGAGCGATTCTTCTTCGTTGTATAGCGGTATGACAACTGATATATCCATGATTTCGTTTTATCACACAAATATACATGATAAAAGTGAGATTTTATATACATCCAATGAAAATCAAGGTTCCCAACATTCTATAAATAGTTTTGCGTGTCCATAAGATCCAATTGTCTAATTTAAAATATTCTTGTGAGGTATTAATTTGGAAAAAGCCCGAAAAACAAGTATTAAAACTAAATAATTTAGAAATAAGTATAAACTATAATAGATATATGAAAAAAATAAATAATTCAACGATTTAATAATCAATAATTTAATGCAATTCTACTTAAATATGTAAGTTTTTGTAAGTTTTTTTTCTGCCAATTTGTGTTTAAATTCCGACCTTATGTTATATATTTGCGACAATTATTAAAAGTCACAGCAAATGCGAACCCAAAAATTTGAAATAGGGATTGGTACCTACTACCAGTCCAATGGAGCGATTATAGTCGATATTAATCAAATTCCTTATCCTACGGCTGTTTATATTCCTTTGAAAGAGGAGGTTATTCTAAATAAACGTGCCTATGAAACCCTTGGTATGAGTGAATCGGAAGCATTCGATTTAGCATCGTGGAGAAAAATGAATCCATATTTAAGTGATTGCTATAAGAAAATTAATAAAGACATCATTAGCGATCAGAAGATACATATTATTCTGCTCAATGGTAAGCATGAAATAATGAATTATTCCCTGAGTCGGATTAGCAATCCTTTATATGGAGAAGTGTATATCATCTATTTCTCGAAAGCATCGGAAAAGTATTCGATAGCCTCTATTTCATCGCTTTATTCAGTAAAGGAAGAGATTGCCAAACTGAAGCCTTATTTGAACAGAACAGGGAAGAGCATGCATGAAAGTCTAATGAAGAAATATTTCAGGGAAGTGAACCAGCAACTAACATTAGACGATTTGGTTTACTATGAAAGGGAATTACGTATTATCCAGAAAGCATATCCCTTGCTATCCCATCGAGAAGTAATCCTTTGTGGATTACTTGTGAACGATATGGACAGCAAGGATATAGCATCAATTACTAACCGGACCCTGGATGCGGTGTTCGTAACGATCCACCGTATTAACAAGAAACTGGATATTCTTAACAAGAAACAACTGATAGATACCCTGAAGGGATTGGTAAATAAGCAAGAAAATGATTGGCCCGTTTCCTCGGTTGCTTCTGTATTACAAGGATAAGCTATTCGATGATTCGATGTCCACTTAACCGGTAGGTGTTCGCATATGGAATCTCGTCATCCTCGAATTGTATTTCGAAGTAGATACTATCGGAATTGATTATTATTCCTTTCTGTATTTTGATTCCTATCCCTTCCTCCCATAATTCGCAGCGAGATAATTTCGTTTCGAAAGTTCCATCCATTTTATTGGTTGACACTTTTACCTGGAAGGGCCAGAATTGACTGTTCGAATCTTGGAGAGTGATAGAATCATTCCCTACAGGTGTGCTCTTAAGAGTGGTTAATCTGAATGGACCCTGTATAAAGGTGGAATCGTTATAAGCCATTACTTCCCATTCACCTACGACTTTGACTGTGTTGTTAGTGTCATCTGTCTCAATATTTGCATCCTCACGTTCGCAGGAAACGATAATCCCGAGAATGAAAAATCCCAGTAGATATATAATTTTTTTCATATTATTGTTTTATTATTAAGTGTAAGAGAGACTCATCAGAGAGCCATCTGTTTGTACGCGATTGATTATAAACTCGTATATTATACGATTATTGATAGTGTATTTTTTTTATATTATTTATAAATCAGGGAATATTAAGAGTCTTCATATGTGCTTTATTGCCATTCCTTACCAGGATCGTGTATTTGTCGGGGGTAGGTCTTTTGGGCAATACCGTATGATATCTGGTTAAAGCTTGGCGGTAAACAATTTCACCCTTGCTGTTTCCTGCTATGATATCTGCGGATGCCGCTATAGTTCCCAATGTATTTATGCAAATCCTGTTATATTTGTCCAGATAAATTAAAATCGAAGGGTCATTTTTCACTTGAGGGAGTAAAACGCCCTGATCGGTCGATCCATTATCCTCGTCAGGTGTTGTGGGTTTTTCTTCGGGTTTTGTATCAGGATTCGTATCCGGATTATCCTCAGGGAGGGTCGTGGAACCACCGGAGTTATCAACCGGGGGAGATGATGAACGTGCCCTTCCGATAATTTTATTTGGTAGTATAGATGCATTCAAGCTTGCATCATATTTATTGGTTTCTTTCCCGTTGATAGTCCCCACATTATTCCCGAACCACCAATTATTTATATACCCATCTTTATGGGTATAGTTTATGGTATTATTTGACACAGTGATATTACTTGTCGGTCCTAAATTTTCATACCAGTTGGCTGCTACTATACCCACGTTGCTGAAAGATTGTCTGCTTCCATATACTTTATTATTTCTCAAGGTCATGTTCTGACCGCCTGAAATACCGATCCCATATTGTCCGGGATTGACCAAGATATTATCTTCTGCAAGTTGATAAGAGCCTCCAAGGTCTCCCAGATTGATTCCTCCTCCTGAATCAGACGGTCCTCCACCTCTAATCCAGTTTCCTCTTACTATGATGGGGCTCTGCGCTGTACCATTCGATTGACTCATATTGACCAGGTCCTCAGGCGAACTCTCTCCCGAAAAATTCTCGCATACATTGTAACTGACACTGTTTCCAGCTCCTGAAACCTGTATGAATTGGGCCATTACCCCCATCTCATTTGAGCCTTTTAATTTGCCAATGACATTGGTTACGTCGTTATATTCGAATTTTATCCCCTGTGAGGTAGAAGCAACCAGGCCAGATTGGATATTTTCAAAGGTATTATCTACAATCGTGATATTTTTACAATTGAACAGATACACCCCCCTCTTGTCGGAAGAACTGACCTTGTTGTTTTTAATGATTACGTTTTCGCAACCGTGGAGGCTGATAGCATCCCCTTTGATATTGGAGATGTCTAACCCTTCGATGACAAAATTGGATCTATTTGCATACTGTACTGCAGCCGATTTGGTGTAGGATCCGGTATATCTGGCGCCCTGGCCATAAGATTGATGGAAGGGGATGCACAAGAATATCACCCCCAGAATGATAGTGATGTTGTTTAGTTTCATCTTTTTCTTTTTTAATAGTGTGTTTAAATAAAATAGTGTTGTTTACAATGTTAAACAAATTGATCCGATTCCGTTCAGCGGAAAGCCCTGGATATTATTTTCCTCCGAGTGGAATAATCGGGAGAAAGTGAATTTGATTTTCCTATAAAGTTACTTCCGCCGAGAGTAACCTGTTCAATGTAGTTTGTTGTTTGATTGCGGTGCAAATATACGCTTTTATTTTCATATCATCATGTTAAAATAGAGGACAATAGATGTAAAAAATACTCAATTTAAAAAGAATTAAAGGGTATTAACGAGAGAGGAGATACAACTGAAGCTATTTCAAAAAAATAAAAAGGAGTAAAGTAAGCCCCATAGCCACTTTTATTATTTTTGCCGTCTCGAATGTAATGTTATGTAAGTCTTTTTTTTGTACAAATGATTTATTCCTATCTTATATTTGCAGCACTTAACTAATTTAGTTAAGAAGCTTGGAGGTGCACAAAATGAAAATTTTGTCATTATCGATATAATAAAAATCACAGTTTATAGTATTTGCACAAATACTTGTCCTTTTTTACACTCTATGTGTCCGTATTGTGCAATTACTTCTAGAAAAAGTTTCAAAAATGAAAAAAATTATTTATCTGCTAGTAATTGCTTGCATTGCCATTTCATGTGCACAAGTGAAAGACATCGCCTATTTCCAGCAAATCGACCAGGGGCAGACAGCGTTGAACAGTGCAAAATATGATGCCCAAATCAAACCCAAAGACATACTTTCCATTACGGTAGTGAGCAGTGAACCCGCTGCGGCGAGAAGGTATAACCTGGTTACTCCCCAGGTCGACGGGTCGATGAATTATATTCAATCTATGCCTACATTACAGAACTATCTGGTAGACAATGATGGAAATATTAATTTCCCTGCTTTAGGTATACTGAATGTAAAGGGATTAAGTACCAGACAACTGGAAGGAGCGATAGGAGAGAAATTGAAACCTTTTTTCACCGAAGAGATGCCGGTGATTACTGTTAGGATCATGAATTATACGGTGAATGTACTGGGTGAAGTGCAGAGACCGGGGAAATTTGAAACGACTAACGGACGGATAACTCTTTTGGAAGGGCTGGCCATGGCCGGGGATTTGACCATATATGGGCGACGTGATAATGTGAAGGTGTTACGTGAGAATGAAAATGGTGAAAGGGTTATTTATACCTTGGATCTGAACAACAAGAAAGTGTTCGACTCCCCTGCTTTTTTTCTGGAACAGAATGATGTAGTATACGTAGAGCCCAACCAGTCGAGAGCCAACTCGTCGAGATATGGAGCTGCGGAGAATTTCCGGATATCCACTTTATCAATATTGATTTCTGTCGCTACGCTGGGAGCTACTATTTTCGGATTGACACGATGATCCAGAATTATTTGATATACTTTTCAGGAGAACAATTATGAACAAATATTTGGAAGTCGAAGAAGAATTTATTGATCTGTCAGAGAAAAAGATTGATATAACGGCCATACTGCTGAAATATTTATCTTATTGGAAATGGTTTCTATTATCTACGATCCTATGTCTTGGTATCGCTGTAGCATATATCTATTTTACGTTGCCGAAATATAAGATAACCACTTCCATTCTGTTTAAAGATGATCAAAAAGGGGGAGCATCGGAACTGAACATAGTCAGGGATATGGGGATAATCACCAAAAGGAATAATGCGGATAATGAAGTGGAGATCATGAAAAAGTCATTGATAGCAGAGAGCGTGGTCAGGGAACTCGACCTTTACGTTACATACACTGAAATGAAACCTCTTTTTGGTTTAGATAGAATCTTGCCAAACTTTCCTAAGAGAAAAACTGCTGTCCTGTATGGAGAGGAACTACCTGTGAAGGTAAAGGTACCTGATGATAAACTGAACAATCTGACAAGAAGTATCCTATTCGATATAGTGGCTTATCCCGATGGTAATTATCTATTTGCCGGGAAATTCGCAGGAGTTGATTACAAGGTAACAGCTACTGAAAATGATACCCTCGTGAAGCTTCCTTTTGGAGAACTCCAGCTCTCGAAAGGAAATCTAAAACCTAAAAAAGATATGTGGGTCAAAGTACAGATACTGAATCCTCTGTCTGTAGCTGATGGATTTTTGGGCTCATTGGAAATAAAATTAACTTCAAAAATGTCGTCGGTGGCAGATATCACCTTGACAGCTTCTAATATGGCGTTGGGAAAAGATTTTCTGAAAGAGTATATCGAGGAGTATAACGAGCGAGGAATCAAAGATCAATTGGAGTTGGCAGAGAAAACCTCGAAGATCATAGATACCCATCTTGCTCACCTGACCGATGAACTGGGTAGTGTGGAGGATCAGGCGCAGCAGTTCAGGCAATCGCAAGGTCTGACCAACATTGCTTCTCAAGCCGATCTCTACAATTCCCAATTGGCCAGTGTTAGCCAGAAGAGAATGGATGTAGAGTCGCAATATGGTATTGCTTCGAGTTTGCTGAGTTTTATACAGCAAAAAGGTGGTCATAGCCAACTTATTCCGGCAAATTCCGGCATCCAAAGTCCCATATTGAATGCACAAATCACCACCTATAACGAATTAGTGTTGGAACGAAACAGGCTGGCTAGAATCGCATCCAGCAGCAATCAATCGATGATAGATATCAATAACCGACTGGAAACGACATTCAATTCCGTTGTTTCCGGCTTACAAAGCGAAAAAAATAACCTGGAGATTCAATTGCGGGATATCAATTCGGAATATTCCAAGAATAATGCTAAGATTAGGGCTATTCCTCAGCAGGAGAGAGCCTTTTCTGATATTAAACGTCAGCAGAATATCAAAGAAGATCTGTTTCTTTACCTCCTTCAGAAAAAAGAAGAGCGTTACATGAATATGACAGCGGTGCAACCCAATTCTAAATTGGTTGACAATATTCGGGTGACAGGTATCGTTTGGCCGAAAAAAATGACCCTTTTACTTTTCTTTTTTGCTTTTGGGTTGACACTGCCATTAATAATAATTAAAATAAGAGATTTACTTCGTTATCAGCTGGATACTAAAGAGGAATTGGAGAAAATATCTTCGATCCCATTGTTGGGAGAAATTCCAAAAACTGTTCAAACACAGCCTATCGTTGTAAAGGAAGGCAATAACGATAGTTTTAATGAAATGTTGAGATTGCTTCGTGCCAATCTTCTGTTCGTCGTGGAGAAAGATAAAAAGGTGATCAATATGCTCTCGAGTATCAGTGGTGAAGGGAAATCGTTTGTATCTCTCAATTTGGCAATGAGCCTGGCAATACTCGACAAAAAAATATTGTTAGTTGAACTCGATATAAGAAAACCAAAACTGGCCAAGCAGTTGGGTATCGACAACAAACAGGGTATCACATTATACCTCTCCGGATACCTGGACAAAAAGGAATTAGTAAAGCCTTCGGGATTGCATGCTAATCTATTTGTCATTCCTGCCGGGTCTATTCCTCCAAATCCGAATGAACTGTTGGCAAAACCGGCATTAGACAAACTTATAAGTGAATTAAAAGATGAATATGATTTTATTATTATTGACACGGCGCCGGTTGGAATGGTTTCCGATGGCTTTTTATTAAATCGTATCGCGGATGTGAACCTATATGTTACCCGTGCCGGACTTACGCCGAAGAAATTTGTGGAAGACGCGGACAAATATTTTCGGGAGAACAGACTCAAAAAAATGTACTTTATACTCAACAGTGTCAACCTGGGTGCGGTAGAATACCGGTATGGTCTTTATAAAAAATATGGATACGGATATTCGTAATCGCCAGGCTTGCTATCGGGTATTCTTCTTTATCTGAGATAATCCGGTTACCCTTGTCCGAGACGATAAATGTATGATATAAACATGTTTAAAATGAACAGCAAAATGAAATTTAACGAAGCGGAGATTATTCAGCTTCCTAAAAACTTCGACAGGAGAGGGAATCTCTCTGTCATTGAAGAGGCCAATCATATTCCCTTTGAAATTGAACGTACCTACTGGATTTATGATGTGCCGGGGGGAGAAATAAGGGGTGGACATGCATACAGGCAAAACCAGGAGTTCATAGTCGCTCTCTCCGGTAGTTTTGAAGTATTACTGGATGATGGAAAAGTGAGAAAGATATTTCCGTTGAACCGTTCCTATTACGGGTTATACGTACCTCAGGGGGTATGGAGGCAGATGCAGAATTTTTCTACCAATTCGGTCGCCTTGATTTTAGCTTCCACCAAATTCGATTTATCCGATTATATTTACGATTACAGCTATTTTAAAGATAATGTGCAATGAATAAGTCTACTATCTACGATTGCTCCATCATTGAAATAGATAAGCATCATCATGAGAAAGGAAATATCAGCGTGATTGAAAACGGAAAATCGATCCCGTTTAAAGTGAACCGTGTTTTTTATCTCTACGACATACCGGGAGGAGAGGATAGGGGTGCGCATGCCCATAAGGAATGCCATCAGTTTCTGGTGGCGGTAAGTGGCGCATTTGATATTATTCTGGACGACGGAAAAACAAAACGTACTGTCACCCTAAACCGTCCCTATCTGGGGTTGCATGTTCCCCCGGGTATATGGGCGGGAGAAATAGGTTTCTCCTCAGGATCGGTATGTCTGGTATTGGCGTCGCACTTATACGATGCAGAAGATTATATTCGGGATTACGATCAATTTTTAGCATACAAACAGGAAGATGATAAAGTTTCTTGATATTCAAAAAATAACCCAACAACACGCATCTGAGATTCAAGATGCAGTAGTACGTGTGATTGACAGGGGCTGGTTCCTGTTGGGGGAAGAAGTGAAACAGTTCGAAAAGAGCTATGCGGCATATACTGGCACCGATTACTGTGTGGGGGTAGCTAATGGGTTGGATGCCTTGCGGATTATCTTGCGTGCCTATATGGAGATGGGTGTGATGCAACCGGGAGATGAGATCATTGTCCCGGCCAATACCTATATTGCCTCTATTCTTGCCGTCTCTGATAATGGCCTGGTTCCGGTTTTGGTTGAACCGGATATCGACACCTACCAGATTGATGACCAAAAGATTGAATCGGCAATTACACCGAAAACGAAAGGGATTATGATTGTCCACCTCTATGGGCAGTGCGCCTATACCGAAAAGATAGGCAGCCTTTGTAGGCAGTATGGTTTGAAATTGATTGAAGACAATGCGCAGGCACATGGTTGTAAATTCAATGGCAAGACTACCGGCGCATTGGGTGATGCGGCAGGCCATAGCTTCTATCCGGGTAAAAATTTAGGTGCTCTTGGCGATGGTGGAGCTGTCACAACCAACGACAAGGCATTGTGTGACGTGGTAAGAACACTTGCCAATTACGGCTCGGGAATCAAGTATGTTTTCGATTATCAAGGTTATAATAGTCGGTTAGATGAGTTGCATGCTGCCGTATTGGGTGTGAAACTTCCCTATCTGGACGAAGATACGAAGCGGAGGAGGGAGGTGGCTTCCTATTATCTGGAGCATATTACGCATCCCGATATTATCTTGCCTAAAATAAATGATTGGGATACTTATGTATGTCACCTGTTTGTCATCCGTTCGGCGAGACGGGATGAATTACAGAAATTTCTGGATGAGAAAGGAATACAGACACTGATCCATTATCCGATCCCTCCTCACAAGCAAAAAGCATACAGTGCATGGAACGACCTCTCGTTCCCGATTACAGAGAAGATACATGAAGAGGTATTGAGCCTGCCTATCAGCCCTGTAATCACAGATGAAGAAGTAAAAACAATTGTAGATGCGGTCAACTCTTTTCGTTGACATATTAGCTCCTTGGCATAAAGAAAATGACAGAACAAAAAGATTCATACCGGCAGATTATGAAAGCGACTTCCCTTTTTGGAGGAGTGCAGGTTTTCCAGATATTAATCTCGGTGATACGTTCCAAATTTGTAGCGATACTGCTGGGACCGGCCGGTATGGGAATTGTTGGATTGCTTGCTTCAACCACCGGTTTAATAGCGGGCCTTACCGGCTTTGGCCTCGGTACGAGTGGCGTAAAAAATGTGACTGAAGCATATTCCTCCGGTAATAAAGAACGTATCGACACGGTCGTTTCTGTTGTACGGCGCCTGGTTTGGTTAACAGGATTGTTGGGAGCTATGCTTACCCTGGTGTTCTCACCCTGGCTCAGTGAATTTGCCTTCGGGAACAAGGAATATACACTGGCTTTTGTCTGGCTTTCCATTACATTGCTTTTTGCTCAGTTGAATATTGGAGAGATGGTGGTGCTACAGGGGATGCGCAAGTTGCAATATTTGGCGAAAGCCAATATATATGGTAGTCTGTCCGGATTGGTAGTCGCTATACCTCTCTATTATAAATTAGGTATTCGGGGAATTGTGCCTGTCATTATCATTACCGCCTTTATGACCTTCTTTTTTTCGAGGTATTTTGCTCGAAAAGTCAAGACAGAGAAAGTAAAACTTTCCTTGTCAGCTACTATTACTGAGGGTAAGAGTATGATGGTGATGGGATTTATGATTAGTATGAGTGCGATGATAATCCTGTTTGTGGACTATCTCCTTCGTATATTTATCAATCATATTGGTCATGTAGAGGACGTGGGGTTTTACAATGCCGGATTTGCCATCATCAACACCTATGTGGGGATGGTCTTCACGGCAATGGGCACCGATTATTATCCCCGGTTATCAGTTGTTGCGGACAATAACCAACAATGCAAGGATAATATCAATCAGCAAGCGGAGATAGCATTGCTGATTCTGGCACCAATTCTTATCATTTTCCTGATTTTTGTGAACTGGGCAGTAGTTTTACTATATTCCAAACAGTTTTTAGTAATCACCGATATGCTTCATTGGGCTGCTCTGGGTATTTTTTTCAAGGCTGTAAGTTGGTCCATTGCATTTGTGTTCCTTGCGAAAGGGGAAGGAAAATTATATTTCTGGAGTGAATTCGCCAGTAGCATGTATACGTTGATTTTTAATATGTTAGGATACTACCTGGGAGGATTGACCGGATTGGGAGTTTCTTTTCTTCTCTCGTTTACGGTCTATCTCATACAAGTATTCGTCATAGCAAGAACAAGATATCATTTTTCGTTCTATTCCTCATTTATAACCATTTTTCTGGTTCAATTCACACTGGCTCTGCTCACTTTTGCTCTTGTGAATTTGGTGGAACAACCTTACTCCTATTTTTGGGGAATAGTGTTGATTGCTATTTCCGGTTGGTATTCATATAGAGAGTTGGATCGAAGAATCGGTGTAAAAGAAATTATTCAGAGTGTAATCCAAAAAATAAAAAAACGTCATCATTAAGATAGTCAGAAATTTTTTTATGAAAACAACAAATACCCCCCTTGTCTCTGTAGTCCTTATTACGTATAACAGTGCCAAATTTGTGATTGAGTCATTGGAAAGCGTAAAAGCGCAGACATGGAAAAATATCGAATTGGTCGTATCCGATGATGGTTCTACAGATCATAGTGTTCAGCTATGCTCAGACTGGTTAGAAGTAAATAAAAGTCATTTTTTCGCGACAAAATTAATTACTGTACCGCAGAATACAGGAATACCATCCAACAACAACAGGGGATTGCGGGCGGCTACCGGAGACTGGATCAAAACGCTCTCGGGTGACGATAATCTCATGGAGAATTGCATTGTGGATAATCTTGAATATGCCTGGCAATTTCCGGAAGCCTCTTTCATCACTTCAGACGTACGTGAAATTGATGAAGATAGTATGTTGATAAGAGATAGGGTGATTAATGACGCGGTGATTTTTTTTACCAATCTGCCTTCGGCTGAGGAACAATTAAAAAACTATTCACGGTGGCCTGCTTTTTTAAATACCCCTGCATTTTTCTGTAAAAGAGAGGTGTGGAAGATGGCTGATTACTGCGATGAAGAATTCAGAATCTATGATGATATGACGGCTGTATTCAGGATCATGGGAAAAGGAGTAAAACTGTATTATATGAACAAGCCTACTGTTGAATACAGGGTATCCCCGAATTCCATTTCAAGAAGTGAAAAGGTGAATGATATCAGGGAAAATGAAGCTTACAGGATTTTCAAAAAATACCAGACTAAGCATCTGAATATTTTCAATCCCTTTGATTTGTCAATCTATTATGAAAATTGGTTAAGATTTAAATATAAGGGTTTTAAGGGACATAAAGGAATATCCTATTTAAGAAAACTCAATTTATATTATTGGTATATGCGGTTCAAAGGAGTAAAGAGTTATTAAACCGGACGGTTGCAATAGACAATTTTAATTACTAAAATCGGCATTCTCATTTAGAAATAATCGTAAAAAAATAAATATGAACCCAACAGATTCCCCACTCGTCTCGGTAGTCGTTATTACGTATAACAGTGCTAAATTTGTGATTGAGTCATTGGAAAGTATAAAAGCGCAAACATGGAAGAATATCGAACTGGTCATCTCCGATGACGCTTCTACAGATTGTACCATTCAGCTTTGTTCGGATTGGATAGAAGCAAATAAAAGTCATTTTTGGGAGACCAAATTAATTACCGTAGCGCGGAATACCGGGATACCATCCAACATAAACAGAGGATTGCGGGCAGCAACCGGAGATTGGGTTAAAATGCTTTCCGGCGACGATAACCTCCTTGAGAATTGCATTGCTGACAATCTTGAATATGCCCGGCAGTTTCCAGATGCCAATTTTATCACTTCCGATTTATGTGAGATTGATGAAAATAGTGTATCGATCAGGGATAAGGTGATCAATGAGGGGGTAACTTTTTTCGCAAGTCTGCCCTCGGCAAAGAAACAATTAAAGAACTATTCACGATGGCCGGTTTTTTTGAATACTCCCGCCTTTTTCTATAAAAGAGAAGTGCTGAAGATATTGGGATACAGCGATGAAGAGTTCAGAATATACGAGGATATGACAGCCGTAATCAGCATCATGGGGAAAGGTGTCAAATTGTATTATATGAATAAACCAACCGTAGAATACAGGGTACACCCGAATTCCATTTCAAGAAGTATAGAGGTAAATAAATTCAGGGAAATAGAAGCATACAGGATTTTCAAAAAATACCAGTGTAAGCACCTGAATATTCTCAATCCTTTTGATTTGTCAGTCTACTATGAGAACTGGCTGCGGTTTAAATATAAAGGATTTAAGGGGCACAAGGGAGATTCCTTTTTAAGAAAACTCAGCCTCTTCTATTGGTATATGAAATTTAACGGAGTAAAGACTTATTGATTTAAAGAAGATAATTATGCGTATTTTGTGGATAACAGCGAATGTTTTGGATATTTTCTTTCCCCGAGTGAAAGGGAAACCGACCAAAGGAGCATCGTGGATAGCCCCCCTGTTTTATAGTCTCCATCGGCAACCTGGCGTAGAGTTGGGAATGATTACGCCAGTTATCGATGGCGAAGAACAAAAAGAAGAGATAAATCGTGTCGTATATTACACTGTCCCAATTAATAAGGATGGAAACAGGACGGAAATAAAAAAAGAATTGGCTGATAGCTATCTCAGAGCGGTGACTGACTTCCAGCCTGACATTATTCATGTGCATGGTACCGAATATAATTTCGGTTTGTTACGTAACCATGTGGATAAAAAAATCCCCATTGTCTGTTCCATACAGGGCATTATCTCTCCGTGGCTTACTTTCATGAATTATAGTGTGGCAGATACAGATGTGAAAAAGCATCGTTCCATCAAGAACAGGATGGGGCGAGGCGGGGTAAATGGTGCTTTGAGGAGGTGGAAAAACTATCCTGTGGTTGAGAAAGAGATTTTTGAGATTAACCAGTATTTCATTGGCCGTACACTATGGGATAAAGCATACGTAAATATCTATAATCGGGATGCATCTTATTTTCATGGTGAAGAGTTATTACGTGCTCCTTTTTATACTACTCGCTGGAACATCAACACATGTGAAAAGCACAGTGTATTTATCTCTTCCTGTGCCTATTCACGAAAAGGTTTTCATGTGTTGATTAAAGCGGCAGGACTATTGAAGAATAAGTATCCCGATATTAAAATCGTTGCCCCGCTTTCATCCATGCGTGTAAATGCGTCGAAATGGGTAGATTTATTCATCTCGGAAGATTATGACGTTTACTTGAAAAAAGAGATAGCACGATGGGGATTACAAAAAAATGTGCTACTGTTGAAAAATCTGAATTCTCAGGAAATGGCCGATGAATATCAGAAAGCGCATGTGTTCGCATTGCCATCGTTTCAGGAAAATAGTCCCAATTCATTGGGAGAAGCGATGATGGTGGGTACTCCTTCTGTTGCCGCCCCCGTGGGAGGAGTGATGTCTATGGTAAAAGATGAATCCAGTTCACTCATATTTCCTTCGGGAGATTATGTGATGATGGCGCATCAAATTGACCGTTTATTTTCGGATGAGGAACTAGCATTGAAAGTTAGTCAAAATGCACGTTTGATTGCTGAAAGAAGGCATAATATAGTGGAATCGACGCTGCAGTATATGGGAGTGTATGAAGAGATTGTAAAAAAACATACCTCCAAGAATTAATACTCTTTAATAATTGTATCCTATGAATACAGTCAATAAACAAATCATCAGTCATTTTTTACCCATTATAATTATCTTGCTGGCGGTCTATTCGGTATTGCCTTATACCAGAACTGGAGTACCTATGGTTGCCTCTTTGAATAATACGACATTGTGGTGGGGGATATCTCTTATAATTCTGATTGCGTTTTTTCTTTCCAGATACTATTTCTTCGATAAAAGAAACGAGGATAACATGCTCATTGTCTGGATGTATTTGTTATGGAATCTTGTTAGCATTATCAGGGGGGTATTTGTCGCGGAAATATATTGGGACTGGAAAGCACTAATCGGCAATACAATGGCGCTGATGTTGCCAATTGTCATCTTTTCTGCAACCAATAAAATGGTGGTACAGTCGTTGCTTGCATTTTTTATAAAATATGCATTGCCTTTGTTCCTGGTATCTATGTTGATCATCAGGACAGATGCCTACGGGTTTTACCTGATACCAGTCAGCTTTTTGGTATTATTTTTTCCGGCACTTACTAAACGACAGAAAATGCTGCTGTTGTTTATCAGTGCGATAGTTATTGTCGCCGATTTGAGTGCCCGGAGTAATGTGATCAAATTCGGTGTCCCATTTTTTGTACTATTGTTGTATAAATTCAGAAAGGTTATTTCTGTCAAGATAATGGAAATATTACGCATTGCAATATTTGTCATACCCTTGATCCTTTTTATTCTGGGAGTTACCGGAACATTCAATGTTTTTAATATGGACGAGTACATCAAAGGAGATATTACCGTCGTAGGGATGGATAATTATGGAGACCGTGTTGAACAGAAAATGACGACCGATACCAGAACCTTCCTCTATAAGGAAGTATTGGAATCTGCCATTAATAATAACTATTGGCTTTTAGGACGTACCCCGGCGCGTGGAAATGACTCGGATTCGTTTGGATATTTAACTGCGGAATTGACAGGAAGATATGAACGGATATCCAACGAAATCGGATTGGCCAACGTATTTACCTGGACAGGTATAATAGGGGTGGTACTCTTTTCTCTGATTTTCTTCAGAGCATCTTATCTGGCAGTCAACCGATCCAAGAGCATCTATGCGAAGATGCTGGGAATCTATGTGGCGTTCCGCTGGCTTTATTCATGGATTGAGGACGTAAATGATTTCAGCCTTAACTATTTCATGTTGATGGTGATGATCGGATTATGCTTTTCAGAATCATTCCGGAATATGACCAATAAGGATATCACCATCTGGGTGCGTGGTATATTCGATGTTCGGTATGTTCGCCTTCAGCAATATCTATATAAAAAGAATAAATATGCAAAAACAGAATATAGCAGTCTTGCTAACGTGCCACAACCGGAAAAATAAAACGCTCGACTGTCTTTCGTCGTTATTTCGGGCAACTATTCCGACGGAATATCTTATCGATGTCTTTTTGACGGATGATGGATCCACCGACGGTACAAGTGACGCCGTAGAAGAGCAGTTTCCGCAGGTACGGGTAATACGAGGTGACGGTACCCTTTTTTGGGCAGGGGGTATGCGTCTGGCGTGGGAAACAGCCTTGCAGAGAAAATTGTATGATGCCTATCTATTGATTAATGACGATGTGGAATTGTATCCCGATTTTTTCCTGAACCTGTTAAAGGCTGAAAACTATTCCTTGGCAGAGACCGGAAAGAAAGGTATCTATTCGGGTGCCACCATTAACGAAAAGACCGGAAGTGTCACTTACGGAGGTTCACGTGTGAAAGACAATAAATTCCTAATCAGGATGCAGATGCTTGAACCGCAGGAAGAACCACAGCAATGTGAAATGACCAATGCCAATGTACTGTGGGTCAGCAAAGAGGTAGTAAATGAAATCGGTATTTTCGATAAACGCTTCACCCATGGTATTGCGGACTACGATTATTCTCTGCAGGCGAATAAGTACAAAATCCCGGTACTATTGGCTCCAAACGTGTGTGGAATCTGCCCCGATGATCATGGCAAGAACTGGAGAGATAGCCACTATTCCTTGAAAGAGAGGATAAGTTACTTGAAAAGCCCGAAAGGGTTGGCTTACGAGGAATATATGTATTATATAAGAAAACATTTTCCGATGTTCTTGCCCTATTCATTTGCCATGTTGTGGACAAAAACATTATTCCCGTTTATATGGGATCGTTTTAAAAAATAATCGAGTCTTTTATGATACTAAAAAGTAATGCAGGTAAACAGAAAATGCTGATTTTTCATCCGGCATTGACACCCTACAGGATCGACCAGTTCAATTCATTGAATGAAATCTACGATCTGGAGGTGGTATTTCTGTTTGGAAAATTGTGGAATTTTGCTATTGATCAGCAGAATTTGGAAAAAGAGTGTCATTACAAGATTTCATATCTTTTGAATGGTCCCAGGTATAAAGGACGGCTGTTCCGTTTCGGGATGTATCGCAAAATAAAAGAAGTTAACCCTGATGTTATTCTCGGATATGAGTATTCATTCACCACGCAGTATCTTATTTTTTTAAAATCAGTAGGCCTTATAAAGCAAAAAATAGGATCTTCTATCGACGACAGTCTGGATATATGCATGAATGTACAGTCGAAAACGAGAAAGTTGATCCGGGATTATTCGGTAAAACATCTCGACTTTGTGGTGGTGATGTCAGAGGAAGTAGCCCGTTTTTATCGAAATAATTTCATGTTCGATGAAAAGCAAGTGATTGTCTCTCCCATATTACAACTACCGGAGCGATTAAGAAAAGACCCGGAAAAAATAGAATCACTGGGACAGGATTATATTTCTAAATATTCTCTCACCGGAAAAAAAGTGATATTATTCGTAGGACGGTTCATTCCCGAAAAGGCATTACCTCTTTTTATCGATACCGTTGCTCCCATTTTGGCAGAATGGGAGAATGTCGTCCTTGTATTGGTCGGTGAGGGGGAACAAAAGGAGATGTTATCGACTCTTGTAAAAGAAAAGAAGTTGGAAGGGAAAGTTATTTTTCCAGGAAAATTTCAGGCTGAAGAATTGTATGGTTGGTACGCTTGTGCTTCTGGATTCGTATTGCCCAGTTTATCAGAGACATTCGGGGCTGTTGTCAATGAGGCATTAATTTTTGGACTTACCGTATTGTGCTCTCGATATGCTGGGGCATCCAGTCTTATTCACCCGGGAAATGGTATCTTATTTAATCCCTCGAATAGCTCGGATACACGTGAAAAACTTCAGCAATATGTAGACAACCTGAAACCGACAGGAGATGTTTGTCTTGCTGCCAGACCGGTACTCATGGATGATCAGGCACAGAATTTTATAAAAGAATGGGGGAAGCTGAATTATGAATAAGATTTATCAATTGATCACCTCGGTTCAGTTAGGCGGTGCAGAGATCGTGGCCATGGACCTGGCTGAGCATTGTGGAAAGGATACAGATATAAAAACGGAGATGACGATAGTAGAACTGTTTTCCACACAAAATAGTTATGCTGTGGCAAAAAAGAAGGAATTAGCTTCAAAGAACATCCGTATTATTACGCTTTACAAAGGATCCAAAAGAATGAGTTTGATATTTGCGCCATTTTCTTTGATCCGTCTCATAAAAAAAGAAAGGCCTTTTATTATTCATTCCCATACCGACTTGCCCGATCTGGTTTTATCGGTTACCATGCGGATTGCGCGGTTCTTTCGTTTTCAGTTTCCTCAAGTAGCCCGTACCATACATAATACACAATTGTGGCGTACACATCATGCATTGGGACGGATAACCGAATCAGTTTATGGAGATGAATCAATTGTGGCTGTTTCCTCCTATGCAATGAATGCTTATGAAGAATTAAGAAAGAAATATGGTTTAAATATTTCTCCCAACCGGACGATTATCTATAATGGCTGTACTGTTCCACAGCCATGTCCTCATTCATTCAACATAAATAGGGAGAGGATTAATATCGTTTTTTGCGGACGTTTTGAAGAGTACAAAGGCATGGAAACACTCATATCTGCAATCCCTGAAATCGAACGTCGTTTTCCACGTCATTTTCAATTTCATCTTATAGGTGATGGTAGTTACAAGACACAATTACAGCAATTGGCTCGGGAAAATGAAAATGTTTTTCTCTATGATCCCATATCCAATGTATCCACGATGTTTCATGCGTTTGATTATCTTTTGATGCCCTCACATTTTGAAGGATTGGGATTGATCTCGGTCGAAGCTTCATTTTCAGGTGTTCCGGTGATTGCCTCTTTCGCACCCGGCCTTGACGAGACACTTCCGGAAACCTGGCCATTGAAGTTTTATCTCAATAATCATGATGAGTTATATGTTATCTTCGGTAATATTGTTCATAATCGCTACGAGAAATCAAAGCTTCAGAAAATGGCTTATGATTTTGTAAGTAAAAGATTTTCTCAAAATAGAATGATTCAGTCATATAATACATTATACAACATTATATTATGAGGCACACGTACAAAAATATTCTTTTTATGCTCCATCTGCCTCCTCCGGTACATGGATCTTCTATAGTAGGAAAACTTGTGAGCGAGAGCGAAATTATCAACAATTCGTTTCATGGGCGTTATATCAACCTGATCCTTTCGCGAAAAGTGAATGAGAGCGGTAAAACCAATCCCCAGAAAATTGTTCGTTTTGTAATAATCTGGTTCCATCTGCTGGGTAAACTATTGCACCGTAAACCCGATCTGTGTTATTATGCATTAACCACTACCGGAGCGGGACTCTATAAAGATGTACTGCTGATAACACTCCTTCGGATTTTCCGGATAAAGATCATTTATCATATTCATAATAAAGGAATAATTAAAGTCAGAAAGAAGAAACTGAACCATCTGCTTTACCGGTTCGTATTTAAAAATACATATGTAATCTTGCTTTCAAGGCATCTTTATTACGATATAAAGCCATACGTGCCGGAAGATCATGTCTATTATTGCCCGAATGGCATCAAGGATTATCAACCAAGTGCCGCTTTAGTCACCTTGCCTGAAACCAGACCTTTTAATATCCTGTTTTTTTCAAACCTCATAGAGGAGAAAGGTGTGTTTGTTTTGGTGAAAGCTTGTTCCATACTAAAAGATAAAGGATATTCGTTTCAATGCGATTTTGTCGGAGGGGAAGCGGATGTGAGTGAAAGTCAATTTAATGCGTTTGTACAGGAGGAAGGCCTGACAAGTCAGGTGAAATATCTTGGAAAACGGTATGGACGATTGAAAGAGATGTCTTTTGAACAGGCAGATGTTTTCGTTCTACCATCCCGATACGACTGTTTCCCATTGGTGATTTTGGAAGCCATGCAACATAGCCTTCCGGTGATTAGTGCCTATGAGGGCGGTATGCCCGATATGGTGGATGAAGGAAGTACGGGCTTTCTGCTTTCCCGTTATGATGATGTGGAAGCATTGGCTGAAAAGCTTGAACTATTAATGTTTAACCCTGAATTGAGTAAACAGATGGGGATAAACGGAAGGATAAAATATGAGAAGAATTTCACACTTCCTATTTTTGAACAAAGACTACTATCTATATTACAGAACGTCATCAAATAATTACAATAAAATGCTTGTAGAAGTTTTAAAAGAAGAATACAGAAGACATTTTACCACCGATCCGCATATGTTTATTTCGGAAACATTTATCGGCATGGTACAAAACAAGTGCGACAGAATGGTACGGTTAATGAAGGAAGATGACTCTTCCATGGGATTGATCGCGGGAATAAAGGATGATATCCTTAAATCGCCTTTTTCAGCACCCTTTGGCGGGTTTCACTATTCGCACGAGCATCAGTTTTATTATACGATATCCAATTTTATTACGGATTTGAAAGAGTACGTCAATAAAAAGGATTTGAAAGGTGTCTCTGTTACATTGCCTCCTGATTTATATCAGGCCAATATGAATGCGAAGTTGATCAATGCATTTATCAGGTCAGGCTTTACCATGGCTGTCCCGGATATCTGCAATTGGGCTGACCTGAAAAATTTTGATGGAAAGTGGGCTAAATATGTGGTAGAACAAAATTGTCGCAAAGCAGTGAAACATGGCCTCACCTGGTCGTTGGTGACAGACATGAAATCGAAGGAAGATGCCTATGAGGTGATTTTTCGAAACCGGGAAGAACAAGGTCGAAAAATATATATGACACTGGATGATCTACTGGAAATGGAGCACATCGTACCCGTAGATTTCTTTCTGGTTAGGGATAGTAACGGTAATGGCATAGGTGCAGGAATTTTTTATCGGGGACATGAGAAAATAGTCACAGGTATCTTTATGGGGGATGATATGGAGAAAAGAAATTTGGGTATTATGAATCTTATGTACAAACACTGTTTCTACCATTACAAGGATATGGGATTTGATTATATTGATTTAGGTACTTCCAGTTTTGAGGGTGAGCCGAATATCGGCCTGATTCGTTTTAAAGAGCTTCATAATTGTATCACATCATTGCGATACACTTTTTCTTGGGCACCTTAGCAGGTGTTGCAGATTTTCGTATTACTATTTTTTTAATATTTTAAAAATCAAAAAGTTATGTTGAATGAGTTTAAATTATTTAATGGGGCATTACAAGAGATATCTTCTTCCAAAAAATTGATAACCACCTTGAATGCTCATTCATTTAATACGCTGAAGAAAGATGCTGCTTTTCGTGAAGCACTTCAGGCAAGTGATATGCTGCTCCCCGATGGGATTAGCGTGGTAATGGCTGTACGGCTACTGCAAGATAAGAAAATAAGGAAAATAGCCGGTGACGATTTGTTCCGCTATGAAATGGAGCGTGTACATAGTAATAACGGTAAATGTTTTTTCCTTGGTAGCTCGGAGACAACACTGAACCTTATTAAAGAGAGAGCACAAAAAGAATTTCCCGGCCTGCAGGTATACAGTTATTCACCTCCTTATAAACCGCAATTCACGGAAGAGGAAAACAAGCACATGGTTGATGCGGTGAACCATGTAGAACCGGATGTACTTTTTGTGGGGATGACCGCACCCAAGCAGGAGAAATGGGCCTTTGCGCACTTCGAACAATTGAAAGCAGGCCATATTTGCTGTATAGGTGCCGTGTTTGACTTTTATGCCGGTACTGTGAAACGGGCACCATCGTGGATGGTAAACGCCGGAATGGAATGGTTCTACCGATTAGTGCGCGAGCCTCGGCGCATGTGGAAGAGATATCTGATAGGAAACACTTTGTTTGTGTCAGAAATTTTAAAGGAGAAACTTACATACAGTTTTGGAAATCACAATTTCACCTCTCTTCAATAGCAAGCGGTAACCCTAAGCGGGATAAAGACAAGATTGACTCTCTTCTATGAGACTGGTTGCAGAGTCCTTTTTTTGATTTCAATTGTATTTTTTTTATAATCACAGCATATGAATACAGAACATTCGGGGTTAAGATTCTTCTATCTTCTTTTTGATTTATTACTGCTGAATATATCGATTTACATGGTATATTATAATAGTCCGATGTACCACTACGTGGATCTCCCCGGAAGAAACCTCTATATCCTGCATGCCAATATTTCCGAACTGTTGGCGTATATCTTGTATTCAAGGCAGAATTACTATTTCACGGATAGTTATACAGAAAGGGTGAAGTCATTCAGCATACGATTCATCATCCTTCTTTTCACGCTTTTTATTCTCGCGGAGATTTTTCTTCCCGATGGATATCACAAGGGATTTCTGTTGGAATATACCGCATTCTTCTTTGTATTGAAAGTCATTGTCTTTTATTTTATTTATAAGATCCAGCAATTCCGATATAAAAACGGATATGCACACCACCGGGTAGCCATTCTTGGGGTAGGCAACTCAGACCTGATATTGGGCAAATTGCTCAATGACAATCCTTCATTGGGATTTAAATTGGCCGGATACCTTTCGAACAAACGCCTTCAATCAGATTTTGCAACATTGGGTGAGTTGGACGAATTACCATCACTGTCGGAAAAATATAAATTAAACATGCTTTTTGTAAGCGATCCGGCGTATTTTACAAAAGAAAATACCAAGATGTTACTTTCCAAATGTAATGAGACGGGAGTACGGGTTCGGTATATTCTTATGAAGGGGTATTGGAACAACCAAAATAATATAGGCAAGAAAAAGGAATCTGTCCGTTATTTTGAAATGTTCAATCCTCAGGAGATACCTTTGGACAGTCTTACATTACGTATCGAGAAACGGATCTTTGATATTATTTTCTCCGGGGCAGTGATGCTGTTCATATTCAGTTGGCTGTTCCCGATTATAGCAGTATTGATCAAATTAAATTCAAAAGGCCCGGTATTTTTTAAACAGCAACGGACAGGAATTAATAATAAAACTTTTATGTGCTATAAGTTTAGGACGATGACCGTGAATAGCGAATCCGATAGTAAACAGGCACAAATGAATGATTCACGTATTACTTCAGTAGGGAATTTTATGAGAAAAACCAATATCGATGAATTACCCCAATTCATTAATGTATTTTTGGGTAATATGTCCGTAGTGGGTCCCCGTCCGCACATGTTAAAACACACTCAACAGTATTCTGAGTTGATCCGCCATTACAAAGTCCGTCATTTTGTCAAACCGGGTATTACTGGTTGGGCACAAGTGAATGGATTCAGAGGGTTGACGGATGAACTTTGGAAAATGGAGAAAAGAGTGGAATATGATATGGAGTATCTGGAGAAATGGAATTTCTTTTGGGATATCAAGATAATTTTTATGACACTATTCGGTAATAATGCTTATAAAAATGCCGGATAAATACATTAAAAGTGAAGAGTGAAAAACAAAGAATTAAAAATTAAAAATTGGGAATAATATGACTAAAGTAGCGCTGATAACAGGTATTACAGGACAAGACGGATCATTTCTGGCTGAATTACTGGTAGAAAAAGGATATGAAGTACACGGCATACTACGCCGTTCCTCCTCATTCAATACGGCACGTATTGAGCATTTGTATTTCGACGAGTGGGTAAGGGATATGCATCGAAACAGGCTTGTCAATCTTCACTACGCCGATATGACTGATTCCAGCTCCCTAATCCGTATCATACAAACAACAAAGCCGGACGAAATTTACAATCTGGCAGCTCAAAGTCATGTAAAGGTAAGTTTTGATGTTCCTGAATACACTGCAGAGACGGACGCCGTAGGCACACTTCGTCTATTGGAAGCAGTTCGAATTCTCGGACTGGAACAGAAAACCAAGATATATCAGGCATCAACCTCAGAACTCTACGGGTTGGTACAGGAAGTGCCCCAGAAAGAAACTACTCCTTTTTATCCCCGTAGTCCGTATGGAGTCGCAAAACTATATGGCTATTGGATCACAAAAAATTACAGGGAGTCCTATAATATGTTTGCCGTGAACGGCATCCTTTTCAATCACGAAAGTGAGCGTCGTGGTGAGACTTTTGTCACCAGGAAAATAACCATTGCTGTGGCTCGTATTGCCCAGGGGGAACAGGATAAACTCTATCTCGGGAACTTGAACGCATTAAGAGACTGGGGCTATGCCAAAGATTACGTAGAATGTATGTGGTTGATGCTCCAGCACGAGAAACCCGAAGATTTTGTAATCGCTACCGGGGAGATGCATACTGTACGCGAATTTTGCACTTACGCCTTTGCCGAAGCTGGAATCAATCTCCATTGGGATGGCGAGGGTATAAATGAAAAAGGAATAGATATCACTACAGGTAGGATATTGGTGGAGGTTGATCCCAAATATTTCCGTCCCGCCGAAGTGGAACAACTTTTAGGCGATCCTACCAAAGCAAGAACATTGTTGGGATGGAATCCCCGTAAAACCTCATTCGAGGAACTGGTGAGATTGATGGTAAGGCATGACATGAAGTTTGTGAAAAAACTGAAACTTAAAGACGCGATCGACAATGAATGAGAATAATAAAATATATGTTGCCGGACACAATGGTCTTGTAGGTTCCGCCATCTGGAAGAATCTTCAATCACGAGGCTATATCAATCTTATAGGTCGATCTCACAGTGAGCTGGATTTAATGGACAGTGGCGCTGTAAAGGATTTTTTCGACAAAGAAAAGCCGGACTATGTGATACTGGCGGCGGCTTATGTGGGTGGAATCATGGCAAATAATACCTATCGGGCAGATTTTATCTATCGTAATCTTCAGATACAGAACAATGTGATAGGGGAGAGTTTTCGGCATAGAGTCAGAAAACTATTGTTCCTGGGAAGCAGTTGTATCTATCCGAAAGAAGCTCCACAGCCTATCAATGAAGAAGATCTTTTGACTTCAACCCTTGAATATACCAACGAGCCTTATGCGATCGCCAAAATAGCCGGCCTCAAAATGTGCGAAAGTTTCAATATTCAATACGGCACCAATTATATTGCCGTAATGCCGACCAATTTATATGGACCGAATGATAGTTTTGATTTGGAGAAAAGCCATGTGCTACCGGCATTGATAAGAAAAATGCACATGGCTAAATGTATGAAAGAAAACAATTGGAGTGGTATACAGAAAGACTTAAGGCGAAGATCTCTGGATGGGTTGGATGGACGAAGCACTATTGATGATTTTGTTTTTACCCTGAATAAGATCGGTATATTTTCCAATCATCTTGAACTGTGGGGTACCGGCAAACCAATGAGGGAATTTCTCTGGAGCGAGGATCTGGCCGATGCTTGCGTCTTTATCCTGGAAAATGTGAATTTTGAAGATTTGAAAAAGGGAAAAGAGGAAGTGCGCAATTGCCATATCAATATCGGAACCGGCAGAGAGATCAGTATAAAAGACCTGGCTTTACTTACTGCCGATATTGTAGGATATACCGGAAGAATTAAATTCAACCCGTTAATGCCAGATGGGACAATGAGAAAATTGACCGATGTGTCTAAACTAAAGTCATTGGGATGGCAATACAAGGTAGAATTGGATGAAGGTATCCGCAGGATGTACCAGTGGTATATTTCGGATCAGGAGGAGAACGAATGCGAAAATGTGACAGGAGAATAATAAACTAATTTATATCTAAGATGAAAGAAAATACAATCGCAACACCACCCTCGCAAAGAATAACTGTTATTGATGCTTTAAGAGGGTTTGCATTGTTAGGAGTAATTCTAATGCACATGCTGGATCATTTTGGTTTTACCACCGCTAATATTTCGGGAGTATCATCTCCTTCAGCATGGGATACAATTATTCAATGGTTTACTAATATGATGATCAGGGGTAAATTTATAAGTATTTTCTCTTTCCTCTTTGGTCTCAGCTTTTATATACAAATGGAACGGGCTTCAAAGAAAGGTATCGACTTTCGCGTCCGGTTTTTGTGGCGAATGTTGTTGCTTTTTGTGATTGGTTTGATCGGAACAAGTTTCACTTATGTTGATATACTTGTAATTTATGCGGTTTTCGGTACGGTGCTGGTATTCCTTTATCCGTTGAAAAATTGGCTCTTGCTGCTCCTTGTCTGTTTATTGCTAATAGGAGTTCCGAATTGGTTTATAATTGGTTTCGACAATATAAGATTCGATAATATAATTGATGAACAACCGGCAGTAGCCTTTTCCCTGGATGCAATGTTACAACCAGTTGAAAATAGCACTCTCGAGCGTAGCTCATTCCTGCAATCGGCGAAGGAAAACCTGACTGTCAAGACACAGGAAAAACTGAAATATCAATTCATACAAAGTAACACCGGATATATGATTCTGGCATTATTTATATTGGGATTTATTGTAGGACGACTCCGTTTTTTTGAACAAGTACATATCAGAAAGAAAAAGAATATCAGGCTATTTCTCTTGTTTTTGCTGAGCACTTTTCTCATTTTATTGGCAATCAAATTAATGCCGAAAGTACCATCAGGTCTGTATAGAGTAGGAGCGGAGCAGGAAGAAGTCCCGATTACCACATTAATAATCAGCGCTCTGAGTACGATAAGCACTGTTACCTTCTCAGGAACACTGGCAACAGGATTTATATCCCTTTACCAAGTAGCCGGTATCAGGAGATATTTGAATCTGCTTACCCCGTATGGTCGGATGGGACTTTCCAATTATGAGATGCAAAATGTAATTGGATCCATTTTGTTCTCGGCATGGGGATTGGGCACTATTTTCGGAAGTAAAGGAGCGGCTGTGCTTTTTGTCTTGGGATTGATAATCTATTCGTTACAGGTTGTTGTTAGCGGACAATGGATGAAGAATTTTTTGTACGGTCCTCTTGAATGGCTTTGGCGTTCCGGAACTTACTTGAAATGGCAACCATTTAAAAAGAAACCACAGCATTAAAGGATGCAAATTATCTTAAAATAAAGAACTTACGTTTATAAAAAACAAATTAAAAAAAAGAATTATGGAATACAGAAAAATTGTTGAAGCTGAGTTTAAGGAGTATACTCGCGAGGTGCTTGAAAAATCGTGGCAATGGTTAAATGATCCTCAAATGAGGGAATTGACAGCTACACCACTCTTCGATAAAGAATCACAAGAGAAATGGTTTGAAAGTTTAAAAAACAGGAAAGATTACTTTATTAAATCAGTATGGCATAAAGACAAAGTAATTGGTGTGGTGGGGCTTAAACACTTGACAGATAGCCATGGTGAAGTTTTTGGATATATTGGTGAAAAAGAATACTGGGGTAAAACTGTGGGGGTGCAAGGAATGGAATATATTATTGAATATGCCAAATCAATCAACCTTGATTGTATCTATTCCGTCGTCCTTAAAAGTAATCTCAGTTCAATTAAGTTGGATCGAAGATTGGGTTTTGTTAGAGATAGAGATATCGATGAAAACACTATCCAGATGAGACTTGATTTGAATAAACAGGAATAATGGAGCGAGATCGGCAACTACTTGCCGATCTCACTACTCTCGTTTTTCTCTTTCGTCTTTGGTAGGATCAGGTTCAGAATTATTCCTATAAGGGCTGACAGGCCGATCCCGGTCATGCTGATATTACCCACCTGCAACACGGCACCACCAATTCCGGTGGTCAGGATCAGTGATACGATGATCAGGTTGCGGGTGTTGCTCATGTCGGTTTTGTTCCGGATCATATTGTTTATTCCCGTGGCCGCGATCATACCGAAGAGAAGCAACATGATCCCTCCGAGTACAGAACCCGGTATCGATTTCAGAAAGGCACTTACTTTTGCCACTAACGAAAAGACAATACCGGTGACGGCAGCAATACGGATAACGGCGG